>Ga0209666_1000799_pt1 | contig 23997 bp, 21 predicted proteins | sample SaaInlV_125m_DNA_FD_184679 | JGI IMG/M metagenome (GOLD analysis project Ga0209666, IMG submission 184679) | Marine microbial communities from expanding oxygen minimum zones in the Saanich Inlet - Saanich Inlet SI037_S3LV_10m_DNA (SPAdes)... | ecosystem: Environmental > Aquatic > Marine >...
AAATCGGATCCGACATTTGGAGGTGGCCATGCCACAAAAAGGAGTTTGACGAGTGACCCGCGGCCACGAGCAGTGCGTGAACCGGCTCCGAGTGTGCCAACCGACTCAGGCTCATGTACTTGCGAGCACCCTTGAGGAGCTCCAGAACGCCCTCAAACGCGCGACGAATCGCCGGTTCGCGACGCTTGAGTTCGTCCACGTCGGCACGACTGTTTAGACTCAGAATGCCGTCCACGCACGACACGAAAAAATCGTCCCAGTTCTTGAGGTACCACGGTTGCACGACGTCCCGTTCGGTCGACCCAAAGGCAAGGAACGTGACATAGTCGATCAGCTTTTTGAACTCGTCGCCGAGCCCAGGGCGCAACGGACCTTTGCGCGCGGCGTGAAAAAGGGCGACCGAAAACGCACGGGGCACCTCCGGCCAGCGTAGGTCATGTAACATGTTCGCCAGCTCGTTCCCATCGTAGGTCTCTCCGTCGACGAATTCTTTAGCACACCGCTTATAACATTCAAAACGTACCCGATTGTACTCCATCTTGTGGACGTTTTTTGGTGGACCAAAATCCATCGCGGGGTGTGTCGAGGTGCCGGTGGCCGGCGAATCCGCTCCCTGCACACGTTTGCCTAAACGCAGCATGCACGCTCCGCAAGAGTGTGCGCTATGCACGCGCTATGCACGCGCTTGCCGCTTGCCGCGTGTCTTGGGCAGGCAGAGCAGTGTGCGTGCCATCCGCATGCCCCCCATGATCACGCAGCAGGCTCGCGCAGCCCTTTCAGAGCCCGTGTCCGATGCAGAGCCACCCCCAGAGTGGACAAAAAACGAGACGATTCAGGCACACCTCGCAGCACGTGCCACCCTAGACGTGGCGACGCCACTCGTGATTCAGTTTGGCAGCGAAAACTGCGCGCTCTGCCCAAAGGCGACTTTAGACATCGACGCGGCACAAAACTTTCGTTCCTTTGAGTGGAAGTACAACGACGCGACGAGCTCCGAGCTCGCAGAGGAACTTGAGGTCACGGCACTGCCAGCGATGCTCGTCTTCCACGACCTCTACAACTACACGCTGTACCAAAAGCTTCGCGGCTTGGACATTAAAGAGGTGATTGAGGAGCAGTGTCCGCCTCGACTGGTGCTCAACGCCGAGTTTTGACGATAGTGCTTGTGTGTTGCGTCGGGTCGTGTGTGTGTGAAGGGCGTGTGAGTGTGTGTGTGTGTGTTGTGTGTGTTGTGTGTCGGTACCCTTGCGGGAGGTGGCAGCGTGGGTGTGTGTGTGTCTAAAGAGCATCCCTTTGCACATGCCAAACCATCGCAAGCCCGGGAGACCGCACTCGGACTTTCCGGGCGTCCGATGGGACGAAAAATCGTCCAAGTGGCTAGGCGTCGTGCTCGACCGGAGCGTCCGCGTCGGCAAGAGGGCCAAGACGATCCACGTCGGGCTCTTTGACGACGAGCGGGCTTGTGCCGACGCGGTGGCGGCCAAGCAGGCCGAAGTCGACGCCGCCATCGCCGCCAAGCTGCACGCGATGGCCCAGGAACGGCCGCACACGCGTGGACTGCCGCTCCGGCCCGCGCACGCGGCCGACGCCGAGCCGGACACGGCCTACTATGGCGAAAAGTTCCAGCGTGCCAAGGGAAGCGAGCTCAAGGAATTTGGTCCCACGCGCCTCGTGCGCGTGGCCTCCAAGTCCAGGCCGGGCGGGTTTGCCTTCCTGCCGTGCTGCATTGCCACCCTCGACTCGGGCGCCCCGTGCACCAGCGTGGCCTCAAAAGACGGCAAGCACTGCAACCGGCACGGCGGCGGGTTTCGCGTGGGCGAGGCGACGGGCAACGGCTTTTGCACGCACTGCAAGACCATGGCGCTCTGGGCAAAGCGGCAGCCGCAGCACGGGGGCAACGGGCTGTGCCCCGCGTGCGAGACGCAGCTCAAAAGGGAGGCCGCGGCCAACGGCCACGACGGCCCCGTCACGTCGCAGCGCTGGGAGGACGTTGTGTTCGACCAGCTGCTGCCCCTGGTCACCTATTCCGACGGGACGACGCCCTTCCCGCCCGACCAGCGCGACGAGCGCAAGGGCGGCGGCCTGGGCACCTCGAGCGCGAAAAAGCGCCGTCGCGAGTGCGACACCACCACCAACCGCTTCCCCGATGGCCTCTGGATCCTCCGCGACGAACACGGCCGCGCCCTCCTCGTGATCACCGTCGAGGTCGATGAGGACTCGCACGTCGATCGCGATTCCGAGTGCGAGACGGGCAAGGTCGAGGACACCTTCCAGTCGGTGCAGGAGCGCTGCAAGCACGAGGGCGCCGCCACCGGCTCCGCCGGCCGCGTCGACGGCACCATGATCCCCGTGGTGGTGTTCCGCTTCAACCCCAACGCCTACGACAAGGCCAAGGTCAAGCTCGAGGACCGCATCCGCGTGCTGGCGAATTTGGTCAACTCCTACGCGCACCTGGACGCCGAGGCCATCGCGAAGCTGCAGACGCACGCACCGATTTTGCACGTGCTCTACTACCACTCCAAGGAGGGCGGCAAGCACCTGGCGCACTATGCCTCCAAGGCCGTGGAGGCCGGCTGGGCCTACACGGTGCACTAGAATGTGCTCGGGTTTCTAAAAGTTGGTTGGTTCTTCTACCACCCCTCAGAAAAAATTCTAAAGGTGAGACGTTCCCTTTACTCTTGGGCTGGCCCAAAAACCCGAGCACTTCGATTTGGAAAATAAAGTGCTCGGGTTTCTAAGAGTTGGGGCTAAACCTGTAAAGGTGGGGCAAAACCTTTGAACTTTTTCTAACTCGAAGTGCCCGGGTTTTTGGGCCCTGGCAAAAGTAAAGGGAACGTCTCACCTTTAGAATTTTTCAGCAGGGGAGGTAGAAGAACCAACCAACTTTTAGAATTTTTTTCTAACTTTGCGTCCCGGCTTCTAACATCCCCCTGAGAAAATTCTAAAGGTGAGACGTTCTCTTTACTCTTGGGCGGACCCAAAAACCCGGGCACTTCGAGTTAGAAAAAGTCTAAAGGTTTTGCCCCACTTTCAAAGACTTTACCCAACTCTTAGAAACCCGAGCACTTTATAAACATCCTTGCGGCATGTGACGTGGACATGTGCCCACCCCTTTGACTGCCCTGCAATGGCCACGTGTGAAGCGGTCCAGCCGGCCCCAGTCCAAACACTCGTCCCCGTGCTCGCGGACACTCCGCCGCCAGCGCCCGAAGCGGTCAACGCTGTTCTCGTCGCGCCACTCGTTCTCCACCCAAATAATGACGATCCGCTGAGCGCTCTCGAACCAATGCCGAGTGCCGATGAAGTGCCCGAGGCTTGCCAGAAGTCGTTCGACATCTTCTTGAAAAATCGTGACCACGAGCTCTCGATGCCACGCGACGAAGACCACACGCTCAAGGGCGAGCGGATCCGCGCGACACTTCATAGCATGGGAGACAAGGATTTGGTGCAGCGAGTTGTCGCTTTGTGCGACAGCTACACTCAAGTCGGTCATTCGTTCGATCTGAGGAGGGACCTTCTGAATGCGGGTCGCGAGGACCTCCTTGAGTACCAGGGGCCGATCCAGAAGGGTGCGGACGTTCTTGACGACAACGTGCGCCAAAGGATGAAATCGCAGCCGCACAATCTCCGCGGCCGGGACTTTACCCATACGGAGGTCAAGCAAAATTTCAAGAGCCTCGAGATCCTTACAGAATCCGTCCTTCGCAACACCGAGGAGAGCAACGCGGTCGAGGAGGTGCGCCGATACGAGGCCGAGCTGATGCAAAAGGCAAACATTCTCGATCAGCGTGCCGTGAGCACCTGGGCACAGATCAAGGAGCTCGAAAAGGAGGCGACGCAGGCGGAGCACGAGGCCAACCAGCACCGCGCTGAAGGCGCCAAGGTCCTCGGGTTTGTGTCGAGGCTGCAAGAGGGCCACGCTCCCGTCAAGCGGTCGCGCACGAAGCGTGGCCGCAGCACGGTCCTGGGGCTGATCACCCAGCCGCACAAGCGAGCGGCCGCGCGCGAGGAGGGCAAGACGGCCCCTGGGACGCAGCGCGATGCGGGCGTCTACGAGGCGACGCACGTTGGACCCAATTCGACGTTTCACGAGGTCACACACCGCCGCGTTTACGACGGGTTCATGCACGCGGCCAAGGGCAACCGACTTGCTCAGCAGTTGGCGGCCGTCAACACGCTCGCCACGGGCGCCGTGCTTCCCAACCACTCGGCGTGGGAGACCTGCGACGATGCCGCGCTCGACGCCATCATCGCCGGGGCCCAGGCGGCCAAGGAGAAGCGTGCGGCCGAGGCAGCGGCAAGGGAGGCCGAGGCGGCGGCGGCGGCGGCCGAGGCGGCAGAAGGAGCGCTCCCGCCGCCGGCGCCCGTCCACCCCTAACCCGTCTCTCTACCAAATCCCAAGCATGGCTTGGCTAGGGTCGTGGCTGTGGACTTTTTTTGTAAGAGTTGCACTGCTGTGGTCACCCGGTCCACCCGTAGTCAGCCCGACGCAAAACCCGAGCACAAAAAAATACTCATGCAGCTACGGCAGCTGGTTTGCGCGACGTGGCGCCTTGCGCCAGTACGCCATCGGGTCGAGTGTTTCATTAGCAAACAAAATTGGCGTGTCAATGTCCATATACTCGCGAAAGTCGAGGATGGCACGCTTGGACTGCTCGAATTTCCAGTCGTCGAAGACCACAAACCCGCCGTCGCTCAGCAGCGGCCACAGATGCCACAGCGTGCTGGTGATGGACGTGTACAGGTCGCCGTCGACGCGCAGCAGCGCGAGCGCACGCACGGGACCTGGCAGGCTGTCCTCAAAGAAGCCGGGCAGCAGCCGCACGCGGTGCCGGCCGCGTAGCGGCTTGCCGGCCGGGTCGCGCAGGCACTTTTGGAGGTACGACGTCACCTTGGTTTGCGAGCCATTGAAGAGACCCCGCCTCCAGCGCGCGCGCCGATTCTCCTTGCGCACGATCGCGTCAACATCGGCGCTGACGGGCGTGCTCACATTGGGCAGCCCGTCAAAGGAGTCGGCCAGCCACATGGTGCGCGACCCGGCAGGTTCTTCCGCGAGCACCATCGCGGCCATGGCAATGGCGATGCCGCCCTTGAAGACGCCCGCTTCCAAAAAGTCGCCCGGGATTCTGTCGCGGAAGATGGCCTCGGCCATTGGCTCGAGCATGGTGGCGCGGCGGTAGCAGTCCCACTGGCACGCAGCGCTCATGTCGCCACCCTTGTAGTTGTCGGTGGGGAACATCATGCCATTGCCGATGACGCAGCGCTTGACGTGCTCCACCAACGTGGACATGGAGTCGGGTCGCACACGAATCGCTACACCACCCAGTCGCGCGATAACCCGCTTAGCGCACACGTTCTAGCAACAAACTGGCGCGCCAATGCTGTCGCTCAGCACCCTGCTGTTGACGCACGTGCCGGGGTACGGCGGCGACTGCGAGTTCAACTGCTGCCATCCACCACACCCGACAAAATTGCACGTATCTCAAGCCGTCTACCTCAGAGGCACCGCTGGCATCGAGATCGACCTGGTGGACATCCAGGACTACATCGACGAGGGCAAGAACATCGAGTTTAGCGTCGTGTTCAGGGAGGAATACTCGCCTCTTACCTTCGACGTGCTTGTCGGATGTGGAGGTTGTGCATCGTTGCGCACGCCCGACGGCTACCACGGCTGGGATCAGCCCAACTACACACACAACCTGTGGCCAAAGCCGATGACCTACCAATCTGGAGTTTTCGAGCCGTTTACCCAGCACGCCTACTTTCCGCTCTTGCCCAAGGGCCAAGCCCGCATGTTCAATGCCGGCCAGCTCAAGGACTGCGACTCGGACCACTTTTCGATCCGAGTGGTCACGTACGACAACGCCACTCACGACCTCACGTACAGCATCGCCCTCGGGTGCGAGGGTGGTCTCCAATGCGAGGAGTTTACGTTTCGGGAGCTCTTCCTGTTCCCGCTGTACGTGATTCGTTCCCACGGCGCGCACTGGAACGAGGCTGGCTACACGCTTCCGCTGATCGGGATCGTCGTGCTCATCATCTACGTTGCCGCCCTGTACTGGTCCGGATACCGCAGCTGGCTCTTCTTGTACGAGCCCGTGGCCATCTTGCAGCCGAATCGCATCTACGACGCCATCGTAAAGGGCGACCGGAGCTACACGCCACGCTTCGGCCAACTGCCCTGCGTCTCGTGGAAGCCGTCGCCTCGCGCGGTAATCTACGCCTTTGTCGTGGGTGCGCTTGTTGTCGACATCTTTGAGTCACTGACGCACTTTTTCATTGCCATTCACGCACTGAACAAGGGGTCGCAACCGTACGAGATGCGCGGCGTGGGCATCTACTTTGGTCTCGTCCTCGGATTCGGAAAGATCGCGCCCCTTGTCCTCGTGGCGCTCGTCTGGCGCTTTCATCGCGCCATTCCCGAATTCGTCTGGCGCACCTATTCCTTCAAGTGCGTGCTGGGACGCAAGTGGGAAGGCTTCGGCTTCTACTCCCCCATGTGGGCGCACGGCGCGTGGTCCATTGTCGAGATCCTCTTCCTTGGTGGACCCGGGCTCATTTGGCTTGGAGCGGGCTACTGGATCTTTCCATTTGGCATGCTCCTCGCGGGAACCTATCGACTCGGTGTCTGGCTCGTCAATCCGAGTGGCTACAGACGGGGCGTCCAATTCCGCTACCCTGCCTATGATGGGAGATGGCTTCGCGACGACGGCGCGTGCACGGACGAGACCAAGCGGCTGCTCCTCGACATTTACAACAGCTACTATGATGCCCGGTCGTACGCCAAGGACGGAAGCGGGGAGCCGCTGATGCGACCGCCTCCGGAGACACGCATCCCAGAGGGCGAACCGATGCCGATGATGGACGACGAGGACAAGACGTCCCCGCCGGCCTACTCTGACAGTCTGCGCGTTTCCTCAACTCGCGCGCTGTCGGTGACCGAACTTGCGCAGCTAGGACGGAGATGAGTGTCGCTGCGCTAATTTGGACCGTGAGAACTATACGAGTACGTCGTTCAGAGTGTGTGTGTGCGTGTGTGTGTGTGTGTAAAACTTGATGCTTGGTGGTTAACCATGCGTTCCAATTATACACTGCCAAACTGGCTTCAACGGACACCCGCACTCCGGAGTGCGACTCTGGCATTGCACAGAGTGGCGTTACTCACGTATACGTGACCGACCCACGAGGCGTCGCCATAGCAACCAAAGCGTGCATAGGTGCTTTCAGTGTACGTGAGCGCGCTCGACAAAAGGGTGTGCGCGACTTGGCGCACGTCTTGGCAAAAGAGTGGTGGACGACGCCGCGCATCGATCGTACACCGTTCCGGATCACTGGGCACTGCAGTTGCCACACAATAGGACGCGGCACAAACGAGCGCCTCGTGGCCAATTTCCTCATTGGACGCAACGGTCTTGTACAAGTCGGCACAGACGGCTACGCGTACAAAAAAGGGCAGGATGGATCGAATCGTCATTCCCACTGCACTCGTGATCTCCTTGTCCAAGTACAACTGCTCGATGAGCGACTCGGAGCGCGTTTGTACATTGTTTGTGAGCATTGAAAACAGCGGAACTGTACTGATCAAATCGACCTCAAGTTTTAGCATGGTGTCGTAGAGTTGCTTGACCTGGTCTCGATTTTCGTCTGAAAAGTCGCCGATTGCAGCTTGCTCGCCGGGGTAGAGAAACCCATAGCCCAAAAATGCCAGCTCGCGCGTGTGTCCATCTTCAAGGTTTGGCCAGCCGTGCGCCTCGCCTACGTCGGTAAATCGCTTGGAAAAGTAGCTGTACGTGGATCGTTCAAATTTCCACGCGAGGTTGATGCACACGGCCAGTCGAATCCGCGTGTTGCGGTCTAGTCGGTGAGGATCGTCGCCCTCCGCAGTAACGTCCGACGTCATTCGAATAGCCCAAGCTCGTGCAAGCTCCATTGCCCCGATGACCACATTCCAGCCATCCACTGCATCTTCTGCCAAGTATGTGGATGCCAGCTTCCGCTCGCCGTGTCGAGACCGAGGACCGCGCAAAAATCGAGCATCCCAGGCATTGGCCTTCACGAGCGTATTATAGATTAACACGAGCGCATGGGAGGACAACTGAAGCATCGATGGAGCGATATCGGTGGTCGTCTTTTCGAGACGGTCGTTTGTGCGTGGAAACGTGGATGACGTTACCGAAGTTGGAGAATCTCGAGATTGGTGGGGTGCCATTTCAGGCGAGACGACGACCGCCGAGGTGTCCCAAAACCACCCACACGAGTTATGGATGACCTTGGTAGTGCCGTTCGGACTAGCGGGCCCTTTTTCGGTATCGGTTCCGAAGAAGAGCGTGGCGCTTTTTGCTACTTCCACTAGAGCGTGCAACAAGCCGCAAGACGCCACTTGCGCATCTGCGCCCTTGCGGCAAGTCGCCACACTCACCGGAAGTGTGTGTGCGTGTGGGTGCGGAGAATGCGCCGGGCGCTTCTCAAGGACGCAACCGAGAGTGCCAGACTCCTCTCCCGAATACAGTTGTCGACGACGCACCAGGAAGGCCGGTTGCGCTAAAACAACGCGTGATTGTTAAAGTATCCCTCTTGGTAAGTCACAGGCGGTTGTGGGCAAATTAGCGCCCCCCAAAAGCGCGTGTCGGCGGCTCAATGGGTCTCGCAAGCGGGCCGAATGGCGCAAAGCTAGTCTTCCGGGAAAAATTTTCAAACGCGTTTCAAAACTTTGACACGTTGGTCAAGGCTCGCGCGTGCGTGGGCGTTGCGCGCGTGCAGACGCTCGTGGTTGTAGACGGCAACGTGATGGTCATGCAAGTGCCACAGTCGGTGACCACCTTTCGCGGCTACGTTGAAGTCATGGCCAACTCGCTCCAGAATGCCATTCAGGCAGGTCAGCACGTGGTGGTCGTGTTTGACGAGCCCGAAAACCTGACACGCGCAAAGAAGGAGGAGCAGGCCAAGCGCGATGCGCGTCGGGCGCCACAGACGCCGCAGTGCGCAGACGACGTTGCAAAGCCGTGCCCAGTAGACGACTCGTACATGCACGAGGACCTTGTGGCGCCGCACACGAATGTCTGCTTGATGGTCAAGAATCATCGCAAGACGCGTCCGCGCTTTTACGATTCGCTCTTTGTCGCCGTTCTCGAGCACTTTCGCAACATGTTTGCAGGCCAGAGCAGTGCCTGGTCCTTGACCTTTGATGGCATCGACGCGCGTGGCATGGACCGGCCCGTGGACGCACCGCGCGTGCTGGGACTCTTGTCGAGCCATCCCAATGTCTGGGAGCCCATTCTCACGCGCGAGACGCCGATTGGCGAGGGCGATCTCAAGCTCACCGACGTGTGCCACCGGGTGTACAAGGCCCGTGAAACCCACCCCGAATCGGACGTGGCCAAGGTGCGACTCAACATGATCTCGACAATCGACACCGATTCGTTCATGATCGAGCTCCTTGCGCAGTCGCGGCGCGAAAAGCGCGAAGAGCCCTCCAGCAATGAGCTCACGCTGCTGTGCCTTCGCGAGCCCAGTCGCAAGCGCAAGGATCCGGCGCAGTCGACGTCGGCGTACTACACGTGCGTCGACATGGAGGCGTTTCACGACAGCATCATGACCTACATGTTTGGCAGCCAGCACCTCAAACCCGAAGTTGAGGCACGCAAGCCGCTGGCGGCGCTGCTGCTCTCGGCAAGCATTGCCCTCTGTGGCTGCGACTTTGTACAAGTCCAAGGTCTGCGAGCGGATTTGGTGCTGCCGTGCGTGCGCGAGATTGCGCGCAATCGGCCCGAACTCCTGGCGCTCATGGCGGGCGTGCAGACGGGCGAGGCCGGCGCCACGCGCAACGCCGCAGACGCCATCAAGGCGGTCGTCGACGAATTCGTCGAGTCGATCACTGGACTTCCGCGGATGCAAAAGGCTACTCACAATGCCAGCGCTTGCTCTGATCTTCAGGTGCTGCGGGCGTGCTGGGTCACGGCCTACTGGTCGGAGCGCGAGTTCAAGGACGTGTACGAATGGGGATTCAACCACGCGGCCATCGATTAGATACGCCGAGTCGACATCTCTAAAAGGGGCTAAACGTCAACACAGCCATGGACGCGCTCTGTTTGTCCACGGACCGAATGGCCCCTTTTCAACTGCATGCGCATCTGCAACGCTTGGAACCCGAAGTGCGACGAGCCACTGCCCGAGATCATCACAAGCACGTGTACTGTTCTACCTGTGACCGCGTCATGTGCATGCGCTCTGGTGCCAACGGATGCTACACGGGCCACATTGGCATTGTTGAGATTTCCAACGCCTCGTACGAGACGTTGCGCACCACGCGACCACACACGGACAAGTGGTAAAAACTACTAGAGGTGTACAGTGAGCGTGTTTTTATCAAATTGGAAGCTTTGAGTACGCGACTCGGGTGTCTCTTCTCCATAGCGACCACCGTTGGCGCAAATCCAAATCATCATCGCTTCTCAACGCACGGACGTGCGATGCGGCACACTGGCGACACCCCAACCACACGAGACCCATGCACGCCACGAGAGCCAATGGTATCGTGACCCCGTTGGAGGCCACCATCTCAACCCACATTTTACGCGCTAACCGGTGCTCTCGGTATCAGAACAACCAAAGCTGGACGCTTAGCGCATCTTTTGCACAAGCCATGTCCGAGCACGATAGCGAGTCGCTCTTCAGCGAGGGAAGTGGAAGTCGGCACAAGAAGCACGAGTTGGCGATTGACGACCTCGTCAAAAAGGTGCACGGCAAGTTGGGCCACTCGGGCCCGCTCTCGCTTACGCAACACTTGGGAGCCACAAAAAAGATTCGCGTCTTGCGCGATCGACTTGCAAACGGAGAGTCGCTGGATTCTAAGACGCTCATCTTGATGCTGTGCACTGGCATTGCGTGTCATAGGCGATGGGCAGTGGGAGAAGCGAGCGCGAGAGATACTGGTGGCGATGGAGGCGGCATCAAAGACGAGGCTGCCGAAATCAAGATGAATGAGGACGCCAGGGAGCTTGTCAAGGGAACCGCGACGTTGCTCTTCACGCTGCTGTGCTTGGCCGAGCGAAAAAAGAACAAGCCGTTCAATCTCGAAACGGCACGCGAAGCAGTGGCGACCGCCGGACTCACCTCGGTGTGGGCACAGCTAAAACCCAAGCCGGTCCCCAAGAAGAAGAAGAAGAAGAAGAAGCCCGTCCCAAACCAACCCGCAGCAGAAGACGAAGAGGAGGAGGAGGAACTCGACGAGGAAGACCGACGTGAGCAGGCCATGTGGGAGATTGCCACGCGGCTGAGCGCCTCCGAAGTCGCGCGGCACACGCTCACCTTGGGCGTGAGCTGTCTCGAGGACGAGGCCAGTAATGCAATCGACGGGTTGATGGCCTTCTTCTTTCGCTCCGCGGGTGCCAACATGGCCGAATCGATGCTGATGCCCGATGGCAATCAGGATTTTGTCTCACTCGCGTTGGCCAAGCCCATGGCCGAGATGAAGGGCGAGGAACGCACAAAACGCTTGAAGGCGCTGTCCATTGCGGCCGAGAGCGAAGCCGGTCAAAGTGTCGTGAGAGACATGCTGCTGTCGTTTCTTCTGCCAGCATCGCACGTGGGTGTGCGGCGAACCCTGGTCCTGACTCGTGCGTCGAGCACGCGTGCGGGTGTCGACTACCCAGAGCTCACGTCCAGGTCGCACGAAGTGGCGTGAGTGCTTGCGCTTCAAACCTCAAACTGTATTATGCAACACGCCGCACTGTGCGCGCACGCACACAACCACCACCTTTACCAGGATGGCCGGCAGCGAGTGGATTTGGGCCAACGGAACCGACGAATTGGAACGTCTTTGCTGCCTCATGGCCGGCCTGGCCGTGCTCACAACCAAGGGTGGGGAAGATCCTATTCGAAAGCAGGACGCCTTCTGTGGACGGCTACAGCTGCCTTTTTTTGAGACCGCGCCACCAGCGCCTGAAGCGATGCGCATCACACTGATCCCGCATTTCAAGCGCTGGGTATTGTTCCGATTGGATTCAAAAGGCCGACCAAAGATCCTGTGCTCGCTGAGGGGGTTTGAAGGATTTTGCGACGTGGCGCTACAGCTCGTGGCCAGCTTGCGATAACTCATTGTGCGTGTACACGTAAGCAGTGAGTAGAGTGGGAGAGAGAGTTGCGTGGCTTTGTGTGTACCTTCTGACCCAATGTCGTGGCTCGTGACGGTCGCCGTGCTCGGCTTTGACCTCGAGCGCGGCCGTCGATTGGCCCATGATCACCCGCCCCCTCCGTTGCATCCGCCGTCGCAACCGTCTCCGCCCTCGCCACCGCCGGTTTCGCCACCGCATCAAGGGTGCAACTACGTGGAAGGGGGTCGCTCATGCGACGAAGACTATAAAAACTCGTGCGACGAGCAGGACGAAGACGGCAAATGGAGCAGAAGTTGCGACCTCCACCCGTCCACTGGCTGCGACGACTGGGCGGGATGCAAGTACCCGCCTCCGCCACCCTTGGCACCTGCACCACCGGGAGGCTACTCTCCGCCACCCGAGTCTCTCGAGGAGGAGCCTCCCCTGTGGCCCATGATCGTCTTTTGGAGCATGCTTGGCGTCGCCGTACTGACACTTTTGATTTGCTGCTGCGTGGCCCGACAGCATCGCTCGGTCAAGGCAGGCACGAGCGGCCGAGGTCGTCTCAACTATTTTTTTTGTTGCTGCTTACAATGTTGCTGGGGCACACGCTGGCGCACAGACGACAAAAATGTGCACGTCCAGCGCGATCCGCCGATGCTATCGCGAGAGTCGTTCGAAGAGCGCGACGACCGAATGGCCGAGGAGATTAGACGCGGCGAAGTCGTGGCCGCCGCCGTCATGCCCGCGCTGGGCCTGGCGCTCAAGTAGCGCACGTGTGTAGTCTTGTGTCCTGCCGACTTCCGAGTGCAAGGGTTAAAAGTGAATAACAATTCGCCACAACGGCGCGGTGGGCCAACGCCACAAGTGGTCCCCAGAAGCCCAAATTCCGGTATAAAAGCAACGCCCTCGCCAATCCACACAGGAGGCACACAGCAACCCACCACGAAACTGCTAACTGACACGCAAATTCGCTCCTCGGAGCACCTCGGTCTCCTGTTTTTGGACTGGCAGACGTCGAAGCGCACGCTTCGCGGCCTCGGCGAGCGGCGGTGGCCGTGAGGCGGCCGCGAGGATGCGTTGCTCGTACATGCAGTCGGGCTGCACGAGCTTGTGCTCGGCGGCCAGTTGACAGTATGCCACTACCCAGGTGCATCTCCAGCGCAGCCGAGGCGACGGCGAATTGGACCACGGAAGATGACACAGGGACACGATCAGGGCGGCCACAAGACCACCCAGCACCTCTCGTCGCGCCTCGAGCAGATGCTGTTGCGATTCGGAAGTCGCATCGTCGGTGCGCAGCAATCGTAGGCAAGTGTCTGTAAAGGCGCTGTAGGAGGCCTCTGGCACTTCGGTCATCGCACGCGTCCAGTCTTCGTATCGGTCACGAAGTATCGCATCCGGATCGTGAACATCAAAGTTGTCAAGCACGTGCAAAAGCCAGCGCTTTAACACGGTGACGAGGCCCAATTGCAGCGGCGTATAGCCCAAGAGGCCATGCTCGGGCACAAAATTGGCGCACTCGCTTGCGCGCGATCCAAACACGTACGTTTCGGGCAAGTCAACAAATGCACAGGGCGTGGTGCGCGACGCAAAGCGACTTGCTACCGTCTCATAGGTTTCGTAAAACAGCGGCGCCGAGATTTCTCGCACACCGTTTAGTTGGTAAGCCAATCGAAGCAAGTGTCGACAAAGTGTGTCGGTGCGTGTCCACCGACACGGGTCGAGATCGGTCCGTAAAAAGAAACCGCCGCCACCCCCGTCGCCATTGGTGCTCATGTAGCCCGCCATGGATCTCGCCAGCCACCCGCGACCCGTATCGACATTGTACGTGTTTAGTGTGGCTGGTAAAGACGCGGGGGCGGAATCGTCATTGGCGTGCTCCTTGACGAGCATGTCCACATGTGCCAATTCGTCAAGGAGCCACTCGGTTCGTTCGGCATCGCCGGGACCAACGAGGCGTTCGCGCAATTGCTGTTCTTCTCCACAGATATCAAAGGCGTCCATGACGTATCCGAGGAGGCGCGAGTCGGTACCAAAGGCAACGTACAAGAGATCTTCCAAGTCAAAGACGCCTGGGTTCCAAGCGTGTTCGTTTACCGCCGACGGTCGAAGAATCCGCCGAGACATCGATTGCAACATTTCGTAATACTCGTGGCACTTTTGCACCACCCAGCGCACGATGGTCCCACGTTGGGGCTTTGCGAGTAACGATAAAAGCATGCCCACTATGACGGCAAAACGCAATTCTGCTTCTTGTAAGTTGGCTTGCGAAAAGGACGCCGTCTCGTCTGGGACGAGCGAGGCTTGAGGCGTCGTACTTTGAACGAGCTGCATCCACATCAGATTGAGCACGGCGATTGAAGCACCGGTTGTGGCTTCGCTGAAGAGCAGTCGCAGGGCTCGCCAGTTTGAACAGAGTCGTCCAGCGGTGCTAGCCTGGACGCCGTGGGTCGCAGAAGTATCCATTGATTGGGCGTTGCCATACAAGCACGTGCCGTCTGCTGCAACTCCAGAGGCGCGTATCCCGAGGGAAATACCAACCACCTCGATCGTCGACAGCAGTGGCGACCGGTGCACAATCGTCCGAGTGCGCATGGCCGCAAAGCGAATGCGAAGTGCCGACTGCGTGGCGGCCAGCCACGTGAGCACCGTCGCTTGGTTGTGTAGCGCGGCCGGCCGGGCCAGCAGCAGTTGCACGTCGCGGCCGCGATCGGGTTCGGCATGGGGGGAACAGGCAACGATTCCGTTTGTGGATACCCATGCATTGTCTTCCCAGGGCTTCAAAACAAGGAGCAATCCCGCATCAAAGTCGTAGGCGAGTGCTCTGCCGGGATCGCGGTGCACGAGGCGATCAAGCACGTCGATTCTCCCATGGGCTGCGGCAAAAAAGACGAGGCAGCGGTGATGACGCAACGTCAGGTCGAGCGAACAGTGCACGCCACCACCCAGGACGTCGAAGAAGGCAGCTCGCAACGTGTGTAGTGGCGCCAGGCGGATCATGTGGTAGAGCGCACGCGTCGTGAGCCAGTAGGCGGCGAGTCGTTCCGCCCGGTTGCGCGTGCGTATGGCACGATCTGTTGGCTGTGGTGGCAACTGGCCAATGTGGTGATCTAGAACGCGAAAGAATTGATCTCGAACCCTCGAGGGTGCACTTGTTTCTAGAAGCGTGCCAACACAATGCATTGGTGGTGCACCGGGTCGAAGGCACTCTTTTGCGTAGACGATGCGCAGTGGCGTCGCCATCAGACCCGCAATAGAAGTGGCGAAGCGGTGCTCGGATGGAAACATGACCTCAACGGGAACATTGTGTCGACCACATGGCAGTCCACGAGCGCGCTGTTGCTCAATGGTGTCGACGACCGAGGCACGTAGCACTGCCTTGTGTAGCGCCTTGCACGTGAGCGCTACAAAGATCCACTCGCGTCGGCGAGGCGCCGGTAGACCCAAGAGCACGGCAGTGAGCATGTCATCGTCCAGGTCTACCAGGTTGGATGCTATAGCCGCGGTTGGTGTGACCATGCAAGCGGTCCGCTAAGGGAAAGGCGAATGCGCAGTGTCGGCGAATGGCTTAGGTGGTGGGTGGCCCTCCGCCTTAGCGGACACTCACCACGTAATGGTACGCACGCAGCGCTTTGTCGAAATCCCTCCCCCGATTGAGGAACGCGTGAGCGAGACGATGGTGGCGCGATTTAGAGAAGCCGTATCTGTCAGCAACAATGTGCACGACCGACTCAATCAGACGATGCACGATGCGCATCTGCGGCAGCGCGCAACGCATTCGGCAATCGATGCCGTGCGTCCAGGGAGTGTCACGTTTGGCCTGCTTGTCGCCATGTTACTGGCCATGGTGGCGCAGCGATTCGTGGTGCGTCGCGAAACGCGACGCATTCTGCGCGAGCACGGCACCTCGTGCCACGAGCCAAAAGCGGCCGTTTGCACCAAGACGGACTAGTCGTATCAGTTCAACGCGTCTGTGTATAAGAAGCCCTTTGGCGACGTGCGAGTATAATACACGGCCTTGTTACTTATACCCACGTCCTCTCGCTATCGGCACCGGATACGCCACAAGTGTGTCCGCGAGCAGACAAACGCTACACACCATTGGAACGCGTTTTCCATGAGCGATGCATCGCAGTACACCTCGAGGCGAGCGTCTGCCGCCGCCGCCGCCGAGGCCCATGCGGTCGTGCCCATCAACTCGCGGGGCACGCGCAACAAACGCAAGGAATCGGCTGGCGGAGGCGACGTTGCGAACCGCGCTCGCACCGTGCGCCCACCGCGTCGTCCGCCGCCAGCACCCATTCCCGACGCCAATGGCCGGTTTGCCGTCCTCCAAGCGCAGGGCGAAATCGATGCCGACGAAACGTATGGAGAACAGGAAAAGGCACTGAGCGAATTCTTGAAGCTTCATCCGATGCTCTCGCTGTGCGCCGCTGCTACGCCCCTTTTAGTCAACACGTTAGCATGCCAAGCAAGATTGCAAGGAGCGTCAGCGGCGCATAGACCATTACCAACAACCAAATAGACCAGTACAGCACGCTCAGCACAAAACGACCTAGCAACCACACCATCTGTGGCACCACCATCAGCGATGCACCAAATAGTGCACCCAGCCCAATCCCGGTGAGTGCTAGCAGCGCCTTGCGTTCATACCGGAGTTGTCGTCTTCTATTCCACTCGCGTGTTCCCACCAACTGTGGACCGATCAGATCCAGCCACGCATCGCATAGATCGCATTCCCACCACGGATCCAACCCCACGCTCGACATGCTACATTCGCTCACATGCATCGAGTTTCACACCAACGGTCGTCGTCCTTCTAGCGCTCCTCGTGTAGTTGCTCGAGTGCAACGAGGAGAAATCGATTTAGTGCGTAGAGTACCGCCCACACCCACAGGCTATAGTAGGCCAAATCGATGATGATTCGGCCACCCATAGCCATGACCGATCCAAACTCGCCGACGACGTACAACCATACCAGATAGCTCACGAGCACCACGAGCGTGAGCACGGCCCCAAAATGGGGCACTTGATGTGGAGGTTCACGCACGCCGCCCATGCCACGCCCAATTTGCACGCTCACGCACACCGGTTGCTTTGTTAGCGCAGGGAGTCCACATCCCACAAGACGCTTCAGCTCATGGGCAATCTCGTGGAAAAGGCGGCCATCCCCACGCGGGAACTCGAGGTCGTACCCAAGAGCTACGACGACGCATCGCTCCGCCCACCGGATACGTCGGTTGGAGAACGACCCTGTAATCTCAACGAGCGCTGCATCTGCGTGTGGATGGCGCGTTGGCGCTATGGCGACGATACTGACATGGCCTTCATCGGCACCGAGTTTTTACTGCCCTCGGAACGCGCCGCCTTTAATCGCGATGGAGCCAGCGCACTACCCGCCACGCCGGGAAAGTGCCTCGTGTGCTCACGCTACCTGCACACGTACGTCTATCGTCAGGCCCGATCCAACCCGGCGTTTTGTCCCTCGGCGAGTCTGCCTTTGCAGGCCTATGGAAACCCATTGGGCGTGGCCAAGGGCGAGGCGTTGCCGACGCACTCGAGCTCTGTATGCGGCGCCGATGGGTACCGACCGGAGGCGCTACTCTTTGTGGATGAAACCTGGGCCGACACGGAAGCCGCGCGTGGCTCCATGAGCAGCTTTCTGTGGCGACCCTGCGTCAAGTTCTTGCCGACGCACTACAAGTACGTCAAGGATTCCACCACAAACCTGCCGCGACTGCTGCAGCGCGGCGTGGGATCCGATTTAGATTCCGTGGCGCATTTTCGGCAGCCAGTTCCGGAGCGGCCTGCGGCTCTGGGACTGGCGTCGATTCACAAACCCGCGGCACTGATGGCGACGACGATGGAGAGGGAGGAAGAGGAGGAGTCACTGATTCCGTCGGAGGACGAGGACCGGGAGTATCCGGAGGTCTTGACAGATCAGGAGGAGGAGGACTATGCGGACTAGCCAAAGAGTCCAAGACCGATGGTGCGACGCGCATAATCGAAGCACGTCCGCCTCCACCACCACAGTCGTGTATTGCACCCGCGATGCGCACACTTCACGGCACGTTTGAAGACGCTGGCATGCCTGGCGCGTTGCGTCGACTTTATGCCCGACTTCGTCTCGAGTTTGCACGGCCCTTTGAAGCGCTACTCCCAGGTGGCAATCTTCCAGAATGGATCAAAACCGTCGATTTTGAGCACGCGGTAGCGCAGTGCAATGCCGATCTCTGTGGAACCACGTGCCTCGTGGAGAGCATGAGCCTTGTGCGCGCACAGCGCCGCATCACGCAGCTCCTACTTGCCTTGGTCGATGGAGCTACCGATTGCGACGCAATGCCACCCGAGCCGCTCCAACCCGTTCGCCTTCCCGAGGACCAAGACCCACAAAGCCTCGCTGCCACAGTGAGACTGTGCTTTGGTGAAATGCTCGAGGCCTATGCGGCGTATCGCGCATTACTACTGACCGAGGCCACCACGCTACCATCCGCGAATGCATCGGCACGCGTGCAAACCGAGTTTGCCCAACTTTGCCACGACTCCTACTTGGCGGCAGTGTGGACATCGGCACACGCCGAGTACCTCACAATGGTGGACGACCTCTACCATGATCAATACGTTGCGTGTGGGTGGCAAGTGCATCACGTCCGAGATACGACGTCGCATTCGCCACCTGCGCGCACGGCGGTACTCATCGACACGCTTGCTGTGCCGACACCCGAGCTTCACTCGGTGCCTTGCGCATCCAATGTTGTCGATCTGACCGCCTTGTACGAGCGCATCTCGTGCCCGAGTGCCTGCGCCAAGAGCGCACAAGGCCTCTTGGCAATCTTTGCACGCGTTACGAATGCGGGCAGCCGAGGATGGGAGTCGACACTCAACGGCGCACTAAAAGACGCCGAAGGCGTCGCACGCATCTGCGCTCACGCGACAGACATTGCCCTCACCGGCTTGCACCCGTGCGTGCACCCAGCGGCGCGGCGACCGTGGCGCCTGCGCTTTACCATCGGACGCTACTGGCGCAGTCAAAGCACGGCCGCCTTCAAGGAACTTGCCAAGCAATGCCCCAGTGCCGTCAAGGAGGTGATGAGACTGCACCTTGCGACGCTACTCAACGAGGACGCGGCCACCCTCGAGGCATTGGCGGCCGCTCGTCAGCCTGCCGGACATTTGGGCATCCCACCACGCTGTGTCGCACCCGGATCCCTCCAGGCAAGCATGCACGCGTTTGCTGCCGCGGGGGAGCTGTTCGCTTCCGACGAAGAGCCTCGCGCTCTGGCAGAGATCGTGTCCTCGCTCCTCTCAACCGAACCACGATCACGAAAACGAAACGCGAGTGCTGCTCCGGTTGCACCGATGGACAAAGCATCGACATCGCACGCGGCACGCCTCCTACTTCTTGGAGCATCGTCGCTGTCTTCGGGAAGCAAACGTCGCAGTAGCAGCGCCAACACGTCGCTGGCACACGCTTCGCTCGTATCCGATGCACAAACCGCGGCAGAGTGGCACGCTGGCTCGGCGTTGATGCTTACAAGGCTCGCACCCGCGAGCGGAAGCAATGGCTACTGCGCTGCAGTGCCTGCCACCATGGCCGGTGCGGCAAGCTGCTCATCGGTAAGCATCGTGTCCGGATTGCTGGCGGCGAGCTTCCGGGCCGAGTTTGTGCCTTTTTGGCTCCACTCTCAAGCACACGGTGTCCGCGCCTCACGTCTCGATGGGGTGCAGTATCGGGCGCTTCACGAGCAGAGCTCCGCGCATCAACTTTGCATGCGCCTGTCCGACGAGAACCGACTCCGTGCATACCGACTTGCGTTGCGCGTTCCAAGCTCGTCGTTGCTCACAGTCCAAGAAGCAGCCGCGTTGCTCGGTATTCGCGCGGAAGAAGCCACCGTCGCCAATCCCGAATCGACGGCTGACGAAGAAGACGCGTTCGCCACAAACGGTGCCAGTGATACCAAGGAGGCGGAACTTGCCGAGGAGTCGGGGTCTGCTTGCCTTGCATCGAGCCGCATCGTGCAGGAGGCCGAAACCTTTGTGCTCTCCCTCGGTGCTACCGATGCGGCGTTGATGATCGAGTTTGCGCGTGCAAGCGCGTTGCGTGCCCACCTGCTCACCTACGACCTGGGACCACGCACGCGTCGTGCCCAGGCGACGGCCATCTGCCGTCGGCTACTCCTACCGCTGGCCGAGGGCGAATCGCCAGAGGAGGCGGCGCTCCATCGCCTTCCAGCACACTGCACGACCCTCTTTGTGTGCAGCGAGTGCCGACGCGTGGCAAATGCATGCCAAAACGGAGAAGGCAAAGAACTGCCATTCAATGAGCTCGGATTGTCGGCATCGATGCTTTACGTGGACGGCGATGTGACACGAGGTACGATGAAGTGTGCCAAGCGCTCCTCGGCTGCATTGCGCACCGCCCTTTTGCTAGAGCAAACGGCAGATACGCTCGAAGTGGAGGGACTTGCCGTCGACGAGCAACCCGAGGTTCCCATCGACCTGCGACCTTCGAGCGTCGTGCAGGCCGTGGCTGAGGCACGGCCCGCCTCGACCTCCGCTGCCAAGCTCGTGCGCGAAGCGCCCGCCTCCGAGGTGGCCAAGCTGAGGTGCGTGCAGCATAGTAGCCCTGGCCTAAACCCCGTGATGCATTGTTGCAACCTAATACAAGCCACATTCCAAAAGGCGCGACATCAAAAACTGCATGGACCAGCGCGAGCGGGCCATTGCGTGCGGCGACGTGCCGCTCGTGTCCATTCCCATCCTCGGCCTTGCCATTCGCGTCTATGGGGAGTGGCATGCGCTTTGCGCGTGGTGCGGCTGCCTGGCCAAGATTTCGCCCGACTCGCGCGTTGGCGGCGAGGTTTGCTGCATGCGCTGCGACTTTGGCATGCTGCACGGCAAGGCCGCCGCCGCCGAGGCCTTTGCGCAAGAACCCAAGCCCCCACCACCCGTTTGTCGCTACTGCAACAAGACGCAGACCGAAGGTGGTACCTCCAAGTGGAAGCAGGTTGCCGCCCCCGCCGACACGGGCGGGCCGAATGCCACCGTCCCGCCGCCGCTGCGCAAGGCGTGGTACTGCCCGGCGCACTGGCGTTCCTGGCTGCCCACGGCCCACCAGAGTATGCGAACGAGCGAGATCTTTGCGCACATTTGTTCGAAGGCACGTCCCATGATCGGGGCCGACAAGGACGGTGGCGGAGATGATGGGCTGGCCGATCAACGTGCTGCGGCTGCCACCGCCAAGCCCAAGCGCTCACGGGCCATGAAGATCATCGATAAGAAACTCAATCAGCAACGCCGCAACCGGCAGGCGCAACACCACTAGTTTTATACGTGCGTGTGCGTGTGCGTGTACTTTTCAACCTCACTATTCAATTCTCGAGTTCTAATTTAAACCCCGCACACGCTACAAGCGGACACGTTGGGTCGCGTGGCCCTTCCAACGCAAGACTTCTCCAAAATGAGTTTTCCTTCGAGAGCTTCGTCGCCATTTGAGAAAGTTCTTCAATGCGCGTTTCTAATTGAAAAATGTATTGGCGCTTGGCCAGTCGGCTCTTGGCGGCAGAATCGCGGTTGCGCTGCTTTCGGTCCTCTGCCGTGCACGAATAGTTTCGCACCTTTGGGCGCAACGACGGTATAGCCACCTCGTACAATGTGGGTGGGTCGGATTCGGGAGAGTCTAATTCGTATAGGTCCGGCTCTGGCGACTCGGAGCGGTCCTTTTCGCTCGATTCGGGATCCGACAGCGTAAACTCGCTTGGGCTCAGTGCTTCCATTGAAACTTGCACATCCACCTCCGGCAAGCAACAGGGCGACAGTGGAGGCAGTGGCGTCGACGGCGGGCTGGATTCTGGCGTCGACGGAGGAGTCGATTGTGGCGACATGGGTTCAATTCTGGTCATTGTGGCAAGCCTAGGCAGATGCGATGCCCTGGTGTGCTTAATCGGGATGACCGTGCCTTTCGAGACGCACATGGGCACGCGTCCGTGCTCGTCCACAAGATTGGGATCTACCTCGGACCACGCAATGCGTGAGGGTGGCTCCTTTTCGAAAATAATCAGTGCCGGACGCGCGCAACCCATGGTATTGTTGACAATCCGATATTGAAAGGCGCCCATTGCTCTCGAAGAAACCGTCCACATCCCAAAGGAGCGGCGATTCGACAAGGTGTGTCGCAGGTCGTCGGTCAGGGGACGGACCCGCGTCGCCGGTATCGCCATTGTCCACTGGCAATTTAGGCAAAATTTACACTTGAAGTGCCGTTTGCTTCGTTTGGTGAGGGTACCTCCACAGGTGCGATTGCGGGAGCCTTGCAGCCGGGCACCCCAGCAAAAGGCATAGATCGACCCCAGATTGGCCGGTAAAAGCTCGTTGTCGGCACTCATCTTCACCAATGGTGCATGCCCACGAGCACGTGTGCGTGTGAGCGCGCCTTTGCGCGGAAACCACACACTTGGAGGGATGCGCCTTAGCGCGACCTCGCTCGCGTTTTTATTTGCGCTGATTCACCTCCGCTATTGTCCACGCGTAGACACCACTCGGAGTACAACCTACGCGAACATGTGCTCAGTTGCACCGACTCTGCAGTACCACCCCAGTGCGTGGGAATCCGAGTGGCGTTCTGGACACGCCTTGGAGGTGACAAAAAATCATTCTCGTCACTGGAGTCTGGGATGTAGCCTCATGGAAGGCCAACCAGACACGATTCGCGCGTGGCTCGATTATGCCAAGCTGCGACGGCCCACGCGCACTCAAAAGACGCCTCCATCTCCATTGGCAGACTGGAAGCACGCGCTGTCGTTTCACGTCGTCTTGGATGCGTGCACAAACCACACGCTCGCCTTGATACCCATCGAGCCGCTCGTGGGCTTTCTCCGCAACCCGTACACTCACTGCTTTCAAGCGGGACGGAACGCTCACTGGGCGCTCCAGCGCGACAAGAACTACCTGATCCCTTCGTGGCGGCAGGATGTCTGGCCCCGTGATGGTTCAGCGTCGGCGCTTCTCTTCGACCTCGGCGCGTCGCTGTACAACAAGGGTCCGGGTGGTGCCTCGACGTCGTGGTTTGTGGACGAGTATCGGGCACGGGGCATCCGGTTTGATCGCATCTTTGCGTGGGAGGCCAAGCCGCACGACGATACAGAGATCTTCGCGCCGGTCCCGAATTCGGTCGCTGATCGGATGTCCTACTACAATGTGCCGGTCGACTCGCGCGTGGGCGCAAAGCACAACCCGTGGCGCACGCTGCGCGCGGTGGCGACGCCACGCGACTTTGTCGTGGTCAAGATCGACATTGACAACTCGACCGTGGAGGAGCCGTTGGCACAGCAGCTGCTCGCAGACGCCGCGCTCGCTGGGCTCGTGGACGAACTCTACTTTGAGCACCACGTGCTGCACACGCCCATGTGGCGCTATGGTTGGAGCGTGAACACTGTGACAACTCATACACTCGTGGACTCGTACGCCTTGTTTGGACAGCTTAGAGAGATGGGGATCAGGGCGCACTCGTGGGTCTAGTAACCTGCGACTCGTACACACGCTTTGGCCGTTTGGTGCCACGGTCATCGTCCCACAGGGCGACATTCTTGTCGGCACCCCAGGCCCTTCCGTAAATGTAGCCATGTCGAGTGGCCAGATTGCGCATGCACGCGGCAACGTGCGCCGCCTTCCACTCCGCCACCATGAGCCTTGGCCGGTAGAGGGTAAAGATCGATTCCCCGCCGGCGAGTGCCAAGCACTCGTGACCTTCGATGTCAATCTTCGCCGTCTTGACGTTTGCCGGCTTGAGCTCGGCCAGCACCGCGTCCAAGGGCCTGAGTGGCACCTCCTCGCAGGGAAGGTGCCGCCACTGCGCGAGCGTCAGGGACATGCCGGTGCGTTGCGTCAGCGTGTCCGCCGACGG
>Ga0209666_1000801_pt1 | contig 23981 bp, 17 predicted proteins | sample SaaInlV_125m_DNA_FD_184679 | JGI IMG/M metagenome (GOLD analysis project Ga0209666, IMG submission 184679) | Marine microbial communities from expanding oxygen minimum zones in the Saanich Inlet - Saanich Inlet SI037_S3LV_10m_DNA (SPAdes)... | ecosystem: Environmental > Aquatic > Marine >...
GGGAGGGCGGCGGCGGTGAGGGAGGAGGGGAGGGCGGCGGCGGTGAGGGAGGAGGGGAGGGCGGCGGCGGTGAGGGGGGTGTCGACGGAATGTCCGTTTGTGATACTATTGTTCTTGGCACTTCTATACTTTCAACGGTGACTTCAAGATCTCTTGAAAGTGTTGTAATTTCGAGCACCGAGAGTGCAGAAATGACATCATCGGGGTAGTTCGTTGTGATAAGTGATTTGACTATTGTGCTTCCTGCGGTGATAGTGATCTGTACTTCTTTGTATTGGATTTCCATTAATGCGCCAACAAGCACATCGTGATACCGCGTGTGGTTAAAGTCTTGCGGGACTCCCTCGACCGTAATGGTATACTGTACAACTTCCAACCAAGTGTTCACTGGCGCTGTCGGTGGAGACATAGAGGGGGAGGAGTCCTGAGACAGTAACGGTGGTATCGCAAGAAACGATGCGAGTACGAGTGTAGAACTCGTTGCCAATACGGTTCCCCAAAACAGCGGTTTCTTATACAGAGGAGTTCTTCCAGCCGTTTTTGTGGCCACGACCGGCTTCTCGATATTTGCGTACGCGGCTCCATTCACGCATCGCAAAAGTTTCCCAGGTTCTACTAGCATTCTGTGGTTTTGCTCGGTTGCGCACTCTCAACACCTTCACCGACTTATCATCTTATTGTTGCTGTTAATGATTGCATAGCGTTTATAGACGCACACACCGGCGCCGTGACGCTCGACCTAGAAATGGTGGAACCGGCAGTGTAGTGCATGATGCAGCCATGAAGCAGAGTTCGCTTTTTTCGTATTCAAAAAACCACGGTTTAAAAAAGGGAACCAAAGTCGTGGACCTTTTCTGCGGCATCGGCGGTTTTAGCTGCGGAGCTTCACAGGCGGGACACGAGGTCGTTCTGGCAGTAGATTCAGACCCCTTTCTTTTGGGTGCACACGTGCGCAATCACATAAACACGCAGCACTGGTGCTGCGAGCTGCCAAGAGACGATCTGCCTCTTCCGACAAGTGGCGATTGGCATCTTCATGCAAGCCCGCCGTGCACCAAGCTTTCGATCATGCAACCACACCAGTATGCACACGAGAAGAAGCACGCTGTTGATCTCGTAACGTGGTTCTTCGAACTTGTCAAGTCGTCAAAGCCGACAAGTTGGAGCTTTGAGCAAGTCAATCACGAGCGTATCCGAGAGCAGCTGGAAGAGCTGAAATCCAAAAAGCCAATGGTTTTTGACTGGATAGTTGTTGATGCTGTAAACTACGAAGTTGCTCAGAATAGGAAGAGGATCATTGCTGGCTCTCCCTTTCTTATTGCTAATCTGCGCAACTTCAAGTCAAAGAAGCGAAGGATGTGCGTGCGCGACGTGATTTCCGAACCACCGATGCCGTTCATACGCAACAATCTATACTCTCGTCCCGACGAAAAAACCCACGAGATGAAGGCGGTTCCTCTCAAAGATCAGCTACGGAGTGTGGAGGAACCGAGTTACACAATTCTGGCAACTGGTCACAAGCGGTGGTCCGACGCCAAAGGAAACGTTTTGAGGCACCTTACAGGAGCGGAAGGTGCCATCATTCAGTCCTTTCCAGAAGATTATAAATTGCCATGGTCGCCTACGCACGCCCTTGTAGGCGTGGGAAACGCCATTCCGCCCAGACTCGTTGAGATTCTGATGCAGTCGACGGTGCGCTAACTTGTGTGTGTGTGTGTGTGTGTGTCCTACGATTGTCGCAAGAGGTGTTATATGGGTGTTATATGGTAAAGAATCGCGACTCGATGGTAGGTGAATTAGATGTTGCCTGGACACAAGCACTCTCTGGCTTACAAAAACTTTTTGGTGCGTCTCATGGCACAATCGGTGAAATTGGTGTGCATCATGGCGCGTACTTTGCTGCGCTGGCAGCTTTGTCATGGCCAGGAGAGACACTATGGGTGTGCGACCTTTTCGATGAAATGCAAAATCTCAACTTGGACAAATCAGGACGTGGAAATCTTGATAAGTTCATGCAAACGGTCAGTGATCACACAGGTCGCGAAGACGTGCATGTGGAAATCAGACCGTCGTACGAGCTCTACAAGCATAATATTGCGCCTTCAAAGCCTTTCAGAATTCTCAGCATAGACGGTTCTCATATGGAAACCAATGCATTTACAGACTTGTCGTGGGCAACGCGACACATAGCGCGCGGTGGACTTGTGTCAATCGACGACGTTGCAAGCCCTAGATGGCTTGGACCTTCAAGAGCATTGCGAGCGTATTGGCATCTTCACGACCGCCAATATTTGTTTCTTCCACTTTTACTTACGCCTAAGAAGCTGTGGATTGTTGGCAGGCTTTGGCACTCCAACTATTCTAATGGTATTGCAGGGTTGTCACGCCATCTAACAAGTGGACAAACACTGACAAAAATGGGCACATTTCACAACTTTGTTTCTCTTTTAAACGTGAACGAACCTCGTGTCAATGGCACTGTAGACCACGCACCTCTATGGTTACCAACACCCACGCCTTCACCACATGTCTGGTTTGTTCGAAGCTCAAACCACCGAAACACTGCGGCAGCGCGCCGCGCCTCTGCGATAGCCACAGCAGAGTCGGCATACCATCAAGATGTTGCTTCAAAAAAGCGTGCGCGCAGTCACGCTTCCACACCACGCGTTTAATCACTCTTCTGGAGATCGTGCATCGTCGCGTAACCAGAGTGCACTTTCCCGGTGGGGTTGACACCTCCGCTCATCAGTTCCTTGAACAGGTTGGTCTCCCACTCGACGAATACGCCAAAGACAGCGAGGCGTTTCGTGGGCACGGGGCCGCGACCTGCGTTTCCATAGCCGAGGAGCATCTCCTCGATAATGGAAGTTTCGATGCGAAGGGATGCCCTCACTTCCCAGTTGGCGTCTGCGCATGGGCCTTGGTAGTCCCACACACGCTTTCGGTCGGGAACCTTGCCCTTGGCAAACCTCAAATCGTTGGCGGAGAACGAAAGGGTCGCTCCGAGGACGGCCTCGGAGTTTTCCATTGTTTTCTCGCAGTAGTCCATGACAGTGCCCATGAAGTCGCGGTCGTCGGTCTTTAATTTCTTCACCTTCTCAGTCAATTTAGCCACATCGTCGTCGTTTTCGTCGTCAACGCCGTCGCCGTGAGGATCCTTAGCCATTGTGGGCTCGGCCATTGTGGGCGCGGCCATTACCACCGGCTGCGGCTGCGGCTGCGGCTGCGGCTGCGGCTGTGGCGCTCCCCTTGCGACGCCCGAGCCCAGGCTGCGATAACACGGTTCCGAGTCGTCCGCAGAAAGAGAGCGCATTACTGGCTCCTCATCTTCCTCATCCACCTCATCTTCTTCAACTGGAGACGTGTCGTGGTCACTCTTGCCCTGCGCAATCATGCTTTCTTCGAGCTCCGCCGTAACTTGTTTCATCCTCTCCAAGTCGCACGTCTGCGCGGCGACATCGTGCCACCCCTCCGACGTTTCCGCCTGCGCGATTGCTCCAAGCGAGACTCCGCCGCGCATGAGTCCAACTAGCTGCTTCATCCACTTTGGGTCTCCCTTCAGTTGGACATCCTCAATGCCGAGTGAGGAGGCGAGCAGTGGACGCAGGTATATCAGGTGGAGATCGAGACCGCCCTCGGCAATGTCGCACGCACGGATTGCTGCGGCGAACTGTGCCATCTCAGGTGGAAGCATAGACACCGCCTCGTTGAATGCCCGGTTGGATGGTATTGCGCCTACCCCGATGGCCAGCTTTGCGCACCACGTGTCCACTAGTAGAAAGGCAGTTGCCACCTTGGTGCGATTACCGTCGGGTGTGCCAAAGACTGCGACAATCGGCTCATTTGCGAAGGCAGATTCTACGTCAATCTCCATTTTTGGCTTCTCGCCACCGTTGGACTCGGTAGGAAGGACGAAAACTTGGCGCGTGTACTGTCCCTTCACGGGGATCGAGTCTCCACCAACGCCGCCGAAGCACAGTGTTCCGTTAAAGTTGTTATCCACGGCTGGAATTCCCTTAACCTCCTGAAAGCACTGCTTTCCCGGGAACTTCATGTTCAGCGTGGCAGTGCAGCCGGACATCTTTATGCCAATGTTTTTGATGGCAATGCCCGCGCGATCCGCCTCAAACACACCAATCTTGTGGAATAGTGGATCGAGTGGTTCCCGCTGCGCAAAAAGCTGCGCGTTGTGGTCTCCAATGCCCTTCATAAAGGAGCGCAACATGAAATTGTCGATTGACGCGTAGCACGTGCCAAAATGCGTGGTGTAGCTTTTGAGGAGGACAAGTTTCTGAAGCATGTTTCCCAGCGAGCCCAGGCCGCGGACCGCCTCCGCGCACTGATCTTGGTGGAACTGGTTGAGCGCAAAAGCAACATCTGTGCCTATCAGCTCGTGCCCATCTTTCATCACGGCGTCCTCCGATGGTTCCTCTTTCACATCTTCCTTCGCAGTTTTCTTCTTTGCGAGATCGTCCGCAAGCTCGCGGCGCGCGGGACCCCACGGCATCACAAGACGCGACGTCGCCGTGGCACCGGTGCCTAAAAACGGCGCGATGAATCGCACGACGGTGTCAACAAGCTTTCCCAGTTCCGCGAGGGAGTGCTCGATCTGCTGAACGGACTCGTTGTACCGCGGGAAGTTGTTGCGGCACTCTGTGAGCTCAACCATTTGTCCCAAACCGATGTTGTCTATCGATTCAAACTTGTGTAGTATGTTGACGACGGCACCAATCGCAAATTGCTCCGCCGCAGGAGCCACGACCGTTATCGTGTTGCGGCGCTCCGCCGTGGGCTCCACCACCACGCGCTGCGAGTATACAATCTTTGTAGAGCGATTCTCGACTTCGCCAATGCAAACAGGGACGAAGCGAAACTCAACCTGTGCGTCAAAGTCAACACCGAAACCCTCCCACTCGGTGCCGATGCGCTTGGTCCGTCCCGTAGCATCGTCGTGGTTGTAAATGCGCGAGCAGGATTTGAAGGTCTTTTGGGTGGACGAGACGTTGTCTACCTTGAAGCTGACGAACACTGTACAATCCTTCGGGAATCCAAGGTCCTCATTGAATTCGTGGTGAGTAGACTGATCCTTGAGTTCGGTAAACACTTTGTCGAGCAAAAAGCCGGTAACCGCGGTATTTCGGTCGGAGTAGTCACAGAGGTGCTTGAGTGCGCCGCCCTCCATGTACTGGGCTCCAATCTCCGGGTTGTTCTTGCGCATCAGCGATAAAAAATTGTCGATCCCTTGGCTGAGCAAGTTTTCGGGAACGGACTTTCCTGCGCGAGCCGAGGCCAGGTCCAAGTCCCTGTCGCGGCGGACGTTGGTGCTGTTGGAGGTCTTCTGCATTTTCATCTGTGCGTTTTTACGAAGATCTGTGAGTGTCTGTTGGCGCCTATGGCTTAGGGCTGTGGTGTCGGCGCCGGTGTGTCGGCGCCGGGGCTGTCGGCGCCGGGGCTGTCGGCGCCGGGGCTGTCGGCGCCGGGGCGTGGGTGCGGGGGTGGCAGCGTTGCCTCCGCGCGTGGCAGAGACTACACACCTGAGGTTAGGCGTTTGATAGTTTTGGTTGTTTATGGTCGGCACCGGGGTGTCGGCGCCGCGCCTCGTCACACGGCGCCGACACACGGCGCCGACACACGGCGCCGACACACGGCGCCGACACGCGGCGCCGACACGCGGCGCCGACACGCGGCGCCAACCCACCCCAGCATGCGTAAATTGAAGAGAACCTTCAAGAGAAGGCCCTGGACAGCAGCTGAGGAGAATGTGCTTCTCATAAAGTGTCAAGAGTCGCGAGATTGCTCGGTGAACGGGCGTAACGTATGTTGGCCAGAGGTTGTGCAGTTTTTTGGAGGCACGCGTGACTATGCAGACTGCAAAGCTTGCTGGCGTCGCATTTGTGATAGGCAGATGCGTTTGAGTGAGAACAAATCACAATGCCGGAAAGAACCACATAGGCCCCACATTCCTGAATTTGCGCGTTTCAAGGCAGCATGTTCCAGGGAACTCTTCGACGAATACGGAAAAGAACTGGTCTTAGCGCCGCTTTACAAGCCAATCAATTTCCACTTTCTTGTCGATTGGTTAGAGTCCGATTTGTAAACAATACACACGCGTTGTTACTGTGTTTGTGCTCTTTTGTAACACTACTTTTTCGTTGGCGGTCCACCACTGGCGCAACCCGGCAACGGGGCGCATCGTTCGCGAGGATCGCGGTTAGTTGTGGCGCTTCTGCACGCTATGTCCTCGGAGAGTCCGATTAGACAATCACGACACGCGCTACAATTGCTCACGACGCAACGGCCAAACAACTTCTAACTGCCTAACATATCGAGGGCTATATAACCAGGTAATAGTCCGATTATGTATACATGACCCCCTCACAGGCATATCTGCAGTCGTGCATGCAGGTCATGTTCCTCGCGGAGCCTGTTCCCGTTGTGGTCGATTCTCTCGTGCATGTGCTGCCGTGAGAAGAACGGATGTTTCCGTATGCTTTCTGCATTTCCCCACACTCCTGGGGCCTCATCGGGCATACCTCCAGAAAATTGACGACCGCCACGGCGAGCCATGTGTTGCGACACCATCTTGAAGGCGCAATAACCAAGCGAAATCAGGTAGTCAAGCTGCGAAGGGTCCTCAGTACTCACGTACAGAGGCAGGCTATCCTGTTTGAGAGTACGCAAGCAGGCTTCATCGCTGCCTTCGATGTCCACCTTCATGTAAAATGGTACACCGAACTGTCTTATCAGATCACCGCAGGTCGTAACTGGGATGCTGATCGTGCTGAACTGGGAACGTTTTGCACCACGTGGCTCCGTGAAGCTCGACCACTCCGAGATGGTTTTGTGAACATAAAAGCTGAGCGCTTTTTTTGTGCGATGGTCGGATATGCCGCATGCTAGCGCATTCAAACGACCATGTTGGTGTGCGATATGCAACGCTGGGCGGTCGAGGCTGCCTGAAACCATCTCAGGGTTTGCATCGATCGCGAGCACATCGTGACCTTGCTGAAGAAAATGTAGTGTATCTTCACCCGAATGCAAACCAATGTCAAAGACCAGTTTGTGCGTCCGGTTTGCGCGGAGCTGCGGCCCGTGTGTGTAGTCGTCACAGTGGTGCAGGTTCCAAGCACGTCGCATCGCAGCGGGACGACGACGTGAGGCTTCGTCGATCTCCAGGCAGCGCTCCACACCCTCAGCACCATGCCACCACAATGCTGCGCTCTTCAAAGTCGCCCATCGACCTGAAACGCTGACGGAACTGCACAAGGGCTCAGCGGAGCAGGCGCGTTGGCCTGCAGAGCAACCAACGTCAGTACCACATCGCACTCGACAGCAGCAACTTTCTAGAACTGAGTCAGCGCGCATTTGTGGAGTGCTCTGGTCATGAACGCAGGTGAAGTCAACTGCTGACAGGGACCCGGCTTCATTGGGCGTGACGGGGAAGAGTCGCGAGCGCCGCGCACGCACCGATAAGAGGCCCTCATTCTGCTTGTCGGCGAGCAGGAATTTATGCTCCGAACGGTTCAGGTGTAAACGTTGCCTAAACCTAATTCGCCGGTCGGAACGGCCCGAGCAGGCGACGCCGAGGACCGCGAGCATGGCCAGTAGCAGCGTCAGATCTCGCGTTCGGGTGAGCGGCGCGTAAAGAACCTAAACAATCCCACCGATCCCGGCGCCGACTACCGGCGCCGACTACCGGCGCCGACTACCGGCGCCGACTACCGGCGCCGACTACCGGCGCCGACTACCGGCGCCGACTACCGTAAGTAAAAGTCTGAACAGAGTTGAAGTCTCGTGAACCGCGGTGAGGTTCCCACGCGCACCCATCACCCCTGTTCATGGCACACTGCCGCCCCCGCACCGGTGCCGGCACACCGGCGCCGGTGTGTCGGCGCCGGGGTGTCGGCGCCGCACTGATCTCCCATACCTGCACATAGGTGTAGAATGGATCCATTCTTGCCGGAGAAGCTCACTCCATGGAATCACTGGGTTCCGCCCCCATGTTCGTCACCTCGCTACTCGTCGGAAGAGAACAAGGCTCTGAGCGCTTTGGATAACGCATTGACCATGATGAACAAGACCTTTGGGCCATACCAGACAGATGCAATCATAAGGGATGAGCTCGAAAGGTGTGCGGGAGGTTACTACCCTCTTGTGTGCAACGACGGTACGCGTGTGAGCGCTCAGGCGAGCCCGAGCTCGTACAGAATGAGCAACGATGATGCACACGTCTTTACGGACGTCGAGATTCGGATCAACAACAAGGGAGAGCCAGAATGCATATCTGCGCACGAGCTCATGGCACTCCTTGCGAAACACGGTGGTGTGAAAACGGGCCACTGTCCGCCATTGGATTTTGGGCGCGATCCAGAACGCGGACACCGCCGCGACGACGAGGGCGTTCTTGATCACAAGATGCGCAAGGCGCACAAAATGTCGAAGGTGTCTTCGAAAAAGGAAATCCGACCCCCGGTCAATGGATGGCTCTTTGAATACGTTGAACGAATGCCCTGGGAAGATCTACCTAGCGTTCGCGTCAGGGCAGAAGCGATAAACAACAACGGAAAACGCTGCCGCGAATTCACCACATCAGAAGTAGTGCAAGTGCACCATGATGACGGCGCATGGGTCATCGAGACCCAGAACTCCATCTACTCTGGCCGAGAACGCGATCGTCTTGTGGCGGGAACCAATCTGGTAGCAAGGGATGGCGGAGTGTCCTTGTCCATCTTTGCCACCCCGGTCATTGGATGATCGCGCCAGTTAACTGAAACTCCCGCAAGGTAATAGAGTCGGCTCATTGGTATAGCTTCTCGACTAGAATTCGTGAATGTGATGTGTGTTTTATTTACTTCCCATTGAAGATTGTTTGCATGCCAGTAAATTCCTTCAGAACCATCGGCAAACTGCATTGGTGTGACAGCGATAGTGTACAAAAACAACATTCTTGTGAGATAACTAAGGAAGATGTGACAATAGATGGTCAAAAGTGACAAATATGTCGAGGCAACGCGAACCAAATGCTTCAAGGATCGACCATGTGATGGCGGTCGGTCTTAAAATGGGAGTGGTTAGCGTTAGCGATGGTGGCAAAGGAGCGCCAGTGGGCACTAAACCGGTAGAACCGGCAGAAGCTGGCAACGAAAGGCTCTGGCGTGCTATGATGGAGCAAAGAAAGCTTTCCGAAGATGACGAGTTTCGCCCTGGCATCAAGATGAAAACCCTTCCAAACATAGACGCATACATTGTCCGGTTGGAGTGGATCCCGGTCAAACCGCAGCAGTATGCCAAGACGAGGGACATAGAATCCGTCATAATGAGCTGCGTAGAGAATTTTGGTGAATCGACAACCGAAACAATGCATTACTCAGCCTCCGCACTGATCAGCAAAGATCAGCCAAGGGGGTTTTACAACACGCAATTTGTACGTCTATATCCACGGGGTCCCCAAGCGTTGACACTCTCACAATGGTATTTGAAGGAGTCACTCAAGTTGATTGACTACGTTCCACAAAGCGAATTGCACACCTCTGCAGGCAATCAATTACAAATCTCTCCACCAAGACAGCTCGCAACAGTAACAAATGATGAATTTTATCAGATGTCATTCGATTGGAAAAATGTATTTTCTGCAATGTCTAAGAATTTCAGCGACGTGGCAACGGCAATACAATCTGGAAAGGTTCTGGGTTCAGACGAGACATGTATACTAAGAACCTACCAATCAACGGAAAGTTATCACTCTATTTCCTTCTGGGATAATGTATCGCGTGACAAGAAAATCGGAGCAGGCTCTTTCAACAAGGTCTATTCGGTAAATCACTTCCCAGAAATACTCACACAAAAATTTAGTTCACATTGGACAGGACGGATTGCGAACTACCCACATTGGACAGGACGGATCGTGATCAGAGAATCAAAACCAGACCAATACGTGGCAGTTGAAGAGGTTCTAAAAGAAATGTACCTTACCGGCTATGCCAGTCATTACGAACTGGGTCCAAGGCTGTTGGCTAGCTACTATATTGCAGAGCCAACGCTTGACAACAAGTGGGTCTCGAAGACCGTCAGCGCAAGCGTGGCTTGGAACGGAAGCTGCAACACGCTGATTAAAACAGTCTCGATGCTCAATCGCCCTACATCAGGCAGTGGTCTTCCTAGCGACTTTTGTATAAAGTTTGGTGAACTGTTTGTTGATCTGGCAAAACGGGCAGCGCATGTGGGCTTATTTCATTGCGACATCAAACCCGACAACATGCTGTTTTTCGCGGACGACGCTTGGGACGATGCCCTCGATTCAGAGGTTTATCCTGGGGAAACGATAGAACAGAAGAGAGTGGATCGATCGCGGAGCATGGATTCTTTGAAAATCTGCATGACCGATTTTGACCCAAACTACTGTCACCTACTACCACCTCAAGATCGCAAGTGCAATTGCATAGTTGGAGCAACTGCGTTAATGTTCATGGCCTTTATTCGCTGCGTTCATGGAGATGACAAGTGGCGCGCTCTTCGTGATGGAATTATGGGTCCGCTTTTGCTTGCTATTGAACCAAAGAGCGAGTGCAACGATGGAGATGACGCACCGTGCAAATATCTAACATACACGTTGATGATCGAGGAAAGATCAATCGAAACACAAATTTCCAACGCCAAGAAAGAAAGCATTACAGCAACAATGAAACTCAAGGATCTCTACATTGACATATATACAGCTGCACTGCGGCAGCGGCCTGATGCGTCCGGCGAGCTTCATCAAAGCGCCATACGTGGCGCAACGACTGACGAATTAGTGCACATTGTCACAAACTTGCTGCATGAAGATGCTGGACTAAACACTGCAGTCACCATTGCGCCGTTTCTCGAGTCAAAACAAGAATGGTGGCAGTTTATTCTTGTCGCCAAATACGTAAATCTTGAGCATCGCAAGGACCTGAAAGAGCAACTAACGAAAGCCTTAAAATCTGTGGAACGCAGATCCAAACGATTGAAGTCTCTCGACGATCGCTTGCGTGCTCTACAAAATCTACCTGAGGCAATGCGAGACAAGGCAAAAGATGACTTTCCTCAGGATTACAATGGACAGAAACTGGAAGCTAGCCGGAAATGGCAACGTCACATTTCACATTACATTGCCAAGTCGCGCTTCTTTTCAGACACAATTGAGTGGGAACCTTGCCTAAAAGTTGAAGAAGGAGTTTCACTTTATGACCAGGTTTTTGATTATGCTTTGCTTGATAAACCCATGGTCAGACCCAATGACAAATCAACAAAACGAAAGCTTGACAATGTAATGGATCCCGTGGCCGCTCGACAACAAGGGGCGCGCGTGGATCAAGATGTTCAACAAGAGTTTATGGCTGCTGTAGATGCCGAAAATCTCATGATTTTTTCACAGGAGTTATACAACGGTGAACCAGATGATCGATTCCATTACGTGGAAACTGCGATGAAAACCATTGTAACTAAATTGAATGACGTCGGTCATGGGCCCAGGTACATGGCAGAACTGCTAAACCGTTCCCCGGCCCTCATTCCGGCGCTTATGTATCTTAACGGTTACATCCTGACCCAGCCTATCTTGGGGAACTTGGAGATGCAGGAAAAAGTTGTCAACTTCCTTTATGACGTGTTTTTCACGAGACTGGTATCTGAGGTCGGCATGGGCAAGGTTTTTAGGTCCTTGGGTAGCATTGACAAGTTGTACACCAACCTCGGTCGCATTGGTGATGACACGAATGTGGCAATGCGTGTCAGAGCCAGGGCACGCAGACTTGCGACGGTCATTGAACTGCCTGATACTCCTCGTGTACCCCAGGCAGTAACCCCTGATTCTACCTAGCGTTCGCGTCAGGGCAGAAGCGATATGCAATGACGGAAAACGCTGCCGCGAATTCACCACATCAGAAGTAGTGCAAGTGCACCATGATGACGGCGCGTGGGTCATCGAGACCCAGAACTCCATCTACTCTGGCCGAGAACGCGATCGTCTTGTGGCGGGAACCAATCTGGTAGCAAGGGATGGCGGAGTGTCCTTGTCCATCTTTGCCACCCCGGTCATTGGATGATCACGCCAGTTAACTGAAACTCCCGCAAGGTAATAGAGTCGGTTCCTTGGTATAGCTTCTCGACTAGAATTCGTGAATGTGATGCGTGTTTTGTTTTTGAGTAGCAGTACGCTGGACAAGGCTTACGAAAACGTGTTTGTTTCGTGTGTTTTAACATGGAATCCTAGTCCTAATCCTAGTCCTAATCCTAATCGTAACATGCGTCATGGATATTTTCTAGATGTCGCGCTTGGAGAAGCAAAGCGATGAGAATTGCTTCGCCATCCTTATGAGGTCACCAAAGACCTCGCGTTGCTTGTTTTGTGGCACCGATGCGATGCATCGACTAAGAGTGCACAAACCTCGGTGCGACGACGAGTGCAGTGTTTTTGCGTGTGCGTTTCCCCCAGTACCTCGTAGCTGTGGTAGTGCCTCAGCAAGTTGTGGGCATGTTGGAACGATGATACTGCCATCATTTAGAGTCACGCCGCGCTTACTGGCGTATATGACTCCGCACACAAACGGTCGGTAAGCGTCGGTGCCACGTCTTGCATTCTGCATGTAAGGTGTTCTACAGCAAGCGCTCCACAGTGCAACCACGATTCCAGAAAAAGACGTTCGAAACTTTGCTGTGCGAAGCTCGTCTCCCGTAGAGCACGAAGCAGTGTTTCTTCGCGCCTTTGCACTTATGTCGCGTGACAAGATAGCTAGATTGTTTATCGTGTCGATGCTTGGGGCGATACCGGTGGTTATGCATCCCCGGACGTACTTTTTCACCGAAGCATTGAATACAAACGACTCGTCGCACATCTTGGAGTCACGATTCTTTGTCGTGTTGGAATAGCACTCTTCTTTTCTTTTGTATGACATCGCTTTCCTGTAGTTTACGAGTTTACCCAAAACGATCTCGGCTTCGTGTGACAAATTGATGCAGGTTTCTCTATTAGTTACGTTCTTTTTGCTGGATCTGTTTCTTTTGCGCTGCAAGGGTGCGTCTTCTCCAACGCAAAGTGCACCCCGTTTGGCAGGCCTTAAAGCAGACCGCTTTTGGGCCTCTGATGGAATGTATGTGGGAATGGTTGATTCGTCCATGTTCTTTGAGGCTTGAAACGCCGCACGCGAAGCCGCGATTGCGCACGGTTTTTTCGTAAACTTACCATACGTTGGCTCGGCACAGGCCTGATCTGGATCTCCGGATCGTTTGCCCATCCCACCGTTCAAGTCGAAGAACTCGTCCACTGACTCGTCCTGTCCGTACTCTATTCCAGTGTATCTGCATACCATGCAACCTTCCGTAGCTTCTACATATGGACAAGGAATTGCCCCCCCACACACGTGAATATCACCACAGGGTAATCTCACCATGACTGCTCGTCTTTTATGCTGTTCGTAAGGCTCGTCTTCTTCTGAAGATTCGCTCGATTCGTCCAATTCCCTGGCATCCTCCAAGCACTGCAACGCATCTTTCCACACTTCATCCAGATCACATTCCATTATGTTACTGGGCGAATCAATCTTCTTTTCAACTGATAGGTTAAAGTTTGGTGGAGTCATACATCGTGCCTCCGCAGGTATTAAAGGGGGTGTCTTTTTCATGGGCAAGCAACACTGGCATTTTGACAACAACACATAACGACAATTTAGCGGCGCTAATTCTAAAAAGCTCGATGAAAATCGCCACACCCCTCTTATGATTTCCTTTGTGAAAATTCATGCTCCGTGTGATTTTTGTGTTTTTGTCTAATAACCACGCACCGCCGCGGCGATCTCGCTCTCGACCGACCCAGCAGTCTGTCCGACGTGAGCATGTGCGGTAGTAGATTGGTTGATGCGGTTACAACCACCCTTCGATGCAAGGCCGGTGACAAAGGACATGAGTTCGTCCTCAACAACGCGCGAAGCCAATGAAGTGGTCTTTTCGATCGTCGCCTCGGGCGCCTTGGGTGCCTCCGCGTCTGTCGCGTTCACCTCGCGAGATGAGAGCTTAGAGAAATCAAACTTGTCCTTGATCACCCCCGCCTTGGCGAGGGCCTCCTGCAACTGTTCCATCGAATCCTGCCTGTCGCTGCACAACTTCTCTAGCTCGCTGATCCGCAACATCTTCGAATCGCGATCACATTTGATTTCCTCGAGTTCCTTCATCGTCGCTCCAAGCGACCCAGCGCGCTCACTCGCGACAGACGCCTCTTCGCGCGTGCGCTTGTACTGAGAACTCGCGCATGAAATGATGCGCGCAAGCGGCATAGCCGTCTCCAGGCTAGTGCTCTCGTGACAACCTTCAGACCAATCCTGAATACCCTTCATCTCTGCCGCGTGGTCTGGATTCGCGGCCACGAGATCGCTCACGAAGGACTTGATGTCGGGCTGAAGCTTCGCAATAATATCCCGCTGCTTCGAGTCGTGGGTTGACTTGAACGCGCGAAGCTTGGCGGTTTCCTCAGACTGCGCTGCGATTTTGGCCTGAAGGTCAGCAACATACTCCTTGGAGAAAGCTTCGCCTGCAGGTGCGTCGACAACAGTGTCCGTCATTGTTTTGCTTCTGTGACTATGGTATCAGGTGTAGGGCTTATGAAAGGGCACATTACTTAGCGAGGCTTACCTCGTGACGCGTTTCTGCGTTTTCGAATCTGTTTCCCATCCACCACATCGATGTAACATCCTGGTCGGCGCGGCTCGGTGCACACACTCAACTCCTGTTGCGATTTATATAGGGCGTTGCCGGTTGAATCGCTCACAACGTCTGTACCTAGTGACAACCCGTGCGTCTTCCCATTTCGTATAGATTGCTCGACGCGAGCATCCGTGATGATTCCCGATACGCGGAGCTCTCCATTCGAACCTTCCCAAGAAGCATCACATCGACCGATTCTGTCCCTAGAATTGTGCTCGTACAAAATCTGGGTTCCACCCTTTCGCCCCAAATCTGTTAGTGCGATTTCCGCAGCTCCCAAGTTGGCGATATCGGGATCTGCCAGACCGGGCGCTGGATGGGCTGTTCCGCGGAAAGCGAGGGGCATCTCTTCAACACTAATACTTTACAATTGACGCCATATTTCGGCTTAGCGCACTGATACGCCAATCATCAAAACTACGTGGCGCCGAGCACCGGCGCCGAGCACGGGCTCCGAGTCAACGGCCAGTTTTCGAATTGGTGAACAAGACCCAATCTCTTAGTACGCGAATCATGGCAGCCGAACCCCGTGGAAACGAGCTTTACGACACGGAGTCTGAGTCCTGGAAACAATTTTCTTTGGATTGTGTGGCTCTCGACTTGGACATTTTTGATTCTTGGCGTGTCGGTCCGAGTGATCGTGAAAACATTCGTGACCGTGCGCTCTCACAAGCCGATCTGGACTCCCATCGTACAGTTAATTACAATAAAGTCGCCGCATTGTGTCGATCAATGCTTCAGTCAACTGATCTCAGCTTTTCCATGAATAACGAAGTGGGCGGTCTACAAGATCTGTACTTGAAGCTTCATAGAAACGATGAGAAAATGTACAGGCAAGTCAGGAAGGCAAAACTGTTAACGCACGAGATCACAGACGGAAACATGAGACTGATGCCGACATGCAAAACTATTCGAAGTTGTATGACAAGATTGCAAAAACACATCGTTGAGATTATAAAAAATCCTTCAAGGACATTGTTACAGACCTGGCGCAGCATGGACGTCGATGAAGCTCAGCAGTTCGCCATAATGGTTGAGTTAAGGCGCGAGCTGCGTGTGAAACTGAACAAAAGACTCGTGGAAGTGAAAAGCAAAGTTGATCACCACAACGCTTTGAGACATGCGAAAGTGGGGGTGGTACTTTCAGACGATTTTATCGGCGCAGATCTATTGGGCCAAATATTTTCATTCTGTACGTTCAGGGAAGCGGTTCAACTGATGTGCGTAAACAAAGAGTTCCTCAAGAACGAATCATTAAAAGAGCTACTTCCGCGACTTTCGATTCGACATTTCCCCGAGGTTTTTCCACATGCTGCGATCGGGGGCAACGAGTACATCTTAAGCCACAAGAAGGTCAGTGTTTATGTAGACTTTGTTATTTGCGGATCGAGAAACTCAAGCACGGCGTCAACTTCTTTTCAGTCCACCAAGCCGAAGGTCCTTTGTAACAGAACGGCTCAAGCAATAGACGCAAAGAAAGTAAAAGCAAGGTATTCGCCAGAGGAAATCGTCGACGAAGACAGGTTTCGTGAAAGGGTGCCACACGAAAACTTTTTTTCGACGCCGATCGTCTGCAAGATTGACCTCGTATCAGCCGAAACGCACGAGTGCGCCGGTTCGTTCTCTGTCGTCTCTCCACACGGCGCGCCTCCTCGACGCGGCGTGCCTGGCGCGGCGGGCGAAACCTACACGTGCTTATTGGGCAATTCTCATCCTGCCAAGTGCGAAGGTTTTGTTCAAAGCACGTCTCAACGATACGGCCTGGGAAAAAAGCAACGTTTTTGCATACGTGTTCAGGGAAGCGCACTGCGATGGCGGAGCAGGCCGAGCGAAGATCCTTACCACCAACTATTGGCATTCTCTCGCCCTTTTGAGGTTGTCTCAAAATTGAGCGTGGCAAAAAATGCACGACGCCGAGAAAGTAAAGAACGCGACCGAGAGCAAAAGAAGCAAAAGTTGGACAAGCAAAAGCGCTAACTAGATTGTGCATGCCGGAGTACCAAGCGTTTGAATTGACATGATGAATCTTACTACAATGAGACAATCCATTGACACCACTTTTGATGAAAATCCTGTAGGTTATGCTATTGCTGTTGGCATCTCTGTAGCCGTGCTCATTTTAGCTTACATCTTACTCTTCGCCTATTACTTTGCCCCTCGATACGCGGAATGGGCTACCGGTGGAAGGGTCACAGTGCCCGTTGACGACGCTGAGGACGAGGAGCACGACACAAGTCTCACACGACACTCGCGAAAGGTACAGTTTAAATAGTTCTAGTCAAATTAATTTTCTTTTTTGATTACGCATTGAAACGCCAATCATTTTTTCCCTGATAGTGTCAGACCATTTTGTGACAGTTACAATTGTTTGAACACTGGGAGAACGATCATGCCCCATCATGAAAAGTATAAACGCGCATTCCGATATGCACAAAGTGAAGCTGGTGCGCTTAATCTCAAAGTCGGCGCCAGAGTGACTCCAGAACCCGTAGAATAAGATGGCCCAAACAAATATAATTGCAAGCAAGGGAGGTCCCAGCAGCGCCGCCCGAAATGTGGTTGCGGTTTTGCGCACGTATGCTTCGAGTGTTAAGGAAAATCCAGTGATTGGTGCGCCGATTGCTTCCGCGCGGGCTTTTGCGTCGCGGCGCAAAAGTGCCACCATAACCACGCACATCTCCACAAATACAACCTTCAAGAATATTTCCATGTCGCGTAAACCGTTATACAGGAAGAGTTCACAAAGTAAAGTGGTACCAAGCAAGACAGAAGGCACAGCAGTTCCAGCTCTGACATAAAGCGAAGGAGTTGAAAGCACCGTGCATGACACTAGTTGAGAAAGACTCAGGATGAGTAAAAGCAGCACGGAAGATGCAGGTCCACACTTCAACACGGCGTTGATGTAAATCGTGTGAGCTTCAAAATGCTTTAGTCGGCGCCTCACTTCATCCAAAAAAAGAAGCACGACGATAGCAATTCCCGAATCGATGGCGAGCGTTGAGAATCCACGATCCAGAGCGGTTACCCTCATTTCCAACGCGTTTGCCTTTCAGTTACACGTGTGCACATTTAGCGAATGTGGCTCGTACTTAAGCTTTGGGTCGGGAACGACAACCACCGACGTGAGAAGCGCCGTTCCGTCGTTTTTCATCTTTAGTACGATGACCGCTGGTTCATCGGACTCAAAGACTTCACCAATTCTCGATGGTTCCGCGTCGCTGCTTGAAGCCTTGTATACCATAACGTTATGAACCCCGTTGCCATGAACTAAAATGAAGGCGTCTAAGTTTTCTTCGGGAACGTCACATCGGCAAATGCAGATCGCTTTCGCCACGGCGACGATGACACTCTCGTGCTTCGTTATGGCACTGGCTATCTGACCGCGAAGAGGTCCGCCCCGAAACGTAGAGCGCCCCCTTGAATAAGATTCCCAAATCGTGTCGAACATTAACAATGCACAATCAATGTCGCTCATGTCAGAGATCGTGACCTTAGTTTTTCCGTGCACCAACGCGTGGAACTTGAGCATCGCCTTTACCTTTTTAAGGCTCGTACTTGAATCCGTCGGTGGAGCTTTCTTTTTAAAGGCGATCGTCAACGCCGCGTCAGAAATCCTTTTTTGCCTGCACAACTCGTGACTGTGCTCTGCATTCGCAACATCCTCCATTCTTAAGCTCTTCAAGCATCTGCCAAACGCATCATCCAAAGATGCGCCGAGGCCGATCTTTAAACTAGCACATAAAAGCACATCGACCAGATTTTTTGGAGCACCGCCTTCTACCAGTCTTTCAATCGCATCTCCCAAAGTTGTCTTGTTTGACCTCAAGTCTACGCCCATGGCAACCAGGTAGAATTTGCTACGAAGAAAGTCGTCGTTTGAGCCAATCAACTCTTCTTGTATAGAAATCGTGTCTCTCTGTATTGAACTAGTATTCCCAGAATCTACATTCTTGCCGTGAAACGTTTTGTTGAAGAACCGATCACCACGTTTCATGTGAGCCATGATGCCATTTCCGAGCACCACCGCCTTTGGTATGATGCTTTTCGCCGTGCACGGGTATACGTCCCACTCGTTGAGAAGCGTGCTTAGTGGCACAATCGCGGTCCTGAGACTGAAGACTTGCGTGTGAGGTGGCGAAATGGGTTGACCTGCAATGCCGTGGTGAGAATAGAGGGAGACCATGCCACCCAGTTGAGTCGTCTCCACGCTTGTACCGCATGTGTGGAGGCACAAGTTGGTGTAAATAGTTTCTTCTTCACAAACCAGGCAATTCTTGTGTTGACTCAAGTACTTCTCAGCATCTTGGGTACATCCGTCCGCGCACAAAAGATACGCATGAATGGCATTTTCGGACAAGGCGCCGGCCACGCCCATTGCACGAGGAAAAAGGCGCACGTAAACTCCCGGAAGCATCACCAGTCTGTTATGGTTGGATTCCGCCATTTTGTCACTCGCCTGGAATTTTTCCTCCACGTGAACAATCGAGCCGAATTTCTGAGAAGTGATCTGCACCACTTCCTCGTAGCGCCCTGACGTTTCGATGCTTGCGTCGTTCAAGGAGTAAAGACACCCGGGTAAATTCACACCATGCTTGAAGGCGATTTTGCTCACCATGCTTTGCAGCGTGTTGATAACATCCTCCTCTTCTGACAAAGGCGGTGCGCTCACAAACTCCGCCCTGACCACGTCGTTATCGTCGGAATCCAGTTCTGACCACCGTAATACGAGACCTATGCCATCTACCCCTCCGCTGTAAGCACAACCATTCAACAGCTGCACAAGAGGTTGTGCACAATCTCCTACGTAGACTGTGAAGCGAACTTTGGTAGAAATGGGAACACCTTGCCAATTAGAAACTGACCATGAAAACATTGCATCAATCAGGTGCATAGCGTCACGGTTGTGTGTAGAAAATCCTGGTATAACCAGTGAAATGCAAACCTTTCGCGGGTTCATGCTCCCGTCCAATGAATGGCCATTTAAAGCTGCAGTAAGCTCGACTCTTTCGGATTCAATGAAACTGTCGACTAAATCGGGTGTTGGGCCTGCGACCGTGCACCTCGCCCCGGATATAAAACCGTAAAATGCATGTTTAAACCATTGTGAACTGGACCTTGTTGGGAATAGGGCCATGGTTTTCTTGCGTGAAGTGCGTGTAATCGGGTGCTCAACGGTTTCATAACACAGTTGTTGATGGTATTCCACCTCTGCGCTTTTTGACCATGTTAACTGCTCAAGGTCCGGTAATTCGTACGACATGTTCAAGACGCGACAGAGCCAGATATGATGTTCAGAGTGAATGTAATAGGGTCGAAGTGACTCGGCGCCGAGTGTCGGCGCCGAGTGTCGGCGCCGAGTGTCGGCGCCGAGTGTCGGCGCCGAGTGTCGGCGCCGACCGCTCCGGCGCCGGTGCTCGGCGCCGGTGGACGGCGCCGCGTGTCGTACCAACGCCCATGGAGTGATGTTACAAACGAACTATGAACTCCGTGGTTGAAAAGCAAAATGCCCAAGCGGTCGCGCGCAGAGGCGCCGCAGGTGGTGAACAATGTGACGATCAACAAAAACACAATCAACAACTACTTCGCGCCCGCGCCCGCGCCCGCGCCGTCCGAGGGCCCCAAGAGCCTCTTCGCCACAAACGCCGAGCGCATCAAGCGCACGAGCGTCGTGAAACACGGGAAGCCGTGCTCCGTGCTCGTGTGGCAATCGGCGGCAGACGGCACGATCAAGGCCGGGTGCTACGGCATGTGCACCAAGCAATGGGTCGACCTTTCCCACTTTGCGCCCATGGACGGCTCGTCGAACTCGCAGGGCTTTCGCACCAAGTTCGACGCGGCGTACGCCAAGTACAAGGAAGCGCACGCCGCCGGCGACCGCGACGAGTGCGTCGCGCAGCGCGGCGTCCTCGAGTCGCTGCGCGCCGACAAGTGCTTAGAGTGCCGTCCTGACAAGGGCTACGTGTCGCCGGCGCAGAGCGCGTGCAAGGCGTGGTACGACGCGACGCGGAAGGAGATGGCCGCGCGGCACGGCGGGTGCCAGAACCAGGACTGCCCGGAGCGCGGCGAGCACGTCTGGTGCACCCTCACCGCCGACCACGGCACCAACCCGAAGAAGCGCGACAAGCACAACAAGTTGGTCGATCTGGGCCGCTACACGGCATGGCCGGCGTTGGGCGGCGTTCCGGCGATGGAGGAGGAGGCGAAGCAGATCGAGCAGTGGATCTGCAAGTGCTGCCACCGGGTCGAGCCCACGTCCAGCTCGGGAAGGCGGTGCAAAGATCCGGAGGACATGCCCGAGGGCAAGAGTCGTGGCACGAAGGAAGAGGTGCAGCAGTACGAGGCGCGGCGCATTGCCGTGCGCGTCTACCCGAAGCAGAAGCACGTCGACGAAGCCAAGCGGCGCATCGGCAAGTGCGCCGCGTGCGGCCGCCCCGTCGAAGAAGGGAAGGAGGTCATGCACGAGTTCAACCACCTCGACGAGGCCACCAAGTCAAAGGGTGGCCTCTTCGGAAAGCACGGCTGCGTGGCCGGGCTGGTGCAAAACCACTCCAACGCCGCGACGCTCGACAAGGTCGTGGGCCTGCTCGACGCCGAGATCGGCAAGTGCAACCTTTTGTGCTGCAACTGCCACCACCGGCACACCTGGAAGTACGACCCCAGCCTCACGCAGTTTTGAACAAATTAATTCCTCCGCTAAGCGGAACAAATAAAGTATGATGTGTGTGATTAAATTGAAATGGAAGAAGCGTTGTGCATCCTGCTAGAACATTCCCTTGCAACACTTTGTGATTTGATCGAAGAGGGTGAAAATGTGGAAGATGAGCCTTTTAGGACAGCTGCTGTTCGAATAATTCACGGGTTTCCCGTAACATGTTGTGAATTCTACCGAATAGCGCAACAGCATGAACACTTTGAACCGTTGCTCTTCTATGAACGAGTACGTCTTGGAATAGCGTCGTTTGACTACTTTCTCGACGGTTGTCCTTCAGGAATTCAGCTGTTTTGCGGATTCACTGGCATGCCAGACGACAGCACGCCATTGCCCGAAAAATTTAAGTTTCGAGAAGCTATTAACGATAGATTGCAAACAATTGGAAAGATTGAACAGCTTCGGCGAGACTCGCCGATAAAGCGTGGCCTCACCCAAAGATGTAGGTCCGGCTTCTGCGAATCAATTCCCGGACCGGTGTGCGTTTTCATTGCAAGATGCAGGGAAGTTGCACAATTTTCCAGACGCGTGAAGCGCTCGTACTGCTTCGTTCAATGCGCAAATCAAGAATGCAACAGATTATTCTTTTGTGGCGCTACCCAAGAATATTGGAAGGGTGCCCTTGAAATGACTGGTTTTGAAGAACCCTCAAGCTCGACAGACTACTGGAATTGTGCTGGAGGCGAGCTTGTAGAGAAAGAGCCCGACTTCAAACGATTTTGTTGTCACGAGTGCGCAATTCAGCACGCTCATCAGATTTCTGCAATACTGCCAATGGTGTTCTGGGACGCCGACGACAGCGCAAAGAAAGTGGGGCGCGCAAGAGTCTCCGAGGCATTCAAGCTCGCACTGAAGCGCAATGAAGTGGCGTCTAGAAAACTGAGGAGTATTCGTAGTCTCTGTAAAAAGGCAGTGAGCAATGAGGAAATACTTGAACGTCGCGAACGCTACGTTTCTCAGCTAAACGTCGATTTGGGCCTTCTTTACGCAAGCCTCGTCATATCAGAATCAAAAGCACTCAGCAAAAACAAGTTGCTTCCTGGCATAGAAATGAACTGGCGTAATGATCCACTTTATTACGCCAAGGCCATGGCGTCAGTAAAAAGAATCTACTCTAAAATGCGACGACCGGAAGGCATCATATATAACATGCTAACAATGCCTAAATACATGGAAGTCCTGCAGAGCAAGGCTCATAAGTTGTTCTAGGGTGCTAAATCGCTAATTGCATTTGCTACCACACGGTAAACAACAATTGTGTGACATTATGAACATTCAAACTGCTCATGACACAATTCAGAAGTCTTCCAGTTTTTTGAAGATAACCGAATGTAAACTTAGGGGTAACGTCTCTGTTCACACTGTGCCTGAGACGATCACCCTTTCGACTGTTTACGGTTTCCAGAAGATTGCATGTCAGATCGAAACGCCGTCAAAATCATTTCTTGGTAGCATTAATGGATGCATGTCACTCAGTCTGAATTATTCACACGACTTAAACCAGCCAAAGGACAACGCAAATGGAAAAAGGAAGAAGCGCGCGCGAGACTCAAGTGAAGAAGATGCGGAGTTTGCCGTGGGTAGAGTCGAAAGGTCCGGATCCGATGCCGACAACGTTTCGTCAGCAACATTCTCCGCTGCAAAAGTGGTCATCGCGGCAGTGTTAAGGCTCAAAGGTGCTGGTGGAGAAAATGTGGTAGAATCGTGGGCCGTTTCTCTTCGCAAACCCGGTGACTACGGGAACATTTCAGTTAAGAATAACCAACCGGCCATTGTCATAGGATTTCGCTTGAGTGCCGGCGTTGCCATACCACTCTCATGCTTCTGCGCCGCGCTCAGCCTTTGCCGAGACGGAATAATAACAACATCTACTTCAAAAATAGACAAGGCTTTCCACCTTCCTCTAACGACACAAGGGAGTGCCGCAGAAGAGAACGGTCAAAAATCACTTCTTTGTCTTGCTACAGTACCTTCGTTGACAGGCCCAGCAAAGTGATGCACAAGCGGGTGTCGGCGCCGGGTGTCGGCGCGCCAGTGGAGCTGTAGTGCGGGAACCGTGCGGCGACCGCACCTCAGGTGGTACCTGTAACGGTTTTTTAGAGGGGGTATAATCAGCCAACCGTCCGTACTTACACCCCCTTAAATGTATACTAATTTGAAACTTGCACTTTGGTCTGCACCTCTGCAGCGTGATTACATTCTCATATGTAATTCCGCTGATTGCGCTCATTGACGAACCGCGCACCAAGTGCACAGGGGTGCGCCAAAGGTGCGCCTCCGGCCGAAATGCGCACCTCAGGTGGTACCTGTAACGGTTTTTTAGAGGGGGGTATAATCAGCCAACCGTCCGTACTTACACCCCCTTAAATGTATACTAATTTGAAACTTGCACTTTGGTCTGCACCTCTGCAGCGTGATTACATTCTCATATGTAATTCCGCTGATTGCGCTCATTGACGAACCGCGCACCAAGTGCACAGGGGTGCGCCAAAGGTGCGCCTCCGGCCGAAATGCGCACCTCAGGTGGTACCTGTAACGGTTTTTTAGAGGGGGG
>Ga0209666_1000804_pt1 | contig 23952 bp, 8 predicted proteins | sample SaaInlV_125m_DNA_FD_184679 | JGI IMG/M metagenome (GOLD analysis project Ga0209666, IMG submission 184679) | Marine microbial communities from expanding oxygen minimum zones in the Saanich Inlet - Saanich Inlet SI037_S3LV_10m_DNA (SPAdes)... | ecosystem: Environmental > Aquatic > Marine >...
CGAAGCACCACTCGCGTCGACAAACTCAGCATCCGGCTACGGTATGCATTCGTTGGAGATTACCGTTCCGGCAGCTTTGAGAGCTTTGAGTGTGGACACGTATACGTATGACTTTTACTTTACGCGTTTGATTCCAGAGATGCCAACATCCGTTCCCTCTATCGGTGGCTCTGCGAGTACGAGCACGGACGGCTTGACGAAGTACTTCCGCCGTTCCATGAGTCTTTCGGACAGCATGAGTAACGTGGGTATTCGTTCGAGCGACTTGGCAACTGGCGTGTACTTGGTTCACATCGTGAGCGACAACCACGCCCAAGGCGGTGGTCATTGGTACGAGCGCGCCTCTGGGATCATGAGCTGGTACAGCTCTGGGACGAACAGCGCCGATTGCGATGACATCGCGTTGCACCACGCGGGTCACGCAACGAATGGGCACCGCTTGCGTCTGCGTACGTGCCGATCATGGCGCAGCAGTGGGGGCAAGCTCGAGCTTCAAATGTCGGACAGCGTTTTGAGCGACGCGCAGGTCACAGTTACCGCGACGAATAACAAAGCTGTATTGGGGAAGTGTTCCAGCGCTGAAGATTTGCAACCACGCGCGTTTACTTTTCAAGGGGCTTGGATCGGCCACAGCGCCGCTCAACGCTTTGTCTCCGACTCTTCCGCCTCTGTCGGGACGTCGCGCTACATTGCGGCGGTGGCTGCCTCCCAACATTGTAAAATGGTTCGATTCACCATTCATCGGAGTGGAGATGGGACATGCGTTGCTCAAGCTGATAGCGCGCGGTACAAAACTGGAGCATGCGACTCGAGCGATGCGGCGTACGTTGATAAGTGGGACGCTGGCTATAGCGAAGCACCACTCGCGTCGACAAACTCAGCATCCGGCTACGGTATGCATTCGTTGGAGATTACCGTTCCGGCAGCTTTGAGAGCTTTGAGTGTGGACACGTATACGTATGACTTTTACTTTACGCGTATTTCCGGATTTGAAGATGTCTCCGTGTCCGTGAGTAACCCAGTCTCTCTAATTTCTGCTTTCTCGTTCGACTTTGGAATCAGGGCGGCGCATTCCTCTTGCGGAAATGATAGAAGCGATTGTTTCGGAGAAGAAGTGAATCGTGAGCAACATAGTTTGAGGTGCAAAGTGGAAGTAGCGAGAAGAGGCACAGACTGTTCCACATATGGAAAGCACATGCCGTGTCGGCGTTGGGATGATTTCTTGCCGCAGTCGCTCGAAATGACGGATAGTCGAGGCGAGCTGATCGACGGAACGTACGATATAAAGTACTCTTGCTATGTCATACTTTCCGACGGTACCCACGCAGCTGATCGCGATGGCGCCTGGCAGACTTTACACACCTTTGATCTTCGTGCAGGTTGCGCAGATTGGATGCCGCACGGGAGAAATCGCAACCTTGAAAACGTCGCGAGGCAGTTATTACTCACATCGGATGAGTTCAACGTTGCCGATTGTCGCGACGAGACGCAGATTTATGCTGCGAAGGAAACTGTATTTAGACGCTACGACAACAACCCGGAGGACGGAGTATTATCGTACAATGAAATACTGTCTGCGCTCGAAGCTCAGAGCGCTGATTCTTACATCATGAGCCTCTGGAACGAAGAACTGGATGGAAAGCTTGCATTGAAGCCGACGCACGTCATGCGCGTCGAAACGAATGACATGGAGTGCGGCACTGGGTCCATCGTGTACGATAGCACGGTGTACCCGTCTGACAGCCCTGGACGTGAGAGCACGCCGCAGCAATGTCACGGTGACGCGCAATCTATGCGTGTGGCATGGCACTACAACGCAGAGCTGACCGCCGGTGATTACACGTGTTTGTACGCCGACGGGATGCTGTACGACAAACTGTCCGTCAGCCTGTCTAATCCAAATATTGACGGGTACTCTGAAGTCAGCGACGGTCGCTACGCGGCGACCGAGTTTACGGACATCCGTCCAGTGTCTGGAACATTCGAGGACGTGCAAGAGTCTTTGATCGCAAACTTTCTATTCGACGGCGATGGTTCTGACGAGTTGATATCTGCGTCTCCACGTGTCAGTGGGCAACAGGGTGTAAAACCAAAGTTGCTGCCAGTGGGCACCGTGCGCGAAATCAAGACGTGTACTGGTGGTAATGGAGGTTTGTGTCTTTCAGCCGTTTCAGCGTCGTCGGTGGGTTCAAACCAGTTTGGGTACGCGTACACGTCTGACGCAGTATTTGCCGACGACATGGCAATGTCTACGTGGATTTATCGCAAATGTGGATCTGCGTCTGTTTCCGACGTTCGTCGAACATCCATCGTGTACTTCACCGGTGAAAACGGTGGAATGTCGCACGAGCTTCGTTTCTACCTCGACTCATCAATGACGCTCAAGTTGGAGTATGCTCGAGACGGTTCTGTATCGAGCTCTGATTCTCTATCTCTCCCAGGACTTGCATGCAACAAATGGCACTACGTGGGTTTCTCTTTGAATAAGCGCGACAAAATGGTGTTGTTTGCCAATCCGACGGGAGCGGTGGACGACATGTCCGACACGTCCACTTTCAAGACTGCTGGAGACATGGACCCCGACACGCCTCGAACACTCTTGAGCGTCGTGAAAAAGTTTGAAATGCTCGGCGCCGTCGACGTGGAGTTTGACGACGTGCGCGTGTACAGAGGTCAGGTGAGCAGGGCAACGTTTCTGGACGCGTACAGATGCGGGCACAGACCTCTGTGTGCGAAACGCGCGCACGCGACTCCCGCGTCGCGAAGAGTGGTTTGCGCGTCTGCAGTCATCGCGACAAAGAGCGAAAAGACGTACTCAGACTACTTTTGTACCGCGGCGATGTACTACGACGGGGCGGCGATCGACGTGTCTGCAAAGCTAGATACGTCTGGCGTGACGTTTACGTACCGCGACACTTCGTGGGAGGAGAGCTCTTTTGAAATGCTTCGCAAGCCCGTGGGTCACGAATTTAGCTCGTCGAGCTACGAGACGATAATACAAATGGATGGGGATCTCAAAGGGTGCGTGAACAAGTTTAGTTCCATTTCATACCTCGACAGAGAGGCAGGAAATAAGCCAAATCTCGAGTGGTACTACAAGGTTCGCACCAAGATGGCATCCGCGAGTTCATCGGATCTCGTGTCAACAACGCACTATTTCAAAGCGCCTTGGATCGGTACACTCGAGGGCACCGTCACCGCTGGATCTTCGGGAACGCCGGTGGCGCACGTGCGCGTGTGCGCCGATTTCACGTGGCCCAATGGGACCGCGGTGTCGTCCACTTTGCACAAGTCCTCTGGTGATTTGACGCTGTATATGCGCACTGAGCATTCAAGTGACATGACGCGAACGGCGTCCGAAAAGACGTACGTCGTGACGGATGGTGATCTTGATCCCAGAAGCGGTGCGTCCTCGCTGAACCCCGGCGAGTACGTGCGAGTCGAGCTCGCCCGATGGAGCTCGATTGAGCGCGTCGAGGTCTGCGTGAGCGGTCCAATTTCGTCGAGTCAGCGTTTACGAGCGTACGTACAAGACTACGATTCCGGCGACAGCGGGAACCACGGCCACGAGTGCACTTTTAACGCCGATTCGACTAAATCTCACGCGCAACATACGTGTATGTTTTACGACTGTTTCGGCTCAAAGCTGACGTCATTTCACGGGAAATTCATCAATGTCGTGCGAGACGGAGAGTCCTCTTCTGGAGATGGATTGTCGCAAATCCCCGCGACTGGACTTTACTCTTGGTTCAAAAGCTCCGAAGCGTCGCAAGAGTGGAAGAGTGAGGTGAATGGGTTCGTGGGTACCGTCGTCGGCGGTAGCGTCAAGACAGAGTTCCATGCTGGGAACGGCGCTGCGGGCGTGGTGCGCACGCTCGCGGGAGATACAAATGCTCGATTCAATTTTGGCGCCATTCTTCCCGCCGAATGGACTCTGTGCACGCTTTCGAGGTATACAGGATCGTCCAAGGGTCGAATTCTTACCGGTGGGAATGGAAACTTTCTGCACGGACACCATGGCGCAGATCGCGGCGTGGCACACTACGATACGTGGGTTACAAACTCTCGATCAACAGCAAGACTGCAAGACTGGCTCATCATGTGCGGCACGAACAAAGGCAAACGCGCATACGTGGATGGCGTCAATGTTGCCACTGCAGATCGCAACGGCGCTTCCGGCAACAAGCATCTCGGCATCAACTACGCGCCAAACGGTGGCTGCTGTGACAGTCAGCGCTCCGACTGGGCCGTCGCTGAAGTAATCACTTGGGATCGCTCCCTGAGCGATGACGAAATGAAGCAAGTATCCGCGTATCTTGATGCCGTCAAATCCAGTATCAGCGTATCCGAGATCTCAGCCGTCGGTACGAGGACCAACTGTAGGTTCAGCGCGGTGAGCGACGCCGACGGCGCGTACGAGATCAAACTGAGAGACACGTCTGGGAAGATTCCTGTCAAGACAAAGATGCTCGGCGCCGCATACAAGGAGGAGATATTCCCAAAGACGATCAAGAAAGTGATTGACTCTGCCGACACGTCGTCTCCTACGTCGCAGCCGGCAAAGGTGCTTCTGGTCGTGCGCCAAAGTGATAACAGTGCTTCAGCATCTACAAACTCCTCGTCAGGGCAGTCTGTTCAGTCGTTCGAGTTTTGGGACGGCGACAACTCGACGAGTCTAAGCTTTGGCGAGTTTGCCAAATTTGTCGAAGACACGGCTGGCTTTCCACTCAAAGGTCACGCGATCATATCTCGCGCTGTCTGGAGCTCTTTGGACGCCGATGGGGACGACACGCTGAGCCCGTCTGAGTATGCCGACGCGAAAGCGAAGATGCGCTCGGGTGATTTGGTGGCCGATCCAGTCTTGGTGTACGCGTCAATCAACGCCAAGTATCTCAATTCATTTGAGACGACTCGAGGCAACGCAAATTCGAGCGAGAACTTTGTCCTTGCGCGCACGAATTCGACAGCCATGCCCGCGAACACGACTTCCTGGAATGCGTTTTATGAAGAACTGATACCATCTGGATCGTCTTTATCTTCAGCGATCACGCCTTGTGAAGTGGGTGTGCACATCCCCGCTGTGTACGCTGGCGGTAACGCCAACATGACGAAGTTGATCCCTTTGCGCGTCTTTGAGTCCACTGCGCCAAAGACTGTTTCGCTCGCTTCAGAAAGTGCGACGTCGACTTCCGAAGACGACCTCACGCAGTTTGATGACCCAGTGGTCTTGAGTGCCACCGAGCAGTATCACGACATTGTACACATATTCGATAAGACGCAAGCGCCAAAGTCTAAGGATGCGTCTCAAGTCTTTGAGCACACATTCAGCGACCTGTCGGATGTCGAAGACAATGTGATCGTGATTCGTCACCGAAGTGAGATGCAACATAATTTCGGCGATGAAACCGCTGCAATCGTTCGCGGCGCCGTGTTGTTCCCGAAGGATTGGACCGCAGGGTCGACATCTTGCGGACTCTTCGAGGCTACCATTGAAGTCAGCGAACTCAACCAACAAGGCGAGCCGGAGAAATTCACCACGGATGAGTCCGGTTGGTTTGAAATGGCCCTGACGCGAGGGAAATCGTACGTCTTCAACGCCACGTTTCCAAAACATACCATTTGCTACACGGGACGAACGATTGCGGACGCTGCAGACGCAATCAATTGCGACGGCTCTTCTCAGACTGCGACTCTTAATCGAGTCGGCGATGGCAATTACATCTTTTTTACTGACGTGACTCAAGGAAACATCGATTTGGGTGTGTATCATGGGCAATGTGAGTCTCGGTACTCTGGCGCGCGATTCAAGGTGACGCCAATCAACGGATGTCATCCGCCCGTGTTCGTCACATCCGAACAAGTCGGAGGTTGGATGACAAACGTTGAAGGGCTGCCTGACGGCAAATTCGATGATGAGCTAAATCCCCTCCCAGACAACGCTCGCGTCTGGCCTTTTGCGGCGATGGATTATTCCATCATGCTCGACGCCGGTCCATCTGTGGGTGGAATTGGCGATTTAATCGCAGACGAAACGTGGAAAGACGGGTGCGCAACGGAGGACGGCGACATGGTGACCTTCTTCAGGCGTCGTAACGCGCTCGAGCGTCTAGCGCTGATGCGCGACGAGAACGACTGGCAGGAAATCCGGTACAAGTACCACGGCTATATCTGTGTGGATATTCCGGACGCGTACATCCCAAAGATTGATGACGATAAAGACACGTGTTACAATCCGGCAGAACCTACAGGCGGACTCACGTCGAAACATTTCCTTGGTACTTCAACCTCGGACATGAATCCGATTCGCGCCTTCATCTCGGCTGACAAGTCGATCCGATTGAAGGTTTTCGAACTCCACGTCTCTGGCGGCCGCCAGTACAAAAAATGTTTCCAAGCGCTGCCGAACGAGTCAAAAGGAACAGGAAGCACGATGATCAAGATTCGACAAGACGTGAGCGATCCGGAAGACTCGGAGTGCCATCCTCAGCGAGGTGGAGGGAGCGCGTGTGATTTCCAAGTTGTGTTGGATCCGAGCGGGTATCTCGCCTTTCCCGGCGACGACCCGGACGCGATGACCATCAAAGCTGGAAAACCAAATCTCGCCGGTAATTTCAGGCGAACCGTTCGCATCGAAGTTGAGCGTAACGACTTGTACCGATCAGTCACGGCAATCACCAACCGAGAATTGATTCCGCTCGATTCAAAGCCGAGAGGAGGAGGCGATGGCTTTGGCGACGACACGTTTTGGGCGACGGTGCCCATCGACGGTCTCGTGTACACCGTGATTCACGACCCACCCGGCGGGAACTCGTACGCTTCTCTGCGCTCTGGAACTGAAGTTACGATCGAGTACACGCTGGCGAAGAGTCGTTCGGCCGCCGCCGGTGGGTCCTACTCGTACACTGGAGACGCCGAGTACGGCGGCGCCTTTGGCATTTCGCTCAACCTCGGTTACACGGCTGAGGGGGCGACAGAACTCGCCAAGGCGGAAATGAAAGCTGGTTCGGAGATTGGATTTAGCGTCGACGCGCCAAAGTTTACCGTAAGCTCGAGTAAAGATGACGGTTGGGGTATCACTCTCGTCACCGAGCGCGTGCTCAGGAGCAGTCAGGATCCGGCGCTCCCGGGACGACCGGGAGATGCGATTCTCGGCGGAGGCATCGAGCTCGTGTACAAGGTGTCCGACATTCTCGATCTCAGTCTCGCCGGAGAAAAGGGAGGTGGTGTCGCCGGCGGCGCCTGTCTCCAAGTGACGCAAGAGATTACGTGGCAACCGCGCCAACCGACGTCTTACTACATGACAGTGCAATCCATCGAAGCGCAGGTGTTACCAAACTTGAAGTTTCTGCGAGCCACCGCTGCGGTGGGAGGTATAGGCGACGACCACTCCGGACGACCGCTCGACTCGAGCATCAGCGTTTCCGAGGATTGGAATCGGTATTTAAGCGCGAAAATCGATGCTTGGGAGCGCATCTTACTCTGGTCATCACCGACGGATCGAGACGAAGTCGCCAAGAAACTTGTTTCGTCGTTCATCGGAGAAGATTCGGTATACGGCGCACATCTGAGCGACAACGTCGACGCGTTTAAAGAGGAGTACGAAAAGAGATGGGACGCCACGGACGGACCGGCAACCGAACTCGCGAATGAGTGGGCAGAGGGTATTTTGTTGGATTTGGGCGCAAACGGACCAATCATTCTGGCTTCCCTTGGTTACGCCGCCTTTGGTCCTATGACTGCGCTCGGTCCGGCGTTATTCACCGCCGCGACCGTGGCTCAAGCTGGACTTGTCTATGCATCGGAAGCTCGCCTCCTTCCCTACGTCGAAAATGACGTCCAAGGAGGGTCGATCACGTACAAACGAAGCGACGGCGTCGTACCCGATTACGCCGCCTCTCTTAAAAACGGTGGAACAACCGATGGCTTCTACTCGTTTGGCATGCACGAAACCGCCTCTGAGTCCTTGAGCGAGGCTTACGGAGGTAGTCCTTTGACTAACTCTTCTCGTGACGAGATCGGCGAAAATGGAGCAAAGATTTCGTGGCAAGATACGTCGCGTTTGTTGGCGTCCATGACGGGCGCCGACGGGCCGTCCGGTATGAAGAGTCATGAAAATGGCGGCGTCCTTCTCACGTTTAGCGGTGGAGGCCAAACGATGGACTTTACGTTTTCCTCCAGCGAAGACGTCGATGGCGAATCTTACTCGGTTGGCCTCGAAATTGAGGGTGGGTTTGTGTTGGGTGGCAAGTATACCCAAGAGCTTGACGTCGAACTGCCCGTCGTCTCCAAGACATCTAGCTCGTTGGGCGCCGCTGCTTCGTTCAGCCGATCAGTTGGGAGCGAGCGCGCGTTCATGTGGAACAAACATGGGCAATTGCACGTTTCTTACTCGCTCGGCGACGCCGAATTTGGTGACAAGTTTGTCGTCAAAGTGGGCACTGATAAGCGTTTCGGAACTCCAATCTTTGTCACCAAGGGTGGCCGAAGCATGTGCCCTGGGGAAATCGACACCGTGTTCCGCGAGTCCGGGATGAGTCTGGAAATCCCACTCAAAACAAAGATGAACTCTCAGCGACTCAACCCGGGTCAGAGGGCAATTTTTGAAGTCGTGATTAAAAACGAGTCGCCGTATAGAGAAGGCGGGGCGTTTGGTTTGCGTCTCGTGGACGGACTCGCTCAGGCGCTGAGCGATATCGTATCAGCTGCCTACGCGAAAGCTGCCGAGACGGATTCGACTGGTGCCGACGTCGCCGCCGAGGTGAGCGCTGTCGCAGCGTCCACTACCGCCGAGGATTCCACCGATGTCGCGCGCGTCAATGCGGCTGCGGCAGAGGCGTCGAATTTGAGCGCCCAATCCGTGGCTGATGCCGTGTATCGCGCGGCGAGTCTGGGCCCGCGAGAGGCGGAAGAGTTTGGTGACAGCGTGTTCTCCATCAATGCGAAAAAGTTATCCGTCGACGACTTGATGCCGCTCAATTTCATCTCTGGCGACGCACTCGATAGGCAACAATCGGTCACTCAGCGGTACCTTATCTTTGCGGTTGAGCCCGGATTCGCGACAAGCACCATCGATCACTTGCAATTGCAACTCGTGAGCCTCTGCGAGAGCGATATGAATTTGTATCGGGACCCGATTTCGGTGAATGTTAACGTAGATCCGATGAGCTGGAGCCAACCGTGTCCAAAGGTGCAATTCGACGAGAGTACGATGTCCAAGTACTTGTTTTCGAATCAGTCCCCGTCGAGCTCTGGTGAGCTCAACCTCAAGGTGAACAACCCAGACCAGTACGTGTTGTGGCCGGACGACAATGTCACGAACGCTCTCATGAATGAACGTCTGAAACTTGTACGATTGCAGTACCGTCCAGTGTCTGGGGGTGAGTGGATCACGGCGAAGGACGAGTCATCCATCGAGACGGATAAAAAGTTCAATTTTCTTTGCGCTGATTCTCGAACGGAAGGGTGCAAATTCGACTGGGTCATCAACAATCAGTTTGAAAAGCTGTTGAGTGGGTTCAAGGATAACATGTACGAGTTGCGTTTGAAGAACTTCTGTTTCGGCGGCCCGTCGTTGGCGGACCCGTCTGTGCATGAATACGTTGGAGATCAGAGACTCACTTTGACCGTCGACACGAAGCGTCCGCTGGACAAGCTCGACTTTTCTTCCCAGCAACGCGTTTTCGGGAAAGAGTTCGATGAAAACATTGATTGCAGTGGGCAGTCCGTGGAGATCAGAAAGATACGTACGGCGTGCGGAGCTTCAGGTGGCACGGCGACCAATGTGCAAGTCAGCGAAGAAGCGCTTCGAGGCACGTTTGAGTTCAAGTGCACGAACGTCGCCGGCGCATCGGGCCAGTGGATGGTTGAATTCCCAGACAACGAGCACGGCCGATATGTCGTCAAGGTGGACGGCTTGACGGATGCGGCGGGTAACGCCGCTAGACGTTTCGAGTTGACGATCGATGCGCACTGTTCTCGCGTGTCTTCAATGAGCAACAGCGCGCTCGGCGTGAAACACGGCAGTGCTGGCGCGCAATTGTCAGCGAAGGGCGGCATCTTCGTAGAGGGATGGCGCGTGAAAACAGCAGACACGTGGATGTCCATTGGTGCCGTCGCATTATTCGTCGTGATTGTCGCGATCGCAGCGCTTCGCCGTCGAAGAGGCGAGGATCACGACGCGCAGACGGAAACGCTGTTGTGTGCCGACAAGGGCAATGCCGCTGGATGTTACGGCGCGGCGCTTTAAGAACACGAACGACGCATGAGTCGTTTCAATTTCGCTTTTTGTATTAAGAAAATTGTTGAGTAAAATGCTTGTAAAATGCTTTGAACGTTGATCACGCCTGGTCCCGACGCAGCCTCCGCCGTCGCGTGCGAGACCCCCTATCTATTCATTCTGGGTCATGACTCGTCGACGAGTTTGGTGAGACAAACCCGGCACATAGGAAGAGCACTTCACTGCCTGAGGGTACAGAAGATGTAACTAGCCTGAAGCGTTCGACCGTTGAGGCATTGGGAGGTTCGCTTAAGATTTCGGCACCCTCGCTTAAGATTTCTTCAGAATGGAATCTCTGAAATGTAGCGATGGAAGAACAACCTGCTCAAACTCTCATAAAAGCAGCAAAAATGACTTCCTACTACGGGTCCGAGCCCGATTTCTCTGTGCGTTCCGACCCCCCTTAACAGCGGACCAACGCGTCGCTCGTCTCCGATCTACGCTCAGATGTCGATTCGGATTCCACATTAATATCGAACCTCCAAGCGAACACCGTCGCGATTACAGCCGACCTGGCGTCGAACAGCGCGCTCGTGAGTGGTCTTCGAACGGACCTCGACGCCAACACGACGTTACTCAGCAGCACCACCGCACGGGTCACCGTGGTCGAACAGAACACATCGAATCTTTCAAATTTAACAAACACTGTCACCGCCCATACGACTGACATATTGAATTTGGAGCAATCAGTCAACCTACTCGATTCCGTTGAAGGCGCATTAGACGGGAATAGTAGTGCGATCACCGCGCTAACCGCTGCTGGGGTATCGTGGGGACTCACAATTTTTAATGCTATCGATAAAGCGGCGAGCAAGGTGAGAGTGTCAAGTGTCGAGAGCGTGTTGGAAAACCAATTTGGAGACGATCTGGCGAATTTGACGAGTGGCAATACAAGCTCGGACGTGAGCGCGGACATCGACGCGTTGAAAGACGTGGTCAATTTGGAAAATTGGGGCAACCTGTTGGACGTCGATGTCGTTCTCAGCAGTCCGGGGAACATCGGGGCGCCGCTGACCAGCAACGTCATTCGGTTCAACGATGCGTTGTTCGGCACCTCCAACACGTCCGTTTGCCAAGCTCTGAAATCAAATGTTTCGAATTTACAAGCTTTGTTGTCCAACGTGCAAAGTGAATTGTTCACGCACGATACATTGTTGGCTCTCCACAGTAATGAGTTAGCAGATAACGTCCTGTCCATCAATTCCTTGACGTCTTCATTGTCCGATAACAGCTCCCGCATAACCACGGTTAGTGGGGACCTGGCGTCAAATGCGACGAGAATATCAAACACAGAAACAAATTTGGCGTCAAATGTATCTCGCATTTCAACGTTGGAGTCGGGAGGAGGAGGAGGCGCTTGGACAACATCGGGTTCTGATATTTATTACACTTCTGGTGACGTCGGCATCGACATCGCATCCCCGACGACAAAACTCGATGTAGGAGGAGTCATCAAAGCGAACGGTACGAACTCTGGTGTGTGGGTGTCGGGTGACGGGAGCATTTACCGAAACTATAGCAGTGGGAGTGGTGCGGGCATTCACCTCACCGGTAACGCCGTAATTCCAGCTAACTCCAGTGGAACCCCGAATAATTCGGGCGTCGACTTTGGCACACAGACGCATAAATGGGCACGTACTAATACAACGATCGGCTATTACCTTGATGACTACAATCAGTCATCTGGGTCACAGTGGTTCGGAAAACGATACGTCAACACTGATATGATCCTCAGCGGTATGGAAATCGAGAACACACCGCTCGGAGGGAATTACAGTCAAAAGCTTCATTTTAGGACGCACCATTTCGGTACAAGCCACGGTCGAAGGCTCACAATCGCAGAGAGTGGAAACTGTGGGATTGGCACTGTTTCCCCCTCCGTCCCTCTTCACGTGACTGCTACAACATCCACTGATGTGGGCGACACGCACACCTGGATAGCACTTGTGTCGCAATCAGGAGGAACTGTGTGGGACGGGGGATTCGGTGGGCACATCTCCAACACGACAGGGGGGAACTACGACTTCAGCATCAAGGCGGCTGGCGCGGTATCATCCACTCGCTTCATCCTTCACTCAGACGAACGCATCAAGAAGGACATCGTTGATGTTGAGGACGATGAAGCGTTGGTCAAATTGAGAATGCTTCACCCCAAAAAATACAGGTTCATCGACGAATCCGCACAAGGTGTGCATCAAGTCTACGGCTTCCTCGCCAATGAAGTTCAAGAGGTTCTTCCAGACGCAGTCGTAGAGCATACCAATGAAATCCCATCCATCTACCAGTTCGCAAACGCCACGAGTTCCAATGTTATCACTTTTAGCGGTGATTTCGACACGAGCCAACTTGAATCAAATGTTCTCGTCGTTGTTGGCGTAGACCAGGTGAAGCACGAGCTAACCGTTGATGAAATCATCGATAACTCCAGTGTTCGTGTCGCTGAAGACCTGGGTGCGTTATCAGGCTCATTGGACGAACACGGCAACGTCGTCACTGAAACACAAACACTCAGCATCACACCCGAAGAATACGAGGAATTGGAGGACAAGGACGGCTTCGAGCCGGTGTCTGACGAAAGCAACGTCATTTCCGAATACACCAAGACGACCACGACATACGTAGGCGACCAGCTGTTCGTGTATGGGGAGGTTGTTGACGATTTCAAGCACCTCCAGGAGTCTGCAATTTCAACACTTTCAACCGCAGCATTACAGGAAGTTGACCGCATACAGCAGCAGCACGACGCTCAAATCGCCGGTTTAGAGGCCACCGTCACATCGAGAGATCAGCAAATCGACGAACTCCGCAGTGAACTCAGTGACATCGTGTCGAGACTGGAGGCGGTGGAGAGCGGTTGAGAGGACGTGGTCTATCGTTACAATGAACGTGTGCTAACTAGAGGTGGCGTTCTGGCGGGTGAATACATACGAACTGTCGCCTGAGCCGAACGCAGCGTTAGTGAGGGACGTCAGGAGCGTCCACCCTGATTCTGAGTACTTGTTGACCAATTTTTCCACCACACACCCCCGATTCTCAAGACTACCGGGTAGGCTTCCACTAGTGTATCCTTCCAAATATGTTGGTTCCCACGTGAGCACGCTGTACTCCACCGGCCCCGCTGGAGACGAAACGGGTGTGCTCGGCGTCGTCGGTGAACTGACCGGTGGGGGTGGTGGAGGTGAACTCACTGGTGGTGGTGGTGGAGGTGAACTGGTGGTCCAGAAATTCGTGTTGACGCCGCCCGTGCGTATACCGTCGTCTATTCGCGCCAAGAAGGCACAGTTGATGATCAGAAGCAAGCTCATGATCACGCGGATGCACAGACCGACGCCTATCGTATGATTTTGAATGCGACCAATGTCGCCCACAGCGAGGCACCTCTGTGGGCCAATGTCCTTGCTGTGGGGGCTTCCACGAAGGCAATGGAAAGGGCGGCGGGAACCACTTTTACGTCGCCGAGGTCGGCCTCGGCGTGCTCACCGTGAAAAACCATGGCAACTGCAAGCCATGTCCTTGCTGTGGGGGCTTCCACGAAGGCAATGGAAAGGGCGGCGGGAACCACTTTTACGTCGCCGAGGTCGGCCTCGGCGTGCTCACCGTGAAAAACCATGGCAACTGCAAGCCCAGGCAGTTTCGCTTTGAGGTTGGGTGTCTGGTGACCGGTATCACCGAAAAGGAGCAGAACGAAATCAAAGAGGGCACGTCTGCGGGCTACATCGAGGTCCGCCGTGAGTTCGAGAAGCACGTCGCAAAGATCTTGACCAAGGACCTCTTCTGCGACGATAGCTGTTATGGAACCACCGGGGAGATCGCCAAATTCAGCGAGGCCGCTTTGGTGAGGCGCTATCGAGAACTCTCCTTTGTCGATGAGAACGGCGCGTCCGATGAGCGTCTTGCTCACGGTGCAACCGTCCTGTTGGACCTTGAACTGAATTTTGGCGAAAGAGAGAAAGTCCTCGGGATCATTTGTCTTTTCAAAGAGCGCATTCAGACGGTCGCAGAGGTCGTCGTTCTCCGCCCATTCGGCGATGCTCTTCCTCACTGCATCGGGCGCGACGGGCTTCGTCGCCTCGTACGCCTTGAGGAGCAGCGAACGCGAAACGAACCGGTGATATATATATATTAAGTAAAATTTGGCTATTGAGTCTTCATATGGGAAGCGTACCGATTACAAATTTCTACTTCTGGCCCATCACTTACTCAGCTGACTGGCACGAGGTGTACAGGTTCGCTGGGTCGTCCACCTTGACGAACTCGTACTTCGCGTGAGGGCTTATGGTACCGGGGAAAGAGCACTCTTGCTTGCCACCCTTATCTTGACAGTACTTGTTCCGCTGCTGACTATAGATGGAGGTCTTGCCGTCTGCCAGCGTGGCGAGAGTAAACTTGGCGCCGACGAAAATTTCTTCGCCCTCAGCCTCCTTCGGCACGTCACACATAATTAGAGTCTTCCTCCATCCCGGGGGACCACGACTGAGGGTGTCATCAGCGTCCGTCGCGCAACGGAACTCGGCACCCGTCTCGTCCAAGCGAGTGAGGGTGTAAAAATTGCCCTCGTTCTTCAGGTACACGAGCTTTGGAGCGTTGTTCGCCGCCGAGGGATCCTCAGACGCAACGCATCGCTGCGAACAGGCGAAGCCCCACTGTCCATTTCCAGCGGTTCCGATGTTATAGTTGCAGAAGTTTTGATTCATCATGTTAGTCCCATACTTCGATGGGACCCAACCCCCTCGCATCAAGTACGCTCCGTCCTCGAGCGTCGCGCCTTGGCCGAGCGTCGGAAAGTGTGTTGAACCGACTCCCACGAGCGCGACGACACCGAGACAAGCGATCACGAGCGTTTTACCTCGGCGCACGTCGCTCGCCGCCTTGGCCGCGCGCACTTCATCGCGCAGAGGCGTCGATTCGTCCATCGAATTAGTGTTGAGCGAACCCCTTCCGGCTGCTGTTTCGATCCCGTCGACCACGATTAACGACGCGCGTGTTTCACTCGTGCGTCCGACGCGCTTTTTCCCGACGCGGTTCCCAACTGCACTGACGTGCGTCGTCAAGTGCCTCGTCGTCGAGGGTGCTCGAGTTTTACTTTTACTGTTGACGCGCCACGTCGGATTCCGACAGGCCCAGGCGCGGCCGCAATGCTACTTTAAACTTAGTATATTTTTTTTGAAAAAAGAGTAGTAAGAGTAATAAAAACAAACTTTTTGCTACTTTAAACTTAGTATATTTTTTTTGAAAAAAGAGTAGTAAGAGTAATAAAAACAAACTTTTTTTTGAGTTGCGGCACCCCAACATGATAAAACCGCACATCGACGTCGATGTACCACATGTAAGATTTCTCCAGAACCAATCGTGTGAGTGAAGTGGTCAAACCAAGCCACGCAACTCGTCTACCGTAAATTGATACTTGTCGAGACTGCGCTCCGAAGGCAGCGTGCCGCGCGCTCGAGCATTCTTGAGGCACGTCTTACGCAGTATTCTTTTCGCGTGCTGCTTGTAATAATTGAGTTGTCTGTAGTTACCATCGCCGCCGTCCCGCTTCGGCGTATATTTAGCTCTGCCGAGGGTTCGACTCTCGTCCACGTTCTCGTGGCACGTGTGTTTCTGGCTGAGTCCAGCAGCTCGGGAGTTGAATAAGCCGTCACGCTTCTCTCTCATGTAGGCACTTTTACGTTGATGGAGCTCTCCAGCTGGAATGTCCTTTTCGAGAACTCTCACGTCCGCGTCGCCAAACTTGAAGATTGGATGTTGTGCGTATTTATGCGAGGCAAGGCGCGCTCTGAGCGAACCTGTCGTCGATCCGATGTACGTTTTGTTACATTTTGCATTATCGCTAAACATTTCGTACACGCATCCCGACGGCATTTGTCCTGGTCACCTATCTATCCCTAAGAAAATATTGTTGCCAAAAGTGCTCCTCTTGCGGTTTGCAGTCACATTCGAGAGATCATAGGTGCTCGTGTTGCTGCGTGGGGTGCAAGGTCTGGGATGTAGATATCGAACCGCCTGATTTCACACCTGGACGTTCGTGATCCGACGAGACCTGACGAAATGACGAACTTGTTTTGTCGTCCCCAAATTCGTCAGCACGTCGTTCGGTCACACTTTGTGTGTACCAATGATGAAAATGACGAAATGTTAAAATATTTTAATGTTTATTTTTATTTTAGATCTATGAAAAGCAACAGTGTAGACCTTTATGAAAACAGTTCGTCATTCGTCATTTCGTCAGGATCCAAACCATGGTCTTTTTGGTGTCTTGTTGAGTCTTCATATTGCAAATGTACGAATCACAAAATTAGTATGAACACCAGACGACCGCCGGCGCGAGCTCCGTCTCCCCCGTGTACCCATTGTCCTTCAGCCACTCGAAGCACCCGTCGCGGTCAATTTCCCAATAGACGCCATTCTCGTCCCTAGCTTGCCTCAGGTGGTCCTCTTAATACACCAAAAAGTAAATGCAATTATGGTGTTTCATTATTCCATACGAGTACCCCAGAACGACGAGTCGTGACCCATACGGTAAAAATATCACGTCCCGCCGGTCCGGTCCCCATAGTATATAGAATTTATACAATTCAGCCCGCGTCATTACGGGGGTAGATTACTGTACAGTAATCAAAGCGCGGGATGTTGCCAAAGTATAGGCCAATGTATGAGACTTTGGGACACCTTTTAACCTCCCAAAGTGCTATATAAAGTGTCTGCTTTTACACGCGGGTGTTCAAGCCCTTAAATCCGTCACGAGCGGCACCAGCATCACTCGACGACGCGCGCGAGAGAGAGAGGCGGACAAAAGAAAACGCGCGCGTGGCCGAGAAAAGAAACACAGCGCATCATGGGTTGTTGCCTGAGCACCCCAGCATTCTATCACCCCGACCTGCTCGCAGTTCTTCAAGTTCAGGGGAAACACGTCTTCACGTCCTGGCGCATCACCCCCCTGCTGAAAACCCATGCGCCGTCGCCTCTCTACATGCGTGCCCGTGACCCAGATTGGTCGAGAAACTCACCCGTGGCGATCGAGCTTGTAGATATCTTGAACGGCGCACTGAAGGACATGGGGGGGTGGCCCATTTGTGAAACGATCCGATGCTGGTCTGCTATACGCTTCCCGGTGGGTAGCGCACCGCCGAAAATGGTAGAGGCATTTAAGAAAGTTTGTCAGCAAGTCAACGAGGCTAAGCTCTTCAATATGGGCCTCCAATGCAGAGCCGGCATGTACAAAATAGAAAGACGATCGGACCTACCGCCAGGAAATGAATTCTGCGTGTTGGTGGAAAAAAGAGATGACGAAAAGCTTCGCAATGTGGAAGCACTGGACACACTGGAATATAGTAGTTCTTTGAAGTTTTTGGCTATGGGGCCTTGCCCACCTAGAGACCAGAGAGATCACCATGCGGCGGTGACAACCTGGTCACCGCCTGCAAACTGGATGGCCCGCGTACAGTAATCAAAGCGCGGGATGTGGCCGAAACATAGCCCAATGTATGGGACTTTGGGCACGCTTTTGACCTCCCAAAGTGCTATATACAGTGTCTGCTTTTACAAGCCCTAAAATTCGAAGGTGCCCTCACCTGGCGCTCATTCATCGGCGCGCGCACGTCCGCGCGCAACACTTCAACGCACGACAATGTCTCGCGCGGGCGAATTACGTGAGAAAGATATCGCCCGACGCGTCCGACGCGCGAAGGGGGAATCATTAACGGCCATGGTTTTGACGTCGATTTGATCGTAGAACTTTTTGAAGCCTTGTGTGATGATGGTAGATTTCCCGGTACGAGCCAGACCCTTGACGTAAAACACGACGTCCCAACCGTCATGATTAAGAAAACGCGAGTAGATTTTCAACGGTCACACGGCGCGTCTTGACAATCGCCAACAACTCAACTGAAGCGATGGACACCAAAAGGAAGAAAAACGCGGCGTTACCACCCGCTTGAGACAAAACTTGAAGCGGAGGTAGCTTGTACTTCCGTGTACACGAGTATGGGAAATTTTCTTTAGTCCAGGCACACATTCGATCGCGACCGATTTCATCAAAAATTGTGCGGAACGTGTTCAAGACGAGCGCGTCATTTCGATCCATCACTGCCGTATAGCTCACCGCGATGCCGCCCGCTTTATATTCATCTGTTGTGAGTATCAAGGAGCCATGTACTGTTCCGCTGATGTGGTTGGTAAAATTGGTTTGCTGATTTTGAAAAAAGGTGTCGAAAGTAGCGTTCACCGTGCCCATCATATTTGCGTAGTACTTGTATGAAGGACCAAATCTGCCCCACGGACGGAGGTAAGCCGATGGCTGCCGCCCATGATCCGCGTCACTATAGCTCAATATCCCTTGGCCAGGTCCCCATGAAGGCGTGGACTGCTCAAGCTCGCTTAAACCCGAGTTCGTCAGCGATGGTTCTTCGATTTTGGCTAAACATTCATCGTATGTCCAATTCTTGCCATACCAGATAGCGTCCTTCAATGGACGACACGTGAAACCTTCCTTTTCGAGGACATTTTCTACCACCGTTTCCGTAAACTCCTGAGTCGCGTAAAACTGCAGGAGCAACGCAAATACAATCAAAGAGGCTGCCCCGAGAACAAAGCACACTAAAAGTGTGCGTATAGGTGACATGACGAGGTCCAGATCGGTCACTCGGAACCACTTGTCCTCCATCGGTAAACGTGCCTTCCAGCCTAGAGGATTGCTCGCGGTGAGGCGCTTGATTATGATGGCCAATATCCACATGAGGCTTGCGGCGATGAACTGAGCGTTACCATATGAGAGAGAGAGGCGCGTGAGTGTATCTGGCGGGCCTGACTTTTTGCACTCGTACGGCGAGTTTTCCTTCGTGAAAAGGCACACCTCGTCGCCTGCGACATCCATCATGGCTTTCCACACCTCGACTGCATCCGCCTTGAGTGCGTCTGTCCATGAGTTGGAAGTTGCATTGATTAGAATACGAGTCGACTGGGGTTTTCCTCCAACGAGAAACGAAGCCGGATCTTCCCAGTGATCGAGATCGGTCGTCGCGTTGTATTGAGTCAGCGTAGCGTTTGGGCGTTCTTTGCCCCAAAACGCTTGCGATGAAACGCCTTCTTTGGATGCATTAAACGGAACATATTTCGCTTTGATTGGGACCGGATTCGGCATGTTGGATGGATCGCCCTGCCAGGGATCGAAATTAATATTATCCACCGTGATGTCCTGTAAAGCAGCCTTGCAGTCGTCGAACGTATATCGCACACCGTAACCGAGGTTGTCTGTCGTCAACGGCGTGCAGTTGTATCCAGGCATTGCCCAAGAACCTGTGATTTGAATATCGGTGATGTACTGCGAAGTCGACGAAAAGTACTGGTAAAACCATGCAAACGTTCCTACACCGACGGCACAGATGGTAAGCGAAAAGAAACCAACGACCAGCGTGTTCGACACGAATTCGAGCGGCTCCTCGTCGTAAAATTCGGGAGGAAAAGATAACTTTTCAATCCAGGTTTTCTCATTGGTAGCCTTTGGAGCTTTGCGGAAAAAGCCTATGAAGGTGGGTAAAGTAGCAAGGAACACGGTGATCACGAGCCCAGCATTATTATTCGACAGACCAATCATTTCTAAAGCAGTCATTCTTTTCGACTTCAAACACTTGTACGGCAAGTTGTGCTTGGTGAATTCGCACACGTCGCCTCCATTGACGTATTCAATCGTCTTGTTGAACAACTGCAAGAAATGAGCCGCGCTGGTGTTAAAAGTCTCGCAATCGCCGACGATTCCATTGGTGCTGCCACCTCCGGAACGCCTGATTTGGCCCGCGTTGCACGTCACGCCAGACGGGTATGGTGGGTCCTGCCTGCAGTCGCCGTTGTTTACAACTTGATTGATGTATGTTTCAATTTCTGGCGTACGTGATTCCGGAAGCTTTGGCCAAATACCTCGATGGGCTTGAACACTACCGAACGGATTGTAATACACCGAATTCCTCCCCGAGCAGTTATAGGGTATAGTGCCCCCGTTACTATAGTCAGTACGTGTCAGGTAACCTCCAGCGGCGATAGCCTCTGCATTGGCGATATCAAAGCCGATTGCACTCTCTGTCAATGGCACTATCTTCGTTAAACACTCTTCGTACGTATAGTTTAACCCGTAAAATTCATCCGGGCTCAACGGCGCGCAGTCGTAGCCAGCGATCGCCGTGGAGTCGCTGATGATCGTATCCGTCACCCAGCGCGCTTCGTCCGCGTAGTAAAACAACGACCCGATGAATGCCAAGGCAGCGAGCGTGTGCATCGTCACCGCCCCGCCGTAGGCCATCCACACTGGTCCTTTGAATTCGAGATACCGCTCGCGCGCCCAATAAATTTCAGGTACTGGAAGTCTTCGTATGAATCGCTCGACGGAGCCCCTCGCCTTGCGCGCGCGCTGCTTGATCGACGAGGGCGCCGGGGCCGATGCCGACGCGTCCGTCATGATGAACGACGGGCTTCCGCGCGCGGGCAATTTTGCGATGACCGTGCTCTCCGATATGACGTGTCGACGTAATTCCCCCAGTTCCTCCCTCGGGCCCCCCCCTAATTGAATGCGAATGGAGAGGAAGTGACTAACATATAATGTGGTTTTTAGAGGTATCATATCAGTATCGAGCCCTGGCTCAAGGGCACGCTGGACTGAGTTACCGTGCGCAATGAACATTAATTGCATTACTAGGGATTTCGAAAATAATGTATGAGGGTAAAATAGTGAATTTAATTAACCTCGACGTCTTGGCGCGCCGTCGCGCGCCACTTCGCGCCGCGCGCGCGTCCGGGCGGCGCGGAGTCAACCGATGTTTCCGCGTATCGTGATATCCGACCGTTTAAGTTTGAATTCTGTGCATATCTTGTATAAAAGATAATATATGTATGTATACACGTCCTATGGTACCCAACCATTCTCGGAATTTCAATACATATTGAGCTGTTATCATCCCGCGCAATGGCGGGGGTAGATTACTGTACAGTACACTGTTTCATCGCTTCATTCGTTGTCGCGGGGATCCACGAACTCGTACGATGCGTTCGCCTCTTCGTTGAGCATGCGATCGATTTCATCGAGACGCTCGGCGAGCGTTTCGTCTCCATCTTCGTCGCCCATCGGCGCCGACGGTTTTCCATCGAAATCGCATCCAGTATACGAGTCATTCAACCGGCAGTAATCGATGAGACTCCTCCAGTGCACGTCGTGGCTCAAGATGTGAGGATTACCCACGATGATCAAGAGTGACATTGCGCGCGTCACGGCGACGTTGAATCGCTTTGGATTCGCCATGAAACCGAGGCGATGGCGAGCGTCAAACTTCAAATGGGCAGTGTCGCTGCGAACGGTTGATAAGATGACTACGCTAAACTCTTGTCCTTGCAAGAGTTCAGTCGAACCCACGGTGACTCCAGAAATCTTTTTCGCTTCGAGGTGTTTCATCATCTTCAATTTTTGCTTGTGATACGGTGTACAGATGGCGATGTCTTTGGCTGTCAAACCCGTGTTCTTTCGGTCCAAAATTTTCGTGATCCACGAGCTCACTCGAAGTATCTCGTCGGGATTAAACCAAGATGGCGAATTCGCCTCTCGGAGTTCTTCGCCCATGACACCGTCGAAAACGACTGGAAACGATGGATTCGGAAGCTCTTCCCATCCCTTGAAAATGTTCGTCCGCATGGGATCGGCACAACATTCCAGCCTGTCAAAGTAGAATAACTTCGACGGAATTTCGATGATGCACGCGTGCGAGCGATAATTTTTCGTGAGCATGCACACTTTACTTGGCTCAAACGTACCGTCCGCGCGAACGCTATACGGAGTCTCAGTGTACGGCGCCGGAGGTAAGCACAGACGCTCGAGCATACTGACTTCCAAAGCTCTCGATTCCTTGGCTTGCACCAGCGGTCCCAGCTGTCGGGCGTCGCCGGCCAGAACCAGTCGCCCTTTTTTTGGCTCTAATACGCTGACGATGGCGGTGAGAAGTTCGGGCTCCGATGCATGACCTGCTTCATCGATGATGACATTTTCAAAGCGACGCTCCGGCGATAAAATGAACTCTTTCCTCGCTTTCCCTTTTCCGTACTCACCAGAGTCTCGAAACGTCCGCGTGAGTCTCTGCGCCGTAATCGGTGTCATGGCAACCACTCGAGCTCGCATGAATCTCTCAACAGTCGGCGGACAAAAAACGTTTGCAGTACTATCGTAGTTTGAGACGTCTAAGAGCTTCGATGGCACCTGATAGGGCATTCGAGAGAAATTGTAGACGCGATACGCTTCGCTCTTTGGAACACCACCGTGCTCGATGACGCGTGAGATGAACAAGTCACACGCCGCGTTACTTGGAGCCATCAACAAGACTCTTCCGCCAGTTTTATACATCTGCGCCGCTATCTCCACAACAGTAGTCGTCTTACCAGTACCAGGAGGTCCAAAAATGATGAATGGAGATTGTGAACGCGGCGCCATCGCGTTCGCAACTGCGAGCTTTTGTTCCTCGTTTAAGCGCCGATTCAACATTTTCAGATCTGATCTGCCAGTCGCGTCTACGTCGAGATCGTCGCCAAACTTTGGAAGCAAAAATGACTCATACGACGAAGATTTCAGAGAGTCTTTAATCGCGCCATGCATGAGTTCTATCGCGGTGCGCGACACTTCAAACGACACGTCAGCCTTGACCCCATTGATGTATGCTTTCGTGAAAGCAGGATGAAATCGGCACACGATGTGCTCAGCTTCCACGAATTCAACTTTCCCTCGAAATGAGCTTTTAGCCGTGGACAAATTGACGACGATCGAGTCGCCACGAAGCACCGATGGACGAGCTTCAGCGAGGCCTGGGACGAAAAGTCGATACATGGCTTTGGAATTGGTCTGCGAGAGCGCGACGTTGTGCATATCGTACAATCTCACGTTTTTGGTCGCCTGCACTTCTTCCATCATGAGCAGCTGACGAAAGAACTGAGCGTAATTCGTCTTCGAAAGATACTTTTGTCCGGTTTCTAGCATTTCAGTAACAGAAGATGCCTGTGGTTCCTCGCCGTCGAGCGCTTTCCAAATGTCAGCCGTGGGAAAGGAAAGTGGAGTCGGCCAGAAGAACTTTGTCTTCGCGTTTAAAACCTCTTTCGAAGGGCCTGGATCGACGACTTTCTTCGACCCCTTCACCAAACTCGAATTTTTCTGCTGTTTCGGATACGCGAACGCGCTCGTCGGCCCGAGCGCGATTCGTTCTGCGCTCTCCTGCGCGCTTTCGCTTGCTCGAAGACTCAGCACGAGCACCGAGAGCGTAATCTCGCCCGACTCGACGTCGTCTTGATACGTTCGATACGAGAAGACGAGTGAAACGTCGTGCACCCCCGCCTTCAAATCCTTCGCCCAATCATCTCTCAAACACACGGCGTTTTCCACCTCCAGCATTCCTCCCTCCTTCACCTCTCCCTCGAACGTTTTCAGCGTCGGCTCCTCCAACACGCGATCGCCCAAATCGTCTCGGACGAGCCCGAACGCGCCGAACAAAACCGTCACCTTCTCCCCCGCATCGATCGGCAATTTCAGCACCACCGACGCGCTTTTCAAATCCGACGCCGACGAGATCACTCGCGGCACCAGCGTCTCCTTCGGCGTCGCCTCCGCGCCCGCCTCCGCGCTTCGTCGAAACGTCGCCGCTCGATGTCTCGCGTCGAGC
>Ga0209666_1000806_pt1 | contig 23935 bp, 18 predicted proteins | sample SaaInlV_125m_DNA_FD_184679 | JGI IMG/M metagenome (GOLD analysis project Ga0209666, IMG submission 184679) | Marine microbial communities from expanding oxygen minimum zones in the Saanich Inlet - Saanich Inlet SI037_S3LV_10m_DNA (SPAdes)... | ecosystem: Environmental > Aquatic > Marine >...
CGGACGTCCCGGTCGGATGGATGGATGGATCGATGTCCCGGACGGATATGGTTGGATGGATGGATGGACGTCCCGGTTGGATGGATGTCGCGATGGATGGCGACCGACGCGACGCGCGCGACGGACGCGACCCGCGCGATGCGTCGACGCCCGCGCGATGCGTCTCGCGTCGGCGTCGACGCGCGTCGCTCTGCGGTCGCCCGCGTTCGGCGCGCGACGACGGCATCGCGCGTCGCTCGCGCAGGCGTCGATGCGCGTCGCGCCGCCGAACGGTGGACGGTACGCGTGCGGCGCGCGCACCGCGTTCGCGCGATCGGCGAGCGCGAGCGCGACGCACGACGACGCGACGCGCGCGCACGTCGAACGGTTCGAACGGCTCGAGCGCGCGCGATTGGACGCCGTGGGAGGGGCGCGAGGGCGGGACGAGGGCGGCGGCGCGCGAATCGCGATACGGAGCGCGTCGTTCAGGCACGGCGCGACGCGACGGCGAGGGACGAACGCGCGAGGCGACGAGGACGACGAGCGCGGCGACGACGAGGACGACGCGCGAGGGACGTTCGGAACGCGGGGAGGGAACGGAAGCGACGGCGACGACGACGAACGAGCGTCGTTGGACGGGACGGGGAGAGGACCGATAGAGACGCCGAGCGCGAGGGCGGAGCGATTGGAGGCGGAGTTGCGGTCGGAGGCGACGACGTCGTCGTACGACGAGGACGCGGACGAGGCGTTGGAAGATATAGACGACGACGACGACGACGCGTCGTATCGAACGCCGTGAACGAGCGAGTGGGGCGATCATGGGCGGTAAACGGCGCGTCTCTGCGGTCGCGAAGGATGGTTTGGGCGACGACGCCGAGCGCTTGGTGCGCGCGCTGTTGAGCGAGGACGCCGCCACGGCGGGACGGCGACGGCGCCGTCGCGCGAGCGTCGGTGACGAGGGCACAGAGGCGACGGAAACGTTGGAGTTGCCGAAATCGCTTCGAGTGAGAGATTTAGAGCGAGTGGAGGCGACGACGAGCGCGCGAGGCGAGAGGGCGGCGCGCCGCGCGGAGAGTTCGGAAGGCGCGACGAACGAGAGCCGTTCCATGAACACTTCAGATTGCGCGCGAAACGCGGCAATGTTTGCCGACGCCATCGGTTGCGGCGACGTCGCCGTGGACGACCCGTATCGAGCGCTCGCGAGACGCGCGGCGGCGGCGAACGTCGGCGGCGATCGCTCGGACGACGCCGACGACTCAAAAGCTCTCGTCGTCGACGTATCATCGCTCATGAAGGGCGTTCATGCGTGCTTCATAAACATACCGAGCAAACGCGCCGATGCGCTGGGGCGAACACTCGAGCGTATGGGTGGATCCGTCGCGACGAGCGCCGCCGACGGCGGCGTCACGCATGTCGTGGCGAGCGAACGAAACGCGCCGTTGACGAAAGCGTTGGAATTGACCGCTCTAGAGGACGTCATCACGATCACGCCAGAATGGATCACGGAGAGCTACAAGCAAAACCGTGCGCTTCCCGTGGATGCGCCCGAATTCGCGCCGCGAGTGCTCATTCGGGCGCTTCCAGATCGGCCGCATTCTCAAGACACGGAGACGTCGAGCGAAGCCGAGCGAAAAGCACTCGCGGCTCGTGAACGCAAAGAGCACGCCAGTGCTGTTGCGGTGCGCCGTTCTGAAGGCTTCGGTGTCGTTTGGACGAGCGATTTAGTCGACCACGAAAAACTTGAGGCGAGCCGGAAATTCTTTTCGTGTCAACCGAGCGAGCAAAATGCGAAAGCGATGCCTTTGGAATGCAACTCGAAGGTTGCAGATTTACTCTCTGAGATGGCGAAAATCAACCAGGACGCGCTGAGAGAAGTGTACAAAGCAAAGCAATACGCCGCCGCGGCGAGTGCGTTGCGTTCTTTGAATTTCGAAGTGCAATCAATCGATCAAGTTGACGTGATTCCGATGTTGAAAAAACGGGACGGCAAGATACGCAAGTACGTGCAAGAGATATTGACCACTGGTAAGCTGACAGCGCTGCAAAGTTTACGTCAGAGGCCAGATGTGAAATCGTGCGTAGAACTCTCCGGGATCCACGGCGTCGGCCCTGTCACCGCTCGAAAGCTCTTCGACAAAGGGTACAAATCCCTCGCAGACTTGCGTGCGCCGGGCGTACCGCGTGACACTCTCACGCCGACGCAGTGGATCGGTCTGAAGTATTACGAAGAATTCAAGCAACGTATACCACGCGAAGAAGTCAGTCACATCGCTACCGCTGTTCGTGAGGCGGCGAATACGTTCATGAAGGATGAAGTGCGATGCTACTGCGTTGGCTCTTTCCGCAGAGGCAAAGCAGATTCGGGCGACGTCGACGTTTTGGTCGAGTGTCGCGACGTCTCTCTCGCCAACGACCTATTGATGCACATACTGAACGACTTGCGCGCGGGTAGCCCAAGCCCACGAAGTGGAATCTTGACGGATGACTTGCAAGTCGGCGACGTGCAGTACATGGGAGTCGCCGCTCTTCAGCAGCCCCTACGCGCGGATGACCAGGCACCGCCCGTGCATCGCAGAATCGACATCAAAGTCTACGAAACCGACGCATTTCCCACGGCATTGCTCTACTTCACCGGTAGCGACAAGTTTAATCGAAGCATGCGATTGTGGGCTAAGCGCAAAGGTTATGCCTTGCAAGACAAAGGCTTGTTCCGCGACCGGTCCGAAGCCGCGGCTTCGCGCGTTCGCGTTCGCGACGAAAAAGACATCTTCGACGCATTACAATTGGATTACGTCGCCCCGAAAGATAGAAATGTTTAGTACACTTAGTTCATTTCTCACGATAGAAACCACCGCATGCATCCCGAAACGTCGCGTCGCGTGCGCGTGAAGGCGTCGCCTCGCCGCACTTCGCGGCGCGTCGCGCGACCTCGCGCCCGCGATGGCTCATCGAAACCGCGCCGCGATGCGCGCCTTGCGTCGTCTGTGCGACGTCCAAGCGCCGCTCGCTTCGCCTTTCCCGTCGTCCGCCGTCCCCGCGATCGCGTGCGCGCGCGCCTCGTCGTCGTCGTCGTCGTCGTCGTCGCGTCGTGACGTCGTCGGACCGTCGAGCGTCGTGGCGACGCCCTCGCGCCGCGGCTTCGCCTCGAGCGCGTCCACGAGCGCGGCGTTCGACGCGGTGTCGCTCATGAGCGATTCCATGACGCACCTGCACGCGGCGACGGGCGCGCCTTGGTTCGTCGCGCTCGCGGCGAGCGCGGCGTTGGTTCGAGCGGCGACGGCGCCTATATCCGCGCGAACGATCAAGGCGAGCGCGACGGTGAGCGCGGCGAGCGCGCTGGCGAAATCTAGAAAACGAGGAAACTCCGAACACGTGGGGGTGCGAGATGTTCTGGATGCGATCGGAGAGTTGCGAGGGAAAGCTCCGGGGACGGGCGCGCACCCGGCGTGGCTCGTCGCGGGGCCGCTGGCGCAAATTCCATTCTTCCTGTGCGCGGTGATGGCTGTGCGTCGATTGGCGGCGGATGGGGCGAACAATGGGCTCGTCACCGGTGGCGCGCTGTGGTTTCAAGATTTGACCGTCCCCGCGGTGGATATGGCGATGATGACGGCGCCGATGGGGCCGTACGGAGGTATTTTGCCCGTGCTCACGGCGGCGGCGCTCTTCGCGAACGTGAATGCGAATTTCGCGTCCGCGGCGGCGCAATCTCGGGGTATGACGATTGTCAAGTTAGCGTTAGAGTGGATGACGCTGCCGATGTTGGTGATCGGGATGCAGCTACCGCAGGCGGTGCACTGTTACTGGCTCACGTCGAGCGCGTGGGCGCTGGCGCAAAACCGAGCGCTGTCCACGACGTTCGCTCGAGAAGCGCTCGGGATAAATGCGCTCGCCAAGGTGACGCGTGAAATTGCCGCGAGCCAAGGTCTAGGTGGCGAGGAGGTGGCGATGTCGCCGGAAGTTTTAGAGTTAGTAAAGGCTGCGGCGAAGGAGCGCGCCGGGAACAACAACGCGCAGGCGGTGAACTTGTTGCTGCGCGCCGCTCGCGGTGGTGGCGACGTCGCGGCGGCGCTTCGAGGCGAAGATTTGGGTAAATCACATCCAACGGTACTATTCGCGCTCGGTCAAACGTACGCCGTGCTTAAAGAATGGAAAAAGTCGGCGCTGACGTATGAATATTCGGCGCGGGCCGAACCGGATCCTTTACGGCGTTCGCGCGCGCTTATGGGCGCCGGCGTCGCGCGCGCGCGTCTAGGTGATCTTGGCATGGCCAGCGAGGCGTTATACGAAGCTAATCGTTTGAATCCAACCGATGCTAGCGTTAAAGTGGCGTTGGCGAGCGCCTTGAAGCTAAATGGTGATCCAGAACGCGCTTTGGAAATTTTGCGCGAGGCGGCCGAGTTGCAACCGGACATCGACGAGCGCTACGTCAAGCCACTTGAACGCGAGCTCGCGAGCAGAACGAGCGCGTGAAACGATTAGAAGAATACTTACTTCAGCAGCGTATTTGTATTAGAAAACTATAGACTAGATCTAAGCGCTATTGTGTATGGTGTCCAACCTAAAACCATGTTCGACGCCGCGCGGCGCGAGGGCGTCTCGATTCGCCACGTTGCCCTCCACGGCGACCAAATCTTCTTTGCGTGGTTTCGCCGCGGCGGTGACGTCCGCGGCGGTGACGCGCTCGAATGCCACGCTCATACACCCACTCTTCTCGCAGTGCTTGGGTGTCAGCGAGTCGAACGACGTGTTCGTTCGGTTGCACCCCTTACAGCGGAAGTATCGCATGATGGAATCCACGTGCTTCACGCTGTCGCGATGCTCTCTACAAGTCGCAACATCAAAAAATCGGGTCTTTTTCTCGCACACCGTGCAATGGTACACCTTGACTTTGACCTCGCGTTTCAGCGCGAGTTGTGCGGCGAGCTGGTCGCGTTCTTCCAACGCGTCCATGTTCTTCATCATTTGATCCACGTCTTCTTCTTCGGCTTCGGCGGCGTATCGAGACTTCAACGCGGGCGCGGCGACGTGACCGAATAATCTAGCCGTAGTCGACGGGGTGCTCGTGGACTTGGTGCCGTTGTTCGACACGTCTCGCATCGCCGGCCGCGCTGGGGCGAAACTCGAGGCAGGCGCGCCGCGCGCTTCGGCGAGTTGACGTCGCAACTCTTCGTTCTCCTTCTCCAGCGCCTCTCTACGCGCGATCTCAGCCTTGAGCTTACGTTCTAACTGTTGCACGGTGGCCATCTGCAAACCATGCGCTTTCAGGGTTTCGGGCAACGGTTTGGGTTCCGCTCGCACCGTCGTCGTCGGCTTCTTCGCCGACGTGTCGTTCGGGTCTGGCTTTGTTAGCGTAAGTCCAGTCGCTCTCAACCGCTCTGCCACTTCGCGTTGCTTCGCACGCGACGCGTCCTGACGCGTCTGAGCAATAGACGCCGCGTGTTGCCTCGCGAGCGTCGCGAGCGCCTCTTTATCGTCTTCAAAGTCCAAATCTTCCTCTTCGAGCGCCATCGTCGTCGGCGCCTTGGCGTGCAGTCTCGCCGCGAATTCCTCTCCCGTTCGCTTAGGTTTGAACGCGTTGCGAGGGAGATGTGCGTTGGATTGCTTCAAGATCGCTTGTGCTCTCGCGCTCGGTGCGGGACCGCCATTCATCAAGCCTTCGCCCGGTCGCTGTAAATGACTCGCTCGAGCGCTCGTCGGTTGCATCGACGCTCCGTACTTTTGCAAGCCGACTTTGAAGTCTCCATTCGCGTTTCTCTTCCCCGTCATCTGTCGCTGCGCGTTCGCCACCTCACGAATCGCTTTCGGGACGTGAAATTCACAAAACTTACACTCCGACACGTTCACAGCCTTCGTGCACGGCGTCCCGTCTTTCCTCGTCGCCTTGCACACGCCGAAATCCGCGGCGGCGCCAATCTTCATCAACTGTCCTCCATCCTCCACGCTCACGCTTCGCGATTGGTAGAATTTCGTATCAAACACTCCCCATATGAATCCTATCGCCTTCTTTTCGTCTTCACCGTGCGCCGCGTACGCGTCTCCGAACACCGACACCGTCGCGCTCGCGCCGCCGCCGCGCAGCTCGCTCACCGTCCACAGCGCGTACTTTGAACCTCTTCCATTCACCTTTATCCTCGCCTCCGTCACCACGCCCACGAATCCGTGCTTGCCGACGATTTCCTTTTCTAAATCTTTGATCGCGCAGTGTCGGCGATCGTCGAATCGCGCGCGCACGACGGCGCCGGACACGAGACGATTTGAAATTCGCGTCCCACTCATCGGTTCAAAAACATTCTGGCGCTGCTTATCACCCTTTTGCGCCGCCGCGCGCGCGTCGGCGGCGCCGGGCATGACGAACGGACAAGTGGTCGCGCGCGCGAGACGTCACGGCGACGGGCGCTCGGTCGACGCGCCGTGGAGTGGCGACGCGCGCGCGAAACGACGCCGTAAACGGGCAAAGTCGCTCGCGCGGTGGGTCGCCGCGCGCGTAGACTAAACTAGACTGCACGCTTATACATAATTTAAAATAGTTCATGTACGTAGTCCGACATCGATCGCGGCGGTGAATTCAACCACCGATCGACGCTTCTTCGCCGCGTCGTCACTCCGCGTTTGCCGCTCTCGCGTTCGTCGCCGCGCGTTCGTCGTCCAATCGCGACGCCAGCACCGCCGCCGCGGTGTTGTGATTCCTTTCCTGTCTCTCCACCATTCGTTTCCGCACCTTTTTCTCCGCCAGCGCGCGTCTCGCTTCTTCGCTCAGCGCGTCTCGTCTTCGCTGCGACCGCGCGCGTTCGCGTTCCCGCGCCGCCGACGACTGATTCGCCCGTCTTCGTCGGCTCCTCTCTCGCTCGCGCTCCTTCTGCGCGAACGCCATGGCGTCGGCGTATCCGTAATATTCATCCGCGCTCTCCTTCGCGTTCGCGCCGCGCTGCACCGCGTGTCCCGGCAGTCCGTCGTCGTCGGCGCGATCGGCGACGGGTTCGACCTCCTTCGCCTCGTCGCGCGACGCCGTTCGCGCGCCGTCGCGCGTCGCGCCGTCGTCGACGCTCGGCGCGGACGCCGTCTCACCGCGCGCGTCGCGTCGCGGCGCGCGTGGCATGGCGAAGCCGAACGAATCGGCGCGTCGCGACGTGACGACGCGACGACGCGCGACGCCTCAGAATGCGCCGCGCGTCGCGACGCGCGCTCGAGATCGGCGCTCGACGCGCGCTCGCGATGCGCGCGAGCGTCGACCGCGCGCTCGGCGCCGCGCGCGCGTCGCGCGCGCGCGCGGACGCGGACGACGGGCGACGACGCGCGACGGCGGAGCGACGACGACGAACGGCGACGACGACGCGCGCGACGTCGACGACGACGCGCGCGGAGGGAGGGCGGGGACGCGGGACGCGCGCGGCGGCGCGCGCGGCGAGCGGCGACGTCGAGGCGGGCGACGGCGTGGCGTACTCCAGGCGCGGGGAGGTGCGAATCGGGACGGTGGAGCGACGAGACGGGAAAACGGGAGTGGTGGTGCGAGAGATGCCGGGACGCGAAAGCGTCAAGGTGAACGCGAAGGCGATTGATTTTAACTTTGGCGCGAAGTGCGACTGCGAAGCGATGGAACGCTTCGCGCGAGACGCGGCGGAGAGCGCGAAGGCGGATGCGTTATTGCGAGGGGCGTGGGAACTGATCGATGAGTTTGGGTTAGAGAGTGGGGAGGTGTGCGATGCGACGTACGTGAGTGAGTTGATGTTTGAAGATGACGCGAACGCGCCCGCGGGCGCGAGGGAATTCGCCGCGCATCGTCTGTTGAGCTCGCCGATGGGGGGTATTTATTTCAAACTGAAGGCGAAAGGGACGTACGAATCGCGCGCGGCAGATCAAATAGACGCGCTTAAGCGTAAAGCAGAAGCTGAATCTCGCGCAGCAAAGGTGGAAGAAGCGTTTTTGGATGAGATCAAAGCCGCCGCCGCGGCGCCCGCGGGAGCCAAGCCCGATCGCGACGCGCTATGGAGACCGAGCGACGAGGATAACGACGCGCGCGTTCGTCGATTAGAGGCGCTGGAAGCGTACGCGCTCGGCGAGAAATTCCATTCCGCCGGAGAGAAGGCGATGGCGGACGATTTACTCGGCAAACTAGGGTTCACGCGCTCATCCGAGGGCGCGTTGAAGACGTTGATTTCAACCGGCACGTGGAGCCGACACGAAAATTTATCCGTGCGCAAGTATGGGGTGCAGATTGATTTCCCCGAAGGTACCGCAAAAGCGTGCGCGGAGGTGTTGTCTAATGAACCAGTCGACGCCGACGCCGCGTCGCGCGTGGATTTAACTTACCTAAGAGCGTACGCCATCGACGACGCTGAAACGGTTGAGGTGGACGACGCGGTGAGCGCCGAGGCGTTGGGCGACGACGGACAGATTCGAGTGTGGGTGCACATCGCCGATCCGACGCGATGGATCCCTCTCGGGTCGCCGCTGGACGCCATCGCGCGTCAGCGCGCGACGACGCTGTATTACCCCACGGAGATCGTCCCGATGTTTCCTCTGGAAATCGCCGCGGGTCCGATGTCTTTGGGCTCGAGGTCAGACGTCGCGAGCGAGGCGATGACGGTTCGCGCCGACATCGATCGCGAGGGTAACATCATGGATTTTGAAATTATGCCGAGTTTCGTAAAGCTCGATCGACGTTGGACGTACGATGAAGTCGACGTCGAACTCGACAGCGCGACGTGCGATGAAGGACTTCGATTGTTGTACAAGGTGGCGAGCGCGCGAGACGAGCGTCGCGCCGAAGACGGTTCGGTGACCATCATTCTTCCCGAGAATTCAGTCAACGTGCGAGGAGCCACCGCGCGCGGAGGCGACGGCGACGTCGCTATAACAATGTCAAAAATCAATGGTCACACGCCGGCGCGCATGCTCGTCTCCGAGCTCATGGTTCTCGTCGGCGACGTCGTCGCGCGCTTTGGCGTGAGAGAAAATATCCCGCTTCCTTTCCGAGGTCAGGGCGAGCCGCGCTTGATGTCCGACGACGAGTGGGATGGAATCCCCGAAGGGATATGTCAGGATATGGCTATGCGTTCGTGCATGACGTCATCGACGAGTGGCGCTACGCCCCGTCCGCACTCCGGTCTCGGCTTGAGCGCGTACGTGCAGTTTACGTCGCCGATTCGCAGGTACGCCGACGTCTTGGCGCATCATCAAATCAAGGCGTACTTACGAGGCGAACCGCTTCCATTCGACGAACAATCGATGGAAAACGTCATCGAAGACGTCGGTACCACCGTTGGTGGCGCGATTCGCTCTCAACGCGAGACGTCAAAGTATTGGGCTTCGGCGTACTTTGACGCCCAGCCCGCGGACGCGCGTTGGACGGCGACGGTGGTCAAGTTTATTCGCGGCGACGATTTAGTTTTGGTCATCTTCGACGACCTTGGCTACGAAACTGTGGTGAAGCTCGATCGCGGCGCGGTGTTGGGGGAGACGCTGACGCTAAAGTTTGTCGACGCCGACCCGCACGCCGGTTCGACAAATTTTGCTCGCGTCGAAGCGTAGTTGATGTAGATGTATTTAGGCACGCGAGCGCGCGCATCGTGCGAGCTTACGAAAACATTGAACGTGAAATTAATTCATCGTTCGTTTATTAAAGACATTCTTGTGTGCGCGGTCGAACGAAAGAGCGACGCGCGCCGTAGTACCGACGACGCGCGAGCGCGCGCCCTCGGCGCCATTTAACCAAACCGCGCCGAAACCGCGTCGTTCGCGCGTTTCAAACCATCATAGCTGGCCAATTTATTGGACGATGATCTTACCCGCCATGCCCGCACCTTGGTGCGGTTCGCAGTAGTAGCCGTACGTACCCGGGGTGTCGAACTTGTTCGTCACCTTCTCGCCCGGGCCGTTCAAGTAGTCTTCGTGCGAGATGGCGTCGACGTTGACGCCCGCCGGCACGTTGTCTTCGTCGAAGACGACGTTGTGCGGGAACGCCTTGTTGTTGACGAATTCAATCGTTTCACCAGCCTTGACCGTGATGGACGGCGGCTATTCATCGGGAAATCGCGCGCGTCCGTCAGTCTTCGCGCTCGTTCGTCGTCCTCGTCATCCACCCGCGCCGGGTCCCCTCGAGTCAGGATTGGTCGTCGAGCGCTAACCGTATCTAGAGGTTCGCTCGGGGGGGTCCGTCGCGTCGCGCGCGCGTCGCGTCGCGTCGCGTCGCGTCGCGTCGGGTCACGCACGTAGAAACCGAGCTCGCCGTTATCACCGCCGAGCTTGATGGTCGCCGCGAACGCCGGGGAGGACATCGCGAGCGTCGTCGCGGCGATGACCGCAGCCTGCGCGCGTCGGAAATTAGGTCGCGTCATCGTCAGTCGGCGATCGACGCGTCGTCGGTCGCGCGCGCGATCGCGTTCGTCGCGCGCGCGCCCGTCGCGCGCGCGAGGCGAAATTCGAAGATTCTCGATCGCGGACGCGCGCGCGCAGACGCGCGACGACGCGCGCTCGACCGGCGCGTTCGCGACGCCGGATCGATCCGCGCGTCGCCCGCGAACGGCGATCGAGGGCACGAATTCGGCGCGCGTGCGAATTCGCGACGCACCTTCTTGAAGTCCATGGACGCGCACGCCTTGGTGGAGACGGTCTTCTTCGCGACCGTGGTCTTGGAGACGACGCGAACGCCGGTGAAGGAGGTGGTGAAGGCAGACATGACGATGTCGAGCGCGTGGGTGTGCCGACGACGCGCGCAAGGGGAGCGTCCGGGGCGAGCGATTTTCGGTCCGTTCTTCGGGTATGCGCATTGAGTTATTGGTGTTATTACTTTTTATGTGTTATTATATAGCCCAGAAACCTGTTAAATATGTGTCGATGCACGCACGCTCGGGCGAGCGACCGTCGCCGCGCGCCGCCGGTCGTCGCGACGACGGGCGTCGACTTTCGATCGACTTTCGATCGACTTTCGATCAACGCCGGCTCTTTCTGCTCGACGACGCGCGCTTGGCCGGCGCTCGCTTCGCCTTGTTCGACGAAGACTTCTTGGATGGCTTCTTCGCCGCCTTGCGCGCCGCCGCGCTCGTCGTCTTCGCGCGTCCGAGCACGCTCGGAAACTTCAGCGGCAACTTGTAGCCGTCGCCGAGATGGAACAGCGCGGCGACGACGGCGTGGAACAGCGCCCCCAGTGGAAAAACCGCGGGCACGCGCGCGCGAAACGCCACGCAGTTCGCCGCGATGACCGCGTGCGTCCCCGCGAATTGTCGTTCGCCCACGCGCAGCGTACGGTCGCGAATTTTCATCGCCGCGCACGCGCCGCTCACCACCAAGAGCGAGCCGTACAGCGAGACCACGAACGCGACGACCGCGTTTTGCGCGCACGCGCGCGCCAGCCCATCCCCGAGGCCTCCGCCGTTCGTCAACCGCGGGATCGCCGAAAGCGCGGACCGCGGATTGGCGAGCGCCACCAATTCCGCGCCCACGATCGTTTCGACCAGGTTCAGGTGCAGCGCGAGCGTGGACGCGCGGACCATGGCGCGAGCGGTCGAGTTCGAGTTCGAGCTCGCGTTCGGGTCGCGAGATCGCGCGCGCGGAGCGTCGCGGTGTGACGATTCAACGCGACGCCATTCGACGATTCGACAATTCGATTCGCGACGGCGACGGCGCGACGCCTCCCGCGAACGGCGCGCGGCGTCACACGGATGCGGTCGACGCGGGACGCGCGCGACGGCGTCGCCGACGCCTCGAACGCGCGACGCGCGACGACGACGACGACGACGCGCGACGGCGGCGACGACGACGACGACGACGACGGACGACGGTGCGCGACGACGAACGACGCGACGACGCGACGCGCGCGCGACGGGACGCGCGACGGGGCGGGATGGACGACGCTGCTGAGCGGGTGCTTCGGCGGCGGCGCGAGCGCGCGGGAGGACGGCGGCGCGGGCGAACAGAGGCGGAGGACGACGACGGCGACGCGCGCGCGGCGTCGACGCGACGGCGACGCGAACGCGCGAGCGGATGGGGGCGCGAACGGGAACCATCGGCGACACGCGAGCGAAAGCGCGACGACGGTGCGGTCGAGCGATGATTCGGGGTCGGGGTCGGGGCGAGAACCGGATTTTGGGATCGACGCGAAGACGTACCGGTTCAACCGAATCAACGGCGTGGCGACGAATCGAGCGTTGTTGTTGTGGTTGAAACGGAGGGAGATGTGGACCAATCCGGGACGGCGGCGGCGCGCAGAGGGCGACGCCGATCGCGATCGCGCGACGAAGCGTCAGATTCCGAGAAACGCGTCGTACGACTCGTTTCTCGGCGTCGACAGAGTTCGCGTCGATCGCGCGTTCAAGGCGCCGATTCCGCTTCGCGAGATGGTCGAATTCTTGAATCAGTGTTGGGCCGAGGGCGACGGTCTGTGAGCGCGCGATCTCGCGCGCGCGTCGCGTCGCGTCGCGCGTTATTCGTTCGCCCGCTCGTTCGCTCGCTCGCTTTGTTACGCATTGTTCACCGTTTGTATCGCCTTCGTTCACCGTCGCCGTCGACCGTGCCGCGGCGCGAAGAGACGCGCCGCAGAATCCCGCGCTCGGCGCTCGCGCGCGGGCGTCGCGCGCGCCATGGACACCGTTCGACGCGTTCTGGGGGCGTACCTGAGCGGCCCGGTCGGGGAAATCGCGGGCAGTTCGCCGGCGTCGAGCGTGAAATCGCTCGTTCCGCGTCGTTTGTCCTTCGCTCGAGCGTCGTCGACGAGCGCGTCCGATGGCGTCGCGCGCGCGACGAACGGGAACCAAGCGTCGCGCGCGATGTCGCGGTTCGTCAGAGACGCCGTCGGCGGTAAACGCGCGCGCGAATCGAGCGGGACGAACGGTGAGGGCGCGAACGGCGACGTCGACGGCGGCGGCGACGACGACGGCGCGGGCGGTAAACGACCTCGACACGACGACGATGTGGACGTCGCCGTCGTGCGCGGAGAAATATCGGGACGAGGCGACGGAGACCTAGCGCCTTGGCCGAGCGCGAAGCGCAAGCGGGGGATAGAGGACGAAGAGGATGCGGAGACGCCCGCGGCGCACCGTCGGCGAACTTCGGAGCGCGCGAGCGTTCAAGCTCCGCGAGCGCGCGCGACGCCTGTTCTGGTCGCGGAAAAGGTTTTGAAGGGCGGTAGATTAGATGGATTCAAGGCACTGCCCAAGATGTCGTCGCGCGTGGCGGCGCCCGCGCGACGAGGCCCGACGAACCGCCGCGGCTTGGGAGGGAGAAGACGAATCGTCGACGTTCGCGCTCGGGTCGAGTTCGATGAACTGGCCGAGGACAAAGCCGAGCGAGAGCGCTTAGAAGCCACGCGGGCGCCCGCGCTCGGCTTACCGTCGTCTTACGCGACGACCGTCGCGAGCGATAGACCGAAATCGAACGACAGTGGCGGCTTGGGCGCCGCGTTGGCCGAGTTCAAATCGACCGCGGCGACCGCCGCCGCCGAGCCCGCGAAACCGACGACGACGTCGAACCCACCGTCCTCGACCGGTGGTTTCACCTTCACCACCGCGCCACCGTCATCGTCGACCGCGAATCCTTTCTCCAAGCCCCCCACCGTCGGAGCGCCGAGCGCGACGCCGTTCGCGTTCTCCGCCGGCGCCGCCGCCGACCCCGCGCCCGGTCGCCGCGTCGTTCGCGCCCGTCGCCCCGCGAGCAGAAATAGGTAACCCTAGCCATTCCACCGCGCGTTCTCGCTCGATCCTCGCCCGTTCGAACCCGTTCGCCGGTCGCGCGCCTCGGTCCGACCCCTCCTCGCGTCTCGCGCGTCCCGCTCGAATTCAAACCTCTCCCGAGCTGTCGCGTCGCCGCCCGTCCCGTCGTCGTCGTCGTCGTCCGTCGCTCGCCCGCCGACGCGCGCGGTCGGGACGACGCGTCGACGCGGTCGTCGTCGTCGTCGTCGTCGTCGTCGTCGTCGTCGCCGTCGGCGTCGCGCGCGTCCCTTCGCGCCGACGCCGAAACGTCCGAACGTCCGACGACGACGATCGCGCGCGAATCCATCGCGCCGTGCGTCCGAAAACGCCATCAAATCTCGTATTTAACGATGCGCTCGAGGACGCGAGGACGCCAAAGGCGAGACGACGGCCGCACTCCGCGCGGCGCACGATGGGCGCGACCGCACGCGCGACGCGGCGGACGCGACGAAGCGCGCGCGGCGATGACGACGACGAAGAAATCGCGCGCGACGTCGCGGGCGACGATGGGTGCAAAACGCCCGAACGACGCGCGAAAACGACGGACGAAGACGTGCGTGTTCGCGCGCGAACGCGCAATCGAGTTTTCCCGCGCAAATCGATGTGATGATTTTAAACCGTCGTCGCGCGCGCGAGGGAGGGGCGACGACGGACCGCGCGATGCGGAGGGGACTGACGAAAATCACGCGTCGATCGGTTCGCGTCGCAGGTCACCGCGTTGCTCGGGTCGCCGGGATTCTTCAATTTTTGTGCATCCAGTTTGAGCCCGATCGCGATGTCGCGCGCGCAGTTGAGCGACGCGAGCACGACGCGTTACGTCTCGTCCGTGGGCGTGCGATCGCCGGAAGTTCCGTGCTTTAATTCTCCATCGAGACCGATGAGGTACGTCGCGAGTCGTCCACGCGCGAGAGCGCGGCCGCGGGGTGATTGCGCGCGTTTCGGTGGCCGTCTCCGGGAGACGGGCGGGTGGGAGCCTCGAGCGCGCGAGAGAAGAGAGGGGAATCGACGTCGCGAAGGGCGCTCGAATAGGGTGGTCAGACGCGAGTTGGCGGTGAACACGATCGAAATGAATCGCGTGAGACTGACGAATGCATCGGATGACGCTCGGCGACGCAGTGATGGCGATGGAAAGGCGACAAACGGCGGCGGCGTTTCGGACGTCGCGCGCTTGGCGCTGAGCGCGGAGGCGTCGATTCAACGAGGAAACGGCGGTGGTGGGCGCGCGCGAAGGCAACTCGATGTTGAATTCGGTGAGTTGGACGTCCAAGCACTTCAAGATGATCGATACGTCTTGCAAAACATGTACGACGAGTTTGATGATTCCGTCATCGGCGTCGAAGAGCAAGGCTCGTATCCACGTCGAGGAGGGGCGTCGCGAGGGGACGGTCACGAGGATTCTGCGTCTAAACGTTCGAGCACGACTGGCGCGAGCGTCGAATGGACGAAAGGTTACACGAAGACTCTGAAGAACTTCGATGCGGATTCTCCTCGCGTGGGCACGCGTAGCGCTCGCGCGCCGCGCGGCGGCGTGGAGGCGTCCAAGGCTGTCGTGGCGAAGCGCGGCGGCGCGACGGCGAAGAACTCCAGTCTGGCATCTAACGCGAGTGCCATGAAGAATGCCAGTGCGTGCCGAGAGTTCGTTGCGAGTAAGAAGTGCAACTGCAAGAAGAGCAAATGTCTCAAGTTGTACTGCGAATGCTTCGCCGCCGGCGCCTTTTGCAAGGACTGCTCTTGTCAGCAGTGCCAAAACACGACGGAGAACGAGTCCATCGTGACGAAGACGAGACAGCAGATTGAGCAGCGCAACCCGTATGCGTTCGAGAGCAAAATCATGGCTGATGCAGGCGACGATGCGCGTCACACCAAGGGTTGCCATTGCAAAAAGAGCGCGTGCTTGAAGAAGTATTGTGAGTGCTTCCAGGCGGGCGTCAAGTGTCAAGATTACTGCAAGTGCGAAGGTTGCAAGAACAACGACAACGGTCCTTCCCCCGCGCTTCCACGAGGTGGAGCCGCGAAGGCGTCGAAAGTCTCCAAGTCTAAAGCGCGCTCGCGAGAGACCGTCGCTGCAACGACGATGGCGGCCAAGGAGTTGCAAGATGACCTCATAATAGAGGATTTCAAGTTGACGGGGGTGATGGGGTCGCCGCTTCGAGCGTTTGAGCATACCGACGACTTATCGAGTGAATACTCGAACTTGAGCAAGTCTGTGGAGCAGTCACCGCTGCGAACTCTTCTACTTTCCGAAGGCGTTCAACTCTCGCCCTTCTTCTCTACGAGCTCACTTCCCGCGACTGCGTTGTCTCCTCTTCGCGCCGGACAGATGTCTCCGCTTCGTCCAACGCCATCCCACGGTTTCATGTCTCCGCTCACGCCGGGCATGCGTCCGGGCAAGTACAGCATTCGGTCTTCGTTATCTCGCGGTAAAGCGCCCGTACCGCTCTTCAACGAGGATAGCGGCCACGGTGGTGAGTTCAAGACGCCGCGAGACAGAAAGACGAACACCGTCTTCGGCGGCATGCACGACGCTGCGAAGGACGGTCCGTTGCGAGCCACGTTCACTTCACCCATTCCGCTCAGCACGCCTGACGTGTACGAGTAAATCTTTAAGTATTCGCTGACGCGAGTATCATTCTGTGCGCATCCAAGATTGCTCCGCTCAATTTGCGTTTCGCGACGAGCGACGCCGCTCGACGAGCTCGGCGACGCTTCGCTTTCTGCGTATTCTGTTCGCGATCGACGGCACGATAGCTAGTATAGTCACACCGACACACTCACACATGTAACATACCCTTTTTTGATTACTTAAATCGACAATTTGAAGTGCGTTCTGCGCGCGTTCGCGCGGGCGGCGCTCACGCCTCAGCGAGGGACCACACCAGAATCTCGGTCGTTAGCTTCATCGCCTCATAAATCGGCGCGCGCGCGACGCCCGCGAGCTGTGCGCGCGCTCACGCGTCCAAAGAAACCCTTTAAACCCTTCGTGGCGACGCACGAACGCGTCTCGTGCGCGTGGACGCGCGACAAACGGCGACGAATCACACGGCACCAGGCCCGTGCTGTGAATTCTCAATCTCGTCATGGACCCGTATAACACCGACCCGTACGCGTCGACGCCGGTGAGGTACCCGACAACATCGTACGTGACACTCACGCCGAGTTCGCACGGGAGCGCGGTGATGCAAGGGGCGTACGATGGACAGAATGGTGCCGGCGCGAGGAGCGACGGGACGCCGCGAGACGCGAGCGGACCGCGCGACGCGCAGGCGGGAGAAATTCCCGGTGCACCCGCTGGGAACGTGCGTTATCGATGCATGACACTTCCGGTGAACGACGGGGACGACATAGAAGACGTCATCGCGCAAGTCGGGCTGGATGGGGTGAAGTGCTTCGCGGTTGGCGACGAGACGAAAGCCAGACGAGCGTTCGAGCTGCCGAGAATAGCGAAATGGTCGATGACGGATCCGACGATTTTGAGCATACACGCGAAAGAAGGCACAGGCGAGACGTCGTTAGCGTTGAGCGCAGATGTAAAGACGATCGCGGCGCTCGTGGATGTGTTGACGACGTCGGCTTTTCAGTGGTGCGAGTTGAACGGTTTGGACGCGATGGACACCATAGTGTCAAGCGGATCGGATTGGATGAATCTCAAGGCGACGACGGTGGGATCAGGCGCGACGACAACGTCTTTGGCCGCGGGGATTCGATTCTGGGAGACGCCTGAGTACTCGGGATGGCTCACGAAGCAAGGAGAGATGTTGCGAACGTGGCGCAAGCGATGGTTCGTGTTGAAGCAAGGACATTTGGTGTGGTTCAAGACCAACGTCGTGAACGAGCGCGCGGTGACTCGAGGAGAGATCCCGATAGAATCCATCGACAGTGTGTCCGTCGCGTCAGAGGCGGCGGCTGGCAAGCCTTACGCGATCCATCTCGAAGGCGCTCTACCGGCGAGAATCGGGACAAAGTATCTCGTCGCCGATTCCGAGCGCGAGCGATCGCAATGGCTCGAAGCTTTACAGAAAGCCATGCGCGAGCGCACGTCGACCTCGACTGGGCAAGCGTCAACGACGGAGCAATTGCGGCAAGGGTTTGCGCAAGCCGCGACACCCCCATCCGCTTCTCGACCGTTAGCGCCAGAGCGAACGCCGCCCCATCGCTTTGCCGACCCGTCAAACATTCAGATCGAAGTCCAAGGATACACATCACCGGCGCCGCCACAGCAGCGCGATGCGATGCATTCTACGCAAGGAACATCGTACGTCACGTTGCCACCTCTGCCCTTCGCGCATCCGTCCTCCGCCGCCGGTTCCGCGGCGTTCGACGCCCCGACGTCGGCGCCCGGCGCGCAATACTACCCCGACGCGTACTCCGCGCCACCGAGCGATTGGATGACGGCGCAAACTCCAGAGGGAAAAACATATTACTACAACGCTAAGACCGGCGAAACGTCGTGGAACGCTCCGCGTCGATGACTTAGACTTAGACTTGTAAATCGCCCAGCGCGTCGCCGCACTGCACTGCATGGCGTCCTCCGTCGTCGCGCCGTCGCGCGGCGTCTCGCCCGTCTTCACCCGCGCGCGCGCTCGACAATGTTCGCGCGCTACGACGAGCCCATCGTGCTCCGCGATCACCATCGACGTCTCCTCGCACGCGAGCGACGTCGTAGGCGCCGCGGCGTGTCGAGCGCTCAGTTTCAGCCAAAACGTCCCGAGCGACCGAAGCGCGTTCGCCAAGCGCGCGCACGTCGCGATGAAGATTGACAACGAAACCACGTCGCTGACGAACAAGCTGTGCGGCGCTGAGGTCGGTTACGAGAACGTGAAAGTGGTGCTCATCGTCGCTCGAGCGCCCGCGTCGTCGGCGCGGTACGACATACGAGAGTTCGATCCGGCGTCGTTGAGCGTGCGCGACGGCGCCGAGACGTCTTTGATCGTCGGTTCGTTAGACATTAACATCGGCGATCGTTTACCGGCGGAAGAACTCGCTGGAACGCGCTCGCTCGGAAGACGCGCGTATTTATCAAACGTCGGCGTGGCGCCCGCCGCGAGACGGACCGGTGTTGCCTCGCGCATGATAGAGCGCGCGTCCATCATCGCGAGGGACGAATACGCCGTGCACACGCTGTACGTCCACGTCCAGCACGACAACGACGCCGCGATCGCTCTTTACGAACGTTCAGATTTCATCCGCGAAGCGCAAGAAACCGCCGGCGCCGAGTCGTCGCTCGGCCGTCCCGCCCGCGTCTTGCTACGCCGCGATTTGCGCATCCATTAGCTCTAGCCCCGCAGAACGCACATCAATTGAACGCCGGAAACATCCTCGTCTTCTGTCCGATAGCGAGCGCTTAGTTTTGAAGTGTGACGCATAGAATTTCATCTACAGTATCAATTTTGGTGCGCTAAGTCTTTGCCAACCGAGCCTCGACGAGGAAGTCCGCTCGTTTGGGCGGCTGAGTGCGTGACAGACCCTCCGGAAACCCTCATGTTTCGCATCGCCAGTTCGGCGAGGTTCGTATACGTGAATTCCCGTAACTTTTCCTCGTCGCAATCTTCGATTTCATCCACTTCCTCTGGCGTGGGGACAGGAATGACTACGTCCTCCTTCATGCTCGAGCTGTCTTCACTTGCGTGAGATTCACTCGTTCTTCGCTCTCCGACTGGATACTCCACACCTAAGCTTAAATCCGACGCGGGAACGAAGTACGACGTATCTTGTCGACTTTCGGGCTTTGGCACGAACACGCTCGCAGCGCTCTTGTCGTAGACGTGTTCCCAAGTGACGTCTGCAAACCAAGGATGAGCCTTGATATCATTTGCATCGTCGTTCGAGCCCAGACGCGCTTCTACATCGTGCACGAGTAGAGCGTTAACAAAATCTTTAGACTCGTCACTCAGCGCGGCGCCACTTCCTGGCCATTCCACTTTGCCGTTGATGATTCTTGCGAAAATCGCCAACGGCGTCGACGCATTGAACGGAGGAACTCCCACGAGCATTTCGTACGCCATCACTCCTAACGCCCACCAATCCACACCCTCGCCGCACGGTTCGCATAAAAGAATTTCAGGTGCCAAGTAATCTGGAGTACCCTTAGCTCCAGAAGCGTGTCTTGACGCCGAGCGTCGATGCACCTTTCGCGACGGGCTCTGAGTTGGGCTCTGTCTCGCGTTTGCGGCTAGAGTCATTCTATGTATCGGACTATTCGTCGTCATGGGATCTTGCGTTGGGATTCGGATCGAAGCGGCTCCACTGCTCGGCGACATGGGCGATCCCGTGCCACTGTAAGGGCTGGGCGAGTTGCTACCGCTTCCCGCTGCGTCCCCGGCGTCTCGGTCGATTCGCGATAAACCAAAATCAGCAAGTTTGATGTGCCCATCCGACGCAATGAGACAATTACCCGGCTTCAAATCTCGGTGCGTAATTCCTTTCGAGTGCACGTACTCGAGCGCGAGTGCGATCTCGGCACAGTACTGGCGAGCGTGCTCTTCGCTCAATCGACCGAGCTGCGTCAACAGACTGTACAAGTCGCCACCGTTTGCGTATTCGGTGACGAGATAAACGTGCCTCGCAGAGGTGAATGAGTAGTACAATTTGATTGTGAACGGATTCGCAGCTGCTATCAGGGCATCACGTTCGGCGACGACTTGATCCATCATGTTCTTGTACACGAGATCGCGCTTTCGCAACGCCTTGACGGCGAACAAATCGCCCGTCGCGCGTTTCTGCGCCAAGAAGACTCGCCCGTACGCGCCCCCACTTATCAGTTTTATGATTCGAAAGTCATCAATAGACATCTGGTCTGAAGTTTCCGAATCATCTTGTGCGAGAGAGGCAGAAGTGCGCGCAGACGCGCAACCACTCGAACCCAGCGACGACGGACGAAATCCAGCGCACGTCGCGTTGTGATCGGCAAAAGTTCGTTTGGCGACAGGCTGTTCGCAGATGCGACAGATAACTGTGCCTGGAGGTGTGATCGCTTCATCAACGACCGTGCCTTCTCCGCTCAAAATTTTCGGCGAGTAGAAGATTCTACTCGGTGACGCGCACAGCGAACTCATCGATTGCCTGCGCTCCTCTGCCCCCTCGTCGTCGCTCACGTCTGGTGTGTTGAAATCTGCCATCTCTTGTTGCGATGCAAACGCTCGCGCTAAGCCACCTATAGTTCTACCACTCTTATCCTTCGGCGATGCCGGAGGCGTCCGAACGTTGACGTTTGTCAAGTTTTCCCGAACGCCCACCGCCTTGACGTACGTCGACATCGCCCGAGCGCGTTCTGAAAATCGCATATTCGGCGCCTTACACTGCACGCGAAGCATTTCAAGTACCACATCTTCTTCCACATCCCCCCCGATGACTTGTTCCCTCGCCGTCGTCGCGAGCTTGCTCAATCCAAACAACGCCGCGACGCAAATTTCTCTCCTCGCCTCGTCGTCGTCCTCTCGCTCCGCGCGCAACGCCACCTTAAACCCATCCATGCACCCCAGGGTCGATCGCATCAGCACCCCATCATCCACCGCGCACAATTCACGCACGACGTCTCCGATGGCGTGCAAATCTTCCATCCTTTCGTCGTCCGCTTCGTCTTCGCCTCTCGCCGACGCTCTCGCGCGCCGCGCTCGCGCCTTTCCTTCGCACTCCCGCCACGCGTGATCGAGCATTTGCCGCGCGTCGCGCGCGCGCGCGTCTGCGGTAACGTGTACGCGCGCGATGCGCTTGGGCGAGCGCGACCGCGCGCCTTCGCTCGACGACATCGCTCGGTCGATCGCGTCGGGCGATTAATGAGCGATTGTTGAATCGCGCCGGTTCCGAGCGGTGACCGGACGCGCGCGCGGCGTCTCGCGCGAGCGATGCGATCGAAAACGCAACGCGCGCGCTGTCGATCGATTCCGACGATCTGCGGCGTCGAACGCGACGTCGAGGTCGCCTCGGAATGAGGCGCGCGGGGACGCTGACGAGGCGCGAGGCGTAACTGTCGGCGAGTCAGCGATGGATAAATTGATGGAAGCGATGCGTCGTGATGGAGCTATCGATGCGATTGGACGACCCACCAAGGTTGTTTCGTTCCTTCGCGCGGGCGTTTCGGACGCGCGGGGGGTGGGGATGGGGTGGGGCCGTCGGCGACGGAGGCGACGACGAACTTTGGCCGATTTCGCGCAGGCTTGGACGCGGGCGTCGCGGAGAGTTGAGGGGAAAGCTTCGGCTGCGGTGCTTCAGCGCCTCGATGCTTCGACTTCGGCGGAGAAACGGTCGTCGACGTCAAGACGAGCGGTCGCTTCGGTGCGGTGTTCGACGGTTTGGTTTTGCGTCGCGCCGCCGCCGTCGCGCGAGACTTTTCGTTGGCGTCGACGAGCGGCGAGCGCGTTGATTTGGTTTTTGCGATGTGCTTGCCGAACATTGGAGGTGTTGCGGCGTCTTCGTCGGCAAAAAGACCATCGTCTTCGTTGAACACGAATGGATCAGCGATGGTACACTGGCGTGGTTGCTTCTTAAGGCGTTTCTTTGGTGGCGACGCTTTCGTCGCGGCTTCTTCGTCAATCTTTCGCTTGGTCTTCGGACAAGGGTCTGTCGAAGGTTTTGCGTCAGCGACCACCGCGGTGCTCGGTAAGACTCCACTGCCGTTATCGCTCGGCGGTGATGGTTTGAGCTCTTCTTCCACCGAAAACGCCAGCTGATACATGGAATACTTCAAAATCGTCGAGGCGTCGGGCTTAAACGCCCGAACAAACGCCAGCGCCATGCCGCGTCTTAAATCACCGCGCAAGCCATCGACCTTGGATGCGACGATACATTGATCAAGACGTTCGCGCCAATGATTAGAGTCCGATCGCAGCATCTTCAACGTGCGATCCTGGAACTTTTTGATTTGGAGATTCGTGACAAAGCCATCTGGACGTCCGTTGGCGTTCACCACGAGCTCCACGGGCCAGCACAAACACAGCCGCGGACCCTCGGTGACGATCTTACCCAGCGTACCCATTGCATGCAGAGCGCTCCACTCCGACTCTTTCGGTGCATCTTTACCGCACACGTATATGAACATCCCGAATCGCTCCTCGGCTTCAGCGCCAATTACTCGGCGCAATCGCTTGAGAGAGAATTGCGACGCATCAATCCCGGGCGTATCCACGAACTTGACGTCGTACGCTAACGGAAGCTCGACCTCGACCGTACCTTCTATGATGCCCCAGTGCGTCCACTTACCCGCCGTCGCCACGCGTAAAATAAAAGAACGAATAGCCGTGAGTGCGGCGCCGGCGCAAGCGCTTCGGACTTCGTACACGCGTTCGCGTCCGAGCAAATCTCGAACGCGCGCTGGAAGAAATGGCTCACATCGATCGTAACACTCCAACACACGCGCTTTCACGTCTTTTGGGTCTTCACCGAGCACGCTCGCGAGTTCTTCGATCGATCCGTCGTTCGCCTCCGCCTCGTCCTCGTCGGCGCGATTTCTTCTTGGCGGCGTCCCTCCGGCGCACAGTCTCCCCGCCAACTCTCCCGCCGTGCGCGACTGAATCGCCACATCTAGCAACGCCTGCTCCAGTTCATGCTCCTCTCGGTATCGCACGACGACTCGCGCGATGAACACGCCGTTCGCCGCCTGTTTTTCATCTTCGTCGTCCAACGTCGCGCGTCGAATCGCTATCGGGCACCCCGTCCTCGCGCTCGTCGGCATCACATCCAACGCATTCTGTTTTCGCACGCACGCCTCCATCGCTCGTCGCCCCTCATCACTAGACATCATTTCTCGCATTTCTTCGCGCTGTCGCCACCTCCAATCCCCTCCGTTCGTCGTCCGTCCTTCGCGTCTCGCCGCGCGCCGATTTCCATCGCGCCTCGCCCGCGTCGTCTCGCTCTGTCGCATCGGTCCCGCGCGCGCGTCACTCGCCGCGCTTCGTCTCGAGCGCGCGCACCATCGCATTCGCGTTTTTCGCGTCGTCGCGCGTCGTCCTTCGTCGCACCTCATCGACGACCGCGCGCGCCCGCTCCGTCGCGCGCGCGTCCTCGTCGTCCGTTCCGAGAAGAATCTCTTCCCGCAGCGTTTCCCGCACCAATCCGTTCACGACCGTCGTCTTCCCGCGTCCCGTCGCGCCGCACACGACGCACGTCGACGGTTTCATCGCTTCGCGTCGGTCGCGCGCGCGTCGCCGGTCCGGCCGTCGTCGCGTCGCCGAGTGACGCGTGCCCGCTTTCGCGTTCCGTGTTTGGCTTTGGTTTTGGTTTTGGCGTCGCGCGGTGAAAAAGGCGTCGCGTCACACGCCGTCGCGTCGCGCGCCGTCGCG
>Ga0209666_1000809_pt1 | contig 23857 bp, 33 predicted proteins | sample SaaInlV_125m_DNA_FD_184679 | JGI IMG/M metagenome (GOLD analysis project Ga0209666, IMG submission 184679) | Marine microbial communities from expanding oxygen minimum zones in the Saanich Inlet - Saanich Inlet SI037_S3LV_10m_DNA (SPAdes)... | ecosystem: Environmental > Aquatic > Marine >...
AACCAAAGCAGTGTTGATATACTCTGCACCGTTAGGATGGGGGAAGGGGGGCAGACAGTATGAACCCCAACAACCAAAAAACGGAGATGAAAAACATGGAAAATAACGATAGAAAAACGATGCCCGATGACCGATTATCCAGCAAGGAGGTGTATGATCATTTGAGATATATGAGGCCACATCTTCCAATAGAATATGTTGGAAGTTACACTAACGACCCTGCAATGAGAGGGATGCCTCAGATTATTCTGAACGGCGTTCAGTTCCTAACACCTCGTCATGCAATGATGTTGTCTGATACTGCCTTCGATGAACATAGTGAATCACGATACCCTGAGTATGGATTCACCCGATCTTCTCTTGCTTCATATCTTGAAGAATCACCTCTTTCTAAGACCCACAGCACTTGGAGTGCTGCTGTTCGAGTCGATGAAGATGGAAGGACTGAGAATGTACGATGCAAGGAATGTGGAGCCCACCATTGGGATTACTATGACTACTGCGTTGTCTGTGGAAGTGGAATGGATGATGAGTCGATGTACGACTGGTCTGAGGATATACCTGATTCAGTTCCAAGAGTTCAACAGAGTCCAAGCGGTCTTTGGAACGTTCCCTACATTCATCCCAGTCAATCAGAGGCTGATGAAGTCATTTACGATGAATACTCAGATGAGATGGCCTATCTTGGAGTAATCGTCTTGAAGATCGAAGGAAGGTATGGTGGAGTCATCACCAAGCATCACTATGCAGACTCTCAACGAACCATTGAGAATGCAGTTCTTCGTTATCTCAATAAGGGTTATTCTGTCCTCTCTTTCAAGGTCGTTCCACAGGAGGTGGTCTGAATGAGTAATACCGAATACAAAGGCTTCTCACTGGATATTGATGATGATGTGCAAGGACAACCCTCTGAGGCCGAATACAACGTTTACAGCCCTCAAAATGACCATATTGGGACTATCCTTCGTACCTTCAAAACAAACTCTGCAACAACATGGGGTGTAGAACGCCGTCAAGGGACTTCACGATGGTACTTTGAATGGTTTACTGGGGATGGACTTGAGACAGAAGATAAGCAAGAATTTGATGCTTCTAAATTCAAGACCTACCGATCTGCATTCAAGCACATGGTTGATGTTCACATGGTTGTTGGGGAAGAATACTCAGACTATGGAACTGCGGTGAAGATCGTTCAAGACGCTGGCCTCATCAAAGATGAAGATGGTTTCCTTGACATTGATTACATTGCTATTGCCAAGTTGTTGAAGGAGGTGTCCCAATGAGTCCAGAACCACGTCTAATCTCTGAGGTCATCAACCGTCAAACAGGTACGCTCATTCAAGTGGACTTCGGCATCAATGAAGCCGACCACTACCAAGCGACCTGCTATGGAAAGCACAATGCTCAAGGAGAACTCATTGGCCGATCTCATGGATTCTGTGTTAATGCTGATACTCTCAAATCCATTCAAAGCATTGCTACTGACCCTTTGGGTTGGTGCGAGGAATGCCAAAGAACTCATGCTATCAAGACAGGAGAATACACCAAAGAACAGTTCGCTGAGGATTACATGGAACACGGTACTACTGAGTTCGAGATTGATATGGCCTTCCAGTTCTTCACAATGGGCATCGCTTTCGGCAAGGAGGTGGTCTGAATGAGTACCAAACTGAAAGTTCTGTTCGATGCAATCCCTACTGTTGATCGTAACGGTAATTCCTGGTCTGATGAACAACAGGCTGTTCTCAATGACTTTGCTGATGCTATCTATGAACATCAGAATGGTGGCGACCCGATCTCTATCGCAGTTCAAGCCGTTGCAGGTTCTGGAAAGACCTCGTTGTTGCAGGGCATGACTCACATCGTTGCTAAGTTAGCACCTGCCCTCCTTACAGCCATGACAGCGTTCAATCGCCACATTGCTTTGGGAAGCAAGGACATACTGACAGAATTCAAGTCCACAGATGGACTGAACATCAAGATCTTTGGTGGTCGAAACACAGTCAATGCTGGAGGACATTCAATGCTCATGAATAGGTCTAATGGGGCAGGATTCGATAGAGTTGTCCTCAGTGGTCGTGGTGATGACAGATACGTTAGAATCGCTCGTTTGACGCTTGCTGGATGGTTGGGACGGGATGTCATGTCCTTTGAGGAAGGAACTGGTTCTATTGATGATAGAAAGTTGCTTCTCGAAGTCGCCAAGTCTGCAATGGAAGTTAGAACCACCAGTCATGCATTCAATGACATGATAGGGGATTTAGTCAAGGCTTGCCAGATTGTGATGGATGAGGGTTTCATTCCTTCATCGACAGTACGTCAAGAGGGCGTTCAATTTGGCTCATCTAAGGATGGCGTACCATACATCCCTCCAACAGTCAATGTGGATGATGTCAAAGAGGTCGCCAGTATCATCGAAAGAGTTGGTGCTAACCAAAACTGGAACGACAATACTGCCCGTAATTTAGGCGATATGAATGTCTGTTACCTCGTTGTTGAGATTCTATCTGTTGCTATCGAAACTGCGTTTGAGAAGATCGAACTCAAACCGTACTGTGGCAAAGGAAAGTCCTTCATGGATGCTGTCGTACCAAATAAGAATCAACGTGGATGGTGGGAAGAAGCAAAGCCCATGAAACAACTCATCAGAACCACCGACCCTGCAATGATTAAGTCGGCTCAGTTCGCTATCCTTGAGACTGGTGGATGTCGCTTCCCTCCAGCAAGCAAAGGCAGCAAAAGCGGTGTAAAAGCCAAGTCCTTTGCTACTGATAAGAAGGCCATTGTTCGAGAATATGATGGTGAAACAATCATGTCTTTTGAGAACAAAGGCCACTTGAAGAAGATCGGTGGAAAGGCTATTGGTTCACAGTTTGGAAAGAATGGTAATCACAAAGTCGATGGCGAGTTTATCTCATCATGGCGTATGTTCAAGAATGGCGTTTCAGTCATCAAACCTAACTGTGTTGGGAAGGTCATTTCATTCCTTTCATCCACCTTTGGTGATGAGTTTGAGAACCAACTTGGCGATGACTCTGATGTTGAAGTGGTGACTGTTTCTGGTGGCAAAGGTGAACTGGTTTTGAGCATGAAAGATCAAATCTACTTGCCTCATGCACTTGACCTCCAAATACCCGATCATGAGAAGGCTGATGTCATCTTCATTGATGAGGTTCAAGACCTCTCTACACTCAAAGCACAACTGGTTTGGCGATTGGTGAAAGAGGATGCACACAAAGTCATTGTTGGCGATTTGAGACAGGCCATCTACCTATTCGCTGGAGCCTCAAGTAAAGCGTTTGAGGACAATGCTGAGTCCATCGGTGCTACATTCTATCCTCAGACTATCTGTTGGCGTGGAACTGCAATGGTCGCTGCCTCTGCTCGTTATGCCTGTGAACAATTCAGTAATGAAGTTCGCAAGGCGTACAAACCGTTCTTGAATGGTGAAGAGTTAGAACTTCCAGATTATCAAGCACACCGATCTCCTTTGGAGGCAGGTTACGATTGGTCTGTTGGTGCTTTGCCTGTTCAAGTCAAGACAGAAGAGGTTGTAGAAGCCTATCGAAAGTCGGTTGAACTGCATGGTGAAGATACCACCTTTGGGATGCTTTGCCGAATCAAGAAGCCTCTCGCTGGATTCATCAAGGCGTTCCTCAAGAATGGAATACCTGTATCGACTCCATCTGATGAGGACGGTGGATTGGTCAAAGAAGCGTTTTCTTTGGCTAAGAAGAACCGTTCTGATGCTTTGGATGATAAGTCCAAGCAAGGTGCGGCCAAGTCCGTATTGGGTCTTGGATGGCATAAGATAACCACCTCTCGAATCTCATCGCTTAAGCGAGATATTGAGAGCATGGTCAATGTTGCTGTCGGCAAGTATTCTGATATGTTCAAAGGAGATCGAAAGAGCATGGCACAGGACACTGCGTTCCAAGAAGTCATGGGTAATCTTGAACTCCTAACTGCATTCGTTGAATTGTATGCCAAAGAGAACGGCAACGATGTATCTGCAACTGGCAAGGAAAGCGTTGTATCAGTTATTGAGAACTGGGTTGAAAACAGCCTGTTCTCAGAGCGTGGTGGCAATGCAGTTCACATCGCTACAATCCATCGCTACAAAGGCGATGAGGCTAACGTCATGTTTGTTGTCAATTCATACATGGATAAAGTCGATTATGATGATGAAGAAGGAGGCAATGCATCGAAGCCATGTTTCATGAGCGAAAGATCGGTTCAAGCATCTGTTGAATCTGCTATCAATGAAGTAAACATGGCATATGTTGCATTCACCAGAGCGCAAAAGCAGAACATCATTGTCAATGCAAGCATTCCCTTTGAGAATGACGTTGGAACACGCCTAACTGGAGCGTTTGAGCGTGATGAGGATAAGATGTGGGGTCAAGGAGATTTAGTGGTCCAGGACCCAAAGGAGAGCGATTCTGAGGATATATCTCATTCAATCATTTGTCCTGATTGCAGTGTTAGCCTTCTCAAAGAAGAGGGGGGTTTTCCTCTGCATTCACATTACTGTGGATTGACTGATGAAGAGAAGCGTAGAATCACTGCAAGAGTCAATACACCCGATCCTTCTGATGATGTCGATGATGACATTGACCGTTGCGTTGAATGTTCAACTATCATCACAGAAGATGAAGAACATGGCGTATGTTGTCAATGTCAAGGGAAGTTGTGCAGAGATCGACTCCCAACCCATTCTAAATCTGGAAAGTTCAAGAAGCACATGGGCGGTTCTATCAATGAGTATCGTTCATGCGGTTCTACACTTGCTAACATCACACTTGAAGAGATGATGAACAACAGTCATGAAGAACTCGAAAGCAAGCGAATCTGCAAGCATTGTGAATATCGGAACAAACTGGGTGTCGCAAGGCGAGAGTACCTTGAGTCCCATGACATTGAGCCTGAAATCCAGGCTGAGGATGAGGACTGTGATGACCAGGAATGCGTTCTGATTGAGCGTCTTGACGGATCAACACAGCGTATTTCGATGGAGGATTTCGATCAACTTGAAACAGAGAATCCAAACTTTGATGGCATCAAGAGGGCATCTCATCTGAGCGAGGATGAAGTTCAAGGAGTTTACTTTGAAAGGATAGAATTGGCAAAACAAAGACAGGATTTGAACAAACTTTTCAAGATCAAATCATTGCCTAATAACAACGGTTCTTTTGCTATTGAGAAGCAAGAAGTCCATGAGTTCATCCTCCAGTACAATGGCGAGGAAGTCATGCATTGTAGGCACTTTAGAGGCCAATTTAAGGAATACATGGAATTTGATGTAGACATCTTTGAAGAACGTAACTTTCACTTTGGAACTGGCATGGATGATCGAACTATGGGCGACTTTGGCATGACGACCTCGCAAAACGGTTTAGGGAACTCATGTCCCAAAGAGGCAAAGGTTCGCATGGATGTAGGAAACGCATGGGAGAGGGAGATGGGATTCGTATATGACAACCACTATCATGCAGTTCCACGATTACATCAAATAGCCATCCACGTTTTCAGTCAATTTGTCAGAGTCGGGTATGGCTTCGATGTAAATGAACGTCATGTGGCAATTGATGGAATGGCGACAGATTACCTCTTAGGAGGAAATGCTTGATATACCCTGCATAGGGTGGATTGGCACAACAGGAGAAGTTATTATGACAGGAAAAACATATGAAAACAAAAACAGAGAAGCAGACGAGATGGATGACATGGCAGGATTTGAGCCAACTGAGTGAGGTGATTGAAATGACAAATTTAGATGTAAAAAAGAAAACAACAAAAACGCTATTGATTGAAATTGATATTAACGATCTTTGTCCAGATAAAGAGTGGGTTCAAGAACACTTGAAGAAGGAAATAGTAAAGATGTTACAGTTAGCACCAGTCTATACCAATGCTGTCCGTTTTAGCGTAACGAGGACTGTCGTTTGTGCAGATTGTGGCGAGACTTGCCCCGAATTCCTTGAAAGCGAATCGACACGAATGCCCGATCATGATGGCATTTGGGCAGATTGTTCTGAATGTGGCGTTACAGGAGTTGAATGATATGCCTGTTCGATGGAAATTTTTGAAAACCAATGTTATCAAGGACGATAGAAAATACAATTATCTCAAGGATGGGCAGACTTACAGGGTGTATTTGACATTGCCAAACACAACTGATAATGTCCCTCATGAAGTTCGTTATGGCGGTCAAGACTCAATCCTCATCGGCACATTCGAGAAGGACACGTATGAAACGGAATACGGCTATCGTGCCACTTTCAACGATACATGGGTTCTTCACCCTATGGACGAGAGGGAAAGCATTGACGTTGATGAACAAACTTTGTTAAACAACTCTATGCATAGCCTCGTAAAGCATCGCAAGGCAACTGGTGAAATAAATTACATTCTCAAGAACTGGACTACTATCGCCAAAAAAGTGTTCCGTGTTTTTGTTGCATCATTCGACCAATACTTTGCTGAATCCATTAGAGATCGGCAAGAACCAGTCGTGAATATCATCACAAAGGAATACCGAGTTCCTTTCGATACATCTTACAATAAACCTGCAAAGCCGACCTACATTCGCATTACTGATGATGTGAACATAATCCGTAATTTATACGGCCAAGCAAAAGCAGAAGCCGTTGCTGGAAAGGTGTTTATGGTCGATCAATGGTGTGTTGATTCCAAGAGACTACATCATCGTCCTCAAAATGATGTCAATGCAGTTGTAACACGTGAGGAATTGAACCGTGTTATTCGCATCGGTAAAAATCCAAATCTTCATTCAACCCGTTTTGGCTACCAGTTTAGTTCAGGGCTTTCCTTCTACCCACGTATGTTTGAAGTGGTTGCTTTCCAACTTGAAGAGGGATATTTTTCCAATCAAAACGATAAACGCGTTGGTCCATATGATACTTTAGAGGACGCTCTCGATCAACCGTGTCTACATAATTTATTTCCTTTGGTTCATCAACCATCAGGTGAAATCATTCCAAGCATAGAGGATTTCCTATCTACATTTAATCGAACTATGATTGACGATTTGACTGATGCGATTGCCAAAAGAGTTGAGACTCTGCGACAGGAGGCGAGCGAATGAGCCGTTCTCCAGATTACGACACTCCAGTTGAAGAGATGTCTATTGATGATCTTACTGAGAACGCTCTAACGATTTACAAAAGCATTGTATTCGAGATGTCTCATGATGAACTGGAAGAAGAAAACATTCGATTAGGTGCTGCACATACTCCACATCTAACTCTCGCTGAAACACGGCAACAGATTGTCGATGGAGGCGATGCAGTAGAACTGGCAGAGTACGATTGGTCAATCATGGAAACGTGCGAGGAATGCAACTCTAACATCATTCCAAAGGAGATCGATGAAGTGTCAATCGTTCCAGAAAACGGTTTTTGTCTTTGTCCTAATCCTGAGAATCTGGTGTATATCCTCATTACTGAGCATAGCGGGATTCCTGAGATTACAATGATTAGCAAGGATGAGGAAAAGGTCAAGGAAGTGTGGCATGAATTTGTGATGGATGAAACTGGCGGTGATCGGGAATGTGATATGACTGATCTGATGGCAAGCACATCCTATGAACGTGGCTATTTCATGTGGCATAAGACCGAATTCCGCATTACTATTGCAGAGGTGGTCTGATGGTGGAATACTGTTTTGAATGTGGAAATAAGATCAAGCGAGGTCATAATAAGAAGTGGAACTTGCGACCACATGAGGCGTTTCATCTGGATGATGTGTGCGAATGCGAAGCACCCTCAAACCAGTTCTCGCCGCGTGGAAAAGATTTGTTGGCTCAACTGGCTGAGAAGGGGCGTGAACTTTAATGGCTGCTGAATACCAAAACATATCTGCTGAGGACATGGAATCATTCCTGGTTCACATCGGATTTCAACAGGCGAATCCAGGCCATCCATGCAAGGAAACGGTCTATGAAGCACCGTATGGCAATGGATTCCGAATTAGGGTCTATTCCACCATCGGTGAAGAATGGAGTCGTAAAGCGGGTGGCGATGCGATCCGTGTCATATGTGTTAATGAACAGGGACACGGCTTTCATTCGACCACGCGTGTTCATCGAACTCAGAACTGGAGGCGTAACCTTCTGAACCGCATAGATTCGATTCACAAAGACGTTCCTAAGCCGACTGAATGTACGTGCGGCAATGGCATTCTTTTGCCAAAGAAAGGCCGTAACGGTGTGTTCTTAGGTTGTTCTGATTATCCTAATTGTCGTAACACGCAGAACGTGGGGGTGGCTCAATGAAGGTGATGATTATTGGATTATTGATTGCTTTCATCCTGGTCGTGTTCATCTTTGTGTTGATCGAAAGGTATCTCATATTGCATCGTTACGCTTCAACTCCCGACTGGATAAACCCTAATCTCATAGAGGAAGAGGAATCTCCAGATTGGATGAAGGGCATGGATGAGGATGAATACGCTGACTGGGCATCTGGATGGCAGAACTATACTGCACAGAAAGCACAGTTCAAGGAGGATGAATGACATGAATATCATGGCAACTCAAGAATGCCCATATGAGGCGGCAAAGGATCAATGTGATATTCTCGTCAATAAGATGGCAACTGAAACTGTTCAGATTCTCGTTCAAGGTGCGCTATCATCAGGTGTTTCACCCGATCTTATGCCTTTGACTAAATCAACAGGAAAGCCCCATAGAGGTGGCTACAAACACCATCCAGTAGTAAAGTGGGTGCAAGAGTCCTTCTCGAACTGGTGCTGGCTGTTTGCTCATGGTGATGCTCTATGCAGGGAGTTCTTTGTCCGATATGGAAAAGAGCATTTCGCTCAATCTCAAATCGATCATCTAAGAGGTGTATGGGTTTTGTATGATTACTTCCCTGATATTGATCTAACTCCATTTGCACGTTGCTTCAACCAATCAAAAGGTGAGAATGAGGACTTGCTTGATTATGAGGCATGGCCTTGCGACCATGCTGCATATCGTGAGTTCTATCGACGTGATAAGGCTTCTTTCGCTAAGTGGGATAAAGGCGTTGAAGCCCCGTCTTGGTGGCATGGGGAATCAATTGAGGTGATAGCATGAAAGCAACAAAGGCACAACGAGACAAACTCGCCATTGAACACGGATTCTTAAATCGTTTTGATGGCAAAATCTACTATGAAGGCGAGATCGTTCCAATATACGAATACGATTCTGGAACTGCATTTAATGGAAATATAATCAAAATCATTCAACCAGGATTTGATGGAATGGTGAGGATCAAGAAGTCCAAAACGAAAGGTCAAGATGTGATTATGCAATATGATCGAATGATTCCTGAATCAGACATAGAAGAATGGATTGTTGAACCTATCTATCCCGATCCATCTGTGTATATTATTGCCCCTGAGCCTGTGGCCTGGAGGTGGCAGTATGCTATGGAAATGATTGTCAAGAGCAAGGCCATCGAACAGGCTAATGTTGGTGAAGATGATGATGGCGAAGAGTTCCGTATGGAGGCTTGAACAACATGACTGTTCCATGCCACATATGCGAAAAAGAAATTACAGAATCAACTCAAGCCTTTACAGGATTTGACTGGGTGAATGGTAAACTCAAGCATCTTTGTTCATACGATTGTCTGAAAGAGGATGGTCGAAGGACATTGAGTGAGGATTCATAAGAACGACATTGATACGTTTGGTTTATGCAACCTGCTAACAACGCTCAACAACCTGTTTATATCATGCAAAAAGGAACTGAACAAACAAACGGTTCAGCCGCCCAAAGAAACAATATTCAAGCGGCCAAAGCAGTAGGTGCTGCAATCAAAACAACTCTCGGACCACTGGGCATGGATAAGATGCTTATTGATCCAGCAGGAAATGTCCTTATCACAAACGATGGTGTATCAATTCTGAGAGAGATCGGTATTGAACATCCTGCCGCTAAGATGATTGTTGAAGTAGCCAAGACGCAGGAAAGTCGTTGTTATGATGGTACTACATCTGCTGTTGTCCTATCTGGTGCTTTACTCGAACAGGCCGAAAGACTTCTTGACAAAGGCATTCACGCTACAACTATCTGCAAAGGCTATCGAATCGCCAAAGAATTTTGTTTAGATAGTCTTGAGGACCTGTCTGAGAAGGTGAGCAGTATGGTTCGTGATGAATTAGATACTGGAACAATGAATAGGTCTGAAACGCCCGATAAAGGATGGTCTTTACTTTATTGGGGAGCATTTAATTCTTTGACTGGTAAATCAGCAGAGGGTATTCAACATCATCTTGCGAGACTTGCCGAGCAGGTAGTAGTTAATGCAGGTTCGATTGAGGATATTCGATATGTTTCTGCAAGCGGTACAACCGAAGAGGACACTTATGCCGTAGGAGGTGTAGTGATCGAGAGAGATTTAGCAAGTCAAGTTATGAAAAGAACAATCGTAGATGGTAACATCCTCCTGTTAGACTGTGCTATTGAACCTAAGAAAACCAGTCTTGATGCTCAAGTTCAGATTTCAAATCCTGGTCAAGTCGATGAGTTCCTTCGCCAAGAAGAAGAAGCGATTCGAGAGATGGTTGAATTGATCAAGCAATCTGGCGCACAGGTGGTTTTGACACAAAAGAAAATTGACGATCTCGCCTTACATTATCTAAAGAAATACGGAATATCGGCAGTTCACTCTGTCAAAAAATCTGATCTTGATGCGGTTAGTCGAATCGCTAAAGCAAATGTAGTTTCAAGCCTATCAAATCCGATTAGTGAAGAAGACGTGGGCAAATGCTCATTCCACGTTTCTGACAAGTTTGATCACGATTTAATATTGATTACAAGGAAGGATTCGCCAATTCGATCTATCATAGCCTGTGGTGCTACAACGCACGTTGCAGAGGAAATAGAAAGGGCGTTGGAGGATTGCGTAGGCATTGCATGGCTAATGAACCAGGACAGCAAAATCGTTTTTGGAGGTGGTGCGACTCACGCTTATCTTCACAACGCTTTGAAACATTCTTGCCGACCTGGAGGACGTGTTCAAATGGCTGTCGATGCTTTTGCTGAGGCTTTACTGGATATACCATCAGCCATTGCAGAGAATGCGGGTCTTGATCCTGTGGATGAATTACTCGATCTCGTTAAAGAAAATGCAAACGGCGATTTAGCATACTATATCGACGTTGAAGATAGAGATAGAATCTTAGTGAACAACGCTCTCGAACAATTCTTGATTGAACCAAAGAAACTCCACGAACAAGCACTAACTTCTTCGACAGAAGCAGCGATTATGGTTCTGAGGATCGATGATGTTATTCGTATGAACCCGTCACCTCCAATGCCTCCAATGTGAGCATTTAATATGGTTTTACTTCTCGTTAAATTTATGGCGAGAACGAGTAGAGTGCGGGTCACAATAATCAAGATGTTGAAAGAGTATGTGGAATTAGATACAGGCCAAATCTATGAAAAATTAAATGATTCGAGAGGAACCTATGGTTCAAGACATGGGGTGACTCAAGCAGCATTGAATAATGTATTAGGGAAAGAGCCTGTATTTGTCAAGTTGATCGACCAGGAATCTCATCATGCACCTCGAACTACAAGCATATTAGGCGACCTATACCCCGTCTGTTTTTGGGGTCTTAATTACCAGTTGTTAGAGAAACACTCTGAACTAAACTTAACCTCAACTAATTCATATAGGCTAAAACTTCAATGATGAAACCTTCATATACCCTGCTCTATGTGGACGTTATGTCTCCGAGAGATATGAGGTAAAAAAATGAGCAGAAAAATAGTAGAAGAAACAGTTGAAGAATTAGACCCCGAAGCATTGACTCCCGATCTTGGTGCAACATTGAAGATGTTGGGCGAAGTATTGGTAAAGAAATGGCATTCCACCAATGGAATATTCCTAAGTGCTGATGAACGTCAAAGCCGAGGTACAGTCCCACAGGCTATCGTTGAGAAGTCCGATATTCAAATCCGTCAAGGCGATTGGCTTTACACAATTGTTCCATGTGATGAGGACAAAGCGATGGTTTCTATTCCAGTCGGATTGTCCGACAAAGTTACTCCTGCAACCATCCCAAAAGATTGGGTTATTGGTTTTCTGGTCGATGCAATTATTGAACTCTGCGAGGGCGATGATTACATTGCTCGTTACTGGCTTAACATGATGAACAACCAGATCAATAATGCTATGCAGATTGATCCTGAAACGGGTCGAATGAAGATCGACCAAAAATTGTTACCAGAAGTTCGCAATCCGATTGAGGTTGCTGAGATGGTTGGTTCTCTTCGACGTTCTTTCAAGAGCGTATCGAACCCATCCACTAAAACCAACTTCACATTTACTGCTACACGTCTTGAAAAGACTGTATCTGAGCCTGTCGTTGAAGAAAAACACAGCGCAACAGAACGCCTTATCGCTATTGCCGATGAGATTTCAAACTCCACATCTAAAGAGGAACAGGAGGTTGGCGGGGAATCTATGCCCTTTACCGATCCTGTAACTGCTTCTGTTGAGACTGTTCACTCCGCTACGGTCTACGACTCAGAAGAAGTGGTGGTTGTTGTTGCCAACCCAACACCACCTGTGGATGAGGCCGATGAAGGGGAGGATGTTGAAGAAGCAATTCCTACTGAAATGGAAATCATCGAACATGAGTTTGAAACTGATGTCATGGATGAAATTAGAATCCACATTGAATCGGACTTAGAGATCGTGGAAGAGAACCCACACAATTTCAAGAAGCAACCTGTGGCTTGGATTAAGCACCAATTGGCTGCTGACTACTTCAATGCTGAAATCACTATCAATGATGTTGCGGAACTCGCAGGTTGCCATGTGCAAACCATCAAGCGAGCATTGGAACAATTTGAGGCTGAGGCTGAGTTCAGTCAAACGATACCGCATGAAGATGGAGATTACCTCTATACATGGACTGAACTTGGATTCACTCTCAATGATACCCACCGCCTTCTAATCACCTGTGAGCGTTCCCCAACGGGTCGTTATGCACGTGGCCGACCAATCCGCTTCATTATCAAGCCAAAAGAGGATTTGCCCTTTGATCAAACAGACAACATGAAACAAATGGTATCAGACTTAGAATACGAATCATCTCTTACTGTTCAATCCATCGTAGACTATCATAACGATGAAGAGGGTATTCCAATCGAAGCATTAGAGGATATGCCGCCTGTTCTAAAGGATTCCGACAGCACCGATCCATCGTTAAGTGCCTGTCCTGATTGTGGAGTTCTTCTAAGACCCTCAGACGCGCCTCAAGAAGCACCCGATTTCGTTTGTGACAATTGCCATGCTCTACGCATGATCGAGGATGAAGAATGGTATGAAGAGTCAAATATACGTGCAGAGCAACTTGCGCTCTATGATGCAAAGCCCGTTGAAGGAGATACACCCATCACAGAATTCTTTAATGCAGAAATTCCCACGCACGTTCAGAAAACGACAGAAAACCCAATGCCCTCAAGACCAGTAACAAAGGGAGGTTGTGATAATTGCGATGCTCCTGTATCATTCAAAACAATGACTACTATTGGTGAGAGAGGATTCTGCACCGAGAAGTGTTGGGCTGAGTATGTTGGCGAACCAGTCAAGCCAGAAGGCCACTTTGGACTTCAAGCAGCACATGATGAAGAGAAGGCTTTGGAAGATCAATACGATTTCAGTCAAGCAATGGGGTTGTAAGTATGAGCATCGAACTTACCATCCCCAAAGTGGGTAGCCGATGGCGATTAAGAATGTGGTTAGATGGAACTTATGACTATGCAAAGAATAGTTATAGGGCTGATGGCAAATATGCACCGAACCGCACGACCAATAACGTGATCGAGATTGTTTCTGCGGTGCGTTATCATGATTCAAAAGATGAGGAACAAAATTGCTTTGTCTATGTTGTTAGGAAGGCAGCAGGACGGGATAGACATAGAAAATACAGGGTGAACGAGATTGGATTCATTTCGGCTGAAACATTGAATCATTGTTGGCGTGAAGAGGTGAGCGAATGAAAAGACCAAAGCAAAACAGTGGTCCGAAAACAACTGTTTTCCATAAGAAGCCAAAGTCTCGTTCTGCCCCCAGTAAAATATGGACTACGATCCATTCAGTCTATGGGCAACCGCCTTCATGGATGAGGATGATTCCTGCAAGAAGATGGTTTGAGAACCAAGAAGGGAAGAGAGAATTCACTAACACATCTCGTTGGGAAGTATCTTTTGATGAAGAAGGAAAAGAATTATTGATTCTGACAGGTCCCGCTAAAGATGTGCTTCAAAATTTGAGGGGATAATATGGCCTCGCTCGTTGAATTTCCAAAAGCCCCAATGTCGCCTATCCTGGTTTCATTTATGCGTTGCAGAGAGTCTAAATGGCCGTTTTGCGGATCATTTGAATCCAGGCCACGAAAGAATGAGGTAATCGCTTTCATCCCATACCTTGACCTGCCTCACTATGTTTTAGATGAGGAAAAGGGAATTGCCTTCATTAGTGAAGGAGGATTTCGAGGATGGATAGCGAAAGATGATGTGTCGGCTGCTTTCGATATGATGACACCTCAACATGAGGATTGTCAAATCTTCTTTCCATTGTTTGAGAATCAAGGATGGGATGCAACCCCGATCCTTTGGTCGGCAATAGACTGGGAACAACATTTCAGATTGAGAACTGATGATAACGAATATGACTTGACACCAGGATCATTCTTTTCAGAATGTGATCTTGTTACAGAATGCCAATGGTGCGGTCATCCGATGATGAATGATGACAGAAAGAATCGGATTAAAAGCAAAGATACTTTATTCAAAGAAACAGAATGTGAAGCCTGTAAATGGTCGGAAAAAGATGAAGAAGAAGATCGTAAAAAAAGGGCTTATGTGCCTCTGATTAAATTCGATGAAAACAAATCTACATCGTCTTTCTTAGGTGAAGAGTGGGAGTGATTATAGTGGATAATCAAGCCCCTATACCTATTCTTGAGATTCCAGAGATAAGGCCAAGAAAACCATCTGCCAAAATATCTAAGATTTGGAAATGCGGTCATGACGTAAGTATTGATTGGGTGATCGACGGTTTTCGATATTGCCCGTATTGTGGCAGCAAATATCCTAAAAACAAAATCAATTTAATTGCTCGTTGGATTGCTTACCAAAAATGGCATATTGCCTATCATCGCTTCGCAGTACCTCCATCCGAGTTAATGAAAGATGAGTGAGGCTTTAAGTCTCTAACGCCTTTGGGTAATGATATGTGGCGGTTGTTTCGTAAGGGGAATCCCGAAGAACGAGTTCGTGTTCGTAACGAAAACGAATCCTTTCAAACCCCGTATGAGGAATTACTGGTTGAATTATTTGCTGATCGAGGAATGCTTCTTGGAAGTAAAAACTACAATTCGATGAGTGGCGTAGAAAGATACGATGTGTTGAATGAAATAGATACTCGAATACTGGCTGTAAAAGATCGAATGGAAAAGGAGGATGAGAGATGCAAACGCAATTTGAAGTCATTTTAAATACAGACGATGAAGGAATGTTCATCCTGGTTGATAGCCAACCAAACATTGTGATCTCCCCTCCAGACAAAGCGGGGTGGCGGGAAATTCTGATTGGCATTCATGAATCAATATATTCAAAACCTATCTTGAAAGATGCCGAAGAATATATCATGACTGAATTGAAATTCAGTCGAAACAACAGTATGAGGAATTGGCGTTGGTCATGGATTCATACTGATGAACACGGCATGAAATTTTACACTACAAACGTAAGGAATACGCCGAAGGTTGGGGAAGAGGAATGAGGCTCTTTGGAAGATCGTGCGTCCGTAAAGGGTGTTCTAAACCTGCCGCATCAGGATTTAGATTCTGCTCAACCTGGTTAAAGACAAGGAAATGTGTTTTGGAGGAAGAGGAAGAATGACCGAACTCGAACAGAAAGAAGTTGTAGTCAAATGTAAATGCCCCGATTGCGGCCATAAGCCTATGGTTGAGCGAGAAGGAACTCGATTTGACATATTTACTGGGCAAGATCGTAAAACATTACAATGCCCACAATGCAGGAGGTGGATTTATGACGAGCGAGATGCCGATAGCAACGAATAAAGATATTGAATGGGCGTACTACTTGTGGAACTCTCTTGCGTTGGGTGAAGGGCGTTGGGTTCTTCCAAACGTAGGGGCTTATATTAGAACAGGAGTTAAGCAATTGACCCTTCGAGAGATACACTTCTCAAAACCGCATGATAATGAGTTTGGAACATCGGTATTTGATAACCACCATTGGATTATGGCACTTGCAGACAATATAGGGTGGGAGATTCAAGAGGAAGTGAAAACTGCTACTGACACGGAAGGAGAGATAAATGTTCCAAATGATTTAATTGGAACTGTATCTGTTTGTGCTGATCGTTGTGGGGCTGTGTTTAGAGTTGAAGAAATCAATTACTCTCAGCAATATATCAAGATCCAAGATGATTTAATCTGCCCCTGTTGTGGGGGTGAACATTGCGTCGATCCAATTCTAAAAGCCGTTCACATCGTTTTAGATGATCGGGCTTATGAAATCAATCAGCGAAAGAAACAAATCCAAGAGGAAGAGTAGATGGCAGATGACAAGGATTTCAATACAAGAGTGTTTGGGGTAGTAGAAACACAATTCACACCTGGATTTGAACTTCACGTGATGACGAGCGAGGCTTACAATTCAAGAGTATTGAACCTGCGGTTGAATAGAGTGATCCCTTCAATACGCGGCTATACTGGCTACACAAAGCAAGGTTTCATGTTGTCAAGAGATGAGGCGAGATTGCTTCTTGACAAGTTAGTTGAAGTGATTCACGATGATGAAGCATGGGAAGATGAACCTGATGAATTTGTGGTGATGGATGATGACTAAGAAAATCATGAAGTGTCGATACGGACACGTTACTAAGTGCAAGACCGACTCTGATATGGTGAACAAATGGAGAGTTCCTATGTGCCATCCTTGTCATGCTCTTTGGGTGAAACGTAAGCATATGCGAAGAAGAACAATAAATGGCATGAGGGGAATGTGGAATGATTGAGCGTTGGCAAGAGCATCACAAAGAGGTTATAGAACAAATGATTTCTGCTTTGGATTTGCCAACTGAATCATTACCATACGTGTTTGATTTGTGGAATAGAACTCGTATGAAAGCACCAAGAGTACCTAAGTCATTGATTGTTGATTGTATTTACATAGTCGCTCACATGACGGGCAATAGACGTTCAATTCGAGATGTAAAAGATGCAGCATTTATAGTCATCAATAGAAGAACAAGGCCGTTAAGTCAAGATCGAAGATTAGGAAAGGAACTTTGGGTTAAAACCGATTGGGCGAAGGCAATTATTCTTAGCATAATTCCAGATGAAGATTCATTGAATGACCTGTTAGATCGGTGAGTAGATTGAATTACCGAGTCTTTGCTGAATCCATTCGTGTTGGCACAGCAATTCCTAAAGACAAATCTAAGATCGTGAAGAATATGCTTCTGATGTCTCCAATGAGTCAATGGAAAATTGCATATCTTTCTCACGCCCCCTCTTCAAAGCACAGGCTTTCAGATGAAGATTTGAGAGAGATTTATTTTCTTCTAACGGATTTATACCCCGAAGAGATAGAAGAAACCCCCGATCCAATCATTATACTAAGCCAGTTGTCTAAAGCAAACAAAACGGTTGCGATTATAGACAGAGTGTTTGAAGTTACCAGGAACGTATTAGAGAAGTGTGAAGATAACGAACAACGAGCGTTAATGATTAGACCGCTATTTTCTCGAATTAAAGAAGAAGATTTACGTTGTTTCTTTTTGAGATTGAGCAATAGGCAAAATCCAATCAATCGTTATGATGTTGTCAAAGCACTTGCTCATGCTAACGGGGAACTAATGAGACACGTCCGTAAAGCATCGTTTTTGATTGGGTTGGAACGTGTTTGTGATCGGCTGTCAAGACAAGAGAACATCCATGATGTTTTGAAACCTGCAATTGGCTCTCCTATGATTATACCATCTCCTTCAATATGTTCATTGTCTGAGATACCTTTTGGCAAATCATACATAGAGATTCCAGAAGGTGAACGGATGACGCTGCACGTTATTCCAGGTGTCTTGGTTACACTGTTTAATGCGACTGGCGAACAAATAGATTTGGAGACAGATACTTGGAACATGGTACAATCAGCAGATTTGAAGCAGGGCATTTATCTCGTTGAATACGCAAGTGGTCGTGATCTTGAAATGATGATTGTTGATTTGCTAACTCCATCAGTTGAAACTATGCCTTTTGAGAAACGGCGTGAACAAATTCCAAGTTGGGTTTTGAAGCCGATGACAATGATCGAGGATGCTTGTTACTACATGGAAACAGTAGGAACCAATCAACCAGTTGTTCTTTGGAACGCTAATGGTATATTGACTTATGAGAGTTCGATATATGAGACTGTGTTGATGAACATACAAGAGGCTCACAAATCCGTATTCAAGGTTGTAGGGGGTCTATATGTCAAACAAACCCCTCAATCAAGACCTGCATTGAAGAAATGGCGGGTCGCAGTAGTCGATGGAGATTCATACTATCCTGTCGGCCTGATTGATATTGATCCGATGTTATCTTTAACGCGTTTCACTAACCCACACAAGATCGTAGAAGGCGAAGAGGTTTCCATTAACACTCCGCTTTTTGTCAATGTAAAAGTAATTGCTTCGGGTTGGGGTGATTATGGGGCTTACATTCAAGGCATGATTATGTCTGTCGCCAGTCGTGCGGGTCGCAATGACTGCGTTAGCATAGATGAAATTGAAGCCTTGACAAAAAGATGGGATGAAGAATATGGAGATGATGACGAAAACATGGCTTAGTTGGATCGAATGGGCGGCAGAAAAGGAGGGGTTAATTGGATGGATAAGATTGTCAATGGTAATGTTCGCAATGTCGGCAATGAGCCTTCTGATCCTGATCCTGGTGCTGTTGATTTATCCTATAGCATGGCTTTATCACAAGATGGTTTAACTGATACCTTAATGTCTGCAATGCTAATTCGAGGTGACATCAGATGCCGCCTTTCTACTAAATTCAAATGTGGTTATGAGATTAGGCCAATCATATGGTTCTCTAAACGTATAGATGCAATTGATCGTACATTAGATGCGTTAGGACTGGTATGGAAAGATACATTTGTCAAAACAGAGGACATAGCAAAGTTATGCCACGCCTTCAAGCGATACTTCTCATTAAGTCCAAGAGCAATTGGTTTGGAATTAGTAAGGCAACTCAACGGTTACTTGCCTCAGCCTCTCGATCATGAAGAAGTTGAGGAAGCATTGAAACTAATAGAGAAAAAAAGTGAGGCTTTAAGACCCCAACACGCTTCGGATAAAACCCTGCGGGAGTGAATGATTATGTTAAACGAGGCATTGAAACGAATAATGGAAGCAAAGAATGAAAACGAAGATCAAGTGATGGCTAATTTCGCCATCTTTGTCGGAGAGAATTACCCTGAAATCTGGACTCAGGCTGAACAAAGTTTAGAAGGATTAGATGAAGAAGATTACGAATTCTTTTCTTCTGCCTTTGAAGTAAATTCAGTCCGACGCAAAGGATCAGGCGGAAAAGGCGAAACATGGGTTGGAATGGTTGTAGCATACGATGGTACACGTGACATGATGCAACGCCAACGAGATACAGCCATAGACGCTTCTGAAATCAATTTAGGTCAAGCCCTCAGATATGGTATTCGACAAAATGAAAGATCTATCGGAATAGGCCGTGTCGTCAAAGAAAATGGTGAGTGGATTGTAAAGAGCGCAGACGATAGTTTGCTTTACAAAGAAACTGCAACCAACGACAACGTTCCTCTTTGGGTTATTGCTATCAATAATGGGGCATCGCATATTTGCTTGCTCAAGGACGATGGCCGATCTCCTAAGAGAGCATTCATGAAAAAGCGAAAATGGCTATTCATTGGTAACACGGAAGATAAGTTCCTTAGTGAAGGCGCACTCCCTCCTATGACTCTTGAATGTTCTTTTGGCGCATCGGAAGTAGAAATACAGATGCTCAAGCCAATTTCTTTCAAGGCTGAGATGGAAAAGGCATGGAAGCCAACTGGTTCTGATGAACCTGATGAAAACCAACTCAATGCTCTTGATATTGACCCTACTTATGGTCTTGAATGGGTCGAAGAAGCGGTGCGGCCAAAGGTTGCTCAATTGTTTGCCCCTGATCAATTCCTTGCTAATTTCATGCCAACTGTTGATTTGCCGAATGTCTTTGATTACCACATGGAAAACCGTAAGGTGCTTTCATCTGGAAAGGATTTCGGACCAGTATTCGCAATTAGTGGAACGGTGGATTACATTGATCATGCAGGAAAGGAAAACGCATACACGGAAGGAGGATTCAAGCATTCAATTACATTGACTTCTAACAGCCTCCGTCGAGAAGATGCTAACGCAAGTCTGTGGGTTGATGTTTCACGCTATCTCGTTGAAAAGCAACAGGCATTCAAGGTTAAGAAGTCTGATGGATGGAGAGATTATGCAAGTGGTAGCCGACTGTGGGTTATTGTTCGTTCTCGAACTTGGCAAAGCACAGACGGAAACATCAATATCAACATGGATGCAAAGAGCGTATATGCTATGCCTCTTCGATCCATTGTTGCTAAAGAAGCCCCTGCTAACGCTAACGACATTTCCCACACGGACAACTTTTGAGGTGATTGAATGACAGGAACAGGATTTTTGGATAATTGGAAGCCCGTTGATACGACTAAGGAACCTTCTAAGCAAGGGAAGGCAGAGGTTACAAACCTCCCTTCAACTGCTAAGGTGGCTCAAGCACCAGTAGTTAATGCTACATTGCCTTCACCAAAAAAGGAGAAGCAGACAGGCATGGTTTCGGGATTTAGCCCCAATGATTTCCCAATGGAAGCCCTTGAGGATTCAACGCCATTAGGACTTGAAGAGGATGCAATCGTAGCCTCAGCACCAAGCGGTTCATGGGCGTTCCCAACATCTGCCAATCCTGCTGCAAAGTACATTCAGATTGCTACATCGAAGCACGTTAGAGATGTGAAGCCAGTCTTATGCGGTATCAAAGGTCCACGTAAGGCGGGTAAATCTGGTATCGTTACCGATTCATTAACTGATGAAGAGAAGGCTAATGGCGCACAGTTATGGAGTCTTGACTTTGATGCAGGCGGCGAATCAACTAAGTCGGCACATCACTCTGACTCTCAAGATAACATTGTCATCCTAAACCCCTGGTCGTTGGTGAAGAACTCACGTAGTCGTGTACCATACGATTATCCTGAAACCTTCAACAAGACGATGGATATTCTTCTCTATGCTCAAGAGGTCGCTGAATCTCAGGAGGAATACTTTGCACTTCATGGCAAAATGCCAAAACCGTATCTGAAAACATTAGTGTTTGATGGAATGGATCATTGGCTACATATTTGTGGTGTTACAATGAAGATCGAGGATCTTGAACTCGGTAATGATGCAGTAGCAGTATCTGGTCAAAAGACCAACACTCGCATTGGTCGCTTCAACTGGGATTTCAGAAAGAACCGATACAACTCGGCTATGAACGCATTCCGTGAATTGTGCCGATTGAATGTTCAAGTGTACGTGATTACTGGAGAGAAGCCATCCTATGATAAGAACGGAAACGAAATCATGGGTGCTGATGTTGCAGCGTGGATGAAGGACACAGAACGTGATCTTGAACAACTGATCGAAATTGATCTTGATGAAGAACGTGATGCTAATGGCTCACTAACTGGCAAGACCGTATCGAAGGCTCAATTGAAGTTTAACAGAACCTCTTTAAGACGACCTGAGCCAGTTATTCTATTCGTTCAAGAAACAGGCACAGATGGTCAATGGTTTGGCTATCCAGGCCTGTCTGACGGCTCATTCGACCATCCTAATGATGTTCACACTTTAGAAGAAGAGGAATCGGCATGACCGTAAGAGAAGAGTTCATTCCAAAGAAAGCAGGTTTTACGATCACAATGCCTCATGAATTTCTTGAACAGTCTTACGCCATTCGAGGGGAACTTCATGCACAACATGGAATTACATTTGATACTGGAGCAAGTCGTGAAGGACTTGATTGGTTTATTGACTTTTCATTGAGAAGTAATGATGATGTTGATGAACAAGAGGCGATCTCTATAATCAAGAAGAAACTGGTTAGTTACAAGGTCGTGTTTGAAGTGACCATTGATTCACCAATTGAAGGCGACTGATAATATGACTGAAAACGAAGAACTGGTTGGCTTGGTTTGCTTCTCAGGAGGCAAGGATAGCACCGCTATGCTTCTTCGCTTGCTTGAACTTAATGACCCAACCCTGCCAGTCAATCGAATTGTATTTGCCGATACAGGATTTGAGTTCCCTGAATTACTTGATTACATGAAAATGGTAATGGAATATATCAACATAAAATATCCAGAAAAGAATCTTGAACTTGAGATGGTTGGTTCTCCCCGATCATGGGAGGATTGGTTTTATGGAACTATGCAACGTGGTGCTAACAAAGGAAAACAACGTGGCGCACCTCTTAGAGCATATCCTTGCTATTGGGCAAGAGAGGCTAAGGTTCAGCCTTTGCAGAAGGTGGCTAAAGAAGCAGATATTGCATATATTGGAATTGCTGCTGATGAAGCCCACCGTGTAGGTAAAGAGGACGATCCACGCAATGCTAAGAACAGATACCCTTTGGTTGAATGGGGATGGTCTGAGGATGATTGCATCAAGTATTTGGATAGCCTTGAAATGGTCAATGAACTTTATGTGAACTTTGATCGTTTAGGATGTTTTCATTGCATCAAACAACCGTTGGATTCCTGGTGGAACCTGTGGCGAGGCTATCCTGAGTTTTGGGAAATCGCCAAGCACTGGGACAAAGAGAGCGTCAAAGTGAGCAATCATGGGTTGCGTTCAATGAAACCAGGAAAGGATGGATATTTGCTTGAAGAACTTGAAGAACGATTCAAACAGGGGTACAAGCCACCCTCAAAGAAAGGAAAGTTCGATTGTAATTCTTGTAAAGCCGTTGCATTTACGGCGGTTGGTCAATTGAAGTTGGAGGACTTTGATAGCGACGATGCAATAGAACGTATTGATGAGAAGTTCATTGACGAAGAACCAACTGCCTGTGAAGTCTTGATCGAGCCAGATGCATCATGCGATATTATAGGGGGTTCTTTTGATGAAGATTAAAGCACCAATGCCCCGACCTATACCGCTTGTAAAGGACTTGCATTCAACTTATGCGTGGCATCCAGGCATGACTGATGATAAAATACTCCGTGTGAGTAAATCGTCTTTGGGTCAATTTCAAACCTGCGAGCAACAATATTTTATTAAATACGTTATTGGTGTCAAAGAACCTCAGAATGACAATATGCTTCGAGGAACAAATGTGCATGATGCTTATGAGTTCATACTGGATCGAAGCCTTGACATTGAACACGCATCGAAGTTAAAGAATGAACAAGGCCATGAAGCCGTTCATGAATACTTTCAGTCTTTGATACCACCCTCTCAAATTAGAAAAGGGTGGGATGACGAGTATGCTAAACCTACTGGAAATGAATACACGTTGGAGGAACCTGATCATCTGAGAAAATTGATGACGGCAGAAGCAAAGAGATTCATGGCTTCTGATCCTCAAGCATTCAAGCCAGTAGGAAACGAATTAGGCGTTGATGCAATTGTTGAATTAGACATTAACGGAACAAACGTGAAGATTCATCTAAATGGTTTCATTGATCGATTATTTATGGATAACGAAGGCAACTATCACGTTCACG
>Ga0209666_1000815_pt1 | contig 23804 bp, 9 predicted proteins | sample SaaInlV_125m_DNA_FD_184679 | JGI IMG/M metagenome (GOLD analysis project Ga0209666, IMG submission 184679) | Marine microbial communities from expanding oxygen minimum zones in the Saanich Inlet - Saanich Inlet SI037_S3LV_10m_DNA (SPAdes)... | ecosystem: Environmental > Aquatic > Marine >...
GGCACGAAGACGGGTTCTGGTCGTTCTTCTTGCACGCCAGGTACGCCGCGCTTTTCTGCGCGCACCGCTGCTGCAAGTGCTTGTGCACGGAGAACAAAACCGAGCTCGTCGCCGCGCCGGAGTCGCTTGCGCCGGACATGAGGGCGTGTCTGTTTTTTTCTTCTGAACGGACAGAGTGCGTGTGTTTCAGTGAGGCGAGCGTCAGGGTGCGCGACGATGATTACGACGGGGATCGCGATCGTTTAGGTTTGGGCGGTGGGATACAGAGGGGGCACACGGTGTGCCGAGTTGGGGTATCGCGGCCGCGGACCGCGTGCGCGCGCGCGTCCGGAGCTGGGAACCGCGCGCGGGAGGTGTCCCTCGGCTGACTCGAGCGCTGAGGGGGGATGGGCCGAAGCGGTACCCACCTCTGTCGGGCCTGGTTTCCTGCGTCTCGGATGCACGCGGACGGCGCGAACGCGCGTGCCCTCGCCGTAACCCGGGGGGTTCTTGCGCGCGTCGCGGAGCGAACGCGGGAGAACGAGACGGGTCGCGTGCGTGCGGCTCTCCGCGCGCGTGCGAGTGTGGCGGGACCCGGAGGCGGCTCTGCGAGGAACAAGGCGAGGAAGAAAGCCGGTTCACGGTTTGCCTCGCGAGACGGTGAATTATCGCCGCGCCTGATGACTGTTTGCTCGTACGAATGACTCACGCGGAACCGCAAGCGAAGGGGACCGATCGTTTCCCGAACGCGCAAGTGTGTCGCGAGAATGATTTGGCGTAACAACGATCGATGCCAAATTGGCGCGCCGCGTAGAGCAGCTCGCGCCACGCACGCGCCCGCGATGGGGAACATCGTCGGCCGGCCGCGCAGGCGCGGTCTGCCGAAGTCCTCGCGCGCGCTCGTGCCCGGCTCGACCCTGAGCGACGTGCGCGACGGCGACGTCGTGGTCCTCTGTTCCCCGGACGGCACGCCTCTGCGTCTCGACGTCGCGGCGGACGCGGACCGCGCGGCGGACCGCGCGTCGACGTCGGGCAGGCACGGCGCCGGCGCCGGCGCCTCCGAGCACGTCACGTTCACCCCCGCGTTCGCGCTCGTGCCGGGCGCGGGCGACCCCGACGAGCTCGCGGGCGCGCTCGCGAACGCCGCGAACCACGTGGTGGTGGATGTGCGGGGACGGCACGTCGCGTTTCGCTCCGTCGCCGCCGGCGACGCGTACCTGTGCTTCGAGACGAACTCGCGAGTTCTCGAAGCCGGAGACGCGACAGAGAACCACGCGCGTTCGTTCGCGCGGCTGCGCTTCCGCGCCGGCGCGAAAGACGTCCGGCGACGCGGCCTGTGGCGTTGGGCGTACGACGAGACCGCCGACGAGGTGCGCTTCGCGCCGCGGATAACCAAGGAGACGCGAGAAGCAGAAAACGCCGAGACTGCTTCTCTGTTCGTCGTCGCCGTCGGCCCGCGACGCGCGACGCGCGTCGCCGCGGCGCGCGTGTGGGTCGAGCACCTGCGTCTGGAGCTCGAGGCGCGCGCGCGGCTCGCAGAAGAAGTGCGGCACTTGCGCGCGCGCGCCGCGGAGGCGCGCGCCGCCGCGATGGAGCATCTGACGCGCGCGCGCGATACAGCCGAGGCGCGTCTGCGTTCGCTCGCGACGCGGCGTTCGCGTCGCGCGCGGCGCGACGAGCTTCGGTTCCTGGACGGTCTGACGGGCGTGGTGGACGCTCTGCGCGACCAGGTGAAGGGCGCGGCGACGGAGCCCGTGAACGCGATGCGGATTTTCGAGGCGAGCTTCGAGGAGAATGAGGAGAATGAAGGGACGAAGAAACGAACAAGTCTCCGGGACGGCGGGAAAGAAAACGATGACGAACCGGTTGAGAAATTAACGATGCGACGACGCGCCTCGTGGCGCGTGGACGAGGCGCATCTCGCGACGGCGGCGGCGGTGTGGGACCTGAGCGTGACCGAGTTCCGCGCGGCGCTGCAGAAGCACGGCGTCGAGGACGCGCCCGTGGCGGCGCTCCAGGAGGCGATCCAGAAGAGCGCCTTCGAGCACTTCGTCGCCGCGGGCATGAGGCGGTACCTGCTCAACCGGGACGACGACGACGACGACGACGACGAGACGCGAGACAAGGACGAGGATGACGGAACGAGCCGTCATTCGTCGCCACAGTCATCCCTCCGCTCGTCCCCGGCGCGGTCGCCGGCGAGCCAAAAGCTCTTCTCGTCACCCGAACCCGGAAAGTTCGGGACACCAGAAAAAAAAAGTCTCACTGCTCGACACGAGAAGAAGCCGGAGTGGGAACGCGCCGTGGGCGCCGAGTCGCGCCGCCGCCGCGACGCGCGCGCGCGCCGCGCCGAGCGCCGCGCGCGCCTCAAGGCGCGCGCGCGCGCGGGCGAAGCCGCCGTCGATTTCCGCAAGTGGAAGGTGGGAAGTCTCCGCTCGCAGCTCGAGCGGTCGGGCGTGGACGCCGGCCCGCTCGCCGCGCTCGTGCACTGCCTGGCGCACGCCGCGCGCGAGCGCGGCTCGGAACTCTACGTCTCCGCGGCGTCGGCGGCGGCGGAGACGGGCGGAGACGGAGATTCTCGCGAGACGGAGATCGGCGCGTTTGTTTCGTCGCGCGACGCGTTTCGCGCGTTTTTAGCTCGCGAGAAGCTCGGCGAGGATTTGCGGTACCTGCGTTCGGAACGGCTTTGCGTCGCCGCGGACGCCTCGGCGGCGATGCGCATGAGCCCAGAACGCGCGCGCGTCGCCAACGCCATGGCGTCCCCCGCGAAAGCCTCTGTCTCGCAAGAAAAACGCGGGTTCCAGACGACGCCGTTCTCGGCATCGCTGCTCTCGAGCAGCCACGCGACGGTGCGCGCCGCCGCCGCCGCCGCCGCCGCCGCCGCCGCCGCCGCCGAGGCGGACCGCGCGGACCCGTTTGGCGGTCGCGACCTGCCCGCGGCGGCGCTCGCGGTTTTAACGTTCGTGGGCTCGCTGTCGCTGGCGGACTTGCGAGCGGAGCTTGAAGTGCACTCGTTGCTGGCGTGCGGCGTCGACGAGTGCGTGGAGGCGCTCGTCGAGACGGAGTGGGAGTCTGGCGACGACGGGTTCATAGCCGCGCGCGGCGAGCGCGCCGCCGCGATGACGCGCTCGCTCACCGTCGAGCAGTTCCGGAGGCGTCTGCAGGCGCACGGGCTGGAGGGGAGCCTGCTGGAGCTCAACCTGCTGACGGACGCGCTCGCCACCGCGCTGGGGGCGCCGGAAACGAGTACGAAGATGGATGCGTATCGTTTTTGACAAGAGAAGGTATTGACTCATCAACTCCTAGCTAGCTAGCTATGCCTATGAACTCCTTTCATGAACCTCAAAACATGGCGTACTTGAACGTCGCGTAACTCTCCCCGAACGCGATGAACGACCTGGTCCTGTGGTCCATCACCGGCGCGACCCGCACGGAACCCGCCGTGATCCCGCGCGAAGGCGTCACGCACTCCACCTCCGACGCCGTCGACCACCGCGCGACGACCGAGACGGGCCCGAAAAAACACCCCGCCAGGGTTCGAGCGCCGTCGGAGCTCTCGCCGGCGCCCCAGCCCGGGTGCGTCGTCGCGCCGTCCACGTTGACGCGCACGGGCGTCCCGCCAGCCACGGACCCGCGAGCGGGGGTGATGATAGAGCTCTGTTTCTGATTTCTCGAATGAACGGCGGTTCCTTCCGTGACGTCGCCCCCCGCGACGTACGCGATGCGCCAAATACCATCCGCCGAGATCTGATCCGACGCTTCGCCGCCGAAACCAAACGCCTTCGCGGGGTCCGGCGGGATCTCGCACGCCGCAACCGCCGAGCTCGGCGCGTAGTGCGCGCCGGCGAACCCGCCGTTTTCGTCGACGGCGACGCACGAGCGGCTCAGCCGCGCGTCCCCGAGGGCGCCGCCGAGCGCGCTCCACGTGGGGCCGCTCTCCTGCTGCGAAGCGCCGTCTCCGATCGCGGAGCGAAGCTCGGCGCCCGAGACCCACAGCACGCCTCCGCCCGTCTCGGGCGACCGCGCGGGCGTCGCCGTTTTGACGACGGCGCGACGTCGCGTCGCGATTTGCGCGGCGCGCTTCGCGGCGTCCGCCGCGAAGGGCTCACCTACGCTAAACACGCGCACGACCACGAACGCGGCGCGCGCCTTGGCGTGCGTTCCGGAAGCCAAATCATCGATCCTAAACCCGCACGACACGAACCCGGAAGCCACGCGGAGCGGCGGTGGTTCCGCGGCGCCGGCGCCAAAAGCTCTCGCGCCGTCGAAGAAGGACATCTCCGCCGAAACAGAGTTCCCGCGTTTGGGATCCGCCGCCGCGCACCGCGTCGCGCGGAGACGCGCGCCGAGGCTCGCGCCTTCCGCGACGAGTCCCTTCTCGCTACCCACATACGCGTCGCCCTCGAAGGCGTCCAGGCCCCAGCCGTACACGACGACGCCTCCCTGTTCCCCGTCCACCGCAGAGAGCGAGGACTTCGCCGCGAGGACTTCGCCGCCGGCGCCGCCCACCGAAACCGCCGCGACGGCGGCGCCTGAGCCGGCGGCGTCGAGCGCGAAGACGTCGGCGCGCGGCGGGCGCCTCGCGAACAGGTGGCTCCCCCCCTCTCCCGCGAGGAGCGCGACCGGCAGGACGCGCCGCGGCCTCGTCGCAGGCGCCGCGCATTTTACGTTTTGCGTGACGCACGCCGCCGCGACCGGTCCCACGGTTCCGAAGAAGCACGCGCACCCGCCGACGGCGCTCTTGAGCGCGTCGCCGGCGAGCGACACGACGGCGCCCCCCGCCGGCGAAAGCGTACGCGCGCTCGACGCGTCCAGGCCGACGACGATCGGGCGCCGGCGCGACACGAGAACGCCGGCACCTCCTGAGTGTGTCACATCCTTTTCCTTCCTTCCGTCTCCGATCGCATGCGCGATGTCCCCGAAAGAAGAAGAAGAAGAAGAACGACTCGGTTGCGGCGCGTCCGGTTGAAGCCCGTCTCCCAGGCGCGCGCCGACGCTCGCGCGTCCGTCGTCGCCCGTCACCGCGCCGACGCCCGCTTTGAAAAAGTCGGGCGTCTCGACGCGCGCCAACGCGGCGCTCACGACGTTTACGAGCGCGGAAGAGCAAACCACGCGCGAAGCGCCTTCCGCGCCGAAGACGATCGAGACTGTTTGCCCGTACGAGGAAGAAAAAAAACCCGAGCCGACGACGTACGCGACGCCGCCGCCGTCGGCGGCGATCTCCGCGGGGTACGCCGCGACGACAAACGGAGGAGACGCGACGAGCATCTCGAACAGTCCCGAGGCTCGGAACTTTGCGTAGCCCGAGCTCGAAACGCCCCACGTGACATACGCGGCGCGGAACCCGATGAGTCGGCCCAGGGTTTCGGGAACCAAGTCGCACGCGAAACCGACCGAAACGCCGAGCCCGGGGCTCCCGCGCCGCGCCGCGGCGGACGGCGCGAAGCCGCCTCCGCCTCCGCCGACGACGCACGCGGCGGACGCGGCGTCCGACGACTCGTCTACTCGCGACTCGGCGGCGCGCAGGAAGTGCGCGCCCGCGCCGAAGACGCGCACGCTCGCGCGCGCGTTCGCCGCCACCGCGAAAGGCACGGCGAACGATTCAGCCGAAGAACCAGGCGAAGAACCTTCGGCGAAGGCGTCGCCGCCGACGAAAAACACGCCGACGCCGGCGTCGCGAGACGCGACGCCGGCGTCGGCCCACGCGAACGCGGCGCCCGATCCCGCGCCCGTCGCCGCCACGGGCACGATGCGACGCTCTCCGCCGCGCGACCACTTCTCGAGGCGGCTAGGCGCGTGCGCCGGCGCGACGCACGACAGCGTGTCGCGCGTCTCCGCCGCGAACCGACCGGCCACGGGCCCCGCGGTCCCGAACGCGCAGCCCAGCCGGCTTGTCGCGGCGGCGGCGGCGGAGAGCGTCGCCGTCACCGCCGCGCCGCCGGCGGCGGGCACCGCCGCCGGCGAGACCCGCGAGACGGACGCGGGCGCCGCGACCGCCAGGGAAGCCGCGTCGGAGTCGTCCGGGAGGAACGAAGCGGTTTTGTGCGTTTCTTCCGCGCCGCTCTTCTCGGCGAACAAAAAAGCCAAGCGCGCGCGCGCGCGTCTCGTCGGCGCGGCAAACGCGGGCGCCTCGCACGCGGCGAGCGCCGACGAAATCGGGACGCACGCGCCGACGGAAACCGCCGCCGGCGTCCCGGCCGCCGCGCCCGCCGCGTCGGCGAACGCGAAGCCCGCGGCGAGTCGGAACTCGCGCTCGGTCGCGCCGTTCCGGAACCCCGAGCCGGCGAGCCATATCAACGCGCCGCCGCCCACGGGCGCCGCCGCCGGCGCGACGACGCGCCGCGTCTCCGGCGCCCGCGAGATGTAACTCGCGGTTTCGGGAAAACCCGACATGGCCGACGACGACGTCCAGGAGACGACGCCGTCTCGCGGCGCTCGGAAACGGAAAGAGGCGTACACTACATACGCGCCTCCGAACGCCGAGCGCGTCTGCGCGTCCCCCGTGGCGGACGCGGCGAGCGGCGCGGGCGTCCCGCCCGCGAACCGCCGCGTCGGCGCGGACGCCGGCGAGACGCACGACAGGCGATGCGCGTCTGGCGACGAAATCGCGAATGCCGACGCGTCGAGATTCGCGTCGACGTCGACTCGGTCGGCGTCGCCGGCGACGCGGCACGCAACCGGCCCGACGACGCCGAACCACGCCGCCGGGCGCGCGCCGACGCTCAGCCCGGTGCCGTACACGGAAACCACATCGCCGCCCTCCGCGGTTCCCGACAACGGCGATGACGCGAAAACCAAAGATGGCGCCGCGACCCACGCGAACGGGGCGGCGTCCGCGAGATCCGTCGAGCCCCCGCTTTGACCCGGAGACGAAAACCCCGAAAAAAAAAACCCGCTCGACGCCGCGACGCCGCCGCGCGCGACGTCCGGGGGTTGTCTCGGAGCCACCGCGTTGGACGAAAACGCGGGAGGGGTCTCGCACTTGACCAGCGTCGCGGAGATCACGGAGCCTACGGGCACGACGACGCGTCGCGCCTCGAACCCCGCGGCGGCTGCCACCGTGAAGACGCAGAACGCGACGCCGCCGCGCGGGGATCCGCCGCCGCCCAAAGAAATCGACGTCGGCGACCCGCCGACGTACGTCGCCGCCGCCGGCGACGCGAGTCGCGTCGAGATGCGCGTCTCGTAAAACTCGACCCGATCGACGTCGTCGTGCTGTGACCGGTCTGAGATCCTTCGAACCGAGACGTGGCCGACGTCGTCGGCGTCGCGCCGCGAGCGGCTGGGAAACGCCGCGCGCGTCGGGACGACGCGACGCGCGCGCATCGCCGGCGAAGCGCACGCGAACCATCCGCGTTCGAAAACGGAGGTTTCGCCAGCGCCGTCCGAAGACGTCTTTTCTTTTTCGTCCATGCGCGCGTGCGCGTGACGCGCGGCGACGCCCACGATCGTCCCGAAGTCGCACGCGGAGGGCGCGACGCGGCCCCCGGCCCCCGGCCGCACGAACACCGTCGCGCCGCCCTCCTCGGGCACGAAAAAGGGCGCCGCGCCGCCGCCGCCGCCGCCCACCTCCATCTCGCCCGCCGCGCCGGGCGGACCCCCGCCGTGCGCCTCGACGTCCATCTCCACGCTGGACTTGGCGTAGAACGCGCCCCCCGTGGGCGTTCCCGCGGCGACGTCCACCGGGACGATCTCCAGCCGCGCGGGCGAGGACGAGAAGTCTCCGGAGATGACGCCGCCCGCCTCCGGCGGCGGACACAAAACGAGCGCCGACGACACCGGAATCGCCGGGACGAACGCGGCGGAAAGACGTCGCGTCTTCGTCGCGCTCGTGTCCTCCTCCGCGGCGGCGCCGAACGCGCCGCCTCGCGCGACGCACCACGCCGTCTCGCCTGCGCCGGGAAGGTCCTTCCCGGTGACGAAAACCGGGACGTTCACCGACTCGCCGCCCGCCGCCGCCGCCGACGGCGCCGCGCCGCGCGCCGCCGGCGCGGCGCGCGCGGAAATCTGACCGAGGTTCTTCCAGGCGCCGTCGAAGAATTCGGCGCCGAGCGACGCGCGCACCGCGACGAACCCCGCGCGCTCCGCGGCGACGATCGGCGTGTCGCAGAAGAAGGGGAAGCGCGGAAGCGGGGGCGTGGAGGACCCCGAAACATAGCCGCCGGAGTCTCCGATCGCGACGGCGCACGTGCGCCGTAACGCGTTCGATCCGCCGAGGGAAGAAACGTCCAGGGACCCGCGTCGCCCGACAATCGCCGCAAAGGCGCGACCGGCGTCGCGCGTCGCGTCCGCCGTAGTCCCGCCGCCGCGAAGCTGCACGGTCATGCGTTCGGCGAACCTGGCGCCCACCCCGAAGAACAAACCTTGACCTGTGTTACTAACGCCGGGCCGTTTCGCCGCCGGCGACGCGCAGAAGACGGCGCCTTTTTTGTGGTCACCCTCCGCGCGGCCCTCGACGCGCGTCGCGCCGAACGCGCACCCGACGGCGGCGTGCGCCGTCGCCGCGCGCTCGGCGTCGTTGACTAATTGCCCATAGTCGTCGTCGTCGTCGTCGTCCGAGACGAGCTCTATGACGAACGCGTCGCCTCCGTCCTCGAAACGCGCGCGTTCGTGGGTGACGAACACGTCTCTGCCGGTCTCTCTCGACGAGAAAGGTGATTGGAGGAGTTTGAGACTCCGTCCGTTCACCGTCACCGCGCCGGCGCGCGTCCACGGGACGTCAAACCAAGCGGCGCGCGCGTTCTCGTCGTCGGCGGCGGCAAAGCCGGGAGGGAGAACCGCCGCCGTTCTCCGCGCGTCGGACTGTTTTTCGTCGGACGTCGTTCGCGGCGGCACCTCGCACCTGTGCAGCGCGGAGGAGACGCCTCCGTTCTCGTCCAGCGCCGGAGATCTCGCGGCGCGCCCGTCGAACGCGCACGCGAACGGCGGACGGTTCCCGCCGTCCCCTGAAACGTCTCGCGCGCCCCCGAAATGTCTCCCCGTTATATAAATAGGCAAACCGACGGGCGATCCGCGGTTGTTCGGCGCGCGCGTCGCGCTCGGCGGTTCCGCGAAGTTCACGATGGCGTGCTCCCCGAACGTCACGTCCGCCCAGTCGCTCCCGGCGTTGTCGGAGAGCCCCACCCCGGCGAAGCCCTTCAGGCTTAAGGCGCGCGACTCCGAAGTGATTTCGCACGTCGCGACGTCGCCGGCGCCGCCTCGGAACGTCAGCGCGTGCGTCGCGCGCGCGTCGAAGCGGCACAGCGCGTGCCCCTCCGGCAGCGAACAGCGCTGGCACGAGGAGCCTGCGGAGAGGGGTAACCGGAGTGATAAAAATGCGTGTGTCAGTGTCGGCGCGTTCGTTCTCGTTCTGTTTCGCGCGCGCGAAGGAGCAAAAAAAAAAGTTAGCGTAGGCGTGCTTCGGGTGCCGTTCGCGGATGCGCACCTCCCGGCGCGAAGTTGAGGCCGTGCACGGCGAGCACCGCGGGCTGGCCGGAGATGGCGTAGGAGGGTATGGCGGCTGCTGACTTCGCGCCGAACCCGAGGGACTCCTGCGTGCTTCGCGGCGACGCGGACGCGACGCACGCCGCGAGCGTCGCGGCGAACAGCCACGCGCGGACGCATCCCCGGCGGTCCGTCGCGTTTCGTCGCGCGGAGGCGTGCATCTCGAGTCGCTACGGCTCGGTCACGTCTCCATCTATCGGGTTTCGAGGTTCCTATCGCGCGCCGCCATGGCGCGTGGAAGCCGTCGCGCGGCGGTGTGAGGCGCGTCGGAGCGCGTCTCCGACCCTGAACGCGCGCGCCGGACTGCCGACCGTGGCCGTTGTTGCCCGAGGAAAAAAGAAAAAAAAAAGGGACCGGCGCGTTCAAACGCTGGAGTCGTGGCGCCGTGGAACCAAGTCGTCGACCGCGTTGTTTCGCAAAAGTCGTTCATCGCAACCGCGCACTACTCTCCCTTGACTCTCGCTCAAACTTCACCTGTTCATGGTGGCCATGTCCAGCAGGTCCATCGACCCCTCTTCCGCCTCCTGCACGACGTCGTTCACCTCCGGGACGTAGTGTCTTAACATGTTCTCTATGCCCGACTTGAGCGTGACGGAGGAGGACGGGCACCCGTCGCACGCGCCCTGCATCTTCACCGTGACGGTCCCAGTCGCTTCGTCCCAGCCGCGGAAGATTATGTCGCCGCCGTCCTCGGCGACCGCGGGCCTGATGCGCGTCTCTAATAATTCCTTGATCATGGCGACGATCTCGTCGTCGTCGTCGTTAATAGCGGTGCCCGCCGCGACGAGGTCTTCTTCGCCCTCGTTCACGACGGCGTCGCCCGACGCGTAAAAGTCCATCACCGCGGCGAAAATCTCCGGCTTCAACACGCCCCACTCGTGTTGGTCAGTCTTGGTCACCGTCACGTACTCCGCGCTGAAGAACACGGAGGTGACGCCGTCGATCGCGAACAGGCGCTTCGCCAAGGGACTGCGCATCGCCTCGCGCGCGCTCGAGAAGTTGATCGAGGGGCCGTCCTCGTAAACGGGCTTGCCGGGCAGGAACATGAGCGACGCGGGGTTGGGCGTGCTCTGCGTCTGGATGAAGATCGACCGGCGCGTCATCCGCGCGCCCGGAGGTACGAGGTCGCCGGGCGCGAGCACGCCGGCCAGGCGGCCGCGAAACGCGGGCACCGCGTGGGAAGACGACGCGTGGCCCTCACCGGGGAGGCCCGCGGGCGAGGCGGAGGCGGCCGTCCAGCGCGCGGCGGGGGTCATCGCGGTCCACGACGAGATCCCGCGACGGCACGACGAAACGTGGGCGTCGCCGAGGCCCGGGGGAGGCGCGCGCGCGGCGCTCGCCGAGCGGGTCGCCGCCGCGAGCGCGCGCGCGGCGCGGCGCGTGAACATCTCTCGCGAGTGAGACGTGCGAGAAGCGTCCAATGCGCGTGCGTCTCGGAGTGCGCGCGGGAACGAGGCGAGCCCCTGCGAGACACGTGTCGGGCGCTTTCGGCGTTCCAGGCCGCTCAGGAAAATTTCAGACACAGGACACTGGCCAAAAAAAGTGCGCGCGCGCCGCCGCCGCCGCCGAGCACTCTCCATCGCGCGCTCGGACACGCACGATGAGCGCGCCCGGCCCCTCGGAGGGCCCCGCCGAGATGGGCGCCGACGCGCAGTACCTCGAGGCCGGCGAGGACGACGACATGCACGAGCCCGTGTTCCTCGGCGACGAGCACGGCGAGGTGGTGGCGGACCTCGATGAGGAGGATGACGCGCCGATGTCCGATTCGGACGACGACGAGCCCGGCGCGGGCGCGGCGGACATGGAGGACCGAGACGCGGCTCTTGGCGATGAGATCGAGCCCCCGTCGGACGATGCCGTCGCGGTGGTAACCGCGCACGCCGCGCCCGTCTTCTCGTGCGCGTGGAGCCCCACGGACGGCGCGGTGTTCGCGACGGGCGGCGGCGACGACGTCGCGTTTCTTCATCGCGTCTCCGACGCCGCGTCCGCGCCGCGGACGTCCTCGGCGCCGCCCGCCGACGTGACGAGCGCGGCGCTGCGTGGCCACACGGACACGGTCTCCAGCCTGTCGTTCAACCACGACGGGTCCCTGCTGGCGTCCGGGGGGCTCGACGGCAAGGCGCTCGTCTGGTCGGTGGCGGATCCGGCCTTACCGCCTCGCGCGCTGGAGGGCCCGGGGGGCGGGCTGGAGTGGGTGCGGTGGCACCCCAAGGGCAACGTGCTGCTCGCCGGGTCTGAGGACTTCACGGCGTGGATGTGGAACGCCGCGGACGGCGCGCTGATGCAGGTGTTCGCCGGACACAGCAATTCCGTTTCCTGCGGCGGGTTCTCGCCCGACGGAAAAACCGTCGCCACCGGTTCGTTCGACGGTTCGCTCCGACTCTGGGCGCCGCGCACGGGCGAGTGCTCGACTTTGTTCATGGGCCACCCGTATCACGACGGCCCGGTGACGTGTTTGGACTTTCACCCGAGCACCGAGGGTTTGTTGCTGACGGGCTCGGAAGACAACACCGCGCGGCTGGTCAGCGGCGTCTCCGGGAAGGTCCTCGGGACGCTCGCCGCGCACGCCGAGACGATCGAATGCGTCGGGTTGTCCGGCGACTTCCCGTTCGCCGCGTCCGGAGCCATCGACGCCAAGCTGGTGGTCTGGGACCTGAACACGCTGCAGCCGCGGACGACGCTGCAGCACGACAAGGCCGTGAGCGCGCTGCGCTGGATCCCGGGAACGGCGTGTCTGTACAGGTGCGGAGAAACGACGAAAATCGTCGCGAAAAATTTTCCCGTTTTCCTGAATTTTTCGTTCCGCTCGGCGATACGACGTTTTCTCTCTCTCCGTTCTCGGGACGCAACGAAAGGGCCTCGCTCGGCTATCCGTGCCGATGCGGCGGTGGACAACAGTTTGCCAGACTCGAACCCCACGTCGGACGCTCCTACGGTGCACCGCGACTCTCGATTCGCGAATGAACAACCTGCATCCGCCGACACGCGCCGCCGCCGCCGCGGAAACCGCAAAAGGCGCATTCGTCTCGGCGAATTCGTCTCTTGTCCGCGTTTTTCACCTCTTCCTTTTCGCGTCTCGCCGCGCGCGCGCTCTTCCGCGAACGCGCACGCGCACGCACAAAAGATTCGTGACTCACGCACACCTCGTCGTTCTCACGCGTCACTCCACATTCTCCCCCACTCCGTCACGATCGAACCGAACCCGAAACCGAACCGCAGCTCTTCCATCGACGGCGCCGTGCGCCTGTGGGACACGCGTTCGTCGACGTGTCAAGCCGTTTCGCACGGCCACGTGCGCGGTGTGCTGGACTTGGCGCCTTCGCCGGATTTCAAATCCGTCGTCACCGCGTCGGACGACCACACCGCGCGCGTGTTCCGCATGGTGCCGTAGTTGGCGTGAGAACGGTGCGTTCCGAGAGCGGGTGTGTTTGAATAGTATTCATACCGACAGACTCTACCAAAGTCTCGTCGCGCGACGCCGTCGAAAAAAAAAGGCTCCGAAACGTTCGTGCCACCTTGTCGCAGCGCCCTCCGCCATTGTCAGCTCTCACAGGCGGTGTAACGTCTTCCCATAATAAACACGAAAAAAGCGCCGCGGATTACGTCGGCGAGTCCTTCTCCGCGCCACAAACCCCCGCGCGTTCGTGGCTCTCCCCCCACCGCGCACGATGGACAAAGACGGCAACACCCTGATCAAGGCCAAGCCCCGCCCCGGCGTGAGCGGCATCAACCGCGTGCTGGTGACGGGCGGCGCCGGCTTCGTCGGGTCGCACCTGATCGACTTCCTGATGGCCCGCGGCGATCACGTGATGTGCCTGGACAACTTCTTCACCGGCTCCAAGGAGAACATCCAGCACCACATCGGCAAGCCCAACTTCGAGATCGTCAGACACGATGTCGTGGAGCCCATCCTGCTGGAGTGCGACCAGGTGTACCACCTGGCGTGCCCCGCCTCGCCCGTGCACTACAAGTTCAATCCGGTGAAGACGATCAAGACCAACGTGATCGGCACGCTGAACATGCTCGGCCTGGCGAAGCGCGTCAAGGCGCGTTTCTTGTTGACCAGCACTTCCGAGGTGTACGGCGACCCTCTTCAGCACCCGCAGACCGAGGAGTACTGGGGCAACGTCAACCCCATCGGCGAAAGATCGTGCTACGACGAAGGCAAGAGGTGCGCGGAGACGCTCGCGTTTGACTACAACAGAGAACACGGGTTGGAGATTCGCGTCGCGCGCATCTTCAACACGTACGGTCCGCGCATGGCTCTGGACGACGGCCGCGTGGTGAGCAACTTCGTGAAGCAGGCCATCGAGGGCACACCCATGACCATCTACGGCGACGGGTCCCAAACTAGGTCGTTCCAGTACGTCTCCGACCTGGTGAAAGGCCTGGTGGCGCTGATGGACTCCGAGCACTCCGGCCCCATCAACATCGGCAACCCCGGCGAGTTCACCATGCTGGAGCTCGCGGACAAGGTGAAGGAGGTGGTGAACCCGTCCGCGACCACCGTGTTCAAGGAAAACACCGCGGACGACCCCGGGCGGAGGAGGCCGGACATCACCAAGGCCAAGACGCTGCTCAACTGGGAGCCCAAGGTGCCCCTCGCGGAGGGGCTCGAGATGATGGTGGGAGACTTCAAGAAGAGGCTGGGCGTCGAGGACGGCCCGGCGACCAAAAAGGCGAAAAAGTAAACGCTCGCCGCGTCGTCGCGCGCGAAAAATACGCCGTTCGGTTTTCAACGGAGTCCTACCTATTCGTACGTACAACATCAATTCCTCACGACGCGCTCACGGCGGGTTCGGCGGCGGGTTTGAAAAAGTCGCTCGCGCCGGCGACGTCGACGCTGGCGCGGCGCACGGTCTGCGTGGTTTCCTCGGCGCGCGCCTCGAGCATGCGCTTGCGCTCGACGTCCACGCCGTAGTCCTCGGAGAGCATGCGCCGGTACTGCGCGTTGGTCATCACGGTCACGCGCGTCCGGGTCACCGCGCGCACCTCCGCGCGACGCCGCGCGCCGAACCACACGCGCTTCACGCGCAAAAGCGTCACCAGCGTGGCGAACGATTTGCTCAAACGCTCGCCGGAGTCTCTCTCGAGAGTGTCTTTCTCTGACCCGCTCGTCTGACCCGCGTTTTTTCGCATTTTCGGAATGAGCCTCTCGCGCTCGTCGTGCTTGGCCTCGTCCACGTCGCCGCCCGCCTCGATGGTGACGCCCATCTCGCCCACCACGTCCCCGACGCCGCGCTCGGCGACTTTGAGCTCTTCGCCGCGCGCCTCGTCCTCGACGAGAATCTCGACGCAGCCTTCCTCGATGACGTACACCTCCTTCGCGCGGGCGCCGCGCGTGATCAGCACGTCCCCGGCGTTCAGGCTCCTGGTCCCGAACCGCCAGTAATCCTTCGCGTCGGAGGCGGAGGCGGAGGCGGAGGCTCCGTCCAAGAACGACGCGCGCTTCGCCGCCACGAAACGCGCGACGCGACTCTTGTTGTGCACGACTTTGTTTTTTTCGGCGTCGCCCGAAACCGCCTCCGCGCCGTGCACGTGGGTCAGCACCCACTCGTGCTCCTTCGCCTCCGACGCGGTGAACCTGTTGGATTCGTCCCGCTCGAGCATACGCAAGCAGAGCTGCTTCGCGGGCGCCGACACTTCCGGCAGAAACGGCGCGTGTTTTCCGTCGGCGATGCGCCGGTACATCTTCAACACATCGCAATCCTCATCCTCAAACGGAAGCCGTCCGTTGAGCATGGCGAACAACACGCATCCGCTCGCCCAGACGTCGACGGCGGCGGTGTAGTGCTTCCCGTGCACAATCTCGGGCGCGATGTACCCCGGGGACCCGCACTGCGCGCTCATCTTGTCGCGGCTGGTTTTGCCGCGCATCGCGAGACCGAAATCCACCAGGCGCACAGTCCGGTAGTCCCCGCGCACGGCGAACATGACGTTTTCAAGCTTCACGTCGCGGTGCGCGACGTTTTTCGAGTGCAGGTGCTCCAGCGCGCCGAGCAACCCGCGCGCGGCGAACGCGGCGTCTGTTTCGGAACACGGGGGTTTGAGCGTTTCGCTTCCCGCGTTTCGTTTTTGTAAAGACTCGTTAGCCTCGTTGATGGCGTCCAGTAAGCTGCCCCCGCGCAGGTACTCCATCACGACGTGCACCGTTGTTTTAGTCTGGTAAAAGTCGTACACGTTGACGACGTGCGGGTGCGCCAGAGACAGGGACAGATGAATCTCGTCGATGACATCCGCCAAGACGCAAGGTTGCTTGTTCTTCAGCGCGGCGTCCGCCGAGAGCGACGCGTCCGCGCTTTGGCTCGCAGACGGTTCGGTGCCGACTCCGTCGCTTCCCCCTTCGATGCGCACGCTCTTGATCGCGTACATGCGTTTGGAGCGCGCGTGTTTGGCTTTGCGCACGATCCCGAACGCCCCCTCGCCCAGGATGCTCCCCGCGCCCCCGCTGACGTAGAAGTCATCCTCCAGCGCGCTCAGAATCCCGCCGGTCGAGGGGTCGCGAACGGGGTCGCCCACCGTGAACCGCGCGTGCGCGTGGCTCGCGACCGGTCCCGAAGACGCCCGGGCCGCGTCGCGCGACGCGGGCGCGCCGGAGGCCGCATCAGTCGGTTGACGCGTTCCTGATGACACTTTATTTCGGGGCTTTTCGGCCCGCGCACCGCCCGTCCGCGTGCTCGCGACCGGGAAGTCATTCGAGTCGGGTTCGATCGCCGGCTCCTCCGCGCACGCGGAAGCGATGTTTCCCATCGCGCCTCCAACCGCGTTCCAGGCCTCTTGCGGGGCGCACGTTGAGGTTGGCGCGCGCCGAATTGTGTCTACACCCGTATTTCTTCGGGTCAGTTTCTCGAATCGGGCGAGCAAGCTCCGAGGTCCGGCTGGGCACTTTCGCACTTTGAACTCGGGTGCCAACATCCGTGGTTGGGATCTGATGAAGGCTCACCACTGGTCGGCGCGCGGTGTCGCGACCCGTCCCGTCGACGGGTCCGGCGTCGAGCCGCCCCGGAGCGCGTGCGTGAGCGCGCGCGCGGCGGGGTCGGGTCGTTCGCGCTTCGGTGGCGCGTCGCCATGGCCTCCCTCGGCCCCGACGCCATCGCGCGCGAGCTGGAGAAGGTTGGGGTGCACGTGCGTTTGGCTTGGGTGGAGTCCTGCGCCGCGCACCTCCTCGCGGCCGAGCCCGGGTTCGGCTCGATGCCCCTGCGCCGGCGCGTGGACCTGTGTTACCTGCAGTTCTTGCACGCGGACATGAACAGCGCCGGCTCGGGGTGCCTCGCCCCCGGGGACGCGGACGGCGATCCGGCTCGGGACGGGGAGCTCCTGCGCGTTTTGGGCGGCCGCCGCGTCGTGCAGTGCGACGAGGTGGCGAACGTCTCGGCGAGTTTCAACGACCGGTACAAGGACCAGCCGGCGTGCGAGAAACGTGTGCTCAAGCTCGCGCTCACCGACGGGCCGAACAAGATGGTGGCGTACGAGTACCGCCCGATCGAAGGCCTGGCGGTGTCCATGCCGGCGGGGACGAAACTCGCGCTCACCAAAGCGCCTGTGGACAAAAACGGCGCGCTGCGCCTCAGCCCCGAGAACGTCGCCGTGCTCGGCGGCGGCGTCGCGCACCTGGAGGAGGCGCGTGCGCGGGTTGTCGAACGCTGGAAGCTGCCTAACAGACCGACGCCCGGTAACGCGGGAAACGCGAACGGCGCCGGCGCCGGAAACAGGCGCGCCGAGCTGCGCCGCGCCGCGTGGGGACGCGACGCGTTCGGAGGCGCCGCCGCCGCGGGGACGGGCACGGGGACGGGGACGGGGACGGGGACGGAACCGGAACCGGCCACGGATCCGGCGCGACCGAACGACGCTCCTTCTGCAGCTCCTGTTCCCGTCGCCGAGCAACCGGCGGACCTCGCTGGACACGAGGACCCGGACTCGCAGGTGGTGGACCTGACGGGCGAAAAAGAAGAATCGGGCCCCGCCTCCGCGAATCCCGCGGAGGTCCCGCCGGGGCGCGTGAAACGGAAACGCGCCGTGGTCATCGACGACAGCGACGACGACCCCACGCCCGTGCGTCGGAAACCCACGCAGATACAGGCGACGCAGGAGACCGCGTCGCGGCTCGCGCGCTCGACGCCTCGGGGGGCGGACGAAGCGCGGGACCGGGACCGGGACCGGGACCCGGTCGTTCTCGAGGCGGCGCGAGAGACGGCGACGCGGCTTTCGGATTCCGTCTCCGCGAAACCCCCGCAGTGGGCTTCTCGCGTCGTTCGCAGCGAGCCCTTCGCGTACGCGGCGGCGGTGCGCGCGATGCGCGCCGCCGGCGTCCGCGGGCAGACCCCGAGCGAGGCGAACGTCACGCTTCACGGCTGGTTCCTGCGCGTTTCTTCTGCGCGGCCGGCGGCGGGCGGCGGGTTTGAAATCGCGGCGTCCGTGCACGACGGCACGGGCTCGCTCGAGTGCGTCGTGCCCGCGGCGATGACTTTGAAACTCGTGGACGTGCCTTCGGCGTCCGCGTTCGACGCCATGGATGAGGGGTCGCGCGCGCGTCTGCAGACCTGGGCCGTGACCTACCTGCGCGGGTTCCTGGGGAAGGTGACGCTCCGCGTGCGCACGTTTGACGACCAAACGCCCGCGCGGGTGCTCAAGGTGTTTGGCCCGCGAGACTTCCACGACGCGGCGACCACGTCTAGGCTCGGCCGGCGGTGCGACGGCATCGACAAGGAACTGAAGCGGCTGAAACAGACGGAACACCTGGAGGCGAAGAATTCTTCGCGAGGGGAGGAAACGCGCGTTGCGTCGAGTGGTTTGAACCCAGACGGAGGCGAAGAAAAAGGCGCGTCGGGGGGAGCGGGAAAAGCGCCTTCGCGTTTGAGAACCTCGACGGGAGCGAAAGTCGCGCGAGGCGCGTAGCGGACGACGGTACGTCACGACGGAAAGAGTTTACTTTTACACTTCGGTCGTTCAATTACAAGTACGCGTTCAATTCAACCTCCGATTCACGTCCCCCGAGTCCAGGTCGCCTATGCGGTAGTTGCTGTTGGTCTGCACGAAGACGTAGACGGTCTGGTTCGCGCCCCGCGCGAGCATCATGTCCAGGTCGAGATACGTGATTTCCAAATCGCCGTACTCCTTCGCCTTGCCCGCGCCGGGCATGCCGAACAAACCAAACAGCTTGGTTTGCTCAAACGACATGAAAAGCCCGTACCCCTCGTTGGTCACCTGCAGCGCCGCGCGCTCAACCTTCACGGGCCAGGTGTACTGCCACTCGCTGCGGCTTTCCTCGACGTCGTGCGCCATGTACACCGGGCCGCTCTGCTTGGTGAGAGACAGTTTCTTGTCCATGCCCAGCAGTTGTCTCGAGTTGGTGAACACCGCGCTCCACCGCCCGCGCAGCAGCGACGACGTCGCCGGGCGTTTCGTCGGGTTCAGCGCTTCCAGCTCGAGCGTCGCCGCCTGCACGGCGGAGAGCTGCGCGGCGTCGCATTCGCGCCCGATGTTCGTCGCAACGACCGTCGCCAACAGAGAGGCTTTCGCGGCGGCGCGTTCCGCCTCGGCGCGTTTCTTCTGCGCCTCGGGCGAGGCGAGCCGCGAAACCGTCTGAAGCGCGGCGGCGAAGAAGCCGCCGATTTTCGCGAAGGAGGGCAACGCGGACGACGGCGAATTTCCGTCATCGTCCGGGAAGACAATCTCCGCCGAAACTCCGCTCGAAGCCGCGTTTCCGTTTTCGTTTTGGTTTTGGTTTCGCGCAGCTTCGTCTGCGGCCGCAGCCTCTTGGAAATCTGCCACCGCCGAACGCGCTCGCGCCCCCGCAGCCGCCGCCGCCGCCGCGACAGCCTGTCTCTGTTCGCTCTCCGCGGCGGTGACCCAGGTGTCCGCGTTGGAAACCTCCGCGGCGTCGCCCGCGTTCGCGTCGTCCCCCCAGCCTCCCGAGCGCGCGCGCGCCTCAGCCTCGGCCGCGCGCTTGTCCGCCACCTTGGCCTCCTCGAACGCCGCGGACTTGGAGGAGGCCACCTGCTTCGCCTTCTCGCGGATCGAGCCAATCTTCAAACGCTCCTCCTCCTCCGCCGAGGCGAGCGCGGCCTCCGTCTCGAGCAGCGACCCGCGCAGCTGCGCGAGCCTGGCGGTTGCCGCCTTGGACGCCTCGAGCAGCTCGGCGTTCGTGCGCTTCGCCTTCTCCATCTCCTGCACACGCTTCTTCTGCTCCTTCTCCTCGGCGGCGCGCTCGGCGGCGGCCACCGCCGCCGCGATGGAGCGCGTCTTGATCTGCGTGGGCGAATCAGCCTTCGCCGCCTTCGCCGAACCGGGTCCGCGTTCGGGAGGCTCCTCCGGGGGCATCTTGATTTCCCTCGCGGGGCGCAAACCCCGCGCCGCGAGCACGTACTTCTCGACGGCGTCCGCCACGCCGTCTTCGTCGTTTGAGCCTCCGACGACGCCCCGCGCGGCGGCCACAACGAGTTCCGCGCTGCCCTTCATCGCCACCGCCGTGCCCGCGAGCGCGAGCATCTCGGCGTCGTTCTCGCCGTCACCGAGCGCGAGCACGTTTTTCGGGTCGACGCCCATGCGGGCCAGCAGCCTGGCGACCGCTGCGCCCTTGGACGCGCCCATGGGCAGGAACTCCAGCATCCCGGGCACAGCCGTGGTGATGGCGCAGTCGTTCTCGAACATGAGCTCGGCGTCTTCGCGAAGCGCGGGCATGTCTTTTTCGTCGCAGAAGAGCAAAATCTTGTTGATCCCGATGCCCTCGTCGATGACGTTCGCGATCATGGGGCCCACCGCCTCGGGCGCGGGCTCGCCGTACTTGAGCACGAGGTCCGTGTTCTCGTCCCGCCGCGAGCACAGGATGCGCGAGCCGCAGAACGCCACCGCGCTCGCGCCCGCGCGCTCGGCGAACCGAATCACCGACTGCGCGACGACCGAGTCGAGCTCGATCGATTCCAGTACCGTCCCGTCCGCGTCGCACGTCAAGCAGCCCTGCACGAAGACCCCGGGCATGGGCGCGCCCGCGAGTTTCCCGAGCACGGCGTCCGCCCAAGGGCCGCGCGACTTGCCGGTCGCCAAAACCGTGGGGACGCCCGCGGCGGCGGCTCGCGCCAGCGCCGCCTCGACGCGCAGTGTCAGTTCCTGGTTGGAGTTGAGAAGCGTCCCGTCCACGTCCGTCACGATGAGCTTCACCTCATCCCTCCCGGGGGGCTTCCCGGACGCGGTCTCGCTGTCGCTCGAGCCGGCGGCGGCGTCGACGACCAGGGTCGACGCGTTAGCTCCCGCGGCCGCCGTCCCCGGGACGGAGCCGCCGGGGACGAGCGAATCCTCGTCGGCGGTCGCGGCGGCTTCCTTCGCGAGCACGGTCTTCCTCACGCCGCGCACGACCCGTCTGTTGCCCACGCGGCGGGCGCCCGCACCTATGCCGGAGGGTATGCGGTCCTGCTTGCCCGCGGCCAGCCGCGTGGGCCGGGCGCGCGCGCGGCGCACGGGGACGTCCCCCACGGGCAGCCGCCGAAAATCGCGTCCCTTTTGCGCGGGGGGAAGTCGGCCAGAAATGACATTCGCCCCGGGGGCGCGCGCCAGGCTCATGGTGCGCGCTGCTCTCTCGGTCTTCTCTCGCGCGCAACTTCGTCTGGGTCGCAGACGGTGCGCACGAAGAAGGGGACGGGCACGCGCGGTCGGAGAACGGCGCGCGTGGGTGTCTGGGGCCGCTCGGACTCCCCGAGAGAACCCGAGGTTTTCGAAGCGCCGAATGACGTGGCTGGAGGAGGCTTTCACATTTTTGGCGCCGGCCCGGTTGGCGTTTTCAACAGTTTCGTGACAGATCCGCGCACGAGCAAACAGTCTGACGGTGCGCCGGCGCGGATGAATTTGCCGCGCTTTTTCGTGAAATCGCAAAAAGGTTTCCAAACCTTTCGAGTAAGGTCGGCACGCAGATCTCACGCGCGCTTGGCCCCGCACGAGGCGCGTGCCTCGCGCGCCACGTAGAGGAGGGTCGTCGGTTCGAGAGCTCAAAACAGTGCACCATGGTGGTCGCGACGGTGTCCCCTCTCCCCCTCGGCTCGCGCGTCCCGCGCGCGAGGCCGCCTTCCCGCGAAGTCGGGTCCCGCGCGCCTCGAGGGGATGTCGAGGCGAAACCTCGGCGAGGCCCGTCGACGCGCGGCGGCCTTCTCGTCGCGCGCGCAGCCACCCCCCGCGGCGACGACCCAGCGTCCGTGTTCGACGACCCGTTCTTCGCGGCGCCCCGCGGCGTTCCCAAAGCTTCGTCTCTGTTCGGGGACGACGCGGACGCGGTGTTCGGGCGCGCGTTTCGCGAGATGGACGCGAGCGTGGATGCGTTCCAGCGCCGCGTCGAGGAGAGCGCGGCGCGCGCCGAGCGCGAGGCGTCGCGGTCGGCGTCGGGCGCGCCGCGTGGGTACAGGCGTACAGGCACGTTCTCGCAGGAGCTGCCGGGAGGCGGCACGTCCCGAGGCTACTACAGCGAGTCGGTGGTGACGTTCGGCGGCGAAGGTCTGGCACTGCCGAACGTCACAACCGGCGCGCTTGCGGGAGGCGTTGGGTTGTGGGTTGCCGTCCTGGCGGGCGTTTTGGTCGGCGCCTACGTCAAGCTCGCGCGCCGGTTCGCGGCCAACTTCCACCGCACGGTATACGGCCTGCACGAGAGGCTCCGACTGGCCGCCTTCTGGCCGGTGCTGTGGCTCGCGGACGCGCGAGGGTTCAGGGACCAGTTCGCGGCGGCGGTGCGCGGCGGCGACGCGGACGGGAAGAACGCGCGGGGACGCGTTTCGCCGCGAGACGGCGGCGGCGCCGGCGGAGGAGGCGACGCGTCCGGAGGGTCGGAGACGGACCCGGGGGCGGGGGCGGAGACGATCGATCGACCGCGGAGCACCGGTGGCGAGTAGGCGGGGACCGATGGACGCGTGATGGAGGCGCACCACTCGGGATACCGCGTTTTCGTGTACCTACCGTAGACTACGAAAGCGCCCGGACTACGTTCGTTTCGCCTCCCGACTCGCGATTTCGCGATTCACTCCGACTCGCCGTCCCACCGCAGGTGGAACGACACCACCTGCGGTTGCATGAACGCCTGCGACACGGACATGGCGAACGGGTACACGGGGTGGAACACGTGCGTGATCGTGCGCTTCACGCGCGCGTGCGCGCCGGCGGCGACGGCGCGCGACGGCGGGAACGCAAACCGCGCGCCGCGCGCCGGCCGCGGCGGAGCCTCCCCCGCCGCCGGTGACTCTGACTCGCCGGCTCTCGTCCCCTCGGCGCTCTCTGATACGCTTTTCGATACGCCTTTTCCTTTTCGTTCGCGTGCCTTCACCCGCGCCTCGACCCGCCGCACGCGCCGCACCGCCGCCGAGAACCGCAGCGAGACGTCCGGCGCGGGCCGCGGCCGCTCGTCCGGCGCCGCCGCGCGCGCGTCGTAGCGGAACAGACGCGTGTCGAAGTACGGCGACGGCGACCAGTGCCCCTGCGAGCTCGGTCGCGCCTGCCACCGGAACCCGGGCTCGAGACCCGCCGGGTTGGGACCCGGGACCCGGCGCGACGAGACCCGCGAAGACGATGAAGATACCGCGCCGCCGACCGATCCGCCGAGCGGATCGACGACGTCCGAGGACGGCGCGCCTCCGCGCCGAGCCTCGGCGAACGCCGACTTGGGGCCGCCGACGCCGCCCGCTCCGGCGGCGAGTCTCTGCCAGGCGGAGCCCTCCGCCTGCGGCGGCGCGGGCTCGCCGGGAACGCCCCCCTCCGCGCCCGCGGCGGCGCGCTCGGCGTTCCACGCGGTCTGCGTGTTCTCCGGCGCAACCCCGAGCAGGCCCCCGCCCGCGCCCGCGGCGTCGCCCACGTGCTCGACGGTCCCCTCGACCCAGTCCATGACGGCGATGAGCACGGACTCGGGACATCGCTCCGACCCCGGGTGCACACCCGCCTCGGCGCGCGACCGGCGCGTGCCCCAGGCGAGCACGTCCTCGGCTGTGCCGAAGCGGAGCAGCGCGCGCCGCTCATCCAGCAGCTGCACGTGCCACAGCACCATCCACTCCGCGTACGACCAGTACCGGCTGAAGAACGCGCTGGTGAACGCGCCGCGCCGCGGGGGGGTGAAGCTTCGAGTCCCCCCACGCGTCTTTTCGGTCAGACGCTCGCGGCGTTTATAGGCCAGGCGCTCCGCCTCGGTCGGCGGCGCCGAGACGGACGGCACGAACGCGGACGCGGCGTCGCGTTTCACGCCGCGTCTTTTCGGTGATGAACGTACGTCCGCCGGGTCCGGGCCCGCGTCGGACGACATGTGCGCCTCCGCCTCGCGCGCCTCCGCCGCCGCCGCCTCGGCGTCGCGCCTCCTCGCCTCGAGGAGCACGCGCGTGATG
>Ga0209666_1000821_pt1 | contig 23709 bp, 11 predicted proteins | sample SaaInlV_125m_DNA_FD_184679 | JGI IMG/M metagenome (GOLD analysis project Ga0209666, IMG submission 184679) | Marine microbial communities from expanding oxygen minimum zones in the Saanich Inlet - Saanich Inlet SI037_S3LV_10m_DNA (SPAdes)... | ecosystem: Environmental > Aquatic > Marine >...
AGCTGGACCGCCGCCGCCGCCGCCGCCGCCGGCGCGCCCGCCGGCGGGCCCGCCGCCGCGCTGGGCCGCGTCGGGCGCGCACGCGCGGCGGCGCTGGCTCTGGGCGGGAGCCTCGCGAGTCGCGCTCTGGCGTACGAGGGCGCGTACGTTCGCGCGGTGGAGATCGGCGCCGAGCTGTACGCCGTGGGCGAGCTCGACGCGCTGGGCACGCTCGTCGCGGCGACGCGCGCGGCGTCGCCGGGGGACCCGCTGGACCCGGCGCCCGAGGCGCCGGCGCTCGCGTTTCTGCGCGCGCTGCGCGCGAGCGCCGCCGGCGCCGGCGCCGGCGCCGGCGACGCGGCACGCTCCGCCGCGCACGCGCGCGCGCTCGGATTCTTCTTCCGCGCCGCCTCCGGCGTCCCCGAGGTTCCCGGCGACGCGAGCGCGCGCGGCCGCGCGACGACGACGCCTTCCAACGCGGAGAGGGACCCCCTCCTCGGCCACCTGGTCGAGCTCCTGCGCTCGATCATGTCCGGCTTCCCGGCGGCTCGGAAGCGCGGCGACGCGATGGACGCCGACGCCGACGACGACGACGAAAACGCCTCCTCTTTGACCAGGCTGGAGTACTACGAGACGCTCATGCTGTTCTTCGAGCGGCTGGGCGGGCACGCCGCCGCCGCGGAGTGCGCGCACGCCGCGCTCCGCGAGGTGAGCGCGGCGTTCGGGAGCTCCGACGCGCTCGACGACGACGACGCCGAGCCGGACCCTCCGAACGCCCGAGACGCCGAGACGCTCGTCGAAAAAGAAAGCGCTTCCGTGATCCGCCGCCGCCGCGCGTCGCGCCTGTGGGCCAACCTGCTTCAGTACGCTTTGGATCTCGGGAAGTGGCGCGACGCGTACGCGGCGACGCTCTCCGTGCCCGGCGCCGAGTCGCGGCGCAACGCGCTCAGGCGGCTGGTCGCCGCGGCGTGCGATCCTAACGACGCGAGACTTGGCGGAGGCGCCGCGCTCGCGTCGGCGCCGCTGAGCGGCGACCGGCTGGACGCCGTCGCCGACGCGCTGGAGACGCGCGCCGCCGCCTCCGCCTCGAGCTTCGGTTTCTCCCCGGCTCTCGGGAGAGGCGGTAGTAGCTCGGCGGGGTTTTCAAGAACGCTTCGAGAAGTGCTGGCGGACGTCGACGACGTGACCCGCGCGAACAGCCCCGGGCGCGTCCTGTACGCGCTGCGCGTCGCGCGGGGCGAGATGCGCGAGGCGGCGCGCGCGGCGCGCGCCGAGGCGAGCCGCCTGGGCCGCGTCGCCGACTCCGCCGGCGCGGTCGCGCGACGCGCGTGCGCGGCGTTTTCCGACGTTACCGTTTCGACGGAGGGCGACATGATTTCCTCCGCTCGGCTCGAGAACGACGCCGTCGCCGCGACCACCGCGCTGGCGCGCGTGTTAGAGGCGCATGTGGGCGCGCTGCTCGCGGCGGCGAACGCGCTGCGGCTGTGCGCGCCGGGAGAGCGCGGCGTGTGGCGCGAGGCGGAGACGGATGGCGTCGCGCGGATGGACGAGTCGCGAGATTTCGCGGCGACGAGGGAGCCGGAGACGGAGATTTCGGACCCGACGGCCGTGAAGCGCCGGCGCAGGGGTGAAGGCTCGCCGGTTCCGTCGGACGAGGACGACGAGACCGTCGGCGCCGTCGCGCGCGCGGCGGCGCTGGCGGCGGCGCGGCTGGAGCTCCTCGTCGCCGGCGCCGAGCCCGCGGAGACGCTCCTCGGTTTCGACCCTTCGACCGAGACGGAGACCGAGACGGAAAAACGAACGTCCTTGGATGAAAACGCAATCCCTCCTCTGGTCGCGTCGCTGGTGTCGCACGCTCGGTTCGCGTCCGCCGAGGCGCTGGCGTGCGCGTGGACCGAGGGCGAGGCGCTCACCGAGCACGTCTGCCTCATCGCGGCGACGCTCGCCGCGCGCGCCGCGCTGGCGCAGCAGAGGCGCGGACGCGGCGGGTACTCGTCGCCGTCGGACGCGTCGGACGACGCGTACGCTCGCGACGACGTCGGTTCCGGTGACGAATTCGGTTTCGTGGCCGTCGAGTCTCTGGGCGCGCTCGGGCGCTCGTGCGCGGCGGGCTCCCCTTTCGCGGTTGACGCCGACCAAGCGTGCGGCGGCGGTATCCTGGGCGCGTCCCTGGGCGGCGAGAGGCGCGAGGAGGAGGCGGACGCCGCGCAGGCGTGGACGGCGCTTCGTGTGTTCCTCGAGAGGCACGACGTCGCGGCGCGCAACTTTCGCCCGGCGGAGGCGGCGGCGCGCGCCGTGCTCGCGACGGGGACGCAGATGCGGCTCCCGCAGTGGCTCGCGGCGCGGTTCGTGCGCGGGCGGAACGCGCCTTCTTCTTTTTCGGGCGAAAGGTCTCCCTGGTCCGCGAAAGGCATGGCCGCGCGCGACGCCAACCCCGCGGCGCTCCTGCGCGTCTACCTCGCGCACAACCGATTAGAGGAGGCGGCGAGGCTGGCCATCGCCGAGGTGGCGGCGTCGCGTCTGGCGCCCGCGACGGAGCGCGCGCGGAGCTGCGCGTCCTGGTTCCCGGAGCCGCTGCTGCGGCACACGCGCGAGCGCGTGCGCGAGGTGGGCGCGCTGGAGAGCCTGGGGGAGGAGCTGGAGCGGCTGCTGGAGCAGAGGAACAGGACGGCGGAGGCGGACTCCGCCAAGCTCGCGGCGATGGCGTAGGCGTAGTTTCTTTGTCGATCATTTCCGATTTCCCAGTTCGATTTTCGAACGCGGCTGTCGTCTCACGCATGTCACGCCTCCAAAAAAAAAGTCCACAACGGCTCTTCCGAGACGCGCGCCGCTTCCACTGACGCGGCGCGGCGGAGACGCGTGTCGCGGTGGCGTATCGGCGGAGCGCGGCACGAGGTGTTGCGCGGTGCGCACCGACGTAGGCGTCTCCGAGCGACCTTGGCGCGGGCGAGCATGGCGCGGTGACTCGGGACGTCACCCGGTGGCTCGATCCCTCCGACGAAAGACAGTGCCAAGATCCTCTCGCCGCGAGCGAAATGGCGAGCGTGGGTCCGTCCCCGTCCGACCCCGTCGGGGGTGAATCAGAGCCCCCCACGGGGGTGCGCATGATCATCGGCGGCTACGACGTGCACTTCCCGTTCAAGCCGTACGCCTCGCAGATCGGCATCGCCAGCCGCGTCTTGAAGGCGCTCGACACGGGAACGAACGCGTTGTTGGAGTCGCCCACCGGTTCGGGGAAATCGCTCGCGCTGCTGTGCGCGGCGATGGCGTGGCAGGAGCGCTGGAAGGCTTCGCGAGAAGCCGCGGACTCTCGCGGTGACGCGCATGACGCGCAGAGGCACGACCGGCGCGCGGAGGCTGAGCCCGCCGACCGAGCGTCCAAGCCCTCCGGCGGCGGGAAGAAGGAAAAAGTGCCTCGCGTCTACTACGCGACGCGCACGCACTCGCAGATTGCGCAGGTCGTGCGCGAGCTGAAACGCACGTCGTATCGGCCGGCGATGACCGTTTTGGGCTCGAGGGAGCACTACTGCGTGAACCAGAAAGCCCGGACCGCGGCGAAGAAGGGCGGAAACCTGGGAGAGGAGTGCAAGTCTCTGCTCGAATCCGCCGGACGCCGCGGGCGCGAGCGAGCGGAGGAGCGAGCGGAGGACGACGCGACCGACATCGAAAACGGCGCTCTGAATCGCTCCGGCGGGTGCGGGTACAGCCACGGCGCTTTGAAACTCGCAGGTAAGGCGTCAAAGCCGGGCGCTGAGCCCGTTGACATCGAGGACCTGGTGACACTCGGACAAAAAACGCGCGGGTGTCCTTACTTCGCGGCGAAGCACGCGCACGAAACCGCCGAGCTCGTCTTTTGCCCGTACAACTACCTGCTGGACCCGTCGGTGCGCGCGGCGATGGACGTGGACATCGCCGGCGCGCTTGTTATCCTGGACGAGGCGCACAACGTCGAGGACACGTGCCGCGAAGCCGCGAGCTGCGATGTGCACTTGCACGACCTGCGAGCGGCCGCGGAGGAGTTCGAGCGCGTCGCGGCGGCGGAGGAGGCCGAGCACTCGAGCGCGGCTGGCGACGGCGACGGCGAGAGTCTCGGCGCTCCGGTGGGCCACGCGCTTTTGGCGCGCGTCACGGGATCCGTCGCGCGGTGGCTCCACGGCGCGTCCGACCAGGAGAACCCGAGGTGTCCCCTGCGTCCGCACGGCTTCGAGCGGTGGATGGCTGTGTGGTCGGGAGGCGCCAACGTTCAGAGGCAGCTCCGCGACGCCGGCCTCGCCGCCGAGACGCTGCCGTCCATCGAGCGCGCGCGGAACGCCGCCGTGAAAGCCGCGAACGACTCCAGCACGCCCGGCGCTCTGCGCGTGAGCGGCCACGCGCTGAAGACGGCGGAGGTGCTTCTGAGCTCCGCGCGGTACGCGCTGGCCGAAAAGAAAGAGCGCGGCGGGTCCGGGTCCCTCGGAAGTACTCGCGCGGACGACTTCCGACTCGCCGTGCAGAAACGGTTCGACGAGCCGGTTCAAGGCTCGTCGGCTCGTTTCGCATCCGACGAGACGCGCGACGAGACCTCCGCGCAAAACGCCGCGAAGGTGACCCTGTCTCTGTGGTGCTTAAACCCTGCTTTGGCGTTCGCGGACATCGCCGGCGGATTCGGTGTGGGACCCACCGGCGGAACTTTGAACGACGCGGCGCGCTCGGTGGTGCTCGTCTCCGGGACGCTCGCGCCGCTGGACTCGTTCGCCTCCGAGTTGGGCGCGCCGTTCCCGATCCGCATGGAGGCGCCGCACTGCGTGGACGTCGAATCGCAGGTGTGGTGCGGCGCCGTCGGTGTTGGCTTCAGCGGCACGCGCCTCAGCGGCACGTTCAAGACATCGGTGGAGTTTTCGTACCAGGACGACCTCGGGGAATCGCTGCAGAAGTGGTGCCTCGAGATCCCGCACGGCGTGCTGGTGTTTTTCCCCAGCTACTCGCTGCTGGACCGCGTCGCGCAGCGGTGGAAGAGCACGGGCGCTTGGCGCCGCCTCGAGCAGGCCACGGGGAAGAAGCTGTTCCAGGAGCCGAGGGGGAGCGGCGGAGGGGGAGGCGGCGGGCGAGGCAAAGGCAGGGGCGGGCGAGGCAACCGAGGCGGCGGCAACAAAGACGCCGACTCCCTGGACGCGCTTTTGTCCAAGTACTACCGCGCGGTGCGCTTGAGCGTGGCGGCGGCGCCGCACGCGCACGCGGCTGCGCCCGTGGGCTCGGCGTGCCGCGGCGGCGTGCTCCTGGCGGTGTGCCGCGGGAAGGTGTCCGAGGGCATCGACTTCGCGGACGCGAACGCGCGCGGCGTGGTGGTGGTGGGCATCCCCTACCCCAACCTCAAGGACAAGCAGGTTGAGCTCAAGCGCAAGTACAACGACGAAAAACACGCGCGCGCTCACCGCCTCGCCGTATCCGGTGTCTTATCCGGCGACCAGTGGTACTCGCAGCAGGCGTTTCGCGCGCTCAACCAGGCGGTGGGACGGTGCTTGAGGCACAGGAACGACCACGGCGCCGTGCTGTTGGTGGACGAGAGGTTCGCGCACGGCGCGAACGGCGCGCTCGTGCGGAACCTCCCCAAGTGGCTCAGGCCGGCGACGCGGAAGTGCGCCGACTTCGACGACTCAGTCACGGGGTTGCGCGCGTTTTTCAGCCTCAGGGCGAAACACGCGCCGCCGGAGGCCGCGCACACGCGGTCGCGGAAGCCGAAGCTGCTCCCCTCGGTGGGCGCGGACAAGGACGCGAAGGAGCGGGACGGGGGGGGCGGGAAACCGGGCGGCAAGCCCAAGGAGAGCAAGGACGCCGCGGCGGACGCGAAACAGCGCGACATAAAGCGGTTCTTCCAGCCGGCGACGGCGACGGCGGCGGACGCGACCGCCGCCCCCGCCGCGCTCGAGACGCGCGCGGTGCGGTTCGAGGTGGAGGAAGAGCGCGAGACGCGCGCGGAAGTCACTGCGCCTTCTCAGCCCGCCGCGCCGCCGGTGGCAAAGCCGGCTTGGAAATCGGCGCCGACGCCCGCGCCGCACGCGCCTCCGGTGGCGGCGGCGTCTCAGCCGCCGGCGCCGCCTCCGCGGTGGCGCTCCGCGCCTGTGCCCTGCGTGTTCGAGCCGGCGCGCGCCGCGCCCGACCCCCTGGTGACGAGCCAGCTCACGGACCCCCCGTCCGCGACGCACACGCAGGAGGTGCCGGAGACGGCGCCTGAGGTCCCGAGCGGCGCCGCGCCACTTTGTTCGTTCCCGCCCGCCCCGGGCCCCGGCTCGGCGCGCGCGGCGCTCCCCGATGTGGCCGCCATGGAGCTCACCGAGGACATCTTCGCCTGGGGCGACGACGCGTCTTCGCCCGGGCGGTCGCGAAGAAAAAGCCAAGGCGCGCGAGACGCCGGAACGCTCGGAGAGAATCTCTCGGAGGATGCCGACCCCGACGAGCTTTCCGTGTGGGGCGAAACCCCGGGCACGCAGGGGTTCGGCGCGCGGGGGTGGGGCGCGACGCAGCAGTTCCGGAACTTCGCGCCGGCGCCGGAGGCGAACGCGCCGTTCCCGGATAAAGACGAAAAGGGTCCGGTCGAAGACAACGAAGCGGACCCCGAAGCGGACCCGACGCCCGCGCCGGCGTTCACGCCGATCCCGCCGCCGCCGCGCGCGGCGGTTCCAGAGAAACGAAGACGCGCGGCGGAGCCGTCGGCGACGACAGACGCGTCCGCGGGCGCTCCCGCGTCTCGTCGCCTCCCCGCGCGGCGGCCGCGCGGCTTGGGTTTCGGGCGCGTCGCGGTGTGCCGCGCGTGCGGCGCCAAGTCTGTGTCGACGGCGACGGCGCTGGCGCTCCCCGACGCCGCCGAGGCGTCCGCGACGCCCGCGCGGCGCGTCGCGTTTTCAACACGAAACGGCGACGGGACCGAAGGGACCCGCGCGGGGCACTTGGACGGACCCGCGTACCTGGCGGCGCTCGCGCGCGCCAACGTTATGCGCGACGGAACCGACGAAAATCGTTCGTCGTCTGTCGTCTGTCGCCGCGCGCGTCTGTTTCAGCCGGGCGAGCCGTTCCCGCTGCGGTGCGCGTCGGCAGCGCCGGTTCGCCCCGACGCCGATGACGTAAACTTTCCCTCTCAGGGAAACACGTCGTTCCCCTCGCGCGCCGCCTCTACCTCCGTCCCTCTACCTCCGCCCGTCACGGCGGATGACGTGATATACGGCGCGTGGTCGCGCGCGGACGGGTGCTACTTCGTGCCTCTGCGCTGCGGCGTGCGGTGGGTGGGCGCGCGCGTGGAGGCGACGGACGGCGCGGCGTCGGCGCTCGTCGAGTCCGCCGCCGTCGAGTCTGACTTTCGCGTCTCTCCGCCTCAGACGACAAAGAGGCGCGCGGCGCTCAAGCCCGGCGCAGTGTTTCTCCTGGAGGATGCCATCCTGGAGAACGCGAGCCAAGATTCTCGCGCGGATGGCGTGTTGAGTCCGCGCGCGGAGGGAGTGTTGCGTCAGGACGCGAGTCCGAGAGGTGACGAGCGCGGCGTCGCGAACCGAACACGCGGACCCGAGTCGGAGGATGAGCGCGACTTCGGATCGGAGCGCGAGAACGCGCCGGGGCCGGGACCGGGGCCGGGTCCGTCCGCCAAGCGCCGGCGCGTGCGCCGGAAGGCGAGCGCCGAGGCGGCGCGCGCCGCGTTGTTGCGCGAGCGCAACGAACGACAGGACGACGTCTTCGAAGACAGGTTGTAGGTGGGTAGCGGCTCGTAGTCTAACTTACGGCGTTACGGTATTCGCGCGCTTTTTTTTTTTTGACATGAAATAGTTTTGTCTACGCGTTCTTCGCGGCGAGCATCTCCACGGCTCTGTGTATCCATCGGTCGGTCATGCCCGTGACGGCGAAGACCCCGCCCACCACCGCGCAGACCCGCGCCAGGAAGTGTCCGAAGGACGCCGGCGCGTCGCTCACCTCCATCACCACCGGCGAGAGGTCGTACAGGAAAAACACCGCGGGCAGACCCGTCTCCGACCACCCGCGCGACGGCGTGAAGTACTCCGTCACGGAGTACAGGTTCGTCTTGATGACGCCTCTTTCGTTTGTACGACTTTTCGTTTGTCGGTTTCGTGCGTCTCCTTTGTTGCCGCGCGAAGTTCCGTCTCGTCGTCTCCGCTCGTTTACATCCGCCTCCGGTCGTCCAACTCCGCCGACGCTTTTCGCGTCGCCAATCAGCTCGTCGAGTTCGGCTCGTAGCCCGCCCACGCGCTTTCCCCTCGTGTACGTGGTGGGCACAACCTTGAGGAAGTACTTGAACGTGCCGCTCTTCTCGCCCTTTTCATGGTCGATCAGTCGGACGTACCCGTTCAGAGGGTCCACCTTCCCGGGGTAGTCGCGCCCGAAGGAAAGGCGCGTGATGGTGTGGCTCACGTCGATGTGCTCCACCTTGTCGTACACCATCTGCAGCGTCTGCCAATCCTGCGAGTGCACGGAGACGTGGAAGTTCCCGGCGACCCGTTGCACCTTCATGCTCCCGAAGATGCGGCACCCCTCCTTCTCCTTGCGCGCCTTCGCCACCTCCTCGAAGTGCTTGACGCGAGGCATGGGCTCGCCCGGGTTGCGCGGCCTCAGGAACTGGATCACGCCCAGCTCGAAATCCTCGTAGTGCGACTCGTACATCCCGAGCACGCGGCCGTCGCGTCCGATCCGCTGCTTGTGCAGCTCACCCCCGATGTCCGCCTCGTGCTTGCCGCTCGCGTCCAGCGCATCCAGCGAGATAATCTGGCACGGGAGACCGGGGAACGTCATGTCCAGGTTGATGTTTAGAAGCTCGTCCCGCGTGACGTCCACGCCCATGGTCGTCACGCGCCGGGGGGTGAGGTACGTCGCGAGCTCGAACAGGAACAAGATCGCCATCAGCGCGTACCCCACCAGGCTCACGATCGCGCCGCTCGTGGTCTTGCGCGTCAGGTGCGCCTCGGGCTTGACGTACGCGTCGAACGCCTTCAGCTTCGCCAGGAAACCCATCGCGATCGGCGGGGGAGAGGACGCCAGCCGCGCCGACCGGACTGATGAGCGTGGCTCCGGAAACTTCGCGAAACGTCGGCCGATTCGAGTCACCGTCGTCGACCGATTCGAGCGCTTTCCAGCGGATAGCGTCCCTCTCTCGACACTTCACGACACGCCGGCGATGGCTCTCGCGGCCCGCTCATCGACGTTCCTGCACAGCGCTCTCGCTCGTCGCGTCGCCGCCCCGCGCTCCGCCCCCGTCCGCACCGTCACGCGCGCCATGGGCGCGACCATCCCCGAGGGGGACCACTTCACCACGGCCGATCAGCCGGCGCGTTTCGCGAAAGGCAAGGCGGAGAACAACGCGCGCATGTTGACCACGGACTTCTACGACGGCTCGTTCCTCAAGGACCAGCGCGTTTTGGTGACCGGGGGCAACCGCGGCATCGGCCTCGCGCTCGTCAAGGAGCTGGTGGCGTGCGGCGCGAACGTCATCGTCACCTGCCGCTCGTCCAACGACGAGCTCGCGGCGATGACGAACGTGCAGGTGATCGAGAACTGCGACGTCACCGACACCGCGTCGGTTGCGAAAATGACGGAACAGGTTGCGGATCCGGTGGACATCCTCATCAACAACGCCGGGTATTTCTACGAGCCGTTGGAGACGATCGAGACGATGAACTTCGAGGAGGAGCTCAAGATGATCGACATCTGCGCCGTCGGTCCCTTGCGCGTCTCCTCCGCGCTGTGGAACGCGGGGAAGATTTCGCCGAACGGCGGGAAGATCGCCATGATCACCAGCCAGGGCGGTTCCGTGGCGTGGCGCGTGGTGCAGAACCCCACCGGCCACGACTACGGCCACCACATGTCCAAGTCCGCCGCGAACATGGGCGGCGTGCTGCTCGCGCAGGAGCTCGCGCCGAAGGGCGTCATGGTGCAGATGCTGCACCCCGGCTTCAACAAGACGGGCATGACCAAGAAGTACGAGCACATCTGGGAGGTGGAGGGCGCCGTCGACGCGGCGATGGGCGCGAAGCGCGTTCTGCACGAAGTGAATCTGATGACCCCCGAGCACAACGGTCTGTTCATCAACTGCGAGGACGGGCTGCAGATCCCCTGGTGAGACGCGAGACCCGGGCGTGAAGATCTTCGTCGTCGGTGTAGCCGGGGCGGCGGCTCGTTCGACGAGAGACAAAAAGACGGGACGCGAGGGAGGCGCGCCTGGGAGCGCGAGACTTACGCGAAAAAGAAGAAGGCGCGTTTGAATGCGTACTGTATTACAGCAGAAATATCCTCCTGTTCGTGTCCTCTATGTCGTCCGCCTGCTTCTGCTTCCTCGCTGCCTCGGCGTGTTTTTCCGCCTCCTTCGCCTCCGCTTCGGCGAAGAACTTCGCGGCGTCGAGTTCCACGTCGCGCGTCTCCCACTCGGGCCTAAAACAGAGCGGCTCGTACCACTCTTTCCCGAATCCGGCTCGCGCGCGCGCCGCGTCGTTGAACGGCGGCTTCAGCACACCCCGGAAGTGCCGCCACACGATGCGGTGGAACCGCTCGATCACCGACGCGTCTTCCCCCAAAGGCGGTTCCGGGTTGCGACGTCGCTTCGACGCGAAAACCTCGCGCGCCAGCGCTTCGCGCGCCGACGAGTTTTTTTTTTCGGCGGAGGCCTCCGCGACGTTCGGTTCCGAAAACAGACGCTCCTGTTTCGCGCGCGCCGCCGCCGCCGCCGCATCCGCGGCGTACTTCTCGTTCTCCACCGCGCGTTCGGTATCCAGCGGCGCTTGCCCCTCCCACAGGTTAACCGCGTCTACGTGCGTGTCCCCTACGCTCGCGTCTCGGCGCGCGCACAGGAACGTGAACCAGCGCACGCCCGCCGCGCAATGCGTCACCTCTTCCGGGTAGATCACGTGTTGGAGCAAATCCGCCGACGCGTCGTCGCCGCCGTTGCGGAACTTTCCAATCGTCGCCGGCAACACGTCTAAACCGCGCGCTTCGTGCACGCAATGTTCGATCACCAGGCGCGCCTCCAGGCTTTCAGAGGTCTCGGCCGCGCTGTTCCACAGCCCGTCGTGCGCGCTGAGCGCGCCGTAGTGGCTGCCCAGCGCCTCCAGCCGCGCCGCCAGCTTTGAAAAATGACGCGACTCGTCTTTCGCGACGGCGACGAAGTCGTCGAAAAACGCCGTCGGCATTTGTCTCTTGGCGCCGAAACGCGCGATGACGTCCCAGGACAAATCGATCGCCCAGCTCTCGATGTGCGCCAACGAGTGTAAGATGGCGACGCGGCTCTCGGGCGAGCCGCCTTTGCCCAGCTTCGGGGCTTTGCTCGGCTCGACCAACGTCACGCGGTCGTCTCTGTACCGAGACAAGAGTGATTTCGGAACGAGATGAGATTTCGGAACGAGCGGAGACAAAAAATACAGTACGGCGGAAAGAGGCGTTCGGATGCGTCAGCTGGTCAGGTCGAGAGGCTTTGTTTCGGGTGCGCGCGAGTCGGCACGAAGAGAGGTTTCGGTTTCGGGAGCGCGTCGAGATGAGGATCGACGCGGTCGGGCGTACCTCGCGGGTTTGTCCGGGGGAGCCTCGTGCTTCGCGTCGGGGTCGGGGTCGTACGCCACGCGTATGTCGCCCTTCGCCCACAGCGCGGCGATCTCGTCGGTCAGCGCCGCCTTGTCATGGGGGCTCGGCGTGCGCAGCACCCTGGTGGTGGGAGTCGACTTCGTCAGTGGCAGCAGGATCTCGGCGGCGGAGGGCGACCGGACGCGGGAGGGGGCGGAACACGGCCGACACGGCGCAGCGTCGCGCCAGAGTCGGTGGACGATGGATCTCGAAGATACACGCACCTCAGAGCCGCCTCGACCAGCGTGCACTCCGCGAGCGGCGTCGGGGACGCCATGTCTCCGGGCGTCGCGCGACGGGATGTGCGCCGAGGCGAACGCGTCGGCGGCTTTTCTCACCCTTTGTCGTTTTCGTTCACAATTCGGCGTCGGAGTCTCGGAGACGACTCTAGCTAGGCTATACGACGGTCGGGACGTTTCGCTCTACGGCGCCTACCGCGGCGCGTCATATTACCCGATACCTCGCCACCTTCACGCCCTCGCTTCCCCCGAGAGCGTCGCGTCCAGTTTCTCCGCCAGCACCGCCATCCACGCCTGGTCGGCGGGCGTGAACCCGCGCTGCGTGCCGCTCGCCGCGACCAGCACGCCCTCGTTCCCCACCGGCGTCACCGCGACGGCTTGTGCGTTTTTCGGGAGGTAGCTCTGGAACTCCACGCGCCCCGGAAACAACGCGAGGTTCGCCAGGTAGTTACTCACACCGCTTTTCATGCACCGCTCGCAGATCGGACCGATAATGAGCCGAGTCGAGCCGAGCGCTTCATTTAGCGCGTCGTCGCTTTTAGCGGCGATTGAAACGGCATCGCCGAACGCGGCGCGCGGCGCGACGCCGGCTTGGCAGACTCGTCTGCCTTTGTACACCACCGCGAAGGACCCGCACTGCGTGGCTTTGCTTAGCGCGTCCCAGGTCCAACGCAGCTCTTCCTGCGCGCGTAAAGGCAGGCTCGGATCGACGAAGCCTCCAGGGCCGGGTACCGCGACGCCCTCCAGCGTCACGCGCGTGGGCGGCTTTTGCTTCAGCGCCAGCCACTGCAGGCCGGTCAGCACGAGCGTGCCCGCCATGCCCAGGCACAGCACGTCCGCGCGCGACTGCGCCGAGGACGCGTCCGCGACGGGCGCGACGCCGGAAAGGATGCGGTTCAGCAAGAGCGCCGCCACGGAGACGCCGCCGACCACCAGGGGGGACGCGCGGACGGCATCCTCGTTGCTCTTGACCCAGTCCTCGTCGAGGTCGGCACTATCACCGGATGCCGCGCGGGCGAGCGTCGCGCGGCGCTCGGATCTCGAGGGGACTCGAGAGGCCCGGAACGCGCGGGGAACGCGGTTCGTGCCGCGCGCGGGCGGGGGGGCGACGAGACGCGCGTGCCCGCAGGCGCTCAGGCACGACGCGGGCGTCATCGCGCGAGCCGGAGTGGAGACGTCGGCGGTCTGACTGCGGGACACGTGGATCGGCCATAACCTTTTCACACCCGGCGTCGACCTCGGAAACGCCTCGACTTTATTTTTTCAAATATTTTTCGAGGTGCGAGCATCCGATCCTCACAAGTCGCGCGCGGTCGTGTGAGCGCACCCGCCCACGCACGAACGCGCGGATAGGAGCGAAGGACCGCGGGGAGTCGCGTTCTTCCGTCATGGACAGACCCTCGCGCCGCGGCGCCAACAAGGCGGAAAAGGCCGCGGCTGCCGCGAGCCAGCTCAAATCGCTTCGCGAGAAGGGCACGAAGCGCCTCGATACGGTCGAGGACCTGGAGGACAACGATGTGTACACCTCGGTACGCACCCGCGGAACCCGAATGCGTCGCCGAGGCCGCGATGGCGTTCGAGCGAGCGCGCGATCGGCGTCGCGGACCGGGGTCGCATCGATCGAGGCCGTCCGGTCGATCGCGCGCGCCGCGAACGCGGCGTCCCGCGCGCGCACAACTTCAAATTTCTCGGCGGTGCCAACAATAGAGCGGTGCCAAAAAAACACCGCGAGCGGACAACCACCTGACCCCCTATGACCCACTCTCCCTAAACTCCGCACCCGCAGATGACCGAGGAGGAGTACGCCAAGTTCGCCAACGAGCGCCGCCAGAAGTACGGCGGTTTCGTCGTCGGCGACGAAGGCGATGAGTGCGTGCCCGCCCGACCCGACGGCTTTCAAATTCCCACGCTCCCGCGCGGGCTCCCACTGCCGCACAAAGCGGTTTGAAATCGCTCCGCGCGTTTTCGTTTTCGACGCGCGACGCCGCCGCGAGTCGAAACGAAGAGCATTGGTCGAACTCCGAATACCCTAGGTGATCCCCCGAACCGACACGCCATAGAACCTCTGCTCACATCGTCTTTCACCCCGACACGCGTAGGTACGTCGACCTCGGCGAGGAGGACGACTGGACCACGGCGCAGCCCGGCGCGTCCGACGACGACGAGGAGGCGGCGGATGGCAAGAAGCGCAAGAAGGGCGGCGACGAGAAGGGCGACGCCAAGAAGGCGAAGCAGGAGAAGGCGGACAAGAAGGACCGCCAGAGGCTTGCCAACATGTTCGCCAAAAACGCCGCCGCCGCCGCGGGAGGCGTCAAGCGCAACAGGCCTGAAAAAGAGGCGAAGCAGCCTGACGCAAACGCGATGGATGCCGACGACCTGCTCGAGAGCATCCTCGCCGGCGTCGGCGGCGACGCCGCGCCTGCGCGCCCCGCGCCGCGCGCGGCCCCCGCGGCGTTCCCCGCGAACCAGTTCCGGCGCCCGGCGCCGGCGCAGCCGCCCTCCGTGGCGCCCACGCCCGCGGCCACGGTGCCCTCCGTCGTGACCCCCGCGGCGCCGCGCGCGGCGGGCCCGCCGAGCGCCGGCAAGGCGACCCCCCGCGTCACCTTCGCCGAGCCCGGCCCGCCCGAAACGGGTTCGGCGGGACCCGGAGACGAGTACTTCATCCCGCCCCCCCTCTCGCCGCCCAGCTCCCAGCGCGACGACGAGAAGGGCGACGCGCCCATGCCCGCGGGCGAGGACGAGGACGACGCCATGGACGAGGACGAGCCCCCCTCGCCTGGCGCCGCCGCCGCGGCGGCGAAGAAGGCGAAGACGTCCCCGCCGGGCATCCTGAAGCCCACCTCCGAGGCGGCGGAGGGTCCCGCCCCTGTTCGCGCGGTGACTTCCGCGGGCGTCGCGGTGGGCACGAAGGTTCCCGCTGCGCCCTCCGCGAGCGACGCGTACGCGTCTCTGATGGCGGACGACGCCGGCGAGGTTGCTGAGGATGTCGCGCCCGCGACGATCGCGGATGGTTCGCTTCCCCTGGATGTCGACGACTCGCTCCCCTTTTACCTGCTGGACGCGCACGAGGACATCAACTCCCCCGGGAAGGTGTTCCTGTTCGGCCGCGTGCCCGTGGACGCGTCCGTGGCGAACGGCGAGACGGTGAGCGCGTGCGCGGTGGTGCACAACATGCAGCGGTGCGTGTTCGTCGTGCCCCGGCCGGAGGCGTTCGCGGACCCGGAGAATGAAATCTCCGACCTCGAGGACGCCGCCGCGCTCGCCGCGCGCGCCGCCGACGCGGCGAAGGATGACGAGGCGCTCGCCGCCGCCGCCAAGAAGGCGAAGGGCGCGCTGCTTCGGTGTCTGCAGGGTCGCGCGGCGGAGGTGAAGGGCGAGGTGCGCGACGTGCTCCTCGCCAGGGGCATTGAGAACTTCTCCATGAAGCCCGTGAAGCGCTCCTACTGCTTTGAGCGCGGGGATATTCCGCGCGGCGCGCAGTACGTGCTCAAAGTGAAATACCCGGCGCTCGCCGCGCCGCTCCCCTCCGATCTGCGCGGCGCGCACTTCGTGTGCGCTCTGGGCACGCAGACGGGCATGCTCGAGCACCTGATGGTGAAGTCTCGCGTGATGGGTCCCTCGTGGCTGGCGCTCAAGGGCGCCAACAGGGTTGCATCCGCGTCGCAGGCGTCCTGGTGCAAGCTCGAGGTGAACGTCGCCGGCGCGCACAAGGCTGTGCGCGCGCCGCGCGGCGACGCGCCCAGCCGCGACCCGCCTTTGTTGACGGTGGCGGCGCTCAACCTGAAAACCGTGGTGAACCACCGCGCGAACGTGAACGAGATCGCGAGCGCGTCCGTGGTGTACGTGCGCGACGTGCGCGCGGACTCGGCGACGCCCACGGCGACGCTGCGGGACGTTAACAAAGTGCGCCACTTTTCCTGCGTGCGAAGGTTGGACGGCGTGTCGATGCCCCCCGGCTGGGACCAGATGGTGCGGAACGAAAACGACACCAACCCCGCGGCGCGGCGCACCAAGTCGGTGGTGCTCTCCTCGCAAACCTCCGAGCGCGGCCTGCTGTCGTTCCTGCTCGCCAGGCTGCAGCAGCTGGACGCGGACGTCATCGTGGGCCACAACATCGCCGGGTTCGACCTGGACGTGCTCCTGCACAGGCTGCAGGCGAACAAGGTTCCGCACTGGTCGCGCGTCGGCCGCCTGAAGCGCACGCGCTTCCCCAACCTCAACGGCGGAGGCGGCGGCGGCGGCGGCGGCGGCGCGTCCCTGGGCGCGATGTCGTGCGTCGCCGGCCGGCTTCTGGCGGACACCTACCTCGCGTCGCGCGAGTTCATCAAGGAGGTGTCCTACACGCTCACCTCCCTGGCGCAGAACCAGCTCAAGATGACCCGGCACGACGTGCCCTCGGCGGAGATTCCGGGCAAGTTTGGCACGGCGGCGAATTTGCTCTCGCTCGTCAAAGCCACCGAGAACGACGCCTGGCTCAGCCTCGGTCTGCTGTTCCACCTCTCCGTGCTCCCGCTGTCGCGGCAGCTCTCCAACATCGCGGGCGTGACGTGGTCCAAGACGCTGCAGCACACGCGCGCCGCGCGCGTCGAGCACCTGCTCCTGCACGAGTTCCACGCGCGCAAGTATTTGCTGCCGGACAAGCTCTCGGCGAAGGAGCGCAAGCACGGACGCGGCGCGCACGCCGACGACGTCTCGGACGAGGACGGCGGCGAGGTGAAGGCTGGCAAGAAGAAGGGTGGCCCGGCGTACGCGGGCGGTTTAGTGCTCGAGCCGAAGAAGGGTCTGTACGACAAGTACGTGCTGATGCTGGACTTCAACTCGCTTTACCCGTCCATCATCCAGGAGTACGACATCTGCTTCACGACGGTGGATAAGCCCAAGCCCGACCCCGCCGACCCGGACGCGCCGCCGCCGCCGGTATCGCTCCCCGAGCCTCCCGCGGGCGGCCCGGGCGGCCCCAACGCCGCTGTGCTCCCGCAGGTGATCCGCAAGCTCGTGCAGAGGCGCAAGGACGTCAAGAACCTGCTCAAGTCCGAGCGCAACCCCGCTGTGAGGGAGCAGCTGGACATCCGGCAGCTCGCCTTCAAGCTCACCGCCAACTCCATGTACGGCTGCCTCGGATTCGCGGCTTCGCGCTTCTACGCCAAGCCGCTCGCCGAGCTCACCACTTTACAGGGCCGCGAGATTTTGCAGTCCACCGTTGATTTGGCGCAGGGTTTAGGGTTCGAGGTTGTGTACGGCGACACGGACTCCATCATGATCAACACCAACAGCAACAACTTACAGGAGGTGATGACAGTCGGAACGACGGTGAAGAAGGAGGTGAACAAGAAGTACCGACTGCTGGAGATTGAAATCGACGGCGTGTACAAGTCGATGCTGCTGTTAAAGAAGAAGAAGTACGCGGCGCTCAAGGTGGAGCACGGCGTGGACGGCCAGATCACCACCGTGATGGAGCAGAAGGGTCTGGACATCGTGCGCCGCGACTGGTCGCTCATCGCCAAGGCGCAGGGCAACCGCGCGCTGGACCTGATCCTCTCCGGGCGCCCGGCGGAGGATGTCGTGGAGGACATCCACGAGTCGCTCAGACGATGCCGCGCCGAGCTCGTGGCGGGCGCGGTGACGATGGACCAGTTCGTCATCACCAAGCAGCTCACCAAGCGCCCGGAGGACTACCCGGACGCCGCCAACCAGGCGCACGTGCAGGTGGCGCTGCGCCTGCGCGCCGCGGGCAAGCACGAGGGCACGAACCAGGGCGAGACTGTGCCGTACGTCATCGCCGTCAAGACGGATGCGTCGGGCGAGGACATCGCCGCCGGTAAGTGCGGCGCCGCCGGCGGTAAGGGCCTCGCCGACCGCGCGTACCACCCCGACGAGGTCACCGCGGAGGGGTCGGGGTTGAAGCTGGACCTGCACTACTACCTGTCGCAGCAGGTGCACCCCGTGGTGAGCCGCCTGTGCCAGCCCATCGAGGGCACCGACGCCGCGCGCATCGCCGACTGCCTCGGCCTCGACCCGAGCAAGTTCCACCACCAAATCGTGCACGCCGCCGCCGGCGGCGACGACGACGACTTCCTCAACGCGGGCTCCGCGCTGGACGACGAGGAGCGTTTCAGGCGCTGCGCGCCGCTCAGGCTCAAGACCGAGGCGGGCGCGTTCGACTTCCCGGGCGTCGCCGCGATCCTCGCGGGGAAGGTGGACGGCGACGCGGCGCTGGCGCCGCCGCCCAAAAAGGAAGAGGAGGGCGCCGCCAAGGAAAACGCCGGCGAGACTTTGAACGCCGCCGCCGCGTCTGCGCCGGCGAAGGCGGCGGAGACGCTCTCGTCTTCGCGCAAGCCCCTGTCCGGCCACGCGCTGGCGAACCAGGTTCGGCTGGCGGTGCGCGCGGCGTGCATGGACTACTACGCGACGCCTCTGCGCTCGGACGACGAGCTGGCGCCCGCCGAGACGCGCAACGTGTCTCTTCGCGTCGCCGGCGAGGGCGCGGGCGAGCACGCCGAGCCGGGGACGCTTCCCGGCGACCCCAAGCTTCAGGGCGTGATGTCCAAGGTTGTCTCCGAGGCGAGCCTGTACACGCAGCTGGTGCACTTCCGGCGTCTGCTGTGCGTGCCGGACGCGCTCGCGCGCTTGCCGGAGAAGGAGCGCGACGCCGCGCGCGCGCGTGTGCCGCCGGCGACGGCGGAGGCGCTGCGCCTCGCCGTCGCCGCCGTCGACGAGACGCTCGAACGCTCCGCCTACCGCTGGATCAACCTGCGCGAGCTGTACGGGTGCGCGGGCGTGGCGTGACGCGGGAGATTTTGAACACTTTTGGAGACAAAGATGGAGAGGAGGCGCGAGGAGGCGGAGCTCGCCGTGCGTTTTACGTAGACGAGTAGTGGCCTGCGATACAACCGAGTCCCTTTTACAAAGACTTCACGCGGCGCTTTTTTTCGTCACGAACGACGCGACTTTCGCCGCGAACCAGTCTCCGCATCCGTCCAGCGCGTGATTCGCGGTCGCCTCGGTTCCGTACTGCGCGATCGCGAGTATCGGGAATACCTTTCTCGATTCCGCGTTTCCCTCAGCACCGCCACGTACCGCGTTTTTAATCGCCTTCTCGAACGCGCCGCCGGCGTCGGCGGCGTCGCGGCGTTTATCCTCGTCGAGCGCGTCGAATCGCGCCGAGCCGCCTTCGCGTTTGGAACACGGCGCGTACTCGTCGTCGGCGCTCCGCACCCACAGACTCTTCGGGGCGCTCGGGAGGCCCATGTGTCCGATCTTCTCTAAGAACTCGCTTTCGGTCAAGTCCGAGCTGAACATGTCATCCAAAGTCATGCGCCCGGAAAGACTGAAGTACCGCGCGGCGGTCACGGGCGCGCCGAACACACCCGGCGTCGACCGAGGCATGAGCGAGTCGCCGTCGCCCGACTCCATCATCAAACGCGCCGCGTCGTGCGCGGCTTCGATCGCCTCCGAACCGTGCTCCATGCACATCGCCTCGCGGTCGCTCACCGGCGCCTGCAGAACCGCGGCGGTTATCGCGTCCTTGTGCCTCCCTCGTTTCAAAAAATGCACGATGTCTTGGCATCCTGTGCTGTGCCCCACGAGCGCGACGGCGTGCGCGTTTTCGTTTTCGTCTTTTTTTCTCGTCGCGTCTCGGTTCGCGCTCGCCAGGATGCGGTCGAGCACCAGATCGAGCTCCTCGACGTCCTTGTCCAGGTCGGAGACCCCGAACCCGAGGTAGCTCGAGGAGAGCGTCGGCTGGCACAGCCTCCATCTTTTCGCCTCCAGCGCCGCCGCGAGCGCCGGGAGGTAGGCCAGGCCCATCGGGCCGTCCGTGAGACCGCCCACGAAGACCACGGTGCCTTCGCTGTCGCGCACATCCGGACCGCTGGTGAACATCACGAGGGTCGGATCGTTCTTGTACACCGTCAGGTCGCCCCGCAGCGAGGCGCCCGCGGATGCCATCGCGCGCGCGGTCGAACGCGAGCGCCGACGGGCGGAAACCCTGCTGATCCGCGCGGGGAGCGAGCGCGCGGAGCAAGCGCGCATCGACAGTGGCGTTTTCGCGGATGCATAATCCGGTTGTTAGCAAAAATTCTTGGACGCGCGAAACGAAAAGTCGTTGTTCTTCGCGTGCTTCCTCGGACCAGACGCCCTCGGCACTCCGCGTCGCGCGCGCATGCCGCCTTCGCCCGCGCCGACGTTCCGCCCGCCGCGTCTTGTGGCGTCGTCTCGACCCTGCGGTCCCGTAAACGACGCGATCGCCGCGCGACCCGCCAGACGCGTGCTCTCCCGCAGCGCTTTTCGCGGTCGACCGGCCTCGCTCCTCTCGCGTCGTCCGGCGCTTTTCGCGCTCGCGCTCGCCTATTCCGTCCCCGGGCGCGCCATGGCGTGGCGCAGCAGCGGCGCTTCGAACGATGAGCTCGTGAACAACCTCAAGAACAACGGCGTGATCGAGCACGCCGACGTCGTGGAGGCGATGAAGAAAGTCGACCGAGGCTTCTACGTCGTGCGAGGTTCGGGCAATCCTTACAGCGACTCGCCCCAAGGAATCGGCAGCGGCGCCACCATCTCCGCGCCGCACATGCACGCGCACTGCCTGGAGGTGCTCCGCCCGTGGCTCAAGCCCGGCGCGCGCGTGCTGGACGTCGGCTCGGGTACGGGCTACCTCACCGCGCTCTTCGCGGAGTTTGTGGGGGAGAAAGGGCTGGTGGTCGGCGTCGACCACATCCCGGCGCTGGTGGCGCAATCGGAAAAAAACATTCGCGCCGACGGCAAGGGGCGCCTCCTCGACGACGGCGTGATTCGACTCGCGACGGCGGACGGTCGGTTCGGGGACCCGGAGAACCGCGGCCCGTTCGACGCCATACACGTGGGCGCGGCCGCGCCCACCTTGCCGCAGGCGCTCGTGGACCAGCTCGCGCCGGGAGGAAGGCTGGTGTGCCCGGTCGGCCCGGAGGACGGCGCGCAAGAGCTCGTCGTCGCCGACAAGTCGAACGACGGCGAGAAGCTCACCCGCCACGCGCTCATGGGGGTGGTGTACGTGCCGCTGACGGACGCGGAGCACCAGCTGCGGAGGTGAACGAGCTAGGACGTCGGACGTTAGACAAACACGCGTGCGAGAGACGTTTTGTGTTCCTTTTTCGAGGAAAAAAACCGAGAGCTCGTAAAAATCTTCCTCTGCTGCGAGGCGTTTCTTTTCCGCGCGCGGTCTCTCCGCGTGACACGTCACTCGTTCGGGAAAAACGTTTCGACGCGAATCTCGGCCGCCGAGGTCACACCGCCGCGCGTCGCGCACGAGCCTTGCCTTCGTCGAGGAGCCTCCGACCACGCGAACGCGCCCGCGTGTCCCCCGCGACCCGCCTCCTCGATGACGGCCGCGACCCACCGCCCCGAGGACCCCGCCGCGGTGCACTCCTCTGCGCTCTCGGCGTTCCTCGCCGGCCCGGCCAGAGGCATCGCCGCGGTCGAGTCCCTGCCCGCGCAGCCGTCGTACGCGCCCGCCCACACGAAAGGTGGGCCTTCGGACGGCTCAGTAGCCTCGGAGGACCCCGAGAACATCCGCCGCCGCCGGTGGGGCGCCGGCGCGACCGTCCCCTCGTCCTCGCCTCGCGCGCCGGCGACGCCGTCGCCGAGCGAGGCGAGCTGGTGGCAGAAGACCAGCTGGTTCAAGGATGGCGCCGCGGACGTCGCGCCCGTGCTCGCGGACCCCTCCGGCGCGGACCACGGCCGCGGGGGCATCGCCGACGCGTCCGCCGCGAGCGACGGGACGTGTCGCAACCGGTTCACCGGGCCGGGCCAGAGGGATCCCCTGCGCCCCGCGACGGCGAAGAGCGTTTCGTTGCACGCCGTGGAGGACCCGGGGGAGGTGTACGGCGGAGCGAACGCGTACGCGCGCGCCTCGGGGGGGGGCGTGTACGTGCCCGTGGGAGGCGCGATGGTGCACTCGAGGCTGTCCATTCAGCCTCGGGCGCGCCCGCGAGCGCCCATGTGTGACGAATTAAATAAAAACGCCGAGCCGAGACGATGCGCGGACGCGTTTGAAGCGGCGCTGCGCGGCGGCGCGGCGGCGCCCGAGCGCGTGGCGTGCGCGGTGGCGTCGGCCAAAGCGCGGGTCAAGTACGACTTCGACTTCGCCAAAGGCGTCTGGGCGGTCAGGGACACGGGCGCGGTCGTGAGCGCGCGTGAAACGTTGTCGGGACCCGATGCGCGCCGCGAAGGCGAACGAACCGACGCCGCGGCCAAAAAAAAGAGCGCGACGGACGCGACGAGGCCCGATCCCGAACTCCGCGTTCAGACGGCGACGGAGGCGACCCCGGAGACGTCCGCGCGCGCCGAGGAGACGCGCGGCGCGCGGCTGCGTTGTTTCGCCGCGGGGCACGACGCCGCGCTCGCCGCGGCTGCGGCGAAGCGGCGCGCGCGCGAGGCGCGCGTCGCCGCGGCGACGCTCAAGCGCGCCGCGGCGCAGGTGCCTCTGCCTCCGCTCGGCGCGACGGATCGGCGCCGGTTCGCGCGCCGCGCCGAAGACGCGCTCGGCGAAAAAGACGCCGAAAACGAACAAGAAGACGCCGTCGAGACGGACGCCGCGCGTTGGCGCATGCTTCGTCTGCGCGAGACGGGGGACGTCGTGTTCTTCGACGCGCCGGACGCGTGCGACGCGCTCGTGCAGGCGTGGCTGAGCGGGGAAACGCCTTGGCCCGAGATCCGCGTCATGGAGCTCAGCCGCGAGGCGCGCGCCGCGGCGGGCGTGCCGCGCGGCGCGCCCGGGCCGGTGGCCTCGGCGGCGCTCGCCGCCGCGGCGGCGGAGGAGCTCCGTTTTGTCGCCGAGGAGGACGCCGAGGCGAGGCGCGTCTGCTCGGAGGCCGCGTCCGCCTCGGCGTCTTCCTCCGCGGAAGCCTCGTCGCGCGTCGCCCGGCTGCCTCCCGGCTCGACGGCGACCCCCCAGCAGGCGAGCATCATCGAGCGGCTGGTGGAGGCGACGGGCGCGAGCGGCGCGGCGCTCGAGGCGGCGGCGGCGGCTGGGCGAAACGAAAACGAAAACGCCGCCTCCGCTTCCAACCGCGACGTCGAGAGCCTGAAGGCGTCGCTGCGGGAGAACATCAGGGAGAAGCACGAGTTCAAGGTTCGCGCGACCGCCGCGGAGGCGCGAGTCGCCGCGCTGGAAGCTGCGCTCGCCGCCGCGGGGATCGAGGCGCCGTGTTGAAAAGCATACTAGTCTATTTTACTCGTATACCTTAGTCTACCATGGTACGTACCGAATCAGGTATTAATACCACTTAAAGCTCTTCCTCTTCGCGCGCTTGTTTGGCGAGCGCTGACTTAATTTCGCTCGCCGCGCGTTCGCCGGCGGCGACGGCGCCGTCGACGTGGCCGCTCTTGCTCTCGGTTTCCGTGCCCGCGAAGTGCACGCCCCACGGCGCGATTTTCCGCAGCGCCGGGTGCCCGTACAGACGCCGCGGGTCGTCTCCGCGCGCCAGAGCGCCGCCGTCCCCGTCGTGCCACGTGTGTTCCTCCCCCGTCCACGCCTGGTGGTACACGGCGACGAGATTCTCGTCGACAACCGCCTCGCCAAACACCGAGCCGAGGTCTTTTTTCACCGCCGCGCGCAACGCGTCTCCGGAGCGGCCCGTCTTTTTGTCGGCGTGCGCGCCGAAGCGCAGCAGCCGCTCGCAGGCGGCGGCGCCGAAGTTGACGCCCGCGAGACACGCGCCTTTCTCGCCGAGGTCGTCCGGGTCCGCAGCCTCCCAGGTCACGGCGAGCAGCGCGTTCCCGCCAAACTTGGCGACGCCGGCGTCGCCGCTTTTCCTCCAGAAGTTTTCCTTGAAGCTCGCCACGACTTTGCACCAGTCCCCGGCCCAGGTCTGCGTGCCCCGCATCTGCGCGGCCTGGTCCTCGGGGAGCGCGGGCTCGAACGCGACGCGCGCGA
>Ga0209666_1000822_pt1 | contig 23690 bp, 21 predicted proteins | sample SaaInlV_125m_DNA_FD_184679 | JGI IMG/M metagenome (GOLD analysis project Ga0209666, IMG submission 184679) | Marine microbial communities from expanding oxygen minimum zones in the Saanich Inlet - Saanich Inlet SI037_S3LV_10m_DNA (SPAdes)... | ecosystem: Environmental > Aquatic > Marine >...
ACTTGGAAACAGCTTCCTAAAGAAAAGCTTAAATCAAAAAAAGTTATAGTAACAATTCACCATTTAGACGACAGTGATTTAAGTCCTAGAAAAATAAGAGAATTTAGAAAAAGAGATAAATTTGTTGATGCTTATCATATAATTACTGCAAAAACTCTATCAACTCTTCAAGAACTCACGCAAAAGAAAATCTATAACTTCCCTTTTTGGGTAAACCAAGATAATTTTTTTAATATAGAAAATTCAACAAATATTAAAAGTAAATACAATATTCCACAAAACAGTTATTTAGTCGGTAGCTTTCAAAGAGACTCTGAAGGTAAAAATCTAAATAAGCCAAAACTAATTAAGGGTCCTGATATATTTATAAAAGCTCTGGAGGTATTAAATTATAAATTTGGTAATCTGCACATTGTTCTTTCAGGATATAGAAGAAATTATGTAATGAATAAATTAGATGACCTTGGTATAAGTTATTCTTATTTTGAAAAGGCTAATATTGGAGTTATAAATGAACTTTATAATTGTTTAGATTTATACATGGTTACTTCGAGAATAGAAGGTGGTCCACAGGCAATATTTGAGTGTGCTATTACTAAAACACCGATTATTTCTACAGATGTAGGTATAGCAAATAAAATTTTACATCCTAGGGCTATATTTAGTATAAACGATCTTGAATCAGCAGCACCTAATGTGGAATACGCCTATCAACAAGTTCAAGAGTACTTAATACCAGACGGATTTAACAACTTTAAAACAATGTTTAACGAGGTTTCAACTTGAAAGTTTGCATAGGTTCTGAGTTCACAACAAACCCATATGGTGGTGGTAATTTATTTATCAAAAATTTAACAGAATATCTTTTAAAAATGAATCATTCTGTTGTTTACGACCTAAAAGATATTGATATTGACATAATTCTTATGATTAATCCTTTAAAAAATTCTGAAAAATCTACCTTAAATAATTATGATATAGACTTTTATCAAAAATTTATAAATCCTGAAAGCATATCGGTTCAAAGAATAAATGAGTGTGATGAAAGAAAAAATACTGACTATGTCAATAAAGAAATACTTAAGTCAAATAAAAATATCGATTACACGGTATATGTAAGTAAATGGCTACAAGAACTTTATAAGAAAGCAGGCATACAAGATCATAATTCAAATGTAATACTTGCCGGTGCAAATAGTGAATATTTCAACATAGATAGTAAAAAATTTTGGAATAAAGACAGGGAGATAAGATTGGTCACCCATCACTGGAGTGATAATTGGATGAAAGGTTTCAATACATACAAAAATATTGATAAACTTCTTTCAGAAAAGTTTTGGAATAGCAAACTCATTTTCACATACATAGGAAATTATCCAAAAAATATAAATTTTCAAAATACAAAACTTATAGAGCCTTTAAGCGAGAAAGCATTGGCTGAAGAATTAAAAAAGCATGATATTTACATAACAGCATCATTGAACGAACCTTCAGGTAATCATCATATTGAAGCAGCACAGTGTGGACTTCCAATACTATATGTAAATAGCGGTGGGATAACTGAATATTGTCAAGAATATGGATTAGAGTTTTCAGAAGGAAATGTTGCAGAGAAATTGGAATATCTAATTAATAATTATGATTCATATAAGGAAAAAATTAAGAACTATCCTTTATCAGCTAACACTATGTCCGAAGAATTCTTGAAACTTTTTACACATTTAGTTGAAAATAAGAAACAGATAATAATGAATCGAAAGAGAGTAGCCTTTTTACAGGTGTTACTCAATAAACTAAAGAGTTTAGTAAATAAATATATCTTTAATTTAAAAAGAGTAATTATTAAGCTATTAAGGTGATAAGTAAATTTAGCATAAATAGTGTGGCTAATTTTATTTATTTATCATTTATTTATCTAGTTCTCATGTTCGACAGATCTTTTTCAGGGATATATTTTAGAGGCTATAGAATCGGAGAATACATGGTTGCAATCGGAGTAATTTGTGTATTCACTATATTGATACTTGCATTTAGATATAAAAGTTTGAGTATTAATAACAGAATAACTTTTGCTTTGGTCTTATTAATTTCATCATTCATTTATTTAATTTTTGCTAGAGGCGACAGTTTTGATACGCCTTATATATATAAGGCAAGCTCATATATATGGATACTTGGATATTTATTGCTAGGTTATGTATTTCAAAATAAATTTCATTCTACAAAAAATGAAATAGTTTCTTTGAATGTTATTTTGTTAATTAGCTATTTCCTGGGTGTCGTTTATTACCCCAATTTTTTAATAAACTTTTTTACAACTTACTCTGATAAGTTTGATTTTCCTAAAGCGTCTATGTATTTATTATTTTATGTTTTAGTTACCCATTTAAATTTCAAACAATTTAATAAAAATCCAATTAATTATTATTATTTTTTAAGTTTGAGTGGTCTTTTTTTTCCGCTATTTATTTTCAAAAGCAGAGGGGCTTTTTTAGCAGCTTTGATATATTTTATTTTCTATTCGTTATTGTCAAAACAATTCATTATTACAAATTTAAAAATATTTACTCTTGCTTTATTAGTTGGTATCGGAGCATTCTATCTTTCCTCATTTTTAATTTCTGGTGCAAAAATAGAGCCAGAAAAAAGTACTGTAATAGTTTCAGAGGTATTCGAAAACAAAGACACATCTGAAGCGTTCTATTCCATTTATCTCGAAGAGGGGAGACTCTATTCAAGAGATGGTAATATAAATTGGCGATTACAGATTTGGCAAGATGTAATCATTAATTCTAAAGAAAATAATCATGTTCTGTTTGGTTATGGATATGGGGATATTATACCAGCAATGGATGATCCCCAGAGAAAAGGTGAAGATGGTACCAACGAAAATGTTCACAATTTTTTACTAAACATCTTTGCAAGAGGTGGCTTGTTCCATCTTCTAATTTATACATTTATTATTTATGAGATATTCAAATCGCCAAAGATCGTAAAAAATCAATCTTTGATACTGTTACTAATAGTCCCAATATTTGTAGTTTCATTTTTTGATGCCTCAATGGAGAATCCACATTTCCCATTAATATTTTATTTTTTTCTTGGAAGACTTACGAATGAATTGAAATTATAATTCAAATAAATATGAAAGCATTTATTACAGGAATTACAGGTCAGGATGGATACTACCTTTCAAAACTTCTCCTTAATAAAGGGTATGAAGTTCATGGCATAGTCCGCAGAAATTCGAGTATAAATACTTCACGAATAGACCCATTAATTGCTGAATATAGTGATAGTAAAAAATTAAATCTATATTACTCAGATTTAATGGACTCTTCTTCTCTAAACAATCTTATAAAAAAAATTAATCCTGATGAAATTTATAACCTTGCTGCTCAATCTCATGTAGCTGTTTCATTTCAAAACCCTTACTACAGTGCAATATCAGCAAATGCTGGGATTATTTCTATTCTGGAAGCAATAAAGAATGAAGAAAAAAATATTAAGTTTTATCAGGCTTCATCATCAGAAATGTATGGAGGTAAAGAAAAGACTATCTTAAATGAAGAATCAGTTTTTATGCCAAAAAGTCCCTATGCAGCATCTAAAGTATTTTCTCACAATCTAACTCAAATCTACCGAGAATCGTATGATTTATTTGGAGTAAATGGAATATTATTTAATCATGAATCACCTCATAGAGGGGAAACCTTTGTTACTAGAAAGATTACGAGAGCTGTTGGTAGAATTTATCATGGACTACAAGATAAACTAACGCTTGGTAATTTAGATGCCTCTAGAGACTGGGGTTTTGCTGGAGATTATGTCAAAGGAATGTATATGATGATGCAACAAGATACCCCCAGTGATTGGGTGTTAGCTACTGGTGAAACGCACACAGTAAGGGAATTCTTAATACAAGCTTTTAAATATGTTGACATAGAATGGGAGAAATACATTCAAACTTCAGAAAAATATTTTAGACCTAACGAAGTAGAATATTTGCTAGGTGATTCAACCAAAGCAAACAAAATTCTAGGATGGAAACCCGAAACATCTTTTGATCAATTGGTTGAATTAATGGTTAAAGAAGATTTAGTACTAGCCGAAAGAGAAAAAGTATTAATTGAGAATAACTTACTTAAACCAACTTGGGAAAACCCTACTAAGTAATATTGCTCTTATACCACTCGTATGTTATTTTAAGCCCGTTTTCAAGATCTGTTTTGTGACTCCAGCCAAGGTCATTAATTTTTTTTGAATCAATTAATTTTCTTGGATTACCATCTGGCATAGTTGTATCGAATTCCAAATTACCTTCGAATCCAACAACTTTAATTAAAAGATCAACTAATTCGGATATAGTTACCTCCACCCCGCTACCAATATTTAAGATTCCAGAATCAATTTCATTATCTATAAGAAATGTAATCGCTTTTGATAAATCGTCTACAAATAAAAATTCACGCTTAGGTTTTCCAGATCCCCAAACTTTAAATAACTTATCCTGTGAAATCTTTGCTTTGTGTAGTCTTTGCATTAAACCGGGGATGACATGACTACTAGTATCATCAAAATTATCATTTGGACCATATAGATTAGTAGGCATTAAATTTAAAATTTTATGTCCATATTGATGCGACATAGCATCACCCAGTTCAATCGCGGTTAACTTTGCCATTGCATAGGCCGAATTAGTAGGTTCAAGCTTACCAGTCATAATAAAACTTTCATCAATTGGGTTTGTAGCATTTAATGGATATATGCAACTACTCCCTAAATTAATTAATTTTATTTTATTGTGGGGAATAATAGACTCCAAGATATTCATATTGATTTTTAAATTTTCAAGCAAAAAATCAGTTCTCAACGTGTTGTTAGCATTTATGCCTCCAACCTTTGCTGCACAATTAATTATCAAATCTGGATTAAAAGAATTAATTAAATCTTTTGTTTCATTAAGGCTCATTAAGTCGGCATCTTTTCTGGTTGCCGCAAATACTTGTACGTTATTAATGTGATTTAAAGACCTAACAACAGAAGACCCAACAAGGCCCCGGCTTCCATAAACGAGAATTTTTTTATTTTTGATACTTCAATTATAAAATTTAAAATAAGTTAATTACTAAAAAAAAAATTTACAGGAGTGATTTCATAAAATGTAATAAATAACTTGCCTTATTCTGAATTCTAAAAAATGAAAAATTTAGAACGGAATACACCAACTCTTTAATTGAGCCAACTTTCCACTTGTGAACAATGTGAAACCTGTTTTCATAGACATCTGAATATCTTTCATGATACAAAAAAGCACTTTTAATAAATGCACCACTTGTTAACCAGGGTTTTTTACTACCAATATAATGTAAGAAAATAATATCACCTTTTATGGAGTCATCAAACTTTTGTGAATCATAGTTCAAATAATTATTAAGTTCATTATATTCTCCATTAAAGTAAGAGTTCAATACGTCCTGATCCCAAAAATTAATTGCCTTTTCTATTTTTTTAAGCTCTAATAGTAAATTGTTTGTGATCTCGTCCTTAAGCCATCTCTCATAATTAATCACCATCACACCAGCATTAAAGTAGGTTTGATTTATTTTTAGTCTTTTGAATACCTCATCATTGGATTGCACTACTTTTTCAGTTCTCACCGATAAAACATTTTTACTATTTGAAAGTGTATTAATTTCTTTATTTAAATATTCTTCAGGATTTTGCATACAAATTATATCTGCATCAAGATAAACAATAAAACTAACTTCTTTTTCTATATAATCCTCAATAAATAATCTGTAATAAGTAGCTTCACTTACATGTGAATCATCTATGTTAGGGAAATCATAACCAGCATTAATAAAATTATGTATATTTAGTTTTATTAACTTTGGATGATTTAATATTCTTAGAGGGACCTCTTTCATTAAGTTTTCATCAGGGTGAATAATATTTATCTCTACAGGAGATTCTAAATTTTCGAGAAGTGAAATCATTGAGGTAAAAGCTTGTTTGTTGTAATTTTCATCAAAACAATAAAGAAATTGATAGTTTGTGTTATAAATATTCATACATAATGAAATAATATATCAAATTATGATTTAACTATATATAATTAGCCAATGTGTGGATTTATTGGTGAAATATCTTTGGATAAATTAAATCCTCAAAAGTTAATAAAATGTAATGAGTTAATTGAATGTAGAGGGCCAGACTCATTGGTTCAAAAAAACTTTTCAGCAGAAAGAATACAATATGGTTTAATTTTTAATCGATTAGCAATTATTGATTTAAATAACAATGCAGATCAACCAATGGAGTCAGCAAATTCTAGTTCTGTAATTATGTTTAATGGTGAAATTTATAATCATAGAAAATTAAGAAAAGAGCTAGAGCAAAAAGGTGTAAAGTTTAATACAGATCACTCAGATACTGAAGTCTTGCTAAACGGTTTAGATTATTTTGGTCTCGATTTTATAGAAAAAATAAAAGGTCAGTTTTCCATAGCTTACATGCAAACTTCTTCACAAAAAGTTTATCTTATCAGAGATAGAGTGGCACAAAAACCATTATTTTACTCATTAAATAGCTCAGATTTGATTTTTGGTTCAAACCTCAAATCCCTAGTGAATTATAAAGATGAGTTTGAAATCAATAATTCCTCTATTGAAGAGTACATGGAGACTGGTGTAGTCTCTTCGCCGAACACAATTTTTAAAAATATAAATAAAGTTGAACCGGGCCAAATAGTTGAAATCGATCTTTCACTTAAGCCATTCCGATTAATTAAAACTAATTATTGGAAACCTGAAAACTTTATCGATGATAAAATTTTTAATGAAGAAGAGTTTTTGCATCTTTTTACAGAAGCAGTATCTATAAGACTTGAAGCTGATGTTCCAGTTGCCAATTTTTTGTCAGGAGGTATTGACTCCACTGCGATTGCAAAAAATTTACATGACAGTTCTAAAACTATTAATACATTTTCTATAGCTATAACTGATTCTAAATATGATGAATCTAAATGGTCTAATGAGGTAGCTAAGCGATACGGTACCCAACATAAACAAGTTAATATAAATTCAGATGTACAGAATTCAGAAATACTTAATTCGATTAACTCGTTGGATGAACCGTATTCAGACCCCTCTGTAGTTCCCTCATTCATATTGTGCAGCGCTATATCCGATAACTACAAAGTAGCTTTATCTGGAGACGGAGGTGATGAATTACTAGGAGGGTATAAAAGAGTTTCAAATACTTTTAAAGAAAAGAGTTCATTAAACCATCTTTTTTCTAAACTTTATAACTTTCAGCCCACACTATTTGGGACCGGAGCAAACCTTTCTTCAAATGATAAGAGTTATGAAGTCTCATATACCGGTTATTTATTTGACTCTAAATTAATGAAATACCTTAACCTTAGTTCGAGTAAACATGAGTTTATAGAAGATCTTAGGTCAAGAGAATTTCCGCAGTATAAAAATCTAATGCTTGCGGAGTACTATCTTTTTTTGTCTGAAATGATGATGCTCAAAGTTGATAGAACCTCAATGGCAAATTCTCTTGAAGTGAGGTCACCTTTTGTAGACCATACCTTGATTGAGTATGTTTTTTCAAGGAATCATTCTTACTATAATCCAGAAAACCCAAAACAAATTTTAAAATCATATCTTTCAGAAGATTTTGATTCATCATTCACTTCTAGGTCTAAGCAAGGATTTATATTTGATCTTGAAGGTTGGGTCTTTTCAAATTTGCCTTTAATATCACAAACGTTAAATGAAGGATCAATAATAAACAATATCAGGAGCAATTTTCTTAATTATTTTTCGTATAATAAAACAAGAATAAATGCCAATAGAATCTGGAGAGCCTTTGTACTTGAGTACTATTTGTCTAACATAAAGATTCAAAGTCTTCAATAATAACTTCTTTGACTTTTTCATAACTGTAGGTATTTTTAATTTTTCTGATAGCTTCTTTCTGAATAATTAGTTGAGAATCAGAATTTTCTAAAATTTGTTTTAATTTAAGAGAAAAATCATTACCCAAAAGATCAAATAAATGTCCATTTATTCCATTTTCAATGAGCTCTTGATTATTATTAATGTTGCTTGCTATTGCTACACATCCATTAGCCATTGCTTCTATTAAGGTTTTGGGGTTACCCTCATAAAGTGAAGGTAGTACATAATATTTATAATCTTTATACTTCTTTTGAAGCTTGTCATGCGTTAAGTTACCTAAAAATTGAACATCTAGTGAATGTTTTTTTGCAAAGTCCTGTAAGGTTTTCTTCATTGGCCCTGAACCAACAATATCTATTCCTATTCCTAGATTTAGTTCTAATACCTGTTCAAAGAGAAATAAATAATTTTTTTGCTCGACCAACCTTCCAACACAAAATAACCTATCATCGATTCTTTTATCTAAGACATCTATATCCTCAACTAGAGACCAATTTTGAGTTCTTTTTAATCTAGCATTAATTGTTTTAAAATTATTTTTTAAAAAACTAAGATCATTATGACTAGTAACTGTATAAAGATCGGCGTTTTTAAGAGCATATTTTGTAAGTTGTTTAAAAAAATATTTCTTTAAAAAGCTTTTCTTATCTTCTATTGAAAATAAGTATGTATCAAAACCAGTTCTAAGGTATAAAGGTTTTTTAATCAGTTTTTTTAATAATAGTGGAATCCAAACACCATTTAGTTGATTCTGTTTTATTAAATCGATATCTTCAAGGTGTTGTTTCAGAAAAAATGGCATAAATATAGTTTTTAGAAAGCGTAAATAGCTATTGTTATATTTTTTAAAAATTGTGTACAGAGGTAGTATCTTGAATTCACTTAAACTATCAAGATACTTTAGGTCGCTTGAGTCTCCATATGTTACTAAGGTCACCTCATAACCATGATTACTAATTAAATCTTTGTAAATTGAAAGTTCTCTCTGTAAAGTTCCAGAATTTTCCCAAGTTTTTAAAGAATAGTCGTATGTAAAAAAATATAGTATTTTCATAAGATACTTTTTTTGATTAAATTATTAAGTTTTTTAAATTTATGAAACATTGAGGTAGCTCTTTTTTTTAATTTTATTTTCATGAGGTTGAACCTTTTCTTTATTGAGAAAAAAAACAGCTCAATACTCGAAAATGTTAAAGAATAATCTTCACTCTTGGTTGTTAAAATTATATTTTCAGTAAACTTCTTTTTCCAATATCTAACATCTAGTTTTTCTAAATTAATTTTTTCTATATCCAGGTTATCCATGAATTTAGATAGTAAATCTTTATTAACTTCATTAAAAGAATCTACATACAGAATTGGTAGATCTTGATAACCTTCAAAACATCTGTGTTTTTTTATAATAGGTATTGATCCGAAATATAAACTTTCCCACATTCTGTGTGTGTCTGGTCCGTTTCCCGATGGACACAGAATAAATGCATTAGATCTCAATGACCTTATATAATCTTCTCTATTGTTTGATGTCGAGATATAGCACCAATCTTTATTTCTGAAATTTTCATACAAGGAAGACCTCTCCTTGTAGTTTGTGTTTACATTAAAATTTAAATAAAGTGATATTTTATTTTTCTGATAAAAAATTCTATTTAAAGGAGGAATATCTTCTGATGTCACATTTTTTTTTGAAAAACTATTTCCTAAACCTAATGGGATATTTTTTACAAAATCATTCATGATGGAGTTATTTACAGCAAACCATTTAGTAACGCTGCTTGGCTTTTTATTATATAATTTATTAGAAATGACTTTATCTGATTGTGATGAGATTAAGGTAATATTTGTTAATTTCTTCTCTTTGTTTAATAAAAAAAAGAGTTCTTCAACAAAATCTGTATGGGAGAATACAATCGATCCACTTCTTAAATTTAAATGACTTGATTTATAAGTTATTGATTTGTGTAATTCATCCTCTAACTCGTCAACAACTATTAAATCTGCACTGGGGGTATAAAAATCTTTATTAATATTTTCTGCAAAAACAATATTAGAAAACTTCGACAGTTTTTCGCTGCTTATAAAATTTTCCGGCAATACTAAATCTTGGATCATTCAAACTTTCAAAACTTCTTTTTTTATTGCTACTAAATCAAGACTATCAAGACTCTCAGCATAATTAATAATTTTATTATTTTTCACATGTTGAACATCAGTTGAGATTATATAAAAAAGATTTATATTTTCTTTAATCGAATCATCAATACTATTTAGTTTATTAGAGTTGCTCAAAATTATTACAGTTTTTTTTGTATTAATTGCTTTATTTAAATTTTTGTTGATATTATCTGTATTTAGCAGAATTATAATTTCACATTTTTTAATTGAATTAGTGATTAGTGCAGGAAAGTCTTTTTTCAGTTTGGAATAAATTTCCTTTTCTTCAGTATCTTCTGTAGGAAGTTGAAGAAATATCTTGTTAAAAGTTTGTCCGATCTTGACATTGTAAATTCTATAGTATTTTGAAAGTTTATTTTGAAAATTATTTAAGTATATGAGCAATGTTAGGACTGCTTGATCTTGTCTATGGTTAAACCTATTACTCCCAATAGGGGCAATACATTCTTCTATTTGACTGTACTTTGACCATTCTTTAATGATTTTCATTGTCAATATATTTTTTGAAACTCCAACAATTCCTGACATGAAGTTCCTTTTTTCGTATAAATTTTTTGGAAAATCTAAATAATTAAGGGTATCTTTGTGAGTCCAATCTTTTATTCTGTTACTTGAATATGTAGCATAAAAACCATTAGCTCCTATTAAAGTTTTTATTAATTTTGGATTCTTAGATATAACGCAAGCTGCATCAAGCCAAAGTAAATTATTTTCAGAAATTTTTAATTCTTCATAAATAATTATTCCTTTCCATGAGTACTCACCTAATTTATTATGATCATCTCTTCTTTTCGAAACAAATGATGGATAATCATTGAACTTAAACAATTTGATTGTCACATTATTTATTGTTTTTAAGTGTTCTTTTTGTGCATTATTGAGCCCTAGATCGTAAAATATAATTTCTTGATTTTTGTCGTATAAATTTATACTTGCAATTAGATTTAAGGATCTATCAAAATACTCCGAGTCTGAGGCAGTTATATAGGTAATTCTATTATCAAAAATTTTTTTATTTAGAAATAAGCCCTTCAATCCTGAGTAGATTACTAAACAAAAATCAAAAATAATATTAGAAAAAAGGTCTATTAAAGTTTTGATCTTCTTTGTTGTTTTATTAAGCAATTTGATAATTATTTATATTGTTCGTAAAGTTTTTCTTCTTTTATATTTGAGCCCATTAAGGAGTTGATGGTGTTCTTTATCTCAAACCTTTCATCATTTGTTACGTACACACTTCTAGCTAACTCAATAAATTCTTCATTAAAAAGCTTTTGTTTTTCAAGAATTCTTATGTCATCCTCAATCTTCCACAGTTTTTTATTTATTACTAGTAGTTCTTGATAATATTTTTGTATCTTTTCACTGGGAATATTATTTTCGAAAACACTTTTCAATTCATTAAATTCATTTTCCAAATTTACTTTTTTATCTTGTGAGCTAACGTTAGAAAGTTTGATTTCTAAAATTGTTAATTTGTCAACCAATTCTCCAATTGAAACAGGTATTTTAATTTTCATTTTTCTCCCACATTCTATTAATTCGATTATAAGCTACAAATAATCGATAATTTCCCAATTTTTTACTAATTCTAAATTAGCACCCTTTATTTTGTTATTTTTAATATTATGAAAGTATAGTTTTGCCTTTGTTTCAGACCTTTCTACTAAATGTAAAAAGCTGCTGTCTATGCAATGTATTTCTTGTGCTTCTTCTATTAATTTCATGTATAGGAAAATGTTATTGTAAATATCAGTCTCTTTTTTTATATAAATTACAGGAATGTCATTTCTAATTTTTAGGTCAGCGTCACCAAGTGAACTTTCCGCATGAACTAGACCGTAGTTAGCATTGACATTATGTTCACTGGATAAATGTTTATAAAGATTTTTTTCTTTAGGTATGTCTCTTTTGTACTCAAAGTTATTAAATGAAATATCGTAAGGCAGGTTTATCTGTTTGTAAAAACCTGAATTGAATGGTTTTCCCCTTTTTTTAAAACCAATTTTTAGTATTTGTAAATCAACCTTTTTAGAATATTTAAGAATATCATCATCCTCAATATCTACAATAAAGGTAGAAACCGATGGATTATTTTCATATAGAAAATTAACATTTTGTAAATTTCGTCTTTTTACCGGAAGATGAATTATTTTATAATTTTTGCTTAGATAATTTACTAATCCTGCACAAATTATGTGATCACCAAGACCAAGGTGGTGGTACAGAATGAACTCTTTGTCCTTAATTTTTTTTAAATTATAAGTCTCTTTTTTATTGAGCATGTAAATCTAATGATAGTTCAAAAAATTACGAATTAAATAGATTTAATCGCCAACAAAAATATATATAGGTAATAAAATATTTAGGTAAACAATGAGTAATATAATTAACCTTCCAGATTTTATATTTGAGAATGTAGATATTAAAAAAATAAGTAAATTTAAAAAAATTAAATTATTATTTACTGGTGTTTTATTTATATTTGTTTATAAATACACAACAGGAAATATATTCTGTTTTTTTATAAACCTTTTTTATAGCAAGAATGGAAAAATTTACTTTAAAGACAATCTTTACTTTAAAAGTATTGATGGAAAAAATTTTTATTACCCAAATAAGCGAATAACTAGAATTGCAATAGATCATAAACAACTACTTAAGAAACTTTATTTAACTTATTGTTTAGATGAGTTAGTTATAGAAAATGGAGATACAGTACTTGATTGTGGGGCAAATGTAGGAGAACTTTACAACTATCTATCTTCCCAAGAAATAAGCTTCAGATATATAGCTTTTGAACCTGATAAAGATGCTTTTTTATGTTTACAAAAAAATGCTGAAGACGGTATTTTAAATAATTTTGCACTAAGCAACAAAAATGGAGACATGAAACTTTTTTATGATACACACGGGGCTAATACTTCACTTGTAGACTTTGGTTCAGATAAACACGAAAAAATAGAAGTAAAAAAATTAGATTCACTAAATCTAACCAATATAAAGTTATTAAAAATTGATGCAGAGGGATTTGAACCAGAGGTATTAGATGGTGCCAAGGAAACATTGAAAGAGATTTCCTATATAGCAATCGATTACGGAAACGAAAGAGGTGTTAATGAAGATTCAACAATGGTTGAAGTGCTTAATTTATTGTATGAAAACAATTTTACTTTAATTAAAGATAGTAAGTATAGAAAAGTAGGTCTATTTAGAAATAATTCACATTCAAAATGAACATCACTTATGTATTCACAGGTGGAAGAAAAAAAAGCATAGAAACTAAAGAAATTAAAGCAAGAGAACACTACTACTCAGCTTCTTTATTTAAAGATGAAGGTTATGAATTAAAAATTATTGAATTTGAAGACACTAATACAATTTTTTCTAAAATATTTTACTACTACGACAGAATCTTGAATAAATTTCTTAGCCTTCCTTCTTACACACATAAATTGTGCTCCTTTAGAAATCTAAAAATATTAATGAATACTGATAAATTATTCTTAGTTACAGAATCTGCTGCATTTTCATGCCTCCCGTTTTTAATAATATTGAAAATATTTAGAAAAACAGAAGTAAATATTTTTGTAATGGGCCTCTACAGTAAAAAAATAAAGTATAAAAAAATGGAATCTATTCATTTTATGTTTATAAAACTTCTCACATTTTTGTCTACAAACATTTTATTTCTAGGAAAAGGTGAAATGACCAGAGCAAAATTAATTCATACTAACTGCAGTAAATTTAGCTATATAGGTTTTTGTACAGATGTAGATTTCTGGAGTATGGAAAATGATTCATTAATAGAAAAAAAGGAAGATCAAATCTTATTTATTGGAAACGACAGCAATAAAGATGGAGAATTATTAATTAACGTTGCAAAAAAGCTTCCAGATTTGAAGTTTTTAGTTATCTCAAAATTAACTGAATTCAACAATATTAATGTACCTAATATCGAGGTTATTGATGGCTCGTGGGATGGTGATCTTATAACTGATGAGGAGTTAAAAGTAATTTACAAGGAATCCACTCTTTCAATTATTCCATTAAGAGATTCATTCCAGCCTTCTGGACAAAGTGTTGTTTTGCAGTCAATGTGTATTGGAACTCCTGCGATGATTTCTAATACTGAGGGTTTCTGGGATAAAGATAAATTTAACCATAATAAGAATATATTTTTTGTTTCTCCAAACTCAACCGAAGAATGGGTAGATGCAATTTCTAAAACCATTAGTAACAAAAAACTACTAGGTGAAGTTTCTAAAAATTCTATTTTTGATGTTAGAGAATACTTCAACCTTCAAACTTTTCACAAATCCTTAAAGATATTAACTTTTTAATTATTCAGACCCACCCAAGGTATAATCAGAATCTATTATTTGTTTTGAGTAATAAACTCCCGGTTTATCCCCATATTTTTTAATGGCAAATCCAGCAAATCTTATCTTTTGTAAATTAAAATTTCTTGGCTTAAAACAATCCGATATTATTATTTCTCTAAAACCTACCATTTTGAGCCAACTCAAAATAGCTTTTTTAGATGGTAGGTGTGTTATTGTCGTAGTCATTCTATATGTATTTGGATACCAAATTTGAACTACATTCAAATTTCTTAGAAACAAATTTCTAATGGTTGAGCTTTCAAAAACAAGGACTCCGTCATCTTCTAACAAGTCATATAATTTTTTAATCAATTTTAACTGTTCCGCGTTGTGATAAAAAACGCCAGTACAGTATATTAATTTAAACTTTCCAAGATTATCTAATTCATTTTTTTTCATATACAAAATATTTGCAGTTATAAATTCTGTTTGAGTTTTTATATCTTTAAGCCATTCCATATTGTTCTCTTCTTTATCGGGTAAATCAATAAGAGTTATCTTTGTGGGATTCAAGGATTCTAAGCGCTTCGTATCTAAGCCATCTCGTGGACCAATTTCTAAAATATTCGTATTGTTAAAATAACTTTTCGAAAACTTTTTTACTAGTTCCTCAAATAAATAAACTCTGTAAGGTAAAATTTCTTTTTGTAAATCTTTTTTAAATATTCTTAAATAAATTTTTTTTATTATATAAATAGTGAACTTCATAATTATTTATTATAGAGTCTTAATGTAAACACTATTTTATTTATATCAAATTTATTCAAAAAATAGGTATCATAAGCTGAATGGTAGATAAAAAAGTTGAAGCTTTATGCGGTCCATATCCTGAAAATTTTATTAAAGAAGATATATTAAGTAATCCAGATTTCGTTTTTATTAATGATCCAAATTACTATACAAGAACTCTACAAGATTATGATGAAAACTTTGTAAGTGTAAACTCTTTTACCGAATGTGAACACTACGTTGTTGGTGGTTGGGACTACATGCCTAAAGTCGTAACTGAAACCACTTTCCATACAAGAATATCTGTCAGTATATTACTAATAATACTATTTCAGTACACAATAAAGGTAGTGAAAACTAAGTTGATCAAATGAAACAAATAAATTTATATTTCGTCTTCAAGTCAATTATGGTTTTGTTATTGGTAATACTTCCATGGTTAAATGCAACCTATAATGACCTAATAGAACCAGAAAAGATAACTTCAGATCTTAGTTTTTATGAAATAAATACTTGTGAAGTATCTGCAGCAGAATTTTTGATGAAAAATCCAAATACTATTTATCAAGATCACTATTACTTTACATTAAACAACTATTCTTCGATAGCATGTTTTGGTCAGATAGCGGGTGTATCACAAGTCGGACAAGATTTTTATATTGCAATAGGTACAAATTCTCTTATTTCAACATTATTACAAGGAGTATTCTGGATTATTTGTATTTCCCTTATTTCTAAAAGTAAAGAAAATACACCCAACAAGAGGTTCTTTTCGGAACTTTCAGCAGGAGTGACGTCTTTATTATTTACTTATCTATTTTTTTCAGAAGTTAGATTTTATGAAAAAACATTTTATTTACTAGATATGTCCCAGACGAATTCTTATATGTTGTTATTTATAGTTCTTTATTTTATTACAAAAAACTTATCCCAAATTATTACAGACAGGACTCAAACCATAATCAACTACTTACCTTTTATGTATTTACTTGTAGGCTCCTTTAGCGGTTTAAATGTTAATTTATTTTTATTCGTATTTGTTTATTTCGGTATTCAAAGAGTCTTTAATGGAGACATTAAAACAAAATACCTTTATTTATCTGGTCTGTTAATTCTATTTTGGACTATCAACGCTATTGGTGATAATTTTTCATTTAAACCAGATAAAATAAGAGGACTTACCTCATCATTTTTTAGTTATAGAACAACACTCGCTTGGAGTTTAGTTTTCTTTTTATCGGTAGTGGGAATATATTTTCTTTTTAAAGAGTCATCTAAATATTTTGATTTATTGGTATTTAGGAATAATTTATTTTATACGAGTACACTACTAATACTTCTTGGATATGTAGGTGCTAACAATCCATTTATTAATTTTCTAAATTATTTTTACTTAGGTCAAGAAAAAATGGGAACTAGCCAGTCAAGCCCTTTTGAGTTTAATGAATGGTCAGAAAAGCTTGCGTGGAGAGGTTTTACCTCTAGCGCAGAAACTTCTGGTGAATTTTATGCTCTGGCTATCATTTTTATCGTTTTTTATATTCTTGTGAATAACAAAGTAGACACCAAGAGCATTTTGATGCTACCGGTTCCAGCAATAGGTCTATATTTTTCAAACAATCGAACAGCTTTTCTCTTATTGCTACTTGGCTTATTTTTGGTTATTGTTGATAAATTCGAAATAAAGAAAAAATATATGTTTCTATCGCTAGGTGCAGTAGCATTACTTTTTGCACTTTTTATTGGGTTAGATAAGTTTACGTATTCTTATTCATATCAAAGTGTCTTTATACAATCAAATTTAAATACAATCACTGATTCTGGTTCAACCTACCAAAATTACTTAAATCAAAATTATCAAAATGACAACGTCTACACTATTCTGTTTTCTACATTTACATTCATAGGATATATTCTTAACAGGTCTGAATTATGGGGATTGTTTATTGCTCGTTACAATCCAAACTATTTTGAATATTTATTTGGAAGTGGACCATACAATTTTGGACAATTTTATTCTGAGGTCAAAATCCAAGATACATCTTCTTTTTTAATGCCTCACTCATCTTTACTAACATTTATTATCTTCTTCGGGATGGTTGGCACAGCATTCTTAATATTTAAACTAGGAAAAATCTTTTATTTAGATTATGAAAATATTAATAAAAAAGGACGCTATTTAATAGTTTTTATATTATTTAATCTAGTAAAGAGTGACTCAATTAATTATATTTATTCTGCAGTCACCTATTATTTTTTAATATTTTATATCCTAAAAGCTCAAGGTAAGCTTTTTTCAAAAAATGAAGAATCAAATTCACTTTCTCTGTAAATCAAATATAAAGAGCAAAAAATTATGTATAAGAAAAATATATTATTTATGAATAAATAATTAGGAGCTATTTGAAATTCTTTATACTCTAAATATTCTGGTCGAAGACCTATATTTAAGTTATTTTCACAAAAATCTGTATTGAAATACTTTAGATCATCAAATAAATAATTGTTTATAGAACATTGTGATGAATATGTGTTGACTTCATAAAGCTGTGTTTCAAAACTTTGAGATATATTTTTTGGAAATCCAATTATAAATAATGTTGATAATATAAAAATTGGTATTAAAAAAACTACGTATCTATTTTTATTTATATAGTGAATAACTAGAAAAATAAAAGACAATGATAAAAAGAATCCATAGTAAAAAGGTTTTATAGAATCACCTACAAGTGGATCCCAGTTTTTAACAGGATAACCAATTACTGATTGGACTAATAGAAGCATCATTCCAACAGCGGGTGCAAACAGAAATCTAGAAAACTTATTTTTTATAATTACGCTTCTAGTTAACATGAAATAAAAAATTACAGAGCATATAAGTCCCAAACTTGTTCTCGTATATAGGTCTGTATTTTTTTGAGCTGTTATCAATATGTTCAAATCTGAGACATTGATCTTAGGTGGTTGTAATTGGTTTGAAATATTAAGGGTTACTATTTCATTCCTATCTCTAAACATCAAGCTAGAGTCATTATTCCAATATATATCGAAATAATCTCCAAATGTATCAAGCAAAGTCAGAGAAATAAATGAGTCAGCATGGTTGTTTTTGATGGGACTTTTTACTATTTCTACAAAATCAAAATTATAGATGATATTGGGTGAGGCTATGTTGTTATATTTTTCTTCATGAACAACTTCCAGTATTGATGATTTGTTTATTGCAGAATCTTGAATAATTAAACTTCCAAGGACTGTTGTCGAGAGTAGGAGTATGAGAACTAGTTTTTTAAAGTTAACAGTAAACAGAATTTTATAATATGTGATTAATAAGTAAAGACCCACCATACCTAGTGCTGAACCTTTCGTAGAAAGTAAAAGTGCTAAAAATGGAATTGCCATAAATAAATACAAAATTTTATTTTGCACTTTATATTTCTCGATACAAAACAACACCCATGGCAAAAGCGAGAATATTAAAATCTCTGGTTTAAACGTTATTCTCATTGCTATTAATATTGGAAAGAAATTTACACAAACAAATGTCCAGAGGATGGCAGACTTGTTCATTTTTAATTCTTTTAGTAACAAATAGAATCCTATTAAACCAAAACAATAGAAATAAAAATTGACCAACTGTACGCTCTTATTTAAAAAATAAAAAAAATTGTTAACAGTAAAATATTCTGAATAACTGTATAAATGTAGTGAATGTAAATAGTAATAAAAGGTCCCCTGTTCCCTGCCAGTTTCTGGTACTACTGATGCAAAGTATTCAAAATAACTAAAATATTTTCCAAAATCTGCACTTTGTGTTGAATCAAAAAATAAGTAGGTTACTTCTTTCATATAGAAGAGCGAAACTATAAAAAAAACAAAGGATATATGATAGTTTTTAATTAATTTCACCAAGTAATTATAGCTATTTATTTAAAATCTTTATTTATAAAGACATTCAAATCTTTATATGGGTCATAGTAGTATTCAATGTTTAGATTTTTTCTATATTCAGATGTATCAATTTGGATATATCTTTCCTCATAGAAAGAAAAATTACAATCAAAATTAATATTATCTGTTGGGACTCCTTTGTGGATTCTCATAGGGTTGCACATTACTACATCTGGTCGTGATAAAAGAGCTGTATTAATGTTATCAAACTGCAGATAACCATAATCTTTCAAGGGTCTAACAATGTACCCTTCAAAATGATTTGTGGGGTGTACGATATAAGTGTAATTAGGCTTATCTAGATAAAACAATATAAGAACATATTCTAAAGCTAGTATGTCGTAATCTGATGAAAAATAATTGTCTATCTCTTGGGAAAGCTTATAAAGGGGGTATTCATTTTGAATATTATCTAAGTTACTTAAATTTGCATATGATTGGTTAAAAGATTTCGCAAATACAGAAGATGACGCTACTAAAACAAGTATCATCAACATTATGTATGAATTGTTTAATCTCAAACCATCAAAGAAAAAAATTATAAAATATATAAGATAAAAAAGATGGTGGGAATAGTTATGGCCACCTATAAAATAAATTAAAATCGAAATATATATATTTAGGTAGAGCGGAGAGATTAACTTAGTGATTATTAAGGACTCATTTTTTTTGTAACGTATCACCTTAACAATTTCAAAAGTAATAATGCAGAGTAAAGCAAAATAAAGAATTTTATTAAAGTAAAAAAATTCTCTAAACCAAATTCTTAGTTCATTGATTGAGCTTTCTGAACCTTTGTTTGCATATCCAAATGGAACAAGTACGTAATTAATTACAAGTAAGTCAAACATATCATTAAAACTATAAATTAAGCTAACTATGAATGGTGGGATAGTTAATCCCAAAAAACCATACTTAATTGTATTTTTATCAATTTGTTTATTTTGGATTATTAAAACAATGTATGGCAATACGAAAATCAAAGCTACCTGATTTATCAAGAAAGCACAAGATACAAAGAAAGTAGTTAAAAAGATAGTATTTAAATTGAGTCCTCTTTGTATATATTTGTAATAAATATAAGCAATAATAAGTAGTACATAGATTTCTGAATATTCAGAAACATAATCTGATTTTGCAACAATAGTTGTAAATAGAATTGTTGCAAAAAATGATGTAAGCCTGAGGTTGTTATTTTTAAGATTTAGTGTTTTATACAGAAGTAAACTAATTATGCAGAGCAAAATATCATGAAAGATTTTAAATATAACATAAGATTTTCCTGAAAGGAAAATAAAAAAGTAATATATATAGAAAAATAATGGTCCTTTTGAGTCCCACTGGACTTCTAAAGGCAAGTAGCCGTCTCCAATTGGTAGAGATGCCACTAAATATGAAGGCGTATCCCAAGAAATTGTCTCAAAATGTAGGTATTGATTTTGTGTAATAATAGTAAAAATAAAAATACCCAGAATATACAAAATATTGAAGTTATTTAGATATGAAAACAAGTTAAAAATATTGCTATCAAGATCTTTAGAAAGATATCTGGAAAACCCAAATACAATCACTAAAAATAATGCAGATACAATGTATACCAGTTTTTGATGCTCAATGATTTTTGTTACTAAATATGGTATTGAAGTAAGGGTGAATATAAGTAAAAATGAAGTTATGCTTTTAATCATATTGATGTTTTTGTACACTATTGAATTATTATTGATTTAGTGAATAAAACCAATAAAAATATCAAAATTTATAGAGGATAACAATGGAAAATAAAAGAATATATCCTTTGACAATAATTCTTCCGACTTATAACGAAGAAGAAAATATGAATATTTGGCTACCTGAAGTAATTAGTCATTTAAGTGATGTAAGTTATTTAGATTTTGAAATATTGGTTGTAGATGATAATTCAAGAGACCTTACACAGAGTGTTGTAAGCAACTTAATCTTAAGTTATAAAAATTTAAGATTGATAACTAGATTAGACGAACCCTCGCTTTCAGATTCAATTTATGAGGGTATCACTGCTGCTACAAAATCAAACATTATGTGGCTTGACGCAGATGGTTCTATGGATATTGAATCAATTTTAAAGATTATATCTCAAGCACATGAAGATAACTTAGAATCAATTTACGTAGGATCAAGATTTATAAAAGATGGGGGATACAAAGGAAAAGACAAGTCTATTGATTTATCCATAAATAAAATATTAAGTAATTTAATTAACTCCGAAGAGTCACCTCTAGCTATTTTTCTTTCGTTATATTTCAATAAAATATTAAGTAAAATTTTGAATCTGGGAGTGACTGATTTGACAAGCGGCTTTATTCTTGGACCTAAAAGACATTTCCAAAAAAAACCTTTTGTAAATTCTCATTATGGAGAGTATTTTATAAAAGTTATAGTTAATTTACACATTCAAGGGATAGAAATTAATGAAGTTGGATATTACTGTAAACCAAGACTATATGGAAAATCTAAGACTAGTACAAATCTATTTAGGCTGATATCATTATCTAAACCATATATATTTGCAGCTATTTCTTCAAGAAAGGAAATTCGTGAACATTTACGACAAAGAAAATAACTTACTTGGATGCCACATCGTAAATGGTGATATTCCTGATGGAAAAAATTTTATCACAGATTCTAATAATTCATTCCAAATTGGTACTTTTGGATTACCTGAAAATTCTTCTATTGAAAACCACGTTCATAAGAAATATGAAAGAAAAATTAATATAACTTCGGAAGTACTGTTCGTCATAAAGGGCAAGATAAAGGTTAATTTTTTTGATGACAACTTTCAATTAGTAAATGAGGTAATTGTTAATCAGAATGAAACAATTGCAATGTTTGGAGGAGGACACGGAATTGAAGTATTGGAAGAAACTAAGTTTATTGAGATAAAACAGGGTCCATATGATGATCAGCTTGACAAAAGATACTTTTCAGTTGATTAGAGTATTCGAACCTAAATTATCTTATTCAGATAAGTATTCAGTAATAAAAGCAGTAGTAAATAACCAAATATCTGGTACAACTGAGAATGTTCAAATTTTTGAGTATAAGTTAGCTGAGCTTTTCGATAGAAAATTTGCTATAGCTCTAACAAATGGTACAACTGCTCTTGAGATGGCCCTAAGAACGTTAGATTTAAAAAAAAATGATGAGGTTGTAGTTCCTTCCTTTACAATCATTTCTTGCCTATCAGCAATAGTTAGATCAGGGGCAAAGCCAGTGTTTTGTGATGTAGATAAGGATTCATGGAATATGACATTGGATGATGTTAAAAGGGTAGTAACACCTAATACAAAAGCTCTAATCATGGTTCACACATATGGACTGCCAGCAGACGCAAAAAATATAACAGAATTTTGTCAAAAAGAAGGCATAAAAATAATTGAAGATACCGCTGAAGCTCATGGGCAATATGAGTCAGGTATCAAATGTGGATCTTTTGGGTTGCTTTCTACATTAAGTTTTTATGCAAATAAGCATATTACAACAGGAGAAGGTGGCGCAATATTAACGGATTCTGAGGAGTTATATTTAAAATTAAAAAAAATGGTAAATCTTGATTTTGGAAAAATTAACAGGTTTAATCACAGTAATTTATATTGGAATCATAGATTAGGAGGTTTGCAAGCTGCCCTTGGAATAGCTCAAATTAATGGGGTTAATAAAACAATAAAAAATAAGCAAAAACAGGCAAAAATTTATGACAAAGCATTCTCAGGCTTTGAAAATTTATTTTCTATACCACAAAAATTTTATGGAAGTACTGAAAATCATTACTGGGTTTATGGGATTGTTTTAAAAAAGGACAATGAGAGAGATAAATTAATGAGCTATCTTGAAAAAGAGAATATTCAAACAAGAGCATTTTTTTGGCCATTACATTTACAAGATGCAATTAAAGAGTATTCCTTAAACACCAAAGAATTAAAAAATTCTGAACATATCGGGAAAAATGGCTTGTATCTCCCTATTGGCAAACACATGAGTCTTAAAAAACAAAGATATGTTATAAGTAAAATTTTAAAATTTTATGGTTTCTAGCCCAAGTAAAATTAGCAGTAACATTGCTATTACTTACATAGTTATACTTCTTGCAATCTCTTTATTTCAAAGTTTCATGAATAACTCATCGAAAACACTTGAGGATATAACCTCAAGCCAAAGATGTAGAATATTTTCATCTTCATTAGATTTAGAAAAAAGAACTGAATTCTCGAATTCCCAAATTAATACTGATTGGAAAATTCAAACATCAGAGGGTTACCAAGAAGTCAACATACAGAAAAGTTATTTAAATTCACTAAAAAAAGACGCTACATGTTTGGGGGCAATACAAAATTTTGATATTTCAAATGGTATAACAACTATTGAAGTTGGAACTAATCCGGTTTTATTTCAGTTAATCAAACTTCTTTTTTTGGCTACAAATATCCTAATTTTTGTT
>Ga0209666_1000831_pt1 | contig 23541 bp, 4 predicted proteins | sample SaaInlV_125m_DNA_FD_184679 | JGI IMG/M metagenome (GOLD analysis project Ga0209666, IMG submission 184679) | Marine microbial communities from expanding oxygen minimum zones in the Saanich Inlet - Saanich Inlet SI037_S3LV_10m_DNA (SPAdes)... | ecosystem: Environmental > Aquatic > Marine >...
TAATTTTACAAATACTGCATTACTTGTGCTTGGCAGTACACCAAGACTATAAGTTAATGTGCTATCCATAATATAGCTTTGGCTAAAGATTTGACCTTGTCCGTCACTATCTCTAGTATAAACTTTAATATCTAAAGTATCAAGTATTTGTCCTGGTACAAGTTCTTCTGGACCTTTAGATGTTGTTGGTGTAACAAATCCGTCACCGTCTACAACAATGTCTTCGGCATTTAAACCAGTGGCTGTTGAATATACTAAATCTCCGCCGTTAATTTGTGTATCATAACTTGTTGGGTCTAGACCTATTGATCCATCACTTGACGATTTTCTTACAACAAATACATCTCCGTCTAATAGACTTATACCCAAATCTTGTACCAAAATTGTATCTGTTATGCCGTCACCTATAATGCTATTTGTAATTGCATTAACATTTGTAGCTGATGTTCCAGGAATTTCATCTGTCCCTGCTACAAAATCAGGTGCGTCAATTCTCACACCATTTTTATATAAATTGTAAACAACGTTATTTTCTAAAGGAGCATTTAATTGTACTGCAATTGTTGATCCGTCTGCTGTAAACACTTCATCTTCAAAAGTATTTTCAAATACGTCCCAATTATCAGTATACCAGCCTTGTGTATCCCAACCTGATGGCCCGGAAAAATCAAAACTACGTATTTCTACTCCCCCATAATCAATTCCGTCTAATAACTGCGACAACTCTTTACCAAACATATTTTGTCCTGGCTGATATGCAAATTTAATTCTATCTTCAGCACTTAATAAACTTATAGGCTTTTTATATTTGACTTGAATTGTAGCATTCAATGCAGGCGGTTTAGTAAATGTAATTCTACCCTTTTCCCTATTATATGTTTTAGTTTTATCTTCAATATTAGTAAAGGTATATTTACTACGTAACTGTAGTGTATTGTCTATGTAAACTTCAACCTTCTTTATATCAAGATCCATAGGCCAGCCTAGATCATATCTTACTCTAGCTCCTGTACCTGTAAATGTTTCTGTTTCGTCAAGTGTATCAAAAGTATAAGATCCAGCATTTCTATCAAACTTCATTGCTACTTTAGTTGATCTTACTAATCCGCCGCCTAATACTGCTGTTACTTTTGCAGGAGTACTGTTGTCAATCTGTGAGCCTTCAATTACGACAGTGGGCGCACTTGTATATCCGCTACCAGGTTCAGTAACTTCAATATGTGTTATTTTTCCGTAGCCAAGATATGCTTTTGCTTCGGCTCCTGTTCCTCCGCCGCCTTGTATTTTAACAATTGGTTCAAATGTCCAGCCACTGCCTCCGTCGCCAATTTTAATTTCAACAATTTGTTGTCCAATATTATTCTTCCAATTTTGGCGTGGATTAATATCTGTATCAAGATTTTGTTCAACGATAACACCATCTTGTATTCTTGCAACACTTGATTCAATACGCTTTGTTTCAGTGCTATATGCCGGACTTAAATCAAAATCTGTTGTTAACGAACTAGTATTATCAAGTACATCGTAATTACTTACAAATTCTCTTAGTTTAGTTTTATATGGTTTAAATTCTTCTACAAAATCTTGATAACTTTGTAAGTTATCGTTGTTAAACGTTATGTCATTTTGATTAAGTGTTCCTTTAATATGTTTGGCTTTTACAAAACTAGTTTTAAACAACCAATCTGCATTAGATTGTTCAGCCAATACATATCTTATTGTTGACATAAACAACTGGTTATATTCAACTTTTAAGCTACCTATAAAAATATTATCTCTAATAGCTTCTAAAATATTTCTTATTTCTGTAGAGGGATTAATATCATAAAAAGTATTATCAAATCGTCTATTGTCAAATCCAACAGAGTTTAGATTATAGTTATACACATTTTCTTTAAACTGTATTGTACCGTTTTGTCTACCTATAGTTTCATAATTAACCGTATAGTCTTCTGTATCTTCATTGGCAACTTTTCTTAATAATAACCAACCGCCTGATCCAACATTATTAATTTTAACAACATCATTAATGTTTACTTCTAATGGAAATAGTTGATACGATCCTTCAATGCTAGTTGTAATTGGAGTAAATTGATTAAATCCGTCTGCATACCAATCAGTATACTCCCAATAAGCTGTTGTATCATAACTTTGCAGAGCTTTTCTATACCATGTATTAGTTGCGTTATTAAAAGAATACAGTGCCCACTTGCCATTAATTTCAATATCTGAAGTTACTAGCACAGTAAATGGTCTAACATTAATTGTTGTTTGATCATTATATTCAGATCCATCATCAATTACTTGTGCTTCAGTAACTTGTCCTAAATTATTAATTGTAAGATCAATAACTGCATCTTTGCCTGTGCCAGTAATTGTAACTTTTGGTGCAGACTTATATCCACGACCTGGATTATCTATTCTAACTCTTGCAACTCTACCGTTGACAACAATTGGTGTTAATTGTGCATCAAGTATTTTATTCGTACTAATAAACTCTAATTCGTCTATGCTATCAACACTTATATCCCATAGCTGTGAAATAGTTGTAGGTATGTCATCCTTCTTTAACAAGTTTGATAGGTTATATTCGTCAGTAATTAAGTTTTGTTTTAACACTAAATTGATTCGTTCAATAGTTTGTTTTAACGCTTCTATTCTGTTAACAAACATACTTTGACGCGGTCTTGATTGTATACCGTATCGCATACTTAATGGAATATTAGGATCTGGAATTGTTCTTTCTGCAATATCAAAACCAATTAAACTGTCAAACCATTTACGTTCTAAATCTTGATCCGGAACACTATCAGGTGAGCCGTCAGCAAACAACTTATATTGATTGTGATAGTTTTGAGTAGTCTTATTAGAAGTATGATATTTAATTTGCAGTACACTATCAGTACCGTTGATTAAATCATCACAATTATTAAGAACAAATTTATCTTTTCCTAAGAAACTTATAAATTTATATCCCTGGGTTCTAGGATTAGCAATCAACTCAGCAATACCAATAGTATTAATATTTCTGCCAACTGGAATAGTTCTTTTATTAGTGACCCAAAAGTAGTATAATCTACCAAATGTTTTACTTGTTTCGTCATATACAATTTTTGACGAAAATCTAGTATTACCATATAGTGAAGTACCACTTACACCATTAGTGTACCCTTTCGGAGTACCAGATAACTGGTCCCAAGTGTCTGGTAAGTATGCTGATTCGACCCATTCACAAATAAGTATTGTTGCACCAGGTGTTAGCTTATTCCAGTTATTTTTTTGGAAGGTAGTTGTATCCTGATAAGGATTAACAAATTTAGCTTTACTCAAATCCCACCAAACTTTTCCAACAGGTTTGTTTGTCCAGGCTATAGCTGGATCAACAAGTGGATCGCTTGTTAATCCTGTATTATACATAGCAGGATCTGTAGGTAATTTATATGATATTTCTTGATCTGCTGGACCAGCAATTTTACCTTGTATAGGATCAATATAGTCTATATAAGAAACAATTCTATTTGAACGCTTATTATATATAAATGCGCCTGCAAATTGTTCAATATTTACCGGCGTACTACCTTGACTTATTACATTCCAAGATTTTGTATTAGGCGGTTTTCTATAATCGATTAATATTCCTCGATGATCACGTCCGTCAACATACTGCTGTGGAACACCAATATATGCATGATTGCCTACTGAATATACATTTTCTCCAAACATAGTTTGGGTTAGTGGATATACAAATTGTTCGCCATATACTAATGTTTTGTTAACATTTTCGTAAACATAAACTACACCTTTATCTAGTTTTGTGTTTCTAAAACTAGTAAAGTTTTTATCAAACGTTGTTACAGTGTCTTCTGTTGCGGAATATACCGTAAAATCAAACGTTGTTGGAATTTTTTGATCACCATTTAAACTTGAAACAAGTAAATCGTCTTGTCCAAAATCTATACTATATCCAAACTTTTCACTTTCTTCGTTATTAGGCGGAGTAAGAGTTTGTGTTAATTCAAATACGCCAGCATCGTTTTGTGTCCAAACATACACTTCGCCTTGATTAATTTTAGCATTGTCATTTAACGGAGAGCTAATTGCTATTTGTGTTCCGGATGGACTTAGTGACACTGCCTTTGCCCAAGCCTCATCATTAAACACAATTCCGTTATTTTCAATGTTTGTATTTGGTGCTGAAATAACTTGAGAAACTACATACTTGTTATCAACTTCTCTATAAACAATTACTCTAGCATCTGTAGTACTATCTTGTCCATTTATTTTTGCCGTTACCACTAATACATTTGAATCGTCGCTTACGTCAAAATTTTCACTAAACTCTAATACTTCTTCTTGTGGATTAAATGTTTCTTCACCATAAAAATTGTTTGCCGTAATATTTGGCAGATAACCCAAATAATCAATTTTAGTACTTACTGATATCCAAGAGTTATTTGTATTTGAAGGATTATTTGCTCCAATATCAATATTAGTTACTGCTTTCCACAAATTGCTATTATAAGAAACAACATTACCCGCTTTGTAAGAATATGTATTATCAAATTCTCCCATAAACTCAGCATCTTTTCCGTGGCGCCAGCTAATTTTGTTCCAGTATATAGAATTTAATACATCATTCATTGTTTCTGGTACATCTTTTATTGCAATATAATAGTCGTCTTTATAAAGAATAATATCACCTTTACTGTATACTTGCCTTCTATAAACTCCAGCAAAGGATTCTTGCGGTGAAACTCCGTGTCTAAATATTTCAATTGACCCAGGATTGCCGCCTTGACTTTTACTACCTATTAACAACGTGTAATAATTGCCTGATTGGACTAGTCTTACTTTGTTACCAAATTGTTTATTGTTTTCTCTATGTTCGGATACGAATAGGTCTTGAAATCTATATCCTCCGTTATTCAATCTTCTATAAATTGCAACAGCGCCTTCGTTTGTTAAACTGTTAGTGGTTCCTTGATCCAACGCAGGAATATTATAAACTTGTGTATAATCCTTGTTTAAGCTATAAGGAGGATTTGCTGCTCGTGCAATTCCTGGTTCTAATATTTCAGTAAAGAATGCATATTCTTCATCAATAATTTCAGGATTGGCAACTATATCAAAATTACTAGTATGTTCAAATACTAGTAATTTTCCAACTAAACTAGTTTGTAATACAATATTATTGTTTACATCATCTATTGTAGCAACAACACGGTCTGAATCTGCTTGTCCTCGAAGAATTGTATTTGCTTTTCTTCTAATATTATATTTGCCAATATTAGACTGTTCACTAAAATCTCCAGTTAATACTTTTACATATACTCGAATGTTGTTAAAGTTACGCTGTACAAAAACAACTTGTGCAGTACTTGTACTAATGGTTGTCAAAGCTAACCCGCCTTGTCCGTCTGCAGGCACTTGCACATCTTCAATTATATCACCGACTTGCGGTTGGAAGGCAAACCCATTAAAATCAAACTCACTAAGGGTCATATCAATATAACCATCCCATATATCAATAATGGTATGCTGTTTATTTAAAATATCGTAAGATAGTCCTGCGCTTTCAACATCGATTACCCTGTTGTCAAGTTGATATAGATCAAAGTTGGGGGTTGCTCCAATAGTAAGACTATCAGAATATTGTTTACCAACTCTTACTATCCATTTATTACTAGGCTGATCTGCTTCAACACCGTCTTGTGCATCTGCTGCTGACGGATCACCTCTATACGATAAGTGGCTTAAAAAGCTCACTCTATTTTTATTCGTTACATATACACCAATATCACCCACTGTAGCTTGTACATTATAATATAAATTAGTGTCACGTACAGAATCTTGTTTCTTAACATCAGCATACACTAATCCTCTACCCACATCATAATATCGAGAGTTATTGTTATATGCCGGAGTTGCAATTTTCCAGTAGCCTGCAACTGATGATGATGTAGAATATGTGTCTTCTTCAGTATAAAATCCTACAAAGTCTGTATCATTAATATATAATTCGCCACTAATATCAAAAATACCATTTGAATTTTTAAGGTATATTACTGCGCTATCAGATTTAAATGCAACGTAATCTACTTCGGCACTACCTGTGTCTGTAGTTATTCTTTGTCCAACTGTAGGTAATGTCACAAAAGTATCAACATACATAATATGATCAACTTTTTCTAAAATAGTATGTTCTGCTGTAATAAATGCAGCATTAAGTTCTAGTATTTCTCCGTCAAAGGGAATATAATTATCTATTGTAGGATATGTGAAACTACGTTGATTCCAAAATAGACTAAGTTTATCGCCTATTGCAGTACCTAAGTACATGTCTTTCGGAGCACGTATTAACATATGATCTATATTAGGATAATTTGGTAATCCGGGATTACCTGCAACTAGTAAATTTAGTGTAGTACTATCAGCATCAGCAGCATTTGCTAAATTAGTGTAAGAATCAAATGTTGAAAACTGTTGGGCGGCAATTTGTGGTAAAATTTCTCTATTAGCTTTCCATAAACTTTCTCTATATCGAACAATATCATTTTTAACATATGTTGCATCTGGTTGATAATCAAATGTTAATTCTCCATCTCCATTAGTTTTATATGCTAACTTAGTTTTAACATTACTGGCTTTTGGAATACCAACTGCCAAGTATTCTCCGTCTGGTGAAACATCAATACTTTTACCAAAGTCGCTATTAGTTGGTGTGAACATTTGCGTTTCGTCAATAGTTATTTTTTGTTCAAAATTTAAATTTGCTACATCTCTTGATCTTTTATAAACAGATATTTCTCCGTTGCCGGCGCCCGGTGCTGAGATAAACAAATTATTATTATTTTTAGTTACAGCAATACTATCAGTAAATCCTTGATCAGTACTATCATAATCTGCAGGATTTACTAAAGTTTCTTGCATACTATAAACTGGATTATTTTGTAGTACTGCCCAATCATCATCGTACTTGTCAACCCACACTTTTTGATTTTTAACTATATCTTGTCCAATTTCTTCGCTAATCTCTGCAACTGAAGCAACCCTGCTGTCACTAAGATTAACTATAAGATAAGGGACTTCTTCATCAGTAAATGGTGTAATATCGTTGTCAAGTGGGGCTTCGACTACAATTTTGTTAAAGCTTCTTTCTCTAATTCTGTATAATCCCAGTAATCCTTGTTTGCCAGCTGCCTTAAATCCAATATAATTATCTACCTCGTAAATATCGTCTATCCATTTATCAGTAGTAACTTCTAAAAATATAAAATTAGCTGCTGGTGTCTTATTAGTAATCGTAATTACTTTAGTTAACTCTGTTATATGTACGTTCTTTGAGCTTAGTTTCGCAACTCCCCAGGAGTCAGTAGCTGTGTTTGTAATCCATATTGTTTGACCTAATCCAATTTGATTTATATTTACGTTATATAATGTAGTAACATCTCCTGCAACAAAATCAACATCTTCTTCGCTTACATAACCAGCTGTTTTAACAAATTCTTCATCTAATACCTTAGTTGGAAATGGTTCGCTTACATAATCTGCAGGTTTACTATACACTTCTCCTGGCAATATCCTATATATATTGTTTAGGTTACTGCTAGGCAATGTGTTAACAAGTTCAAATGCCTGTGGAGAGTCTTGCATTTTTTTATCATCGAGTTGGAATTCAATTTGTTGAATATCTTCAATAGCGCCAAATCTACCAGACTGTATTGCCCATTCTTCGTATAATTCTAATGTATCTGTTGTATCACCTAATGCACTAAACAGTTTAGTAAACACATTCATTGTGCCTTTGTCTGCTATTGCACCTCTATAAAATTTATACTGACTTACATCGTCATTAATAATATTGGCAAGATATTGGCGCTTTTGATAGCCAATTAAATGCTGAGCCATTCGTTGTTGTTCGCTATCAAAATTATCAGTATCTAAATCATAAAAATCTGCAAATTGGTTGATTTTATAATCAAAGTTTGGTATTAATTCTGACTCTGGTTTTTCATTTAATCTATACCAAAAGTTAGAATTAAATAATTCAGTACCAATAACATTTCTTAGTGCTACGTAGTAGTACTGTTTGTATTTTACAAGATCTCCAATTTTATAATCTTTCCATTGTTCCCAGTCACCATAAGTTGCATCATCATAAACAAATCCAGGAATGTTTAGTCCGCCGTTCCAGTTATCTGATCTATATCCGTTAACACGTATTCTTTCTTGTCTATAACCAGTACTTGGATTATATATTAAATCGTTGAATATTGTTTTATTATCAAGCAATACAACATGTTCTTTTTGTACTACCGGTAATGACACATGATATAACCCGTCATCAGTTCCTTCTATCGAAACACCAAATGAGTTTTCGTCTCTTATTAAACTACTAAAGGATGAATCTAAAAAGTCCCCAGATGCTTTGAGTAAACTGTACCCATAAAACTCATCTGCTAGACTATCAATTATACCATAATCTAATTTGACTCGTAACTGATTAGCTGATGGACTTATTGCTATTAATGCACCAGATGCCCAACCTTGCGTGGTCCAATACATAAACTCTTTAGCCGACTGCTTCCAATCTTCAACAACATTAGCTTCGTTATCAAACTTATTAAATTCAAATCCTAAGTCTAATTGTCTTTCTGCGTATCCTAATAAAAAGTCAACAGTTTCTTGTACTGTATCAAATTTTGTTCCGTATGGTAACGTTGAAACTTCAGTTCTAAAATTCTTTTTAAATTTTGCTGTTCTGCCGCCAGTAGTTGGTAATTTTGGAAGTTTTACTGTATTATCATCAAATAGTTTTTGGCCTGCTTCACCGGCAGTAGACTTAAAATCATTTGTAGCTTTAAAGAAACTATTGCCGGTGGATATTATCTCGCCAACAAAATATTGAGTGTTATTGGCGTAAAGTGAAGCTTTTTCGCTTTTTCCACCTACGGTAACTTCTACAAAGGCGGCGCCGCTAACTGTTTTGTAATATTCAAAATACGGTCGTTGCAAACTATATCCGCTGAGTACATACCCGTTTGTAGCTTTTTCTATTAATACACCACTGTATGTTAACAATGTCTTTGGACTACTAGTATTTAAGAATACTTTGTAATTTTCTTGTGGAACAAATATGCCGTCACGGGCAAGGGATTGTGTTGGTGATCTACTATCTAATATTAAATTAAAATTTTCTTTGCTTGTAAATCCTGAAATTTTAATACCAATTTGATTTGTTAAATTTTGCAAATTAGTTCTATAGTCATCATAAACTGTTAACACATCACTAGCAACTAAATTATAAATGTAGTTTACAAAGCCAGATGTCATAACTCGTGAATCCGAGTTAGTAGTATTAGGCAATACAAGATCTTTTAAAACTAACTGTTTGTTAGTTTGTGTATATGTCCATTGTCCGCTTAGATTTCTTTTTATTCTCGATACATCAAACCCAAGACCCATTGTTTTAGCTGGTTGGTTTATTAACATTGCTATCATAACAGCAAAGGGATATTCTGAACTATTACGCCATGCATTTTCAATAGGTGCAAAATCACCAAATTTAAAATTTCTTGTAGCACTATTTAATATAAAATCATTTGCGTATCCTGATACTAACGGCGATAATAATTTTCCTTGTGAATCAACTGGCAAATGTGTGGTTATATCTGGTCTAGCATAATTTAGATCAAATGTAACATTAGAAGGATTTGCTATTTTTCCTTCTTCAATATTTTTCCAAAGTATTAAGTTATCACTTGTATACGGAGCAGGACCGTATACAGTATTCCACCAAGACGGTTTTATACTAAATCCTTGTATCTCCCAAGGATGACTGTGCGGACGGTCTGTATCATATGCATGTCGATATATGCCTCTCCAAAATCCAGGATTTGTATTTCCGTTTGGAGATAGTGTATCTGTATAATTAAAAGTCCAATCGTTGCCCCTATTATAAAACGTGTTATTAGTATAATTTTGATTATTTAGATTTGATTGAATCCATTGTTGAAAATCTGGTAGCAATGTTCTATCTATTTCTTGTTTTGTAAAATTAGACGTTTTAAATTCGCCACCAATAAACTGATCTATATCTAGTCTCAAATTAGAATAGTCAACTTTAATATTGTTGAAAATACGTTTTTCTAATTCAATTAATAAATTATCTCTAAAATCTTTATATGCCTTTATACGACTACCATCGTGTCCTATAATAAATGCAACTCCGTAATCGTATTCAGTTACTTCAGCATCATCATTGCCGGCTATTACTGCTGTATCATTTGTATTAGGAATATAAAATAATCTATTTAATCCTTCAAATGTTATAGTCTTAGCAGTAGAATCTGTAGATGCTTCTTTTGCATCTGACCTAGACGTATATAACGGATATGTCCAGCCTACAAGTCCTTGCTCAATACCTAAAATAGACTTAGTACTAGTTTCAATTTGTCCGTAAACTTTAAATGGTCCGGTAGAATTATTAACAGGTACTGTGGGCTGTACTGTGTCGTCAATTGTTAACATTGGATTATACTTAGGATATAACCCTAACTTAGTAGGTGTTGGTGAAATAAATGACCCATCAGATGACTCATATTCATAAATTTCAATAATGTCATTTTCTAACTGTCCTGCATCAATAGTTATGTAGCCAGCATTATCAAAGTTATAATCTTTGTTGTATGTTATTTGAGTACCATTAAGATAGACTAATAAACCTTTTGGAGTTAAATCTTTTAGTGTAAAAGTTTCAGTTAACGGGTAGTCTAGTGTTCTACGATCTAATACTGCATATTCAATCCTATTAGAAGAACCATAAGGTATCATATCAGAGAAATAAAACGGTTGTGATTTTATTTTATCTTTGTTTACTTCAGCCAATATTAAATCTACATGAGTTTTTGTTGCTCCGTCATACCCTAGATTTGTAGCGGTATCAATAAAGGTTCTTTTAAAACGTGCATATTCATTTTTAGCATATTTTAATGCTTTGACAATATTATATTCTTTGTTTGTAATATGATACAAAGGAAGATTAATTGGACCACTATGCTTTACAAAGCGTTTGCCAAATTGATCTAACTCTCCAAGGTCACGTAGATTATTTGCACCTAAGAACTTACCAGTAAAGTTTGGTAAATCTTCTAACATACTATCTACATGATCAATTACTTCGCCTAAAGTAAATTGCACAATGTCATCATTTAATGGATTGCGTTCCAAGTTGTAGGGAAATTCATAATATCCGTTTTGATTTTTTATTGTTTTAGTATCAGTTTTTACCTTAATAACATCGCCGACATTTAAATCGTTAACGAATTGTATTTGTACAACAGGATCTGTTTTATTGATATTATAATCTGTAGTTAATAATTGTATTTTATTGTTTACAAATACTACTACTTTTAAATCAGTAATTTTAAATGGATTGTCATATACATCAATATTAAAATTATTTTTTTGCGTATCAGTTGCTGCATATTCTCTAACAACAAATTGTTTTGATGTTTGAGGAGTATTACTAAAACCGTTAGCATAACTAAAAGTTGTTAAATTTTTATACTTCTTTAAATACCCAGAGCTGATTGCACTAGTTTGCACTGTGTTTGCTACTTCGTATTCAAATGTATCACTTAATAAATTAAAACTAAACAATATATCGCCGGAATTGTCAATATTTCTATAAGATAATGGAAATCCTAATTCAGTATCAGATGTTCCTTCACCTTCTAAGTATGAAAATAGTTTAGTTCCTTGAAAATTTGTTTGCGGGTAATATGTTGTAGACGAAAAACTGTTACCATTAACATCGCATACTTCAAAAAGTGGCTGCTGGTTTGTTTTTGTTTTTTCTTGTGCCTTTACCCATGTATTATTGTGATAGTGATAGCTTTTACCTGCATTTACTTGGCCTTGTGTAACTAAAATAGTTTCAAGATCTAGCGGTGTAGTGTCTGCTGTTTCAATTAACGAAACCTGTCTATTGTTTCCAATTCTAACAAATTTTACTTGAAATATTTTTCCATTAACAAGCACATCTGTATCAGCAGTAAATAAAATTCTCATTCCGTCAGCTAAATCAACGCCGTCTATATTGTATCCAAGTTGACCTTCTATCATACTAAATGCATCTGTAGTATACGTATCAATTAAATCTACATCTTGTTTAGCATATGCACCAAAATTGTTTAATTTTAGTCCGGCTTCAAATTCAATAATAGGACGAGAGGCTCTTTTAGATTCATCTAAATTTTCTGCTAACTTGTTAAAACTAAAACTTTTTAAAATTACATCTCTATGATGCCAACAATTATATCTGCTCCACGCATTTCTATCTGGACTAGCTCTATTAATGACAATATAATCTTTTTGTGTAGCATAATTGCCTGCATTTGAAAAAGGCAAGGTATCAAATTCTTCGCTATCAAAAGGTACAACTTTGTTTTCACTATACACAGCTGGAATAATTAGGTCTTGATCTTTAATTAATTTAATTTTGTCGCCGACGCCTTCTACATACCAGTTATGTTCTTTGTATATAATATCATCAGTATCACCTTGGAATCTAATTTGCATTCCATTTGATAACTCAACACCGTTAGCACTTTTATAGTATTTTTTACCTAGAATTTCATCAGTAACATTTAAAAAGCTATTTTCTTCAATATCATAAATTTTAATTAATCCGCTAGTATCAATTTCATTTTTACTAATATAATATAATCTTTCAGGCGAATTTGCAGGAATAGTAAACTCTATAGTTCCTTTTTCAATATAAGCAACTGCTACTTCTTCACCGTCTTCTCCTAACTTACGAATTCCGTCTGGATACAGTGTGCTAACATTATCGTCAGCTTCAAATGTTACACTACCGCTAGACGGTAATACAATATATTCGCCTTGGTCATATTCGTTACCATATAATACTGCATCAAAAAGGCCTTGGCCTCTAATTCCTTCATTGCCAGCAGTTAGTATTGAGCTACCAGGAGTAAAGGTTCTTGAGATCGAAAATGCAATGGGATGCCCAGGTGTATCAATTTCAAAGCGATATTTTTGTCCACGATATAATTTAAGTGTTGGATTTCTTGTTAGTCCGTCGTTAAAAACGTAAGCAATATTATCGCCCTGATCTTCTGTTGTAATTGTATAGGTACTAACAACTTCTCTACTTTGACCTCTTACTGGGATACTAAGAGGGCCGTTTGGCATCCAGTAATACTCACGGAAATTTACAAATTTGTCCCAATCAATATTTGGATTCCATCCGTAAGTTTCTTGTGTGTTTAATCTACTATGATTTTGTGTGTTGGCGCCGAAAACACCAAGTTGGCCAATATAATCATTGTAATCTTTATAAAATTCTACATTGTCGTAATCATCTTTAATAACCGCTGCTGGTTCTAATTGATAATTTTTCCTTTCACTGCTAACATCGTCTACATAATTGTCAGTAGGCTTAAATGCTTTAGCAGTTGTTCTACCAAAATAGCCATTTATTTTTTCTGCAACGCCTGGTTGTATTAACTGATCTAGTGTTGCCTGTAAAAACTTTTTGTTAGCTGCTGTTCTAAAGAAAGAAGGTAAAAAATCACTTGCCGTAATGTTTTTATCTTGTCCCGGCACCGGAAGTGGAGACGCATTTTGATCATCATTGTATGCCATTAGTAACTATATCCTCCGCCGCTACTACTACCGCTCGAGCTACTACTTGAGCTACTACTTGAGCTACTACTTGAGCTACTACTAATTGAATTTGTTGATACAATTCCTGTTGTTACTGCGTTCGGAACAGAACTAATTACATTTCCTGCTGCTTGTAGTTGTGTTGCTGTAATTTCATCTATAGTTTCAACATCACTTACTGTTGCTGCACTTGTAAACACTTCGTCTGCTTCACTTTTTATTTCAAAAAGACTACCAAATGTTTGTGTAGTTTGGCGAGGAACTATTAAAAAACTAACTAATCTTGGGGATAGTTTGTTCATAATGTACGCACTAAGTTCTTGGAAATAAAATGTTTCTCCAAAGTCCCAATTTTCAATATCAAAAAATCTGTTTATTTCGTCAATAATATCTGCTTTTAATTCATTGTCATTAACAACTAAGTTTTTATTTCTAACTATTTTAAATTTAACTTGTAAATCTGCTGGAGCTTTTGACCCAAACAATATTTTATAGCGTACAGGATGATAAATGATGTCATCACTTATACTTTTAACTTTAGAAATTTCATTGCCATAACTTCTAAGTAACTGGTCATTACTTGGCGGTCTAGGTTCAACTGGTAATTGTCCTGAAATATATTGTTTTAGTTCTCTATCATATGTTTTAGTTAATAGATAAGTGTCAATAATATTACTTGAACTTGGATCAATTCTATAATTACCATCTGCAACATGTACATAATGAAATTTTAAATTTGAACGGCCGAAGAATGCTTTGTAGTCGGTATTGATTTGAGTATTGTTTAAAGTTTTATTTAATTTTCTAAATATTTGCTCATCCTGTAAATAGAATACTTGTCCTTCTAAACGGGTACTATACGGAGCTATTGCCGACTCGTTCTGGACAATGATTATTTCATTATTTAAATTATTAAAAAATTTAAAATCTTGTACACCGTCTGATGTAGTATATATTTTTTGAAATACAATTCTTTCAGTGATTGGAACCGATGTGTCAGATTCTCCGACTATTTGTTCAAAAATATCCGGGTCATCAAATACACCGTCATCATCTAAGTCAATAAATTGTATTTGTATTTTACGACTATCTAAATATCCTTCGGCATCTTTATACTGATCCGTAATTGTCCAAGAAAAGTCTCTTGTAAACGGAATTAATTCTCCAGGCTTACGGTTGATATTTAAAATATCAACTTTATCACGAATAACCTTTCCTGTAGAAGGATCATAAATTTTATCTGCTCCATCAAAAAAGAAACGTATTTCATTTTCGCTTTCCATTACATAACGCATTTGTCTATATGTAATAGTATACTTTTGTCCATCTGTTTTAAAATACATCATCCAACTAGCATCAAGATTATCGCCAGAAGTATCGCCAGCTTTACCTATTGCAAAATCATTAATTGTGTTAACATCTTGTGCTAATACAATTTTCCATTGCCTATCATAATTGTCATATCGTAAAGCAAAGTTTCTAAATTCAAATGCCTGATCAATAAGTTGTGTCTTAATATCGTTAATTAATGCTAGAGAATATTTTGGTATAATTTGTTCAATTAATGAACCTGTTGGAATAAAGTCATTTAGCGTAATACTTGCTCTGCTAGATTCATCATCTCCTGTTTCTGTCGATAACGATGTTCCGTCACCTTCTACTGATAACACCTTAACCCACTTGTACATAGTTTTTCCAAAATGATCAGTACCGGAATCGTCCATTAATGTACCATCTGCCATAAAATGTTTACCCGAAGGTGGTACAAATTTTATTACTGTTCCTGGTTCTATTAGTCTAAGACTATTAGCAGTAAATTCTCCTACAGGATATGGCGTTGAGCTTGTGTCTTGAAAAATACCAGTGTAATTGTTAGTTTGTGAAGTTTTAGCATTCCAAGAAGCATTTAAGTCACTAACAATAATTTTTGGATACTTTGACAAGTAAAAGTTTTTACTATTTGAATACTTTATTATTTCTTCAATAATATTATAAATTGCACCTTCAATATCTGTTTGGGTTGCAAAGGTAAAAGATTGTTTTTCTTGATATTCTTCTTTGTAAATAATACCATCATCTACAAATAAACTAGTATTTGAGTATTTTCCACTTGCATCTTTTAAGTCAAAATACCTACTTATGCCACTAGATATTCTGTTAGTACTTTTAGTTTTAATAATTTCCTGACTTACTGCAAGTGGACCAATGTTGTAATCTTCGCCTGTAATTAGTCTATCCTGTGTATAGTATGTTGCAGGAGCATTTGCTTTAATTTCTTCGTTTGTTTCTGAGGAAGTACCGTTACTAACTGTATAGTTTAATTTTAATCCTATTGTTAATTTTTCTTTAGTGCCTTTTTTAGTTTGATAAGGTATTTCTATTTGAATTGTGCCCATCGCAGCAGGTGTTATTACAGCCCTTAGTCCTGAGCTAGTTCTATAATAAACTTTAAAGTCTCCTGATGGTAGGTTTCCAAAAACTCCGTCACTAAAGACTAAATTGATTCTATCGCCAATCCTAGTAGTTACTGCAAAAACATCTTTTGTTTTATTGAATAAACTGTTATATACAACATTATTACCTTCAACGGAGTCTATTTTAGTCCATGCTTGGTTTTCAAATCCTGATGAATTTAAACCAAATAACCAAACATCATTATTATTAATATTTTCTGCATCGATAGCAATTGATTGATTAGGTGTTGGATTGCTAACATTAAATGCTCCGGAGTCTAGTCTTCCTTGAACAAACGACATAAAGAAACCTGTATTAGCACTGCCTGCGCCTTGGCCGTCATCTCTAAATAGCATTGACGGACTATTGCCAGGAAGTGGAGCTTCTTCAATAATATTTTCTCCTACAATATCACTACTTACAACTTCAAAGCGTGTGTTTATCCCTTCAACTCTTTTAGAAAACGGGTATATTGCAGGAGATGTTGATGTTCCATTAAATTTATATTTTTGCGTTACTACTCCGGCAATAGTTTCAGTTTTTAGTGGATTTCCAATTGCATTTTGTAATGGTAGTGCAGAATTTAAGATTTTCAAAAATTGTTCAAAGTAATTTGAGTTAGTTTGATCATTCCACTTAACAGTAATACCTGCTAGATTTAATCTATTACTATCTAGTACATTTTCTGTGGTTTTAATTGTGTCAATTTTTAATAATCCGCTTGCTGCTTGATTACGTTTTGGATTATATGAAAGCATACGTGCAAGACGTAATACGCTTTCTCTACGTTCTGCTGTTTCAAGAAAGTTTTCGCGAGCATTTAAATCAATGCGGAATGATAAGTTCTGCCCAAGGAAAGCAATCATATCAATTAGCGCAAGATATTCACTTGATTCAATGTAGTCGTTAAAATCTTCGGGATAGTTTTGACGCAGGTAATTAATCATTGTGCGACGAAGATTATCAAAGTCATAACTTTGGAAATCAGCGTTACGGTATGATTGATAAATTCTTTTCCAGTCCTCAGCTACTAGTAGCCTTGACTGCCTATCAGTTGCAGACATGTACGTTTCCTTGTTTACTAATGATATTTATCTGAATGAAAAAAGTGCGTATATTATTTTAGCTTAATAATCCATTCTCTTTATCAAACTTAAAACGTAACTGATCCTGTATTTTATACGGTAAAAACGTAAGTGTTATGTCAACTTGAATACCTTGATCAAATGTATCTACTAGAATTTTATCTATCTTTGTTCTTGGGTCATAGTTTACTATTCGTGTTACATCGTTAACTACTGCTTCTTGCACTTCTCTAGTAAATGGTTCAAATAAAATATCCCATATAATTGTTCCAAATGTTGGGTCACTTAACTTTTCTGTTTGACGAATATGAAAATGATTTATTAAATCTTGTTTAATTAAATCGTAGTCGTATAAACCAAAGTTTTTTGGATTATTAGAAGTAGTAGAAAATCCTCGGTAAGTTCTACCGTCTACAGACTTTTTTATGTTAGGTTTAACTACTACACGTTTATATAAGTTTTTTTCTAATTGGCTCATATTGTATTTACCCTATTATTGTGGGCCAATTGGCGGTGTTGTTGAAAGATTATCGCCTGGCGATAATGTTGGTGACCCTATTGCTTCTACTTCGTCTTGTAGACTCTTAAATGCATCTGCCATTTCGTTGCGGAATCTGTTTACAACGGACTTTCTTACTCCAGAATTACTTTTTCCAAAATATTTCATTCCGTTTGCTGCGGCTCTTTCTAAGTATACTGCTTTGATTATACCTCTATCTGACGGATTCTCTGCTCCTGTATTTCTAATTGCTCTTTCAAATATTCTTTGACAGCCGCCTTCGCCGTGTTGTATTGCTGTAGACCACACAACATCCATTAATGTTTTAGATCGTTTTACTACATCAACTCCAGTTGCACGTTTTATACGTTTAGCAGATGGTTGAAAATATAATTCAACACCAAATGCATGTTGAGCTTCGGCATTGGCACTATCGGCCATAATTGCTACCCAACCTTGTTTAAATGTATCACTGCCTGCTCGTGCTGCGTTTTCGCCGCCTATAGTCATTAGTGATTTTCCTAGGTCACTAAAACTGCCTGCTTGACAGAATTTAATAAAGTTGCCCATAGCACCTGTTGCTGAAGCTATTTGATATGTACCATAACTCCATCCGCCGGTTCTGTCGTACCCAATTGCGGCTGGTTCGTCTTTTGATTCGTATTTGCTGCTTAGTTTACCTAATCCTGAAAATCCGTCATAATCATAAACGCCAGTAAAGTCTGGACTTTCGGCATATTCATCACTACCGACAAACCCTATAGGCTCTCCATCAACATTTGTTGATAATGCATTTGCTGTAACTCCTGTAGTTATTTGTCCTCCTGAGCCTGCAACATATGCACTTGATTTTCTTCCTCCAATATTTTTAAAGAATGTGTCAGGTGTTAAAATCCTATTAGCAGAAGGTAATCCTCCTGGTGATTCCCTATCAGTTTCTGATTTTTTAAATGATAAAGGATCCATGTTTTCGTGATGCGGCCAAGGTTCGTGTTGTGGAGATCTTGCTAATATACTTTCATATTCTTCAATTACGCCGCCGGGCTTAATTCTAGGTAATGCAACTGTTCCTAAAACAACAACTTCTGAAGCAGGATTTGCTATTGCTGCTGTAGGACCATTCATATGGATATATGTTGCGGTTTCCCTATGTTCTTTGACGCTATTAATATGCGTGTAAGCTCCTGCAGATAGTCTATTATCTTGATCTGTTTTAAGATGTAAGTTACTACCTGTTTCAATATACTGTTCTTCTTTAACTTTGATGTTGTGATTTTTGCCAACAGTAACTTTACTGTCAGCACCAACATGTAAATTATAATTATATGCTGATTCTATTTGCACCCTGCCATTATCAAAACTATTTTTATCAGTTGCACTACCATCATTGTACCGGCCTGTAGCTTTTATGTTAACATTTCTTCCAGCTTCTAAATTAATATCACGTTCAGCAGTAACGTTAAGATCATTCTCAGTCATAATACTAACACTGTCTTGTGCATGAATATCAATTTTACCGTCACTAGTCATTTCTATCCAAGTAGTACCGCGAGCATTGCCAATGTAAATTAAGTCTTCACTATTATGCATCAATATTTGATGGCCCGTTCTAGTCCTCAAACGAAGTAATTCGTTTTGTAGTATTGTAGGATCTCCTTCTGTGGTTTCTTTTACATTTTTGTAAATAGGAGGACCTTCTTCGGCGTGTGTTGCACGTACAAATCTGTCATCACCGTCATCCATTACAAACGAACTTCCGCCTAATCTATTAGAAGGAACTGAGATCTTTTGTTTTGCAGAACCAATTGCAGACGTTGGAGATCCGTCTCTATAATCTTTAGGACCAGGAGTGCTTATGCCAAACACCATACTAGGTATTTCTCGTCTAGCACTAGTAGTTGTTGTTCCGCGAGTTTCATCGTTCAACAATCCCTGCACTTCTAATGTTTCAGTAAAATCTTTGTTGTATGGTTTTTCAAATAATGTAGGATCAATTAATGCGCCGTCTTCAATTAGTTTATTATATTCGCCAACTGGGAGTTTGCGTCCTTTTAAATTGTCAGGAAGATCAGGCTGTCTTGTTTTTTCCGTTGAAGCTCTGCCATCCGGTACCATAAAGTTCATATAATCAGCTGGAATACATCCTATCCAATATCCAAAGTTAACATTGCCTTCAGCAAATATTACTAGGACTCTTGTTCCTATATCAGGAGGTACCATCCACATACCATAAGACTTTTGCGTATGTTGATATCCTTCGTTCGGTGTAAGTGCAGTATTTGGTGTTATTCCGTAAAACGGGCTAAGATATTTTACGTTTAATAGTTGTCCTGTTCTTTCTGGTGTGCCTCCAGCAGAAGTATATTTTAAAAGTTCAACAGTCAATCCGCCCATATACTTTGTATCAAGATTATTTACTACGATTGCTTCGTATGGACCAGAATCTGAAAACTTACTGTCAGTATGTCGAGATCTTTTATAACTTGTCATTATTGTGGTCCTACTGGTGGAATGTCTGGTACCGGAGTTGGTAGTGATATTATTGGGTCCGTAGACGAATATGTTTTAGAATCAACTACCTTTTTTCCAGTGTTAAAATCGTATCGATCATATCCAGCTCTCATTATTCCATAAGTGTAACTATTGCCAGTTGCTGCTCCTGGAGGAGGATCGGTACTTACAGTTTCTGGAGACACTGATGTACCTGTGTCTTCGGTAGTAGTATTCGGTGCGTCTGGGGTCTCAGTAGCAGCGCCGGTACTAGATTCTGTTCCGCCGGCTTCACTGGTAGTTGTTGTAGTTTCTGTACCGTTTTCACTTGTTGTCATAGCAACTACTTTGTCAGGTCGTTCGTTACTAGACGTTGGATCTGCTTCAAATATTGGAATACTTTTATACTCGCCGCATTTTACAGAGTTAAGCGGTTGAATAGGTAACTGACCGCCTTCGTTATAATATCTATCTGCATTAAATTCATACAAAGTACGAATAGTATTTCCATTTGTAGAGCCAAATGCTACAAAGAATCTATTTTTCATTTTAAAATACGGTTCGCCATTTACAACCCTTATAATTGGCGGTACTGTGTCTGATGTTAAGGGTATTGCAACACTGTCAGTATCTGCAATAAATTCGTCATAGGTTAGATATGTAATAATATTATTTTCGTCGCGCCAATACTGACCTTCATTAGTGAAGTTTTCTGCAGGTGCCGAAGCACCTTTTTGTTGAACGTCTTCGTCCTGTACTGCATCATAAGCTAAATCTTGGTATGGCATTAATATTCCTTTTTTATACTTATCTGCCGGTGGATCCGTATGGGTCACCTTGCGAACCAACGCCTCCGGTACCTCCAAAGGTTAATCCATCGTTTGATTGAGTTTCTTGTGGAGCTGGATTAACAATTTGTGCTGGGTTAGGAACCTCCGATACTGGGTCCGGCGGTGATCCAGTAATGCTGCCGCCACCGGGTACTGATCCAGGTGTTGTTAGATTAGGATTAGCAGGACTAAACGATACAGCAGGAGTTGTTGGTAACGGCTGTCCGTTAATTTGGAAATGAGCAGAGCTACCAGTAAAACCTATTGTTTGTCCAGCTGCGTTTGTAGATGATACTGTTACTGATCCATCAACATTTTGAGTTAATGAGGTAGATGCGCCGTTGCTGACTGAAGTAACAGGGTTAGCTCCGCCTTGCCATGTGCCGCCGAATCCTTGTACTCCGACAGGACCGGTGTTGCCGCCGGCTCCAACAGCACTACTAATATTCGAAATAGCAGTATCTATTGCATTTGCAGCTGATGCCGGAATAGAAGGTGTAGGAAGTCCTGGTATGCCAGGAACAGCAGGTATAGCAGGGATAGCAGGTGCTAATGCACTAACATCAAATGCTGTCACTTGTGATGCAATTTCATCAAAGTTAGGTAAATTAGCTCCAAGTGCAGACAAGTCTGGTATTTCTATATCTAGTAAGTTACTAGGAATAATATCTATTGGTATTTCAGGTATATCAAAATCTAATGCCGGAATTAATTTAATTATATCATCAAATCCAAATGTCCGTTTTTCGCTATCCTTACAAACTGCATTATCATATGCATCACCTTCTGGAAGAATTGGCGGGTTTGGATTTCCTGGGTCGCCTTCCATGACTATTGGTTTTTCTTTAATGTTTGCATCGGGATTAGTTTCTATAAATCCTTTATTATTTGTAGTTGCTGGATCGTCTTGTCCTCTACGCCTAATTAATTTAAGGGTTTGGGTAAATTGTCCTCTTGAAAATCTATTAGTAACTGCCCATACAGAAAACAATCCGCTAAAGCCCGGAACTACTGTAGGCATTTCCATAGTTGCACCTTTTATTTGATAATCAAATGGTGTTTTAAAATTAACTACACAAAATACTTCTGCTTGTTGATATGTCATTGTTCCGTCAGCAGTTGCATTTGGTAGACTACCTTGCTCCGCTACATAGTTGCCCGTTTCTTGTGGAATAAAGAAAGGATCTCCCATAATTTCCATTTCAGCAGTAACCATGTCTAGTGGCATATTAGTAATCCTATCATGGAACATTTCAGCAATTTGCCTTCTAATATCCGGATTTACTGTTCCTCCGCTTTCTGTAGCCAATGCTGCTGCTTGTTCAACAGGTGCGCCAGCTTCAGTTTTTTGAGAAATGTCTGTTTCTTTGGGCGGAGTCGCGCCTGTTTCAACATCTGTAATAGCAGTACTAGTTTTATGGTTGTCGGTTTGCATTCCACCTTTGTTCATACCAAAATTAGATAATGCTGTCTGCATGAACGCTTGATTAAAATTAATATCAAAATTTAACACATCTTCATTCTTGCCGGTGTAGATATAATTATATTCTTTTGCAGCAGCTTTTTTTAGACCTTCTGTATTTGCAGGTTTTTGGTTAGTTGATAATACGTGTGCTTCGTCAATTTCGTATGGCACTACACAATAAACATAAACTTTAGGTGGGCGCCCCATTTGAAATTCAGTATCTGCGTTGGCGTCTATAAAAACTTGTGTATCAATTTTGTACCATTTGTTTAATCCGTTTTTAGCACCCTCAGTTGACTTTTCTGCTGCATAATCACTTTGGTTAACTATTTTTTCAATAATTTTAGTAATTTTTTCGCCTTGGCCAAATTGATAGTCTCTTGCTTTATCTGCTGATTGTGCTGCCTGTGACGATGCATCAACTTTTCCTGTATCGGGATCTATTGCTGCTGCAGGTTCTGCTTCTTGCTGTGCTCCGCCTACATTAGTGCTTGTATTAATAGGACTTAGACCAATTTCATTCATTTGCTCTTCATCTTCTGCATATGTTTTTAAAATTGCATATGTAGAATTTGCAGGGCGTACAGATACATTATTCAATTTATCAGCTTGATATGTACTGCCATCTAACGGCTGAGTAGATCCTTTTTGTTGTGCAATTGCTTCTTCAACAGTAGTTGTAAATGCAGATTCTTCAACTACATTAGCACCTAATGCTTCAACAAGAGATCTCCTTGTTTTTGGAAATGTAATTACATATCGGTCATACCCACTAATTGCTTCTGCATCTTCTAGTGCTTCAATTTGAGAATTCATTCCTCCTGTAACCGAAGAAACTGAAGTTTCTAATACTTCATGAACAAGAGTTCCGGTAGCTTTAATTGGAGTTTTAATTTTAGATATATTGTCTGACAATCCCGACTCGCTCATTGGAACTGCTCTAACACTATAAACACTACCTGTTCCTGATACAGAAAAGTCGATCATTGTAAATTTAATTGGAATAAAAATAGGACGTTGTAAGAA
>Ga0209666_1000832_pt1 | contig 23541 bp, 13 predicted proteins | sample SaaInlV_125m_DNA_FD_184679 | JGI IMG/M metagenome (GOLD analysis project Ga0209666, IMG submission 184679) | Marine microbial communities from expanding oxygen minimum zones in the Saanich Inlet - Saanich Inlet SI037_S3LV_10m_DNA (SPAdes)... | ecosystem: Environmental > Aquatic > Marine >...
ACGGGCGTCGGCGGCGACGCGCGGATCGCGATGGAGACGCGCGCGACGGAGACGCGGTCGCCGCTGACGCCGCGCGACGCGCGAGCGAACGCAGAGCGCGACGCGACGCGCGACGGGGCGACGACGCCGACGCGATGGGACGACGACGGGGCGAAGACGACGACGACGACGACGACGACGGGGAAGAAGGGGCGAGGGACGGCGACGGGGGAGGAGAACACGCCGCCGGTGAGCGCGCGGACGCGAGGGAGGCGCGCGGACGCGCGACGGGACGATGGGGGGACGAATCGTGATGACGACGACGACGACGACGATTTAAACGCGGCGGCGACGGCGAGACGCGAGAGGGACGCGCGGCGGACGCCGATGGGGACGACGACGACGACGCCGAGAGGGACGGGGAGCGCGAGTCGAGGGAAATCACCGCTTGGGTCGGCGTGGCGGGAGGAGATGGCGAGGACGAGGGAACGGTTGGCGCGGTCGCGCGCGCTGTCGATGGAGAAGACGACGGCGAGCGAGGGCGGGGATTCGGAGACGGAGGACGTCGACGCGGGAGACGTGGTCGTGGCGCTGGAGCGACGGTTGGAGGCGACGACGGCGGAGGGTTCGGTGGAATCGCCGTCGAGGGCGGCGGCGGTGGAGGTGGGTGAGGGGAGCGCGGCGACGCGCGCGGAGGACGACGACGACGAAGGAGACGAATCCGCGTGCGCGACGCCGAACGTGGACGATCCACAAGTCGCGATGGCGATCGAGCGCGTGCGATTGGTCGAGGAGCGCAAAACGAAGGAGACGGCGCGTAAACTCGTCGCGGCGAATGAAAACGCCGCTCGATTAAAGGCGCGCTTGCACGAGCTCGAGCTTCGATTGGACGACAAGGAAAACGAGCTCGAGGCGAGCGATCGTCGCGTGCAGGGGGCGGTGAAAGAGGCCGTGCGCGATGTTTGGGCGAAGATGGACGCGGCGAACGCGCAGTGTGTCAAGGCGGAGACCGAGCGGTGCGCCGCGCAAGTGGAGGCGCAGGAAGCGCGGCGCGAGCTCATAGAGCTCGAAACTCGGTTGCGGCAGAGCGAACGCGAGTTGAGCGCGTCTCGAGCGAATCACAAAAGCGTTCAAGACGATATGGCGAAGTTGAGAGAACTCGCCGCGGGTGCGAGCGAAATCGAAGCCGAGGAACTCTGCGCCGAACTCGACGCGGCGCGCGCGGAGATTGAACAACTCGAGGCGCGATTGGAAGAGGTGCAAGAGGCGGCCAACGAAAAGGTGTATTACGAGACCGAGAATCAACGCTTGGAGCGCGAAAATGAAGACTTGGAGCGCGAGCTGACTTGGCGCAAGGCGGGAGAAGTGGAGTTGCGCGCCGCGCTCGAGCGTTCTGAGAGCGAAGTCGTGTTGCATCGCGCCGAGAGCTCCAAGTCTGAATCAGACGTCTACGCCATGATTGAAGCCAAAAACGCGGAACTCGATGAAATGCGTCGATCGCTCAGCGATGCGGAGCGTCGTTTAGCGGAAAACGCGGCGAACGCGGCGAAGTCATCGTCGGAGCTCGAGGCGCTTCGAAGGCAAAACATCGAGTTTGAAAAGGCCTTGCAAAGCGTCACCGTGGACGGTTCGTCGAAGCGATACGAGCTCGAGAAAGATTTTGCGACGGCGATGAACAACATCCACGATCTTACGCGGGTGGTGGAGGAGACGCAGTACGAGCTGAAGCATGCGCGAGTGGAGAAGGACAGGGCGATCGTGGAAGCGCAAGAAGCGCGTCGCGCCGCCGCAGAGGCGTCGAGCGTGGAGGAATATAAAATCGTCGATCTCACTACTGAATTGGAAAGCGCGCTCGAGCACTGCGCGCACTTGCAGCAAGAGCTAGCCACGATGCGCGAGCGCGAACAAGACTTGCTTTCGCAGCTCGACGACGTCATCATCGCCGCGCAGCTCGCGGAAGAGGAGACGGAAGTCGACATCGAAGACGTTTCTGAAAGCGAAGATCCCCACTCGCCTTCGCCGATGAAGAACGCGCGCGCGCGCGCGTCGAGCTCAGGATCTCGCAAGATGAACGTTGCAAATTTAGTCGCCACCAATCGGGATCTCGTGGACATGGCTTCGAGGCAGTCGAACGAAATCAGTCGTCTGCAAGCCGAACGGTCAAAGCTGCGCGCAGAGCTCACCAAGAGCGAAGCCGCGCTCGCGCGATTAACCAAGTTCAAGGATGAAAACCTCGCGCTCGCGTGCAAATATAAGGCGAATTTGCAAAAGACGAGTGATGAGATCAAGGCGAGGCAGCTCGTGGAGTCTCGTTTGCACGAGTACGAACACACGGCGCGAGCGCTCGAGGAAACCGTCGAGCAACTTCGAAGCGAATTATCGCGAGCGAGCGAGCGCCGCACCGAAGCGGCGTCGATGAAAGAAGCCTCAGAAATTGAAAAACTTCGCGAAGAGTTGAGTGAGATGAAGAGATCGCTAAATGCCGTTCAAATGGAGAAAAAGACGATGCTCGAAGAACTCAGCGCGCAGTTGAAGGAAATCACCGTCGCCTCGCGACGACAAGCCGAATCCACGCAGCCGCGAGACGAGGACGTCCACGAAACTTCGTTCGCGGACTATCTCGCACACGAAGCCGCCGAGGCCGAGGCGGCGATGCAAAGCAACGATTTGTACGCCCAGAGATTGGATGAAGAAATTGCCAAGGTTGAGCGCGAGATGCGCGGCGGCGCTGCGAAGCCGCCAAAGTCGACGCCGACGCGTTCGCGCGACGCCTCTCCTTCTCCGATCCAACGACAGAACGTCATCGACACCGCAAAAGAGGCCACGCAAGTCGCGTTAGACGTGTGCGAGTCCACAAAACAGCGTGCGATGTACTACAAGGGCGTGGCGAAAATGGTTTACGGCAAGCTGCAGACGCAAAAAGCGTCCTACGACGCCAAGCTCGCCGCGCTCAAGCTTAAACTCGATGCCGTCGTCACCGCGCCCGCGACGCCATCGCTTAAAACCCCACTCAGCGCGATCGCTCGCGAACACTCATTTCTCTTAGACACGTAGACGATTACAATCATATGGATGCATCAAAGCGCGCGCGCCGCCGCTCGCTCGCCGCACTCCGCCACCCCGTCCTCGCCCGCGCCATGGAAGATTTCATCCTGTGGTCCAACGCCCGCGGCATCGACACCTCGCGCGTGGACCTTCGCGTGGACCCTCACACGCGCGCCCGCGCCGTGGTGTGCGCGTCCACGGCGAAGATTAAAGCCGGCGAAGTCGCCGTGAGGGTACCTTTTACAGCTTGCCTCGGGACGACGGGCTTGCGCTGCGGCTACGCCACGTGCCCGCTCGACGACGGCGACGTCGGAAGCTCGAAACAGTTTTACACGCCCTCCGATCGATTGGCGGCGACGCTGGCGCACGCGAGATTCGAGGCGGAGGGCGGGACCGGGGGCGGCGACCGGGACGGCGGCGCGTGGCGAGCGTACGTGGTCGACGCGTTGCCGCAAACGGTAGACTCGCCCGTGACGACGTGGACGAACGCCGAAATCGCAGAGATGGCGTTCGCGCGTGGGATCGGGAATTGCGCCAAGGCGAAAGCGCGCGACGCGGGGACTATCAAAAAGTTGAACGAAAAATACGGCGACGCGAGCTGGACGAAACATTTCGCCTGGGCGTTGTCGTGCGTGCGAAGCCGAGCGGTGGATTTAGAGCGCGGAGAGAGCTTTCTGGCGCCAATGTTAGACATGTTGAATCATTCTCACGGCGCGGCGAACGTGAAATGGGACGCGAGCGACGATGGCGAGGCGGTCGTGCTTCGCGCGTTGAAGACGATTGATGAGGGCGAGGAGTTACTGACGCAGTACGCGTGCGAGCCCGCGGAGTCGTTTCTGCTTTACATGGGATTCGTGGGTGGCATGAACCCGTACGATCGAGTGGAGTTGTGGAGTTCGCTCGGCGAAGCCGCGGATTGGTTCGCCGAGACGTTTCGTAGCGAAGGCGGAGAAGTCGTGTTGGATAAAGCCGCCGGGCGTTCGATAGCGAACGAACTCGAGGCGCAGCAACGCGCGAGGGAGCGCGCTTCAATCGTGGGATTGAGCGGTGGCGGTGGTACCGCGGACGATGCGGCGGAGTTGAGGCTTCGAGATATACAATCCACGCTCATGGGCCCGAGCGTGGGGTGGCGCACGGATTACGACGAGGCGTTGTGGTTGATGTTTCGACATTTCACGCAGGCGCTCATGCCAGACGAAAACGCCGACCAGATCGTCATGCACGCCATTAAAAAGCGCTGCGAAGAGGTGCTGTTATCGATGAAGACGACTATCGAGGAGGATGAAAAGCTGTTTAGCGCCGAAGACACGCCGCCGCGGCTGCGCGCCGCGGTGGAGTATCGGCTATTCAAGAAGTGTTTGCTCGTGAAGCACTTGCAGTCGGATTGAAACATACTAATGTTATAGATACACATTCATTCTAAGCCACGGCGATGCCGGCGACTTGCGGCGCGATCACCCAAAACCCGTCGAGCTCGTAGTACTCCGCGTTCACGCTCGAAAACAACCCGCCGTCCTCGATCTCGTCCAGCGTCCGTCGGTCCAGATGACACCCATCCGCCACGCTGATTTGCATCGGCGTCAGCGCGATTTGCAACCTCGCAAAGCTCGGATCCCTCGACAGCACGTGCTCGAGAAACAAAAATTTCCCTCCCGGTTTTAGCACCCGACGAATCTCTCGCAGCGTCCGCCCCTGATCGAGCACCGAGCACAGCGTCAACGTCGACACCACCGCATCCGCGCTCGCGTCCGGCAGCGGCAGCGCCTCACCCACGCCGTGCACGTATCTCGCGTTTATCTTCACCCGTCCACCGTCGTTCGCCGCCGCCACGTTTTCTTCCGCGTACGCTCGCATCGAGTCGTTCGGGTCGACGCCGACCCAGTCCATCGTCTCCGGCCCGCGCGACGCGTTCGCGTAATACCGCGCGTTCGGCGCGCTCCCCGCCCCGATCTCGCACACCGTCATTTCCTTCGCCCCGTCGTATTCCGCCAGCAGGTCATCGATCAGAGCCCTCTTGCGCGCGCGCACCGCGTCTTCGAATCCATCCATCATCGTCGCCATGCCCTTCGCGAACGCCTCATCGCGCGCCGTCGAGCGCTCGACGTCGAACGTCGCCTCGTTCGCGTCGTCCGGCGCGATCAATCGCACCATCGCTCGCGCGTCGCTCCCGCGCGCGCAGCACGCGCACCCGAGCGCGAGCGCGAGCGTCTTTCGACGCGTCGTCGGTTCGGGACGGTTGTCCCGGTCGTCGCCGTCGCCGTCGCGCGCGCGCGCGGGGCGTCCGCGGGTCGTCCGCGCGCGCGCGACGCGCGGCGAACGATCGACGCGCGCGGTCGAGCGCGCGAGCGCGGTCGAGCGCATGGCGCGCGACGGAGTGCGGTCGACGGTTGACGTCCCGGGCCGCCGCGAGCCGCGCCGGGCTACGCGACGACTTCGAGTAATCTCTGGCTCGCCAAGCGCGCGGCGACGACGGCGAACGCGGCCTGGCCCCAGTCGTCGCCGTGAAGCGCGATCTCGGCGTCGCGCTCGGCGTCGACGCGGACGACGAGACGAGAGATTAACGCGCGCGCGTCGGCGGCGAGCCGAGGCGGCGGCGCGGACGGCGACGCGCGCGAGCGCAGGACGTGGAGGGCGTTGAACGACGCGCAGAGGACGTTCGCGCGGCCTTGGGCGTCGAAAACGGCGTCGTAGACGTCGGCGTCGAGGGCGAGGAGGAAATCGTAGAGATGCGTCGTCGCGGCGGCGACGGCGCTCGAAGCCGCGCGTTCGCTCGACTCCAACGCGGCGTCTTTCATCCACATCACGTACTGCGCCACGAGCGCGGGGTGCTGCGCCTCCATGCGCGCGATGACGTCTCGATCGCATCGGCGCTCGAATTCGTCGTCGCGCCGTCCCTCGAACGTCGCCACTCGCTCGCGCCAACGCGCCGCGCGCGTCACCGCGAGCGCCAACGCGCCCACCCTCAAATCCGGCTCGAACGCCCGCACGCTCGCCTCCAGCGCGCTCGCCCCGCGCTCGCCTCGCAGCACGCACTCCTCGCGCCACAAAAACTCGCCCTCGAGCGCTCGAAACCGCGCCACGACGTCCACGCCCGCGCTCGCCTCGCCCGCGTCGCCGAGCGCGTCCCGCGCCGCCGTCTCCTCCGCTCGAAATCGTCCGACGAGTCGCGCTCTTCGCGCCGCGTCCTCGCCTTGGCGCACTCGCGCGTCGTGTCTCAATTCCACCTCCTCCAGCTCTCTCGCCACCCCTCGCGCGCGTTTCGCGGCCCACGCGCGTTCCGCGTCTCGCGCCGCCGCCGCGACGTCCCGCAGCGTCGCCGCCGTCGCGCGCGTCGCCTCGCGCGTCTCCGCCGCCCGCGTCCACGCGTCCACGCACGCCGTCCACATCGAAACCGTGTGTTCGACGCCCAGCACCGCGAACGCGTCCGCGTCCTCGTCGCGCGTCAGCGTTCGCTCCAGCGCCGTCGCGATGCGCGTCGCGTCGTCCCGAAACGCGCGATGATTCGCCTCGCCCGCGTCGCCGAGCGCGTCCGCGACCGCGTCGACCGCGCGCATCAAAGCGTCGACGCGCGTCGCATCGCCCGAGCGCGTCGAGCGCGCCATCGCGGTCGGCGTCGACGCGCGCGGCGGCGATTCGCGCCGCGCGATGGCGCATTCGTGGGACACATCGCGACGCATGGACGCCGACGCGCGCGCGTTCGACGCCGCGGCGACGGCGCTGCGCGGCGCCGAGCGCGCGAACGCCGAGCGCGCGCTGCTCGAGCTGCGCGCGCGTCGCGACGCGCGCGCGATCGCGCGCGGCGTCCTCGAACGCCCGCGCGAGAGCTCGACCGACGGACAGTTTCACGCCGCGCGGTGCTTTCGCGACGCGACGCTGCGAGACTGGGGCGCGATGCGCGCGGACGAGCGCGAGGAGTGTCGCGCGTTCGCGCTGCGATGGACGCTGGACGCGGAGGGCGCGGCGAGGGCGGTGAGGAATCAGATGACGGCGTGCTGCGCGACGCTGGTGAAGCGCGCGGCGGTGGACGCGGACGACGCGACGAAGATGGCGACGCTGGGGGCGTGCGAGCGCGAGGTGCGGGCGAAGATGGAATCGTCGAACGGGGAATCGGACGCGGAGACGATGGGGCTGGAGGTGTTCGCGGCGATCGTGAGCGAGTTCGCGCCGGGGACGGCGAGCGAACTGGGGACGACGTGGGAGCGGCACGAAGGATGTCGAGCGAGCGCGGAGAAACATTTTTTGAAACCGTTCTTCGCGCACGGGTGCGAAGCGGCGAGACGGTGCGTGGAGACGGGGAGGGTGAGCGATGGGAGCGATCGGGGGGCGTGCGCGGCGGCGCTGCGGTTGATGAACGCGGTGTTGAGTTGGGATTTTAATAGAGACGTGAGTTACGGGTTTCGGGGACGGGCGTTTCCGAGCTCGGAGAGCGCGGCGAACGCGTTCGTGAAGCTCACGCCGGGAATGGAGTGGAGGGATGTGTTGTTGAATCCAGGCGCGCTGGATTGGTTGTTCGATTTGCACGCTGGGGCGGAGAGTGCGGTGTTGGCGGGCGGAGGCGTCGAGGCGAAGCGCGTCGCCGCGGCGAGTCGCAAGACGCTGAGCGCGCTCTGCACGCTCAGTGGATGCGTGTTTCCCCCGCGGGATGCGGACGATAGCCTGAGACAGGGCCATTTTGTGCGATGCGCGCGCGCGATCGCCAAGTATCTCTTACCGGCTGCGACGAGCGTGCGCGCGGCGTTGGAGGGGCACGGAGAAGACGCCCTCATCGACGGCTGCCGCTCCATGTCCGCGTTGGCGCTCGTGCACGACGCCAACGATTTCGCGAGTTTATCGCTCGGTCCGGAGTTGAACGAGCGTACCGCGCTAGACTTACTCGGCGAGCTCACGTTAGAGTGCTTGAATCAAGACGCGCTGTCGGTGCAGTGCGAGGGCACGGTGACGGATGATTGTTTAAAGATGCTCCTCGAGGCGTGGGCGTCGTTGGTGAACAAGGGCATGAGCGCGCCGGGAGGCGTGGAAACGGCGGTTCCGAGCGCGGTTTTAGAAGGAGCGGCAAATATTTCGCACGCTTACGTCGTCGCTGGGTTGAAAGCCGCGCGCGAGGGCGCGCACGAAGAGGACGATGGGCACGAAGAGGAGGGCCAAGCCGGGGCGGCGGCGCTCGACGCGAGACTCGAACTCGCCGCCCAAGTCTTGCGCGCGCATCCCACGACGACTTTACCGACGCTGCAGCACGTTTTAGTTGAAAAGCGAAACTCGCTTCCCGCGTGCATGGCGAGCGGTCAAGACCCGAGTGAGTTGTTGGAGGAATTATGGTGGCTGACGCGCCTGGCTGCGCACGTGCTCGCGGATGACGGCGACGGCGAAACGCCGATTCCACCAGACTCCCTCGCTGCGGCGTCCGCAGCCACGGCACCAGGCGCACCAAACTGCGTAGTGGAACTCGCGCGAGCGTTGATCGATTTCGGTTGCTTGGCGCTCGACGCCAACGCGCGCGGCGCGCTGTCGCCTCGCCTGCTCGAAACCGTCGTGTGGGCGCTCGCGCGTTGGGCGGATACGTATTTGATTCCAGAGGATTCCGGCGGTAGCTTACACGCTGCGGTGTACGCCGCCGCTGGAGGCGTGCGACGAGGTGCTGACATCGCGAACAAGCTCTCTGAGAACGGTGGGGGAATGTTCAGCGAAAGAAACGGTGGCGTGGAGGCGCTCGACGCGCTCGTGCAAATCGGCGTCAAGGCGCTCAGCGATTGGCCGGGGGAGACGAGTTTACAAAAAACAATCGGATTCGTGTTGTTTCCCGTGCTCACGCGACGAAAGACGCTGTTGAAGCACTTAGTAAACATGCCTTCGTGGGATGCGTTGCGTCAGGCGTGCGCTGGGGCGCATCGTGAGCGCGGCGTCGTCGCGTTCCCGCCCGAGGTCCATCGCGGTTTGAGCGAGTGCGTCGGGCGCGTCGCCGCGAGCGTGATTGATCCCGCGCAGTGCGAGGCGTACGTGAACGCCCTCATCACGCCCCCGGGCGAAGTCATCGCCGCGGTAAGCGTCGATCGTGAGGGTTTACATCACCCCGAAGGCGAGGCTCGAGCGTGCGCCGCGCTCGAGGCGTTGCGAGGCGTCGTGCGATCGACGAATGGAAAGAGCCAACCGGCGGTTTTCAACTTTTTCGTCGCAGCCGTCGATCACTTGCTAAATTTGCAAACGCTCGCGAAAGATTTAGGACGAGTGATGAAGCTATTGCTGCGCCTGACCGAGGAGTTCGTCGAGGCCAACTCGCCGTATCTCAACGCCCAACAAGTGGATTGGGTGTGTCGCTATTGCCTGCGCGTGGTGGAGACGTACGCGAAATCCGGCCGCGGCGCCGTCAAGTCGGAAGCCGGCGCGCTATTGAGTCAAGAGGCGGTAAAAGAGGCGTATAAAGAAGTTCGCGCGCTATTACGCATGCTCACGCACATGTCGAGCGGAAACTTACACGACGCCATCATCGAGAGCGCGCCGCCCGACCAGGCGGCGGCGCTCGCGGAACAAATCGACATCGCTCGCGTCGTCTTCGCCGGTTTGAACGCCGTCATCCCGCTCATCACGGATGAATTGCTCAAGTTCCCCAAGCTTTGCAGACAATATTTCGAGCTTTTGGCGTACATGCTCGAGGCCTACCCCAAAAAAGTCGCGCAGCTAGCGCCCGACTTATTCGGCACCCTCATGTCGACGCTCGAATTCGGCTTGAAGCACGCCGACGAGACGGTGAGTAAGGAGAGCATGACTGCGCTCGGCGCCCTGGCCACGTTCCAATGCAACAGTGCGAAGACACAAACCATCGGTTTAGGCGCACACATGGCCCCTAACGCCGAGGGCGTGTCCATCCTCGCCCATCTCATGCGCCTCTTGTTCCACCGTCTCGTCTACGAGGAAGCCGTCTTCAATCTCGTCGACGAAGCCGCCGACGCACTCCTCCCCATCATCCTCCACGAGCGCCCGGCGTTCCAAAATCTCGCCTCTGCCTTCATCTCCGCCGTCGCCGACGAGCCACGAAGCGTCGATTTACTCCAAAACGCCTTCGTCGCCCTCACGAGCGCCAACGGCCTCGCCGAGGGCGTCGACCGCGTCAACAAGCGTCGCTTCCGTCGCAACCTCGCCGATTTCCTCACCGTCGCTCGCGGCGTCTTGCGCACGCGTTAGCCACCATCGCGCGGATTCTATTAGCTCGCCCTCGATTCGCATTCATCATGAAAGAATCAATCATCTTACAAGCTAGGAGCTCGCGCGGCGAGCTCTATCTAAATTCGAGGCCCTCTTAGGGTTTCATTTCATCTTCGCGCCGCGCCGACCGATCGCGCGCCGCCGTCCTCCCGAACGCCCTCCGCATAAATCTTACGTAAACGCGCGCGCGCACCATCCGCCGCGAGTCCATCACGCCACGACGCAATCCACGTCGACCTGGCACGCGTACACCACCTCTTTGAGCGTAAACTTTTTCGCCTTCGACATCGGTCGACACGCCTCGATCACCACGCGATCGCCCACCTTGCACGCCTCCGCGGCGTCGTGAAACATGAATTTTTTGCTCACGTTCATGCGCTTCACGTACTTCGGGTGCGGCACCTTGCGATCGACGCGCAGGGTTTTCGATTTCGCGCCCGAGCGCGCGACGACGACGCCCTCGAGGGTTTGCGCGGCGGCGACGACGGCGAGCGGCGCGCGGGCGCGACGCGCGGACGTCGCGCGGGGCGCGCGCGCGAGGGCGGACGGCGTGAATTGCGCGCGGGTCTGCGCGGCGGCGAACATCGTGTGCGTGTCGCGCGTCGCGGGGTGACGCCGCGTCGAGGACGCGCGCGCGAGGGGTGATTTTCGCGGTTGGCGCGCGCGCGGGTGTGATTTTCGGTCATTTCGTGAGTGAGACATTGATTACAGGCGCGCCGTCGGCGCGCGGAGGAACGAACGAGCGAACGAGCGTCGAGCGTCGAGGCGCGGACGTCGAGGGCGACGATGACGACGTCATCGACGGGTGGCGCCGGCGAGAAAGGCGGCGCAGACGCACGCGGCGCCGGCGAGGGCGAAACCGACGAATTGGCGCGACTCGACGCGAGAGAGGTCGAGTTGTTGCTTGTGGAAGCTCGTCGATAAGGCGTCGACCTTGGCGGTGAGCGATTGGAGCTCACGGATGAGAAGGTCGGACTCTTTGATGCGAGAACCGCCGGGAGTGGTGATCATTTGATCGCTCGCGGAGATGGTTTCCACGGAGGCTTGGCGTTGGAGCTCGCCGAGCTTTTCGACGCGGTTGGCGAGCCAATCAAACTTCATCTCCAAACCGTGCGCGTTGAGGTTTTCGCGCGAGGCGTTCGGTGACGTGTGCTTACCACTCGGACTCGTGCGGCGACGGCTCGGGCTCGCCATGCGGTCCATGTCGCACGACTTGCCGTTGCGGCTCGGGGCGCGGCTCAAGCTTCGCGGCGGCGGCGTGTAAAATGTCGTATCTCCCGGACCGTCGAGACCGTAGCCACCCCAGTTCGCGGGCGCGGCGGAGCGAGGACGGGGCGGGTGCGGCGGCCGGCCACCGCTGTCGCTTCCCCCGGGCGACGAGCGACGCCGACTGTGACCGTTGGCGCTGTGCGGCGATCCGACCTCGTCGCTCGACGTGTCCGAAGCTTCGGTGTTGGACGTCAGCATGGCCTCCGTGATCGGGAATCGTTCCTTCAAGTCATCCGTGAGCGATGAGAGCTCTTTCGTGAGTTGCTCAAGCTGAACTTGTTCAATGTAGGAGTGCGCGATGTAGGTGCCGTTGAGACCGAGCTTTTTCCCCGCCTCCTCCACCGCGGAGCGCAGGCGCCCTTGCACTTGAACAAAGGATCGATCGAGGCCTTCGACCCAATCGACCTTGATCGTCAGTAAGTCGTCGCTGTACTCTTTGCTTCGACGTTTCATGATGGCGCCGACGACGTAGCCGAGGGCCATGAGACCGCCGAGAATGCGAACGCCGACTTCAAACTTGATGCGCGGCGAAATCATAATCGGCCCATCCGTCACCGTCTCGGCGAACATTAGCGTGTAGTGCCCGTCGCGATTACGCATTCTGAGCCAAGAAGTGCACGTCTCGGGGTCTTCGTTCGGGGGCAACAGATAAATATCCGCCGTCTCGATTTCGTCCGTGACTTGGCAATCCTTGCCCAAGACGGCGTGGATGCGCGCCTCGTCGGGGACGCGGTCGGATTTCAAAATATACGTCGGATCTTGAAACCCAGCGAACGGGTTGAACGAGTTCACCACCTTCAAATGCGCGGTGCGAAGATCGGGCTCGATGAACGCCTTGTACATCGGATACACCGTCTCGCTAATTTGGTGAATGATGCTCTCCGGCGCCTGACCGCTTCGATTAATGTCGCGCAAAACGCGCTTGACCAAATCAAAGTGCACCCCTCCCGTGACGCTCACCCTGAGGTCCAACATCGGTCGTAGCTTTTCGTTCAACGCGTATATACCCTCTAAAATCACAACCTTGGACGCTGGACACGGCACCGTCACGTAACCCGTCCGTTTACTCTCCTTGTAATCATACACCGGCGTCTCCACCGTCTCCCCGTTCTTCAACCCTTTCAAATTCTCCAACAGGCACGCGTAATCCGTCAACCTCGGATCGTCAAAGTTCCCCTCCAGCAGCATGCTCGAGTCGTTGTACATGTCCATCGACAGCGTCACCGCTCCCGGCATGAACTCTTGAATCTTACTCGTGAACACCGTCTTGCCCGCCCCGCTCGGCCCCGCGACGCCCACCACGATCGTCCTCTCCGGCGCCGACGCCTTCAGCAGCTGTATCGCGCGTATCGTCAGATAAAACCCCTTATCAAAGCTCAGCTGTTCGTCCACGCGCGCGATCTCCGCCCGCGTCGCGCCGTCCCTCGTCTTCTTCGTCACCAGTCGCAGCGCATCCTTGATGAGCCCGCTCCCGCCCCCGGGCGACCCGACGCGCGGGCCGTGGCCGACGACGCGCGCGCCGATCGTCCCGTCGTGACGCGCGGCCTTTTCCTCCGTCGTCCCTCTTCCGCCCGCGTCGAGCGCCGCGTCGGCGAGCGCGTCGTCGATCGCGCTCGCGGTGACGGACTCGAGCGCGCGCGCGCCGTCGGTGCGCTCGAGCGGCGACACCGGCGACATCGCGCGCGAATCGCGCGCGGGATGACGGGGGAATTCGCGAATTCGCCGATTCGCCGCGCGGGCGGCGCCGAGCGCGCGCGCGGCGAGCGCGTCGCGTCGTGCGGACGCGCGCGCGGCGGCCGGCGCCGCGACGTTTGAATCCGTGCGATGCATGGGGTTCGCGTTGGGTAGTATACGTTAGGGTTCGGTGTGGTTTTATTTATGCATGTCGCGCGCTGCCGCGGTCGCGACGAAACGGCGCGGGACTTCGCGGCGCGCGGGCGCGGCGCGCGACGCGAAGCGACGCGATCGCGACGCGCGACGCGACGACCCGAAATTCGCGGCGGCGAGCGCGACGCGCGGTGGCGCGAACGCGCGCGCGCGCGCGACGCGAGGGCGATCAATCCGCGGGGCGTCCGACGCGCGAGAAATATCTCGGCGCGCGATGGGCGCGTGTGCCTCGAAAGACGCGAGCGAACCGACGCGAACGATCGTGGTGGTGTCGAGGACGCCGTCGGTGACGTCGAGCGCGTCGACGGGCGACGAGGGGGGCGCGGACGCGGCGGGTGAGGAGGACGCGGCGGCGACGACGCGCGGCGCGCGGGACGGCGAGGCGCGAGGGGAGGTCGCGGTCGTCGCCGACGCGCCGGAGGTCGAAGAGACGGCGCGGGAAGAGGAGGAGAGGGCGTCGGAGGTAGAGGCGGAGGCGGCGCGCGAAGAGGAGGCGGCGACGATCGAGGCGCTGAGACGCGCGCTGGAGGCGACGCTGCCGGCGTCGTCGAAAACCGGCGCGGGATGGTCGTCGGGGACGATGAAGGAGCGGCCGTATCGCGGCGGTGGGGCGTCGACGTCGTCGGGGTCGAGGTCGAGGAGAGCGCGCGCGACGAAGGCCTCGACCGCGGACGTGGACGCGTACAACAAGAGCGACGAGGAGGAATCGACGCCGGCGGCGCGTCCGCCGGTGGATAGGGAGACGGCGGCGCGACGGGCGAGGCGTGAGTTGCGAAAACAAGCCCGAGCGGCGGCGGTGGTGCAAGAGAAACCGAGACGGGACGAGGAAGACGACGACCAGAGACTCCCGGAAGTCGTGACGCCGCGATCGAGCTTGCGAATCAAGCTGCCGCCGCGGTCGACGGAGAGACAAAAAGACGCCAACCGGTGGATCGCAGAGGGTAAGGATTCGTACGAGACGCAATTAGATAAACTTCTCGCCGTCGCCGAACGCGCTGGGTCGACAGCCGAGCGCGTGCGGGACGAAATTAATGACTTGGGCTTCCGCGTGGACAACTTAAAGTTGAAACCAGTCGCGCCTTGGGAGGAACGAGGGAGTTCGTGGGCGGGTGACAGACACTCAAAGAGCGCTCGCTCGGAGCGCTCGAGCAGTGCGGGGACGATACTCAATCCTAAGAATAAAAATTCGCGCGAGATGCGCGTGAAGTTTGAAAATGTGAGCAACAACGGCGAGGGATCAACACCGACGTCGCCGGAAAAGCCACCGAAACTCGTCACGTCAGTCCTGCGCTCCGATTTGCTCAAGTCAGTGGGTGAGATGAGCACGAATGAAAAGCTCGAACGACTCGGATTGAAGACTGTTTTTGAAGACGAGGGTGGTGTGAGCGATGACCACGCCTCTGCTGGTAGTCCGTTCCCGGTGCGACGCTCGCCCTCGACGCCGGCGACGAATCGCCGCGTTTGGCACGAGCGCTCGCCGGCGCAAGCCAAATCAATTTACAGCGATGAGGACGACTATGGGTTCGCCCCACCGCCGAGCGTAGGGAGTCATAGAGGAGACGCGAACGCAGTAGAGTCACCGAGGAATTACGTCGAAAAGCTCAAAGCGCAGGCCAAATTAGCACGCGCGGAGAGCGCGAAGACTTGGAAGCCCGGCGTCGGAGTCAAGTTTGGCGCGCAACTTTGAGTCTAATCTATTGTAACAACTATTCTAATGTACTAGCAAGCCAATATTTGCTAACGCTTGCGTTTTTTCAAAGCCTTTTTATTCTTGGTCTTCTCTACAGCTATCATTTTTTCGACGCCGAGTAACACGAGCTCGAGCTCCATGACACTCTCGTGCAACGCCTCGGGATTAATCCACGCAAAACGCGCCAAGGCTTCGACGATTTGCACATACTCCGCAGGGCAAGCGTCGAATACGTTGTTCGCGCTCGCCGCGGGTAAGTACGATCCAGCGGTGCGCACACAGATGTGCTCATCGATGATTTTGGCGGTGCGCTCGGAGCCGTCGTCGTAACCTTTCCAATCGGGATCGAGTCGCAACACGGCGTTCAAGTGCTCTTGCTCGCGAGCCAAGTCACTGATCGTCTCCTTAATGTACGAGATTCGTTCATTGTTGGTAAATTCTGCGTTCAAATCCGGATCCTCGGTTTCCACGGCCTTTAAAATCGTTCGTATCAATCTCTTGGCTAGGGCGCCGTCGAACGCGTCGTCCGACTTGAAAGTCGCCGCGAGAACACGGCGCACCAGCGAATCTAATCGCATGCGTGAGATAATCTGCTGGCCGCCGACCGCGTGCACAATACTTTCTTCCTTCTCGTGCATGAAAATGTTCACATTGCGAGCGATGAGTGAGCTCGCGCGTTCATCGGTGACGTGACGCAGCGCGAGACCGCCCGCGCGAAGACGCACCGATCGCACGCACGCGCGTCGAAGCTCATTATTGAAGTCAACACCCACCTCTGGGTTCGCGAGCCTGAGCTCGTCGATGACGGCATGTGCGCAGTGAACGCGCACACGCGTCTCGTATGACTCGGCGAGCGCGTGTTTTGCTTTCAAACACTCGAGCTGAGGATCCGTCGTGGACGGCGCCGGCGGCGGTGGCGGCGCCGGCACCGACGCGTCGGCGTTCAATCTCGTCGGTGGTACGACTTTCAACAGTTTCTCTTCGATTCTGTTGAATGGAAACGGCATAATACGACCGCTCAATAGTCTGTGATAAGCGAATCGAATGTGACGATCCTTGTCGCAATCGTCGAGCTTTGACACGTAGTCCTCGCTCCACGGCAGCGCCGGCGCGCCCAAAGCCCCGACGCCGCGCGCCCAAGCGCTCCATCCACCCGGAGGCACGCCCTGGATCGATGGACGAACGATTTTACCCAGAACACCATTACGCGAAATTTGAACGCGCGCTTGCGTGTGCGTTCTCCCGTCTAAACCGTACAAAAACTTCAGCGCCACGACGACGTACGCCAGGAGCGCCGACTCGGGCGCGCCGACGACATTTTTCGCGCCGTATCGTAAAGCTGGCGACAAGTAAACCGAAAGCGTTCTACGCGCTGCGTGTAATACTTGCGAGTCCAAATTGAACAGCGTTCCCACGTATCGCGTCAACATCGCCGCTGCGTTAATCGGCGGCAACTGCGCGTCAATTTTCGCCGCCGCGAACGCCGCCGCCGCGACGATGCGCTGCGGCGTGGGTATCCTCTTCGGATGCTCGAACAGAAATATTTCATCCGACGGAAGAAGCTCCACGGTGTTCTCGCCGCAGTGCTCGTGAACGACGTCGTACACGTTCAAGTACGGCAACGATCCCTCCGCCGCCATCTTCGCGAGCTCAAACGGCAAAATCGCCGCGCGGCGCCGCGCCAACGCCAAATACAACAGTCCCAAGCTCATCACCATCGGCAATCGATCCTTGACGAACCGCGCCGTCGTCGATTTCGTCCGTTCGTCTTCGTCGCCGTCGTCCGCCTCGCCGCTCGCCGTCGTCGTCGTCGTCCCTCCGCCCTCGCGCTCGAGCGTCCCGCTCGCTCGCAGATACCGTCCCCACACGTCTCGCACCGCGTTTTCCAATCCTTTTTCGCTCGCGTCTCGCGCGTCGTCCATCAGCGTCGCCACCGCGCGCGTCTGCGTCATCAACACCGCCTGAAACGCGCGCGCGTACGCCTCCGCCGCCGTCCCGGGGTCGCGCGCCGCGTCTCGCGCCCGCTTCCCCGCCCGCGTCGCGCTTTTGCGCGCGCTCTTCGCGCGGCGCGCGCGCAGGCTTCGTCCGCTCACGCGTCCCGCGCCCGGGACGAACGCGTCGCCGTCGTCCGCGTCCTCGAGCCCAATCTCGGCGAGATTTGCGATTTGCGTTTGGCTCTGCGTCCCGCAGCGCACGCAGACGTAGAAGCCGGCGTCGGAGGGCGCGAAGGAGGCCGCACCGCGAGCGCGGCACGTCGCGCACGCGATCTCATCGCGGGCGGCGTGGAGGGACATCGCGCGCGCGCGGCGAAGTGCGGGCGTAACCGACGCGAGACGCGAGCGAGGCGAAGACGGGCAAAAGTGATTAAAGGAGAGTCAATTCAATCGCAACTACGCAACTACGCAGAGAAAGGTTTGATTTTGAGACGATCAGCTGAACCCGTCGTAGTCCTCGGGTTCTTCCCACGTCGTCTCGCCCGTGGTGGTGTTGTAATAGTAGGTGTATCCCTCCGGGCTTTGGTGCGTCTCCCAGAGGGGCTTGTACGGCGTCAACCCGCCGGAATCTTCGGGCGGGTGATACGCGCCGTTGGATGGGATCCCGGCGCCGCCGCCGACGGCGTTGGGGTACTTGACCGGGTTCACCTGCGCGTCGATGAACTCGTTGACGGCGCGCACGGCGTCTTCGATTTGCCGCGGGTCGCCTTGGATGCGAACCATGCCCGTCTCTTTGATGATGCTCAGCTTCGCGCCGGTTTGCGCGGCGAGCGAACGAATATTTTCCCCACCCTTACCGATGATTCGACCCTCTTGGCCTTGCGCCGAAATCTCCGTGGACGACTGCGCGCCCGACGTTCCCATTCCCACGGGTTCGTTCGTCGCGTCGAGGACTTCCTGAAGCAACGTTCGGGCGACTTCGCACCCCGACGCGTCGCCCGTGATTTGCACGCGACTGTTCGGTCTATCGACTTGCATGCGCACGCCGCTCTCTTCTTGCAACCTACGAATCGTCTCTCCGCCTCGACCGATAATCTTACCGAACTGGTCCGGCTCGACGGGGACGAAAATCTCGGCGCCCGCCGCGTCGCGACCGCCGCCCGCGCCGCGCGGCGCCTGCGCCGCGCGGCTCGCGCTTGATTGTCCGATGATCGCGTACACCAACTGCGACGCGTGCGCGACGCGTTCGGGCGCGCCACTGATCGTGATCCTTCGCGGTTGTCCCGGGCCGACTTCGTTTTGGTTTTGAATCTTCACGATGGCCCCGCTTTCGGTTTGTATGCTGTTAATCTTTTCCCCGCCGTGTCCGATCACCTTACCCGCGCTTTCGTTCGGACACATCACGTACTCCGTCACCGAGCTCGGGTCCATCGCCTGCACGCCCGCGACCGCGCGCGGCGGTCCCGGCGGCCCCGGCGGCGCGCCGTACCCGACGCTCCCCGGCCCAAACTGCGGCGCCGCCGCGACGCCGCCGCCGTACCCCGCGCTCGCGCCGCCGAACCGTCCCACCGCCGGCGGCGGCGGCGGCGGCGGTCCTCCCCCCTGCATCGGCGCTCCGTACATCCCCTGTCCCTGTCCGTACACCATCCCGGCCGCCGTCGGCGCCGCCGCGCTCGCGCTCGCGTTCGCGTTCGCCCTCGCCGCCCGTCTCGCCCTCGGATCCGCCCCCGATATCACCCTCGCCGGCGCCTGTCCGCGCCCACCTCGCGCCTGTTGTCCATGTTCCTGTCCCTGCCCTCCCTGCGCCATCGCCTCGTTCACCTGTCGCAGCAAATTCGCCAAATCCGGCGCCGCGTTCGCGTTCGCCCGCGTCGCGCCCTCGTCGCCGCCGCCGCCGAACCGCGCCGCCGCCCGCGCGCGATCGTACGGCCCCGTCGCCGTCACCGCGCGCCGTCCATCGTTCGCCGCGACCCGACGTCCGCGATCGTACTCGTCGTCCCGCCTGCGCGCGCGCGCGTCGTCGACAGCGTCGTCAGTCGTCGTCATCGAGATCAAAATCATCATTCGATCGCGTCGGTTCCGCGTCGTGCACCGCGTCGCGCACCGCGTCGCGCACCGCGTCGACGCGAGACGCGATCGGTCACGTCGTCGCGTCGCGTCGCGTCGTCGCGTCGCGCGAATTTCGCACCGGTGCGCCATGTCGAGTCGGAATCTGCGGCGCCGCCGGAATCGAAATCACATCGCGTCGCGTCGTCCCGGCCCGTCTCGCGCGCGCCGCGACGCGCGCGCGATGCGCGCGGTGCGCGCGTCGCCGTCGCTGGCGCGGCTGACGCGGTCGACGCGACGACGCGACGCGACGAAGACGCGACGCGCGTCGTGGCGAATGAGCGACGGCGGCTCGAACGACGACGACGACGCGCGGGACGATCGGCGCGACGCGCGCGCGAGAGAATCGGCGCGACGCGAGCGTCGACGCGCGTCGGCGAGCGACGAGGGCGAGGCGTCGTACGACGGGTTCGGGGAGGCGCCGCGAGGGCGGCTGGCGCGGGAGGGCGCGGAGGACGCGCGGCGACGCGGCCGCGGGAGCGAGCGCGAGGCGCGGTACGATCGAGCGGCGGCGAGGCGCGAGCGGGGGGTGGCGCCGACGATCGCGGAGGGGCTGGTGGGGGAGATCGTGTACGGGACGAATCCGGTGCTGGAGGCGCTGCGGCAGAATCGACGCGCGCTGTTCGCGCTGTACGTGCAGACGGGCGAGGGCGGCGCGGCGAACGGAGGGAAGGGCGCGGGCGCGGAGTCGGAGATCTTGCGGTTGGCGGAGGCGCGCGCGGTGACGGTGAAGCGCGCGAGCAAGCACGATTTAAACATGGCGTGCGATAATAAACCGCACCAGGGCGTGTTGCTCGACGCCGAGGCGTTGGAGATTCCGACGCTGGAGGACTTACCGAAGTGGGACGGGCGAGGCGAACCCCCGGTGTGGCTCGCGCTGGATGAAATCGTGGATCCTCAAAATTTGGGCGCCGCCCTGCGAAGCGCGCACTTTTTAGGCGTCGACGGCGTCGTCTGTTGCGCCAAGAACAGCGCCCCGTTCAACGCCACCGTGAGCAAAGCGAGCGCGGGCGCCATGGAGGCTCAGGTCGTCCATCAGACGGGCGTCATGCACAGATTTTTAGCCAAGGCTCGAGACGAGGGCTGGGACGTCGTCGGCGCCGCCGCCGACGCTCGCGCCGAGGACGTCTCCGATTTCTCCGTGCGCGCGCCGACGATTCTCGTCATGGGCAACGAGGGCTCGGGTTTGCGCACCAACGTCCGCCGCGCGTGCAACCGCTTGATAGAGATCCCTCGTTCGGCGTCTTCCGCCGCGGGCGTGGACTCTCTGAACGTCTCCGTCGCCGCCGGCATTCTCATTCACCGTCTCGTCGCCGCGCGTCGGTCGCGCGCGTGATCTGTTCTTGTACAGTTGTATGTGTATTACATAGCGTTAAACATTTTCAATATACGTTTAAACCCTCATATTATGAAAATTTATTCCGACCGACCAGACCGTGAGAGACGTTCATCTCATCTCGTGCAACCGCTCGTCATCTCGCTCGTCATCCGCACACGCGCGCGCGACGACCGCGCCGACGTCCTGCCGCGTGCGCGCGCCGTGAACGCATTTCCGCGCGTTTTCGCGCGTTTCGGGCGCCGAGCGCGACGCGAGCGCGACGCGAGCGCCGCGGATGGTGATCGGAACGCGATCCGCCGCGACGACGATGACGCTCGGCGCGCGCGCGACGACGACGCTCGGCGCGCGATCGAGCGCGCGATCGACGCGCGCGGTGATCGGTAATCGATCGCGCGTCGCGCGGGCGGCGAGCGGGACGGCGCGGGCGGAGCCGCGACGATGGACGCCGAGCGCGGCGGCGGCGACGAGGGAGACGAGGACGACGCGAGAAAAGCGAGGGACGACGACGCGACCGCGCGCGGCGAGCGAGGAACCGACGACGAGGAGTGAGAGCGTGACCACGGCACAGAGCGGGGAGATAACGAGCGAGGCGAAGCAGAATCGGGACGTGGCCATCGTCGCGGCGTGCTTGGGGGTGTCGTGCGCGTTCGGCGCGGGGATCGGCGCGGTGGAGGGCGCGGATAAGGCGAGCGAATACTTTGCGGGGTACCTGTTGGAGCAGAGTTTGAGTGTGGATAATTTATTCGTCTTCGTGCTGTTGTTTGAGTATTTCAAGGTGCCGCCGGAGAGGCAGACGAGGGTGTTAAACTACGGCATCGTCGGGGCGCTGGTGATGCGAGCCGTCATGGTCGGGGCCGGGGTGGAGTTGATTGAAAATTTCCAACCCATTCTTTTGGTGTTCGCGGGTATTTTGATTTTTAGTTCGTACAAGCTACTCGCGGAAGGGGAAGAGGAGGAGGAGGACATGGGGGATAACGCCATCGTGAAGTTTGTCGGAAACTTTTTGGAGGTGAGCGAAGATTACGACGGCGATAATTTCTTCACCGTGCAAAACGGGGTGAAAATGGCGACGCCGCTGTTGCTCGTGCTCGTGGTGGTGGAGATTAGTGACGTCGTCTTCGCCGTGGATTCCATCCCGGCGGTATTCGGAGTGACGAAGGATCCGTTCATCGTGTACACCTCAAACTTGTTTGCGATTCTATCCCTTCGACAGCTTTACACGTTGATTTCCAAAGCCGTCGGGGAGTTGAAGTACTTGCAAACCGCCGTGGCGCTCGTGCTCGGCTTTATCGGGGCCAAGATGATCGTCGAGTACGCGGGCGTCGAGGTCCCAACCGAGGCTTCGCTCGCCGTCGTCGTCACCATGCTCGGCGGCGGCGTCGGCGCCAGTCTCATGTTGCCGTCCGAGGACGAAGAGGGCGAAAAGTAATGTCGACGAGAACGGTTACGTCTAAGTTTCGTCTAAGTTGTAAAAATCTAAATCACAACCGCGCATCTAGAGTCGTCAGCACCTTGGCCACGCCTCGACTGAGGCTTTCGTACTGCAGCGCCAATCCTTTGTAGTCGTGAAGCAACCTCGCGACGTCGCCGACGGTCAAGTCTTCCACCTTGGCGTACAGAAACTTATAGTCCGAACTCAAAGTCAAGTTTCCAGCGACGTCGAGCGCGGTGAGTTGCGTCGCGCCCTCGGCTTCGACGTCCTCGGTCGTGCGCCACGGAACGTACGGCGCCGCGGCGCGAGACGTCGGCGTGTGCAAATTATCGTCGTCGGTCGCGTAGTCGCCGACGCCACCGCCAGCGTTCTTCGGTATTTCCCTGGGCGTCGTCGACGTGTCCCCACCTTCGAGCGCGCTCAACGCCGCGCTCATCTCCTCGACCGAAATCTGCGGCGGCGGCGTGGACGGCGGCGGGTTCTCCGCCGACGCCGCCTCGACCGGCGTCTCCGCTATTTCCTCGTCTTCGTCTAAATCCACGCTCGCCAACACCCCGTCCTCGTTCATCACCCTTTCAAACATCTCGACATCCATGTTTGTGAAATCGTTCGCCGCACATCGCCCCAAAAACCGCGCCGCGCTCACGAGGTTGGTGAAAAAGTACGCCGCCTCGCTCACCAATCGCGACTCGCCGCGAAATCTCTGAATGTACTTTAAATTACTCTCCAACCGCCCCGGATTCGCTCGCATCGCGACGTAAATCAACACCGGCAAGAAATCGTCCGCCCCCCCGTCCGAACCCTGCCGCGTCGTCAGCGTATTATTGATTATTCGACACGTATTCAACACGCACACCAACTTATCCCGCGGCGCCTTGAACTGATTCATCTTCCCCAACTCCACCTCCGCCAGCGCCCACGACGCGCTGCACTCCCCGATGTCCAGATGTTTCGGTTCTATTATTTTCTTCAGCGTCTCCACGCGTTTCGCCAGCCTTTCGTCCCGCGCTCGATCTTCGCGTCGTCTCGCGAAGACGCCCGCGTGCGCCTTCGTCATGACGTACTTTTCCAATCCCTCCCCCGACGCGTCCAATTCCGCCATCGACGCCCCTCGCCACGCCGGGTGTCGCTCGAACGTCGCCTCCGTGTCGCGCAGGAACGTCTGCACGCGCCGCGCCACGCGCAGGATCGCGTCGTCGTCGCCATCATCGTCGTCTTCGCCATCAACCGTCGTCGTCGTCGTCGAGGCGTCGTCGTCGAGGCTCGCGATGAACGTCTTGACGTCGCGCACGAGCGCGCCGGCGCTCGGTTGACGCATTTTTTCCAGAAACGTCTGGAACGTCAGCACGGCCGGCGCGGGAGAGGACGACATCGCGAGTGGACGCCCGATCGAACGGCGCGCCGAGGAATGCGGCAATCGGGCGCGACTGGTGAGTGCTCGATTGATGAGTGAATGAACGCGCTCGGACTTTTCACAACGAACGACTAGTGGTGATTCGATTTGAAACGCGCGATGCGACGCGAACGATGGGATCTATCGAACGATTAATCGAACAAGTCGAAGTCCATGTCGGCTTCTTCTTCCTCTTCGGCTTCCGGAGCCGCCGCGGCGGCCGCGCCGCCGGCGTCGTCGCCGCCGCCGCCGCCGCCGCCGCCGCCGCCG
>Ga0209666_1000834_pt1 | contig 23487 bp, 12 predicted proteins | sample SaaInlV_125m_DNA_FD_184679 | JGI IMG/M metagenome (GOLD analysis project Ga0209666, IMG submission 184679) | Marine microbial communities from expanding oxygen minimum zones in the Saanich Inlet - Saanich Inlet SI037_S3LV_10m_DNA (SPAdes)... | ecosystem: Environmental > Aquatic > Marine >...
TGCTTTTCGACGAGCGAGACGGCGACATCGAAGGGAAGGCCCGGGAACGCGACGCCCGCCTGAGCGTCAAGGTCCCGCTTTCGCTTGCGCGCGCGCGTCATGGCGCCGCGCGACGCCGCGGTGACCATCGCGGCTGGTGATGCGTGCACCGCACGTGTCGTCACGCGTGCCCCGCGCGAGTCGTTGTGCGTGCCGCCCGATCTGAGATCTGAGATCCTGGTCGTCGTTGTTCGTTTTCGTCGAAACGCCTTTTCGTGATTTTCGTTTCACGCGTCGTTTCGGCTGTTTCTTTGTGTCACCGCCGCGCTCGTCGCCGCCGTCGCGGGCGCGGCTGTCGAAAGGCTGGTACGCGACGTGAGTTAGCTGTGATAACGCACCTGGCTACCGAGGGTAGACTCGCTGAAGTAGTACAGCGTATTATCGTGCATAGACTATTGCAAACTTCCTCGGCGGCTCAGGTTTCGACGTATCCCTTCGAAGCCGCGATTAGGCGCATGTTCTCGGTCCACGGCGCGCCGTTCTCGCGCGCCCATCGCAGCACCTCGATGTGGCCGTTCTTCGCCGCGTAATAGCACGTATTCTCGTCCCACGGGCAGCCGTTCTCGCGCGCCCACTGCAGCGTCCCGAAGTGGCCACCGTCTGCCGCGGACGCGCATGTCCGCTCGTCCCACGGGCAGCCGTTCTCGCGCGCCCACTTCAGCACCTCCATGTGGCCGCCCTGTGCCGCCCATGCGCACGTCCCCTCGTCCCACGGGCAGTCGTTCTCGCGCGCCCACTTCAGCACCTCCAGTTGGCCACCCGCCGCAGCGTACTTGCACATCTTCTCGTCCCACGGGCAGCCGTTCTCGCGCGCCCACTGCAGCACCTCGAGGTGGCCGCCCCTCGCCGCTTTCTCGCACGTCGACTCGTCCCACGGGCAGCCGTTCTCGAGCGCCCACTTCAGCACCTCGAGGTGGCCGCTCTCCGCCGCGCGAGAGCACGTGTACCTGTTCCATGGGCAGTCGTTCGCGCGCGCCCATTTCAAGATTTCGAGGTGGCCATGCTTCGCCGCGTGCCTGCACGTCGTCGCGCCCCACGGGCAACCATTCTCGCGCGCCCACTTAAGAGCCTCGAGGTGGCCGCCCGCCGCCGCGAGTGAGCACGTCCTCGAGTCCCACGGACAGCCGTTCTCGCGCGCCCACTTCAGCACCTCGAGGTGGCCGCCCCACGCCGCGTTCGCGCACGTCTCAACGTTCCACGAACACTCGTTCTCGCGCGCCCACTTCAGCACCTCGAGGTGGCCGTTGTAAGCCGCGGCCGCGCACGTATCCTCGTTCCACGGACAGTCTTTCTCGCGTGCCCACTTCAGCGTCTCGAAGTGGCCGCCTGCCGCCGCCCACGCGCACGTGTCCGCGCACCACGGGCAGCCGTTCACGCGCGCCCACTGCAGCACCTCGACGTGGCCGCCCAACGCCGCGTGCGCGAACGTCTCCTCGTCCCACGGGCATCCGTTCTCGCGCGCCCACTTCAGCACCTCGAGGTGGCCGCCCTCCGCCGCGCTCGCGCACGTCAACTCGTCCCACGGGCAGTCGTTCTCGCGCGCCCACTGCAGCACCTCGAGGTGGCCGTACTTCGCCGCGTACGCGCACGTCTCCTCGTCCCACGGGCAGTCGTTCTCGCGCGCCCACAACAGCACCTCGAGGTGGCCGCGAGACGCCGCGGCCGCGCACGTCTTCTCGTTCCACGGGAACTTCTCCGCGCTGCTGCGCAGCGCCTTCAACCACTCGAGATCTCCAATCCTCGCAGCGGCAGCGCACAGGAGACACTCGTCAGACAGTCGACCTCGTCGGAGCAGACACTTGAGCGTGCTCACGTATCCGTGTTTGACGGCATCGACTTCCTTGAACTCCTCAACCTTCCGTCCGGTCGCGTCCACCGCGTCGCGCATCCCGCGGCTCACCGCGCGAAGCACCGCGAGGTCCGCGGGGTCGGGCAGGTGTTTTTCCACGATCGAGACGGCGACATCGAAGGGCAGGCCCGGGAACGCGACGCCCGCCTGAGCGTCAAGGTCCCGCTTTCGCTTGCGCGCACGCGTCACGCCGCCGCGCGATGCCTCGGCGACCATCGCGGCGGACGCCGCGTGCACCTCGCGTGTCGTCGCGCGTGCCCCGCGCGCGTCGCTGTGCGTGCCGCGCCCGAGCTCTGAGATTCGAAAACGTGGTCGTCGTTGGTCGTAAAACGCTCGATTGCCCGCGCTCCTGAACGCGCGCTTTCAAAAACAGATCTCGTTCACTTCGTGTAGAGCGCACACGGGCTCCTATGACGTCGCAGGGTGCGTCTCCTCCCCCTATGGAGGGGGAAGAGTCCCCTGAGGAGGAGCGGGAGGTGACCTTCGTGGCGGAGAAGGACGAGGTGGACGCGCTCGTCGCGTCCATCGCCGAGCTCGAAAGAAACGCAGCTCCGCTCGCCTTCAAAAAATTGACTCAGATCGTCCTCCGCTACCAGGAGCTGCCGCAGCTCCTCGATCCGCACCTCGAGGGCTGGATCACGCCCCTCGCCGGCGTGCTGCGCGCGGAGGCGCACAAAGGCGACGACGCGGACATGGTCCTCGTGCAGCGCACCGCGAAGGCGCTGAACGCGCTCGCGACCGTGCGGGGTGCCAAGACGGTCGTGAAGTTCTTCCCGCATGAAGCAAGAGATCTCGAGGCCGTGGTAGCGCTGCTGGTTCGATCGCACGACGCGCAGGTGTGCGCGACGACGCTGGAGGAGAAGGATGAGCTGGGCACGGCGTGGGAAACGCGAGCGGTGCTCATCCTCTGGCTCTCCATCCTGGTGTTGATCCCGTTCGATCTCGTGACGGTGGATTCGCTCGCGCGAGACGACGTCGACGACGCCGAGGCGCCGCCGGTGGTGATGCGCATCCTGCGCCTGTGCCAGGACCGGTACCTCTCCGACCCGGGGATCGTGCGCGACCGCGCGGCGACGCTGCTGGCGCGCCTGCTGACCCGGCCGGACATGCCCCGGGCGCTGGCGAGGTTTCTCGACTGGGCCACCGAGGCGCTGGCGAACGCGAACGCGCCGCGCGCCGCGGCGGCGCCCGACGACGAAGCCGAAACCGAAACCGAAACCGAAAACGCCGAGCGCGCCAAGGCGTTGGCGGCGGCGGAGCAGAAGGCGACGTTTCTCGTTCCGGGCGTGGCGCGCGCGCTGGCGGCCATCTTCAAGCTCGGGACGCGCGCCGCGCTGCTCGGCGTCGCCGAACGCGCCTGGGGCGACGCGCGGGACCTCGCCGAGTCGCCGGCGGCGAAAGGGAGCGCGCTCGTTCGGCAACTCGCCTGCAAACTCGCGCAGAGGATCGGTTTGCTGTTCCTGAAACCCAGGGTGGTGGCTTGGCGGTACGAGCGGGGAGCGCGCTCGCTCGTGGACAACCTGAAGAAGAACGGCGGGGACGTCTCGGGGGGCGCCGCGACCGGTTCGGAGACTCCGACGTCGAGCGAATCAACCGCGCCCGCGGCGGCGGACGAGTCCGACGACGACGACGACGTCCCCGACGGCGTCGAGGAGGTGATCGAGTCTCTGCTCGTCGCGCTGCGGGACAAGGACACGGTCGTGCGGTGGTCCGCGGCGAAGGGCCTGGGGCGAATCACCGCGCGGCTTCCCGCGGAGTTCGGGGACGAGGTGGTTGGGTCGATTCTGGAGTGTTTCGCGCCCGGCGAAAACGAAAACACGCGGCACGGCGCGTGCTTGGCGTTGGCTGAGTTGGCCCGACGCGGCCTTTTGCTGCCGGAAAGGCTCCCGGATGCCGTGCCGCACGTCGCCGAGGCTCTGACGTACGACGTGCGGCGCGGGCCGCACTCGGTGGGCGCGCACGTGCGCGACGCCGCCTCGTACGTGTGCTGGGCGTTTGCCCGCGCGTACGCGCCCGACGCGCTGGCGCCGCACGCGCCCGCGCTCGGTCCCGAGCTCCTGGTCGCCGCGTGCTTCGACCGCGAGGTGAACTGCCGCCGCGCGGCGGCGGCGGCGTTCCAGGAGGCGGTCGGGCGCCTCGGCGCGTTCCCGCACGGCATGGACGTGGTGTCCGCGGCGGATTACTTCGCGCTCGGCGCGCGCGCGAACGCGTTTTTGCGCGTCGCGGATTTTGTCTGCGTTTTGGACGAGTACCGCCCGGCGCTTCTCGAGCACCTTCTGCGCGTGAAGCTCGCGCACTGGGAGCGTTCGACGCGCGAGCTCGCCGCGCGCGCGCTCGGGGTGGTGGGCAAGAGGGACAGAGACTGGACGCGGACGACGGCGTTGCCTTTCCTGCTCGATCGCGCGTTGAGTCCCGCGCTGGAAACCAGGCACGGCGCCGTCGTCGGCGCCGCCGAGGCGCTCCTGGCGCTCACGCCGGAAGGCGGGTCGGGAAACGCGGAAAGGCGATTTGACGGCGTCGTAGACGGCGCGCTCGCCGAGCGCGTGGTGACCCTGGTGCGGGACGTGGAGAAGGCGCGTCTGTACCGGGGCAAGGGCGGCGAGACCATGCGCGCGGCGACGTGCCGCTTCGTGGAGTGCCTGGCGATGAGCGGGCAGCCCCTGGACCGCGGGCCGGGACCGGCGACGGGTCCGAAATCGCTGCGCTCCGCGATTCTGGCGTCCATGGAGGAGAGCCTGAGGCACCCCTCGTCGGACGTGCGCGACGCCGCGACGAGCGCGCTCGGCGCGTTCGCCGAGGCGTACATGTGCGGCTCGAGCCCCGAGAAGGGCGCCGAGAGGCTCGTAGCGACCCTGGCGGCGACCGCCGAGGGGGACCCCAACCCGGCGGCGAGAAGAGGCGCCGCCGCCGCGCTGGGCGCGATGCCCGCGGCGCTCCTGCTCGCGAGCGTCAAGGCGAGGAAACCGACGAATCGCGACGAACCCGAGCCGGACGTCTCGAGCACAGGCGAGACGACATCCGAGCCGAAGGCCGAGCCCGCCACCGTTCCCGCGTGGCGCGTCGCGATGGACGCGCTCGCCTTTGCTTCGCGGTTCGAGGAGGACCCCGAGGCGCGCGACGCGGAGGCGCGCGTGTGCGCGGTGAAGGGCGCGGCGGGCGTCGCGCGGACGCTCTTCGCGGCGGCGACGCGCGCGCGCCGCCTGGGCGGCGACGCCGACGCCGCCGACGCCGCGGCGACCGTCGCGGACGAGACGCTTCGCATGTGCGTGCGGTGCATCCAGGAGGACTACTGCGTGGACAACCGCGGCGATGTCGGGTCGTGGGTCCGTGAGGCGGCGATGGACGCCATCCCCGACCTGGTGGCGGCGGCGCAAGCCACCGAGGAGAGCTCGCCGGCGCGCGAGACGTTACGCGAGGAGCGCGTCGCCGAGATCGTCTCCGCGCTCCTGAAGCAAGCCGCCGAGAAGATCGACCGCGTCCGCGCCTCCGCCGGCGCGGCTCTGGCGTCGACGCTCCGGGGCGACGAGTCGCGCGCGCTCGCGCCTTTGCGCGGCGTGCCCGCGGCGGAGGCGCTTCTCGCGGCGGTTCCCGAATCCGCCGGCGCCGCCGCCGCCTGGGCGGCGCCGTCGACAGCGTTCCCGGCGCTGGCGGCGCTGGTCGCCGCCGGCGACGGCGGCGGCCTCGCGACGTACCGCGCGTCCCTCGTGGAGGGCTTCGTGGTCTCGGCGGGCGGCGTCGGCGACTCCCTGGGCAAAGCCGCGGGCGGCGCGCTCGTCTCCGTTTTGCGAGACGATGACGAGCTGCAACGCGACGTCTCGGCGTCGCTCGTCGCGATTCTCAAAGAGCGCGCCGGCGTCGACCGCGTGACGACGCCCGCGCTGCGCGTGCTCGACACGCTGTTCTCCGCCGGGTGCCTGGGCGCGGTGGCGCCCGCGCCGCCCGCGCCGCCCGCGCCGCTCGCTTTGGAGCTCGCCGCGAAGCTGCGCGCCGAGCTCAAGGGCTCGCGGGACGTCGCGAAGCTGTGCCTGGGCGTGCAGGCGCTGTGCCACCTGGCGGGCCTCGGCAAGGCGGGCCCGGGCGCGTCTCGCGACGAGGCGACGTGCGCTTCGACGTGCGCGACGATGGGCGTGCTGGCGCTTCTCGTGAACCGGTACCCCCGCGTGCGCCGCGTCGCGGCTGAGCAGCTCTACGTGACGTTGCTCGGGTGCGAGGGCGAGGACGCGGAAACGGAGGAGGCTCTCGAGCTGTTATCGGCGACGCGGTGGGACGCCGACCTCGCGGCGGTGAAGCCCGCGCGCAACTCTTTGTACCCCATGCTGGGCCTGGAGACGCCGAAGCAGGCGCTCGTCGCGGCAAAGGCGAAAGCCGCCAAACTCGAGGCGAAGGACGAGAACGACTCGTACGCCGCGCTCGTGGGGAGCGCGGGGTACTGATGTTTGCGGTGAGCGCGGTACGCGTCTTTTTATCGTCAAGTCTTTCCGTGGAGCTAGAGAGATTAGTCTACCTAAAGGCATTTTTTTACGACGCATCGTCGAACGAGTCGTACACCATAAGAGCGCACGACGTACGTCACTCGTCCTCCCCGCGTCGCTCCGGCGCGCGCACGAGGGTGGGTTCGCCGATCATCGAGCCGTCCGGCGCGAAGTGCATGAGCATTCCCTCGCCGCTGACGATCGTCGGCGCCGTGAACCTCTCGTCGCGAGGCTGGGTCCCGGCCAGTTGCGCGCGTCCGTTCGCGATGTTCTTGCGCAGACGCTCCTTCATCGCCGCGTCGAGCCCGCCTTTCGATTCCGGCTCGTCCTGCCTCTCGACGGCGCTTTCGTAGTGGCGCACGCCTTCCTCGATGTCGCCCTTGATGCACAGCGCCGCGCCGAGGTTGAGGTGCTCGTGCGCGCCGTCGCGAAGCTTCAGGAGCTCGCGCGCGACGGCGACGGCCAACTCGAGGTTCGAGGGGTCCTGCGTCGCGGCGAAGCTGTTCTCGCGCTCCAGCGCGCCGCGCAGATTCGCCAGCGCCTCGAACCGTAGCTCCCGCGCCTCCGCGGCGTCGCGCGCCGTGGGCGGGTTGATGGCGTCGCACGTCTCGAACGCCTTGGCGAACTGCTTGGTCAACGTGAGCACGCCCACGTAATCGTACGTCATCTGGTGGCGGCGGTCGCGCATGGCGGGCGGGAAATCGGACATGAGCGCCGCGCACAGCGCGCAGGCGCGCTCCGCGTCTCCAGGCGCGCGCCGCTGCATGAGAAGGGTGGGAAGCGTCGCGACCAAACCCGGCTCCACGTTGGACGCCCCGAACTGCTCGACGATTTCGATGCCGGGCTCGAGCGCGCCCATGATGTCGCCGCGCTGCAGGCAGGCACCGAAGGCCTGCATCAGCTCATCTTTCGAGCGACTAGAAGCGGGTCTCACCATGGCTCTGCGCGGCGCAAACCCGGTTGGCTGAGGAAGGCGTCGCCCGACGCCTCTCGAAGTGATGACCCATCAGATCTCGAGAGATCGATCGAAGCGAGATTTTTTTTGGTCGACGTGTTTTTTCGCTCGCGAAACGTTTTTCAACCTCGTATCGGTACGAGTACGCTCCCCCGTTCGCGTCACTCCGTCCCTTTCGCCTCCCTCTTGTCCATGGCCTCGTACCTGTCGTACGCCTGTCTCGCGAACGCGTCCATGTCCGCGCGCACCTCCGCCTCGGTCTTGCCCAGCGCCGCCTCCAGGAACGTCGAGAGCGGCGCCGCCGCGCCGCGACCGCCGACGACGCCGCGGTGCACGGCTTCGACGCGCAACGCCACGACGGCGTCCTTCTGGTCCGCCTGCCTGGCCCAGTCCACGGGCGCCTTCCCCCATGCGTCCCTGGGCTCGAGCGCCGCGCCGCGCTCGAGGAGCAGACGCACGATTTCCATCCGGCCCCAGCCCGCGGCGAAGTGCAGAGGCGTGCGTCCACCGGGGTCGCGCGCGTCCACGGGGGTCCTCTCGTCGGCGCGGTCGAGGAGCCACAGCGCCTCCTCGGCGTGGCCCTTCCGGCACGCCTCGTGCAGGCGCGAGGGGGGGAACAGGACGTGCGCCTCGGGGCCGGTGGTGGCGCGATCCACGTCCCCGGGGGCGCGCCAAGGCCAGCGCGTGGGGCGGCCGTGCGCGTCCACGCCGGGCGCGCGCGCGCGCTCGCGGAGGTCACCGCGCGCGGAGAACGTCTTCCCGCGCGATGGAGCCTCGGTCGCGTCGTTGGACGCCCGCTCGTCTCCTCCAGAAACCCCGGCCGCCATCGCGCGCGCGGAGAGGATTCGAGTGTGCGCGGCGCTCGAGGGCGTCGCGGGGTCGCGTCGAGAACACGCGAGAAGGGAGATGCTCTCGACCCGTCGCTCGACCCGTCGCTCGAGGCTCGGTCCGCGCGGGCCGATCTGTCCCGTCGCGATGCGCTGCAGCCCGAAAACGCTCCTCCCGCCACGCGAACAAGCAGTTTTCCGTGCGCATCGACCGTTTCTCGGCGTCCCGGGCGTTTCCGGCGCCAGCGAACGACTTTCTGTTTTACCAAAGAAAAGGCGGCGCAGATTCACACGATTTGGCGGCCCAAATGCCATGATCTGGTCCATTATTTGGTCTTGAACTTGCGTAAATCAAATCTGTCTGTGGCGTGTGTTTTCGTGACACGCGCCTTTTCGAGAGTAGGGTTTGACGACACGCGCCATTCCACATCGCGCACGCGCATCCTGGAGCCTCCCCCCGACCGCATGTCTGCCCTCAACATCTCCAAGCGCCTCGCGCTCGGCGCGACCCTCCTCCTGCTCTGCCTCGGTACGGCGCGCGCCTCCGAGGATGACCACGACCACCACCACGACGAGGACGCGTGGGAGCACGCGTCCGTCTTCGACATCCACGAGATGCCCGCCGAGACGTACTCGCTGAACCTGGCGAGAGCCACGGACGACCTCACCACCATCAAGTTCTGCTTCGCGCTCACGGACGAGGCGTCCGCGCACGGCGTGCACGAAGTCGAGGACTCGTGCCACGTCGACGAAGAAACGCCCGTCCCGATCGCCGCGAACGACCCCGCCGTGACCGTGGTCAGTGGCACCACGTACGTCGCCTCGTTCGATCCGGACTCCTGGCTCTCGGTGTTCAACCTTCAGTTCGCCGAGCACGGGCATTACGCGCTGTTCCTCGAGCACGACCCCTCGGAGTTCCACGTCGAGGGCGGCACCGAGATGGCGTTCCTGAAGGACGCCGAGTCCCACGACGTCGAGCCCGCTTGGGAGCCCAGCGCGGCTGTCGCCGGCAGAACCACGCCCTGGGCGAACACCATGCTGGGCTGCCTGGCCGTCTGGGTGGTGACGCTCTGCGGCGTCTTGCTCATCATCAACCAGCCGCTCTGGGAGGCCGTCAAGCCGTACGCGATGATGTTCGCCAGCGGGACGCTTCTGTCCACCGCGTTCGCGCTCGTGCTGTACGAGAGCACGCACATGCTCGCGGTCTCCGGCAACGAGGGCCTCGACGCCGGCCGCTGGACGGCGATGATCATGTGCGGCTTCGTGACTTCGCCGGTGATCGGCGTGTGCCTCCGGCAGTTTCTCCCCGCCCCTGGGGACGAAGAGACGAACGCCCTCGCTGACCCGAAGGCTGTCGCGGCTGCGGCCGCCGCGAGGCAGAAGATCGAGGGTGGATGCTGCAGCACGGACGTCGAGAAGGTCGCGCCGCGTCCGCCTTCGGGTCAGACATTCGAGGGCGGATGCTGCGACGCGGACGTCGAGAAGAACGCGCCCAACGCCTCGTCGTGCGAGAAGTCCTTGCTGAACGACAGCGTGCGTCAACGCTTCCTGTTGGCGCTCATCCTGGGTGACTTCTTCCACAACTTCACCGACGGCATCTTCATCGGCGCCGCGTTCCAGTGCAACACCTCGCTCGCCTGGAAGATCGTCGCCGTGACGGTTTCGCACGAGATCCCGCAGGAGCTCGCCGATTTCGCCGTCCTGCGGACCGCCATGGGCTTCTCCACGGCGAAGGCGCTCGCGTACAACGTCGTCAGCGGCTCCTCGGTGATGCTCGGCGGCGTCGCCGTCATGGCGGCGGAGGTTTCAAACCTGGACACCGGCATGCTCCTCGCGTACGGCGCCGGAAACTACATCTACTGCGCCACCGTGCACATGTTCTCGCAAGGAAGCAAGGATTTCGCGGTCGAGATCAAGAAGCTGCTGGTGTTCATCGTCGGCGCCGTCGCCATCGGGCTGATCCTCCTGGATCACGAGCACTGCAAAGCCGAGGGCGCCGCCGCCGCCGCCGACCCGCACGCCGGACACGATCATTGAAGAAAACGTTTCGTGACTAGCTAGCTAGCTAGTCTACCTTCGAAGGTCGAACTACGTGCGCGTACACCGCGAACGAAAGACTATCGCGAAGACCTCGCGGCGGCGCGCGCGCCGGACGCTGAGGTGGAAAGTGGGTATACTGTTAATCTAAATACCTTGTAATTATGAACATGCGTGCTTTCGAGAACTGACGTGACGCGCGCGCGTCCTCACCGCCGCCACTTGATTTCCCCGAACATCTCCTCGAGTTCGGCGAGGAGCAACAGCCTGTCGCCGTAGGAGGTGATGCCCAGCACCGCCTTGAACTTCTCGTGATACTTCTCGTCCGCGGGGTTGTGGAACCCGATTTCCTCGTGAAACTTCGCGAGGGACTTGCCCCACAGGCGCGCGCCCGCGAAGGCTTCAGCGTACTCGCCCAGACCCACGTCCGCGAGCCACACCGCGACCGCGTCCGCGCTCGCCGGCGCCTCAGCCGAGGATTTTTTCGCCGCGCCGTTCTTACCCCCTCCGGAGTAGTCCGCGGACCGCGCCGCCGGCGCGGGCGCCGCCGGCGGCGCGGCGCCGTTGGCGCCCTGCGCCGACGACGTCTGCTGCAACTTTCTCACCTCTCCCACTAGACCGGGCAAGCTGGCCTGCATTTCGTCGATGGTGTGCATGTTGTAGTACAGCTTGCTGCCCATGATGATCCCCAGCCAGCCGTCCGGCTTGTAGCTCTTCTCGAACATCACCGGGATCATCGGCTTCTTTTTCGTGTACGCGTACTCCGCCTCGGTGCGGCACGCCTGCGACTCCTTGTACCGGTGCGTGACGCACATGATGATGGCGTCGCTCTGCTCGATGGCGATCGCCATCGCCTCCAGCGTGCTCCCCATCATGCGGTCGACGTCCATCCACACCGTGAACCCCTGCGCCATGAGCTCGTCGCGCAGACGCAGCACCTGGCTCTGCATGCGCCACTCGTACGAAAGCATAACCTGCCCCGTGGCGTTCTCCACGGTGCCTTGGCCGTTCAAACGCGCTAACGTCTCCTCGGAAACCTCCGCCACCTCCGAGGAAGCCTGGTCGCCTTTGATCATCCACAGCGCGCCCTTAGCTTTCCGCTTCGTGTCGTCCGACCCCGTCCGGCGCGCCTCCTCCAGCGCGTCCACCACGCCCGGTTCCATGTTCACTCTCTCTCTAATCGCCTCGTCGAAGGCGAGGTTCCAGAGCCCGGTCGCCGCCCAGAACTGCGCGGCGTCCGTGGACGAGTGCGCCTCCTGCGGTTCCTGTAGCGCCCTGACCAGCAAAGGCAAAGCTCCCGCGTCCGCGATGCGCGCCTTGTTCGCGTCGTTCGTCGCCAGGCACGCGATGCTCTTCAACACTTTGTGCGTCTCGAAGCTCTGCCCATCCACGCGCGCGGCGTCCAGCGCCGCGCGCAGGGTGTCGACAATCTCCTCCACCACCGTCGGGTCGGCTTCCATGCGCACGTCGCCCTCCTCCTTGCCCACCAGGTTCGCCAAAGCGCAGGCGGCGTTGATGCGCGCGACGCGTCGCTCGGACTGCATCACCGTCAGCATGCTCTCCACCCCGCCGGAAGCGATCAGCAGTTTTTGCTGCGCGTTGTTGTGCGACAAGTCGCGCACCGTCGCGCTGAAGTAGTCGTCGGCGGCGGCGCCGCGGAAATCCGCGTACGACGACGCGCACTCTTTGGCCCCAGAGGAGACGACGCACGGCGAGAGTACCATTCGGTTCAGGATCACGGGCACGAGTCTGCTTTTCGCCATCAGTCTGTGCACGTCGTCGTTCCTGGACACGAGCGTCGAGACGAGCGCGGCGGCGGCGCACGTCGTCTCCTCGGCGGCGGCGTCGTCGGCGACGACGTTCTTGATGGCGTCCATCGCGCCGAGCTTCGCCACCTTGGCGCACATCTGCGCGTTACGCTCGCACAGCGCCTGCAGCGCGTACGCGGCGTGCACGCTCCCGAGCTCGAACATCAGCAGCAGGTTCTGCGGGACCTCGCCGTCCGCCGCGATTTTGCTCTGCGCGCGGGGCAACTGCACGTCCCCGGTTTCGATCTTGAGCGTGAGGTACTGCCGCACCCACTCCGCCGCCTCGGTCGCGTCCGCGGACAGGGAAGACGCCGAACCCGTCTCGATGGATCGCGCCCACTGCCCCAGCGTGCGGTTCACCGACGCGATCCGCGCGTCGTGGCTCGACTCCTTGCCGACCACCTCCGGGTCGAACTTGACGGTGGGCGTGTCGGGGATTACCCTCGCCGACTCGGCGGAGGCGGGGACGCGAACGCGATCCAGGCGGCCGCGCGCGCGCGCGCGCCCGTGCAGACGGGGGACGCGACCCGCGACGACCCGGGGGGGGGTCGCGCGCGCGGCCGAAGCCATCATCGCGGCGAGCCGGCTGACGTCACCCGAGCGAGCGCGGAATCGTCTGAAACCGAAGGCTTCGAACCAGTTCGGACTCGTGGAAGAATGTCGTCGAATCGTCTTCGCGACGCCGCCCGCCCCGCGCCAAAATATCTTCAAGATTTTCGTGCTGACGAGGCGCGCATTCTCGCGCACGCGGACCGCAACACCGAGCACTTCCCGCGCGTGACCGAGAGTTCACACGTAAGGTACATCCGCGGCACGCGGCGTGGTCCGACCCTGTTCGTTCCCCCCCCCGCCCGTCGCCCGCGGAAAGAACGCGCCCGATTCCGAAAGCACTTTTTGACACGTGTTGGCGACGGGCAGAAAAAAGCGCCATCGCGGGGTCGCATTCAACAACGCGCGCCTCCCTCCGCCGCCTCCCTCCCTTCTTCTCGCTGACCCACGCACCTCCTCTGCTTCCGTCGCCTCGGCTCTCCGCCGCGTTTCTCCGCGCGCAGCCACCCTTCGCTTCACTCGTCGTACAACCCGCGATGGAGCTCGCGCCGACGGACGCCCCCACGGCGGAGGCGACCGGCGTGAAAAAATCAGCCAAGATCTGGTACACCCTGACGGATGAGGCGCCGGCGCTGGCGACGCGCGCGTTCCTGCCGATCGTGCGCCGGTTCCTCGCGCCCAGCGGCGTCGCCGTGGAGGCATCAGACATCTCCCTCGCCAGCCGCGTGCTCGCCGCGTTCCCGGACAGGCTCGCGCCTTCGCAGAGGCGGCCGGATACGCTCGCGGCGCTCGGCGACATCGCTAAGACGCCCCGCGCGAACATCGTGAAACTTCCCAACGTCTCGGCGTCTGTGCCTCAGCTCGAGGCGGTCATCGCGGAGCTCAACGCCAAGGGCTTCGACGTGCCTCCGTTCCCCAAGGGCGACGCGGACTCGCTTTCTGTCGAGGAAAAGGACACCAAGGCGCGGTACGCCAAGGTGCTGGGGTCGGCGGTGAACCCGGTGCTGCGCGAAGGCAACTCGGACCGCCGCGTCGCCGCGCCCGTCAAGGCGTACGCGCGCGCGCACCCGCACAAGATGGGCGCTTGGTCTCCCGACTCCAACACGCACGTCGCGTCTATGCCCTCCGGGGACTTCTACGGCTCGGAGAAGACCTCCGTGATGCACGCCGCGGGTTTTCTGCGCGTCGAGCTGCACCCCGCGAGCGGCGGAGCGGCGACGACGCTCAAGGAGAAGGTTCCCGTGGAGGCGCTGGAGACGGTGGACGCCGCGCGCATGTCCCTCGCGGACCTCGACGCGTTCATCGAGAGCGAGCTCCGAGACGCGGCTTCGAAAAACCTGATGATCTCGCTGCACCTCAAGGCGACCATGATGAAGGTGAGCGACCCCGTGCTCTTCGGACGCGTCGTGTCGGTGTACTTCCGCGACGCGTTCGAGCGGCACGACGCCGCGCTCGCCGCCGCCGGCGCCAACCCCGAGAACGGCTTGGGCGCGGTCCTGGAGGCGGTGGGCAAAATCTCCGACGCGGCGTTGCGCTCTTCGATTCTCGCGGACATCGACGCCTGCTACTCTAAGTCCGACCGCCCGCGCGTCGCGATGGTGGACTCGGATCGCGGGATCACCAACTTCCACGTCCCCTCGGACGTGATCATCGACGCGTCCATGCCGGCGATGATCCGCGAGGGCGGGCAGATGTGGAACGCGGACGGCGCGCTGGAGGACGTCAAGTGCCTGATCCCCGACCGCTCGTACGCGGGCGTGTACCAGGCGTGCGTCGACGACTGCAAGAAGCACGGCGCGTTCGACGTGGCCACCATGGGCAGCGTCGCCAACGTCGGGCTGATGGCGCGCAAGGCGGAGGAGTACGGGAGCCACGACAAAACCTTCCGCGCGCCCGCGGATGGCGTCGTGAAGACCTTCTTTTACTCGCCCGAGGGCGTCAAGACGGAAGTCCCCGTCTTCGAGCACGAAATCAAGGCTGGCGACCTGTGGCGCATGTGCCAGACCAAGGAAGCCGCCGTGCGCGACTGGGTGAAGCTCGCCGTGACCCGCGCGCGCCTCTCGGAGTCGCCGGCGGTGTTTTGGCTGGACCCCGCGCGCGAGCACGACGCGGCGCTGACGGAGAAGGTTCGCGGCTACCTCGCCTCGGACCACCCCGAGGCGCTCGCGGCGACGCTCGCGGACGGCGAGAAGCTGGTGGACATCATGCCCCCCGTCGCGGCGATCGAGCACGCCATGTCCCGCGCGCGCGCCGGGAAGGATACCGTGAGCGTCACCGGCAACGTGCTCCGCGATTACCTCACCGACTTGTTCCCGATCATCGAGCTGGGCACGTCCGCGAAGATGCTCTCCATCGTGCCCCTGCTCGCGGGTGGCGGGCTGTTCGAGACGGGCGCCGGCGGCTCCGCGCCGAAGCACGTGCAGCAGTTCGCGGAGGAGGGCCATTTGCGCTGGGACTCGCTGGGCGAGTACCTGGCGCTGGCGGTTTCGCTTGACGACTTGGCACTCAAGACGCGCAACCCGAAGATCAAGATTTTGGCCAAGGGCCTCACCTCGGCGACGGGCAAGCTCCTGGAGCAGAACAAGTCCCCGAGCCGCAAAGTCGGAGAGATCGATAACCGCGCCTCTTCGTTCTACATCGCCATGTGGTGGGCGGAGGCTGTGGCGCGCTCTTTGCCCGCGTTCAAGCCCCTGGCTTCCGCGCTCAAGGCGGGCGAAGCCGCCATCGTCGCCGAGCTCGTTTCGGAGTGCCAGGGTTCGCCCGTGGACCTCGGCGGGTACTGGCTCCCGGACGAGAAGAAGTGCGTCGAGGCCATGCGCCCCAGCAAGACGTTCAACGCGCTCATCGACGAGCCCGTGATGATGTCCGCTCTGGACCCCCCGGGGTCGAAGACGGTGGACAGCATCTACGCGGCGCTCGACGCCAACCTGCGGATCGTGAGACGCAAGCTCGGCGGCAAGCCGCTGACTCTGGCGGAGAAAATCGTCTACGGACACCTCGACGACGCCGAGGGATCTCCGGCGCCCGAGCGCGGCGTTTCCTACCTGAAGCTTCGTCCCGACCGCGTCGCCATGCAGGACGCGACCGCGCAGATGGCCATCCTGCAGTTCATCTCCTCGGGCCTGCCCAAGACGGCGGTGCCCACCACGATCCACTGCGACCACCTGATCGCCGCCGAGTCGGGCGACGTGGAGGACCTGTTGAACGCGAGGAAGGAAAACGCCGAGGTGTACGACTTTTTGTCGTCGTGCGGGGACAAGTTCGGCATGGGGTACTGGAAGCCCGGCGCGGGGATCATCCACCAGACGGTGCTGGAGAACTACGCGTTCCCGGGCGGGCTGATGATCGGCACGGACTCGCACACGCCCAACGCGGGCGGGCTCGGGATGTGCGCCGTCGGCGTCGGCGGCGCCGACGCCGTGGACGTCATGGCGTCTCTGCCGTGGGAGCTCAAGGCGCCCAAGGTGATTGGCGTGAACCTTAGCGGGCGCCTGTCGCACTGGACCTCGCCCAAGGACATCATCCTGAAGGTGGCTGATATCTTGACCGTCTCCGGCGGCACGGGCGCCATCATCGAGTACTTCGGCGAGGGCGTGGACACCATGAGCGCCACCGGCATGGCTACCATCTGCAACATGGGCGCCGAGATTGGCGCCACCACCTCCGTCTTCGCGCTCTCCGAGCGCCAGCTGGAGTACCTGCGCGAGACGGGCCGCGGCGAGGTGGCGAAGCTCGCCGAGATGAACCGCGCGAACCTGGTACCCGACGCGGGGTGCGAGTACGACCGCGTCGTGGACATCGACCTCGACCAACTCGCGCCGCACATCAACGGGCCGTACACGCCCGACCTGTGCACGCCCGTCTCGCAGCTCAAGCAACGCGCGGCGGCGGAGGGGTGGCCCGTGGAAATCTCCAGCGCGCTCATCGGGTCGTGCACGAACTCGTCGTACGAGGACATGGCGAAGTGCGCGAACCTGACGCAGCAGGCGCTCAAAGCGGGTTTGACGTACAAGGTTCCCTTCTACGTCACGCCCGGCTCGAGAGCCGTGCAGGTGAACATCGAGAAGGACGGGTTCGTGGAGGTTTTCGAAACCGCGGGCGCGACGGTGTTAGCCAAGGCGTGCGGCCCGTGCATCGGCCAGTGGAAGCGCCAAATGCCGCCCGGCGTGAAGAACACCATCGTGACTTCGTACAACCGGAACTTCGCCAAGCGCAACGACGGCAACCCGGACACGCACGCGTTCGTGACTTCGCCCGAGTTAGTGACGATGTTAGCGTTTGCTGGCCGACTGGACTTCAACCCGTACGAAGACACTTTGTCCACGCCGGACGGCGGGTCGTTCAAGTTTGAGGTTCCCGCCGGGTGCCCCGCGATTCCCCCCAGCGGCTGGGACATCGACGATTCCATCTTCCAGCCCCCGAAGCCCGCGGAGGAGGCGGCCCGAGTGCAGATCAAGGTGGACCCGTCCTCCAAGCGCCTGCAGCTTCTCGAGCCGTTCAAGAAGTGGAGCGGCGAGGACTACGTGGGGTGCCCGGTGCTCATCAAGGCGCTCGGGAAGTGCACCACGGACCACATCTCCATGGCGGGCCCGTGGCTGAAGTTCCGCGGGCACCTCACGAACATCTCCGAGAATTGCCTCATCGGCGCGGTGAACGCGGAGACGGGCAAGACCAACGCCGTGGCGAACGTGTTCACCGGCGAGATTGGCAAAGTCCCGGAGGTGGCTGCGCAGTACCGCGACGTCGCGAAGAAGCCCTGGGTGGTGGTGGGCGACAAGAACTACGGCGAGGGGTCTTCCCGCGAGCACGCCGCGCTCGAGCCGCGGTTCCTCGGCGGCGTCGCCGTTATCGTTCGTTCCTTCGCGCGCATCCACGAGACCAACCTGAAGAAGCAGGGCATGCTCCCGCTGACCTTCGCCGATCCCGCGGACTACGACAAGGTGAGCGGCGAGGGCATGCTTCTGGACATCGTGAACCTGCCCCCCAAGCCCGGGGAGCGACTGACGGTGGTTGCGCGCGACGCCGCCACCGGCGAGACGATGCACGAATTCGCCGTCGACCACACGTTCAACGACGAGCAGATCGAGTGGTTCAAGTGGGGCAGCGCCCTGAACTACATGAAGATGGTGAACGCCAGCGGCGAGCGCAGCGGCATCGCGTGAGCGGAGCGGGAGAGCCGAGCGACACAGACGAGGGGATGCGCGTGTACATAATACAAAACTCGTGATCGATCGCGTAGACTCGCGAAAGTCGCACAGGCGAAGCGCGTGCGCGCTTGGACCAGAAAATTCTCGCCACGACACGAATCCGCGTCACTTCACTTTTCCTGTTTTCGTTCGCGCGAAAAGTATCCCGAGATCTCGCGCTCGTCGGACATAACACAAGACGCGCTCGTCCTCCCATCTCCTCCTACGCCCCATGTTCGCCACGGCTCAGTCCCTCCGCGCCACTCCCCTCGCCGCGCCCAAGCGCGTCGACGGCGCGCGCCGCGCCGCGCGCGCCGTGCGCCCCGTCCGCGCGCATGCCAAGAAAGCTGACGATGTCGAACCGACGATGGAACCTCTGTCGGTGTCGCGTCGCGTGCTCGGCCTGTCCTCCGTGCTCGGCGCCGCCTCGCTGACCACCGACCTGGTCTTCCCCACCCCCGCGGAGGCCAAGAAGATCGTCTCCGGCTACACCCCGCTCGAGGGATTCGACGTGCGTCCCCCACCTCCGTCCAAACGCGCCGATCGAGTCGCTCAACAATTCGTCGTCAAAAACGTCAAAAATGCATAACGAGAGTGCTCGCGCGCAATCGCGTCCGACAACTGGCAAATTTCGCGCAATCGCGTTGAAACAAACGTTGAACCGCTGAACCGTGCGCGGATGACGACGACTGACGCGCGCCGTCGACGCTCACCTCTCGACCCCACCTTTGTTTCCCATTTCATCGAAACGCGAAACGCAGGTGACGTACGTGTTCCACAAGACCGGCACGATGGGCGCGGACGATTGGTACAAGAACGCGTTCAAGCCCTTCCTGGACGGCGGCTTGCACAGCGGCGAGGTTGGCGGTCCCGAAACCGGCGCCGCGTTCAAAACTGTCTTCAACGTCGTCGTGATGCGCGGCCGCGAGGCGGAGAACGAGACTGTGGCCGTCGCGTTCGTCCACCCCAAGGCGTCCACCGATGCCATCGCCAAGTTCTTCGACGACAAGAACCCGTTCTGGCAAACTGGGCGGGACGAGGGCTGGCTGCTCGGCCCGCTGACCAGCTTCAAGACCACGCCTTTCCTGGCTCGCGGGGCGGACCCGAAAACCGGGTACCCTCCGCAGTGGAAGAAAGGAAACGGCGTCCTCGTCGCGTCGTTCGGGTTGAAGATCGACAAGAACGAGTGGATCCCCGCGTTCACCTCCCCCGACTCCGATAAGCTGCACGACGCCGCCGGCATCTACACCTCCGTCGCCTCCACGGTCAACAAGGGGTCCGAGTACGACAGCGCGTTCAAGGCGGTGCAGGTGTTTCACACGTTCAAGAATTTCAAGCAGGCGGTCGCGTTCGACGCGATGATCCAAGCCAAGCAGCCGCCCTTCGACGCCGTCGCCGAGATCACAGACAACTTCCAGGGGCAGACGTACGAGGTCATCTCGGACACGAATTTCCCCGAGTACTTTCCCCAGGCGTGAGAGAGACGTGCGCGTCAAGCGGCGTCGCGTCGTGACGCCGTCGCGAGCTTTTTTTTATCGATTTCCAAAAAGTGCACGATCGCGATGAGATGACGCGCCAATTCGGCCGGCGAAAACCCGCATTGCGGCGGTGCGCTTTTTCCAGACCGCCGACGCGCGAGGTGCGTGGCGACGCGCTCGAACTCCGCGTTCGACGCGCGGTTTCGGGTCGTCGCGCCGCGGCCGACTCGCGGGTCCCCTTCGCGCGCGGAGGAGCGCGATGTTTCAGATCGCTCGCCTCGAGGACCCGAACGTCAAGATTCTCCCCGAGAACCTCGGGAAGCCTCGACTGACGGCCATCACGCAGGTGATCGAGGACCTGTACGTGGACAAGGTGGTGAAGGACCTGGGGTTGGTGGTGACTCTGTACGAGATCGTGAGCATCGAGGGCGGCACGGTGTACCCCGGCGAGGGCAGCGCGCACTTCCACGTGGTGTTCAAGGCGGTGGTGTTCCGCCCGTTCGTGGGGGAGGTGCTGGAGGGCGTGTTAAAGAAATCGGACCGCAAAGGGCTGTACGTGCACCTCGGTTTTTTCAACGACGTGTTTGTGCCGGAGCACATGCTCCAGGAGCCGTCCGCGTTCGACGAGGAGGAGCAGCTGTGGGTGTGGAAGTACCAGAACTCACGCATGTTCATGGACCTCGATGAGCCCGTGCGGTTCAGGTGCAGCTCCGTGCGCTTCCCGGAGCAGCCGAGAAACGCGAAGGCGCTCGACGGAAACTCGCCGCAGCTCGGGAGGACGTACGAGGGCAACTTCGCGCCCATGGTGATCGTCGGCGACGTCAACGCGGACGGACTCGGCCTCACCAGCTGGTGGCAGCAGGAAACGGAGTAGGCGTGCGTGTTGTTTGAAACGTGTCTGGATATAGAGTATGGATATAGAGTATCGTTCGCGGCGCTCTACCTACGCCTACTCGCCTGTACTCGCCTCCTCCGCCGCTCTCTTCGCCGCCGCCGCCTTCTCCTGCTGCGCCTTGATCTGGTCCATGGCGCTGGTGAGCATCTCGTTCTTCTTTCCCTTGCCGAGCGCGGGCATCGTCTGCATCAGGCGCAGCTCGGCCTTGACCGTTCCGAACTCGCCGAAAACGACCGGGTCCCACTCCAGCGCCGAGCACGCCACGGCGCTCACCGCCGTCGGGTCGGCGCCGCGCGGCGGCCCGCGCTGCACGCGGACGCCGAATTCCAAAATCTCGTCGTTCAGGATCGGCAACAGTTTCAGGTGCTTTCTCTTGGCGAACGAGGTGAGGATCGCGGCGCGCTCGGCGACGACCGCGTCCAAGTCGCCGCCCGCCTCGACGGAGATGTCCCCGAGCGGTAACCACGCGCCGAGAGACGCGACGGCGGAACTCGCGGAGGCGTCGTCGGGTTTCATCCCGAGCGCCGCCGCCACCTGCGCGTTTTCCGACGACTTCGCGGACTTCTCCGCGGCGGACGTCTCTGTTTCGGGAACCGCGGTTGATCCGCTCGCGTCCGCCTTCACCTTCCTGGCGAACAGGAAGTACTCCTCCGTGGGCTCGTCCGCGCCGAACGCGTGGTTGATGGGCCCGCGGTCGGCGGTGGGTTTCGGGGCGGCTTTGGCTTTCTTCTCCTTGCTCTTGATGGCAGCCTGGTAGGGATCCGAGGCGGCGTTCCGGTACTTGGAGCCCTTGCCCTTGGCGAAAACGACGGTGTTCACACGCCTCGGGGCGCGCGAGGCGCCGCGCCGGGAAAGCGCGAGGTCGCGGCTCGAGGCGGCGCCCGCGAACGCGGACGCGAGACGCGCGGACATCTGAGCGGACATTTTGCGCTTTTCGCGATGGGTTATCCGAAAGCGCACGAGCGTGCGGTCGAGCGGCGGTGCGCGGCGCAGAACCGGAGCTGGTGGCTGACTGGTTGACGAGTGCGGTCGAGCGCGATCGAGCACGTGTCCACGGGTCGGTCAGTACTCGACGACGCGCGCGTTGGAGTGGCGGTCGATGAGGCGAGCGGCTCTGCCGGGCGCCGACGAGATTTATTTCATCAGTCCCGCGACGAGTTTACGTCGGCGCTCGACACTTCTCCGAGACATTCGCGCTCTCCACGCCTCACTGGTGCTTCGCGCCGCGTCGGCCGGGTCTGGGGACGACCGCGCGTTTCGAGGCAGGCGCGATGGGTACTCCAGAGTGGGAGATCATCCCCGACGACGTGCTCGTCCCCCGCCGCACCGCGCGCCGGCACCGCGTCGTCGCCAGCGACGTGCAGGTGTTCGGTCGGAAGCGACGAACCAACGCCGCCGACATTGGCCCGGGCGACGCGCGCGGCGCGAGGACCGCGGTGTCGGCGGATGAAGCCGGTCCGAGCGAGAAACGCGCGCGCGGTCCCTCTGAGATCCGCGCGCGCGACGAGGCGCGCGCCGCCGATGCGCGCGAGGTCCCCCGCGATGCGCCCACCGCCGCGAAGGCTGGCGCGGACGAGCCGCCGACACAAACCGCCGCGCAAAAAGGTCTGGGCGTTTCGTCCGAAGCGAAGAAAAAGGTGAGCCTCGGCGCGTCCGCCGAGACGCCGAAGGGCGTTTGCGTTTCACGAAACCACCTCGAGCGTGAGCCCATGTCTTATGGCGCGCTCGCCGCGATGGACGAAGGCATGTCTCGCGCGCACAAGGCGAACCGTAAGCGCGCTCGGGACGCGCAGACGCTCTTGCGTCGCGCGGTTGGCGTGCGCGACGTCAAGTTTTTCAATCGCCTGATTCGCGATTTCGGCAACGACAAGCAGCTCGGGTTCGCGGAGGAGGCGTTCAAGCGCGTGCGCGAGTGCGACGGCCTCGAGCGCAACGTGTACAGCCACACGAACATGCTCAACGCGTGCGTGCGGGTGGGCGAGCTGGAGAAAGCGAGGCAGGTGTGGGAAAACATGCTCTCGGAAAACGTCGAGCCCAACGAGGTGACGTACACCGTGTTCGTCAAGGGCTTAGCGCAGAGCGGACGATTGGACGAGGCGATGGCGCTCATCGAGACGCTCTGTGCGGAAGGCAGCGCCGTCGCGCCGAACGTGCGGACCTTCAGCACGATGTTGCGGAACTGCGTGCGGCACGCTGACGGGCTCAACGCCGATCGGTGTTTCGAGGCGATGCGACAAGCGTCCGTCGCGCCGGATGCAGCGTCGTTCGAGTACCTCATCAAGACGAAGTGCGCGGCGTTTGACGCGCGCGGCGCCTGGGCGGCGCATTCGGAGATGGAGCGCGAGTACCTGGAGGCGACGCCGCAGGCGCTCGCCGCGCTCGCCACGGTGTCCTCCATCACGGGAGACGTCGCTGGCGCAACGAAGGCGTGCGCCGCGGCGAAAGCCGCCATCGAGGCAAACGGCGCCGGCGTCGTGGCGTCGGCGGACGGGTCACGCGGAGACGGGCTCTTCTCGTCGCTGGACGACGACTTAGACGGCGCGGAGAACGACGAGCCGGAGAGGGAACGCCCCGGCGGTCCGGGTGCCGGAAACATGAGCGAGAGCGTCCGCGCGTTCCTCAGGCTGCGGAACAGCGACGCCGCCAGACAGGTGGCGGATGTGGAGGCGTTCTTGGCAAAAGGAGAGGCGCACGTCGCGGCGGTTGCGGCGGACGTGCGCGCCGGCCACGCGAGCGCGTCTTCCCCGGTGAAGGTGGTGGAGGGCGAAGGGCCGGTTCTGGATTTCCGGAAGCTGTTCCGAGGTGGGAAATCCACAGACGAAACGCGCCGACCCGTGAAGCTTGAAGTGTGCAGCGGCATGGGCGACTGGGTGGTTTCGCGTGCCGCCGCGGACGCGCGAAGCGCCGACTGGCTCGCCATCGAGATGCGCCGCAACCGCGTGCGCATGACGTGGGCCAAGGGCGTGCGCGCGCGGCTGAATAACCTGGCCGTGCTTCGCGGCATGGCGCACGAGATGCTGTCCTCCCGCGTCCCGGAGGACTCGCTCAGCGAAATTTACGTCAACTACCCCGACCCGCCGGAATGGGTGGGGAGCACGCAGTGCCTGGTGGACGGCGCGTTTCTCATCGAAGCGCACCGCGCGCTGGTGCGCGGCGGCGGTTTCCTGACGTTGGTGACGGATGATCCGGGGTACGCGATGCGCATGTGCCGCGAGCTGTCCCGGCGGCCGGACCTGTTCGCGCCCACCGCGGAGGACGGGAAGCCGTTCGTCTCCGGCGTCCCGGAGGGATACGGCGGCTCGTACTTCGACGAGATGTGGAAGAACGGGCGCCAGACGGACCGGTACTACATGCGGTACCGCGCGGAGAAGTAGAAAGTATTTATACGAAGG
>Ga0209666_1000835_pt1 | contig 23454 bp, 34 predicted proteins | sample SaaInlV_125m_DNA_FD_184679 | JGI IMG/M metagenome (GOLD analysis project Ga0209666, IMG submission 184679) | Marine microbial communities from expanding oxygen minimum zones in the Saanich Inlet - Saanich Inlet SI037_S3LV_10m_DNA (SPAdes)... | ecosystem: Environmental > Aquatic > Marine >...
TTCCTGCAGGGCTTCCACAACTGGACGCTCAACCCATTCCATATGATGGGAGTTGCTGGTATACTAGGTGGAGCATTGCTATCAGCAATCCATGGCGTTACTGTAGAGAATACACTGTATGAAGATGGAGAACAATCAAATACCTTTAAGGCGTTTGATTCAACTCAAGAGGAGGAGACTTATTCTATGGTCACTGCAAACCGCTTCTGGTCGCAGATCTTCGGTGTTGCGTTTTCTAACAAGCGGTGGCTTCATTTCTTCATGCTCTTTGTGCCTGTTATGGGTCTTTGGGTCTCCTCTATTGGCATTATTGGGCTTGCTCTTAATCTTCGTGCTTACGATTTTGTGAGTCAAGAGATTCGTGCAGCAGAAGATCCAGAATTTGAGACCTTCTACACCAAAAACATCTTATTGAATGAAGGACTACGTGCTTGGTTGGCACCTGCTGATCAACCACATGAAAACTTTATCTTCCCTGAAGAAGTTCTACCTAGAGGTAATGCTCTCTAAACAATGGTTACTGCTAGCATTCCAACATAAGAGGTGTTAGCAGGTAGTAGTTGATACAAAAGTGTATCATAGTGATACAAAACTATGCTAGATATTAGTGTAGTTTGCAAGACAACGTTATGAACTTTACAGCTACTACCCTATTGGCTGGATCAACCGCATTTCTTTTTAGTTGGTTTGTCCTTTCCCCCGTCCTACCCTAACCCTCCGCCATGGCATTACTAGCAACCTTTGCTCTTATCTCTGTATCTATTTTCGGAGCATATAAACTTACGCCTAAATAAAGACATATCGTCGCCGCTGATGTGGATGGCAAAATCCATCAAACACATCACACTAAATAGAGGAGCAGCACCCGCTCCTCTTTTTTAATGTCTGAGCATATTCGTAATCTAGTTGCTCGCTGTTACAATGTCACGGGTCCGATTGGTCTGACCCCCAACGCATTGGATGGTGAGAATCCTGCTAGTGAATTTAATCCCGCAGGTGGATCCACAACTGGTCCAGCACCAACCGCACTGACTCCCTCTGAGGTGATCCAAAATTTGGTGGGTAGATGCTATGGTCCTCCAGTCCTAAACAGTCCTAACCCACTGGACTCGATCAATATTCCTTTCCGTCCTGATCCTCCAGAGACTGCACCTACCCCCACACCTAATCAGGTAATTCAGGGACTGGTTGGGAGATGTTATCCTGAGCTTCCACCACTGCTGCCACCTCCACCTGAGGCAGAGGTCCCTGATCTACCTACGATTGTCCCTGTTGATCCTATTGTCTGTTTTATTACAGAGCAACTAGGTATAGAAGTCCCTGGTCTTGAGTGTGGACATGACTTCATCATCAAGATTCCAGATCCTAGGATCACAACGGGTCCTTGGATATCAACTGGTGGTGATGATTGTAGAGAAGTATCTGAGTTAAGAATCGTTGGTAAAGTAAAAGATATTGGCGGTGGATACTGGAAAGTTATCGGCAGTGATCCTGAAAGAATTTTATTCTGTGCTGAGGATGATCCACCACAGAAAGAGTGGGAGAAGTGTGTCCGAAAGACTCTTGAATGCACATTCAAACCATACCTTGGTGGTGGTTGGACACCTGCTAAGGCAGACTGTGAAGGATTCCACCCTCGTGGATGGTCTGCTAACAAGACGGAAGTTTGTATCAAGAATTGCTTCCCTGAGAGAGTCCCTGTCTATGAATCTGAGAGTGGTAATGAATACAATTATCACAATGAGATCGCTGGTCCTTCTGGATACTCTCTGACTGATGGTGATGCTGCATGGTGGTGCCTGAAGGATAAGGTGCCTGGATCAGCAGGTGGTAGCGGACAAAACGTAGAGATAATCACTACTACTAACGCAGGTTTCACTAACTCTGATCAGAATCCACCAATCAAAACCACTAACAATGAAGGTGCAGGTAATGGTAACTGGGTTTATAATGAGGGTGGGGCGCAGTTTTGGCCAAAGAAAGACCTAGGTCTAAGTCCTGGCAATGGAAGAAGAGGAGATATTGCACAGCACACTATCAGATATGGTGGTGCTGAGATTAACTTTGAAGTCCGACCTGTATATAATGTCGGCAGTGATGGTAAAGCAGATGATATTGATAGTGAGTGGAGAGTCACATCTTGGACTGGCAAACTGCCTGAGTCTGGTGTGCAGATTCCATTCACATTCATGCCTCAGCAGAATGGTAATGACGGTCAGAAGGTGATGAATATCACTGCATCTATCCTTGGATCTGAGACAAGAGATAGAAGTGTGCCTCTGTTTAAGTACAAAGGTAGCAATCCTCATGATTATTTCCTGACCACTAACCCTGGTGCTCCTGATACTCAGGGTGCTGGTGAGAGAAACACCATGAATGGTGCTGGCATGGTCTTCCATAGTATCTTGGGGTATGTCTTCCAAAAGAAACCCGATGGCATTGAATTCATTGCTGATAAGGAAAGACTATGGGCACTCCATCGCTTCTACAATCCCTCCACAGGTGACCATAGGTATACAATTGACCCACAGAACAACACCATCCCTCAGAGGGTCTCACGGAGCAGGTTTGCATACCGTATTCCTCAGAAGGTTACTAACGATCTCACCATCCGCATGGATGTGGAGAAGGGTAAGGCGGGATACGACAATGCATTTGGTTACTACCTAGCAAATAGCAATGGTCCTCAGTGGGGCAAGATCGTTGTGCCTAGTGCTAAGAATGCTGAAGAGGGTGGTGGTAACGAGACCAGCACTATTACAATCAGTCAGTCTGAGTTGCAGCAATATAAAGGTGGCACCATGGGATTCTTCCTGTTGCCTGATGGTGCTGGTCAAAACAGTCTGAGTGTCAACCAGACATTCAACTTCAATTCTCACTCCAGTGGTTACGGTTCTGGTTTCAGGGGCAGTGGTATCAGCACTAGGGAAAATAATTATGCTCTCTTCTCAGATAAGGAGTGGAATCCTGAGGACAAGAAGGACTACACCAAGTGGAAGGGTCCCAACAAACAGATGTGGGAAGACCTTATTGATGGTGACGATGACTATGATGACCTGATCCTCTGGCATACTGTAGAGTTTACTGCTTATCCTGGTTACATTTACGAGGGCATCCAGTGCTATGTGTTTGCAGACAACAGACCTGAGCCTGTGATGCTGAAGATTGATCTGTCTAACCCATGTGATCCTCAGTCATTTAAGAAAAACTTTAAGGATGTTGTCCTCCAACGTCAGGAGTGTGGTAACGATTCACCTATTACATTTGGTGAGTTTGATGAAAACCATGAGTGTGGTAAGTGTGAAGGAGACTATACAATCTCACAAGGACGTGACCAAACTATTACTACGATCACAGGTGGTAACTTTAGATTGAAGTCCTTCGGTGGCATCACTGGTGGTAGCACAGGTGACTGCATCAGATTCAAAATGAGGATGAAAAAGAATGGGTCGCAGATATTTAACGACAGGTATGATGCAGGGTCATGGCCGAGTATTGGGCAAGACCTCTATGATGGCGTCATTTCCCTCTCCCCTGGAGATAAACTCAACTTCAAACTGATATCAATTATCACTGGTCCACCTACAGGCACGATCACACCCTACTGTGCTCTATGGAATGTAGATACGGGTAAGTTTGAGATGCAGTGGGGTCTTCAGTTGACCACAGCATCAGGTGACACACCACTCAGTCCTAGGATGATGGCAAACCCAGAGTTGCTTGTCATTCAACAGTCTGGTGCTATCAGTGGATTTGATATGCAATTCTATCCATCCTATGGATCTTCAATCAATGCCAAGGCAGATGGTAAGGTGAGAGCAGGTAGTTACAGTGGTGATTCTTGGCACCAGAGTGCTAGAGATAATAAGAAGTCTTCTGGTCCTAAGCAGGCATCTACTGAGGTATATAATAACTATGCATTGACATCGATGCATGGTCTACTGCAGAGCAACCCTGGAATTCTGGGTGGCAATGATAGAAACATCTATAATCCTCTGCTGCCTGCCATTAATAATGGATACATTGACACAGGTTATCCTGAGGAAGATGCATCCAACTATGAAAGAGGAGGACAGCAGGGGTATCGTATACAGGTGTTGGGTGGTGACTATGGTGACCTTGTAAGAAGGCATCTGATCACACGTTTCGATCAGGTTGATGGCACACTCCCTCAACGTAGCACCTTCCTCAACAAGTCTCCTGTCTGTTTTGCTAGGGCAGAGAAACCATGGTATGAAGTTGCTAACCTTAGATCAGCAGCATCATCAGTATTCGATGGCGGCACAAACTTCTTTAATGCAAATACTTTCATGCAGGACTACTACCTAGATGGTAATGAGTTTGAGAATGATGCTGTTGAGAATGTGAACGTAGCATCTCAACTGTATGCAAAGGTTAGGATCGCATTCACCTTCTACTCCACCAAGGGAATCCCTAACGAGCTGGGTAAGGCGCAAGGCGGTGCTAACAACCCTGAGAGGTGGTTGTGTGCCATCTCCCTCGTAGAGGTGCTGCAGGCGGGTATAGGATACTCTGAGGGGCAGGAGTATGATCTTGCATGGCCACCTAGGAGATACAACGTTGGATCTAGCGGCAACCTAGGCGCATACTTCACACCAGATGGACAAGGTATCGAGGTGACTGGTAGTGGCACTGGCACCATCACTCTGGACTTTGACTGGGATGACAATGTTTATACTTCAGGTCAGGCAATTGGATCAATGACTATTGAAGGTCAAACATTTGATCAAGGTAACAACAACAGTGGCAATCAATCCAGATCTTTCGCTGTTACAGGTGGCAACAAATACACTTGGTCTATCAATGGTCAGAGTGAGACTGCTGGTTTCCGAATCAGAGACAGTGGTCAGACCATTCAATGGGATGACAATGTAGCGAATGGATTTGACACTAATGCTACAATGGTAATTGCAGACCTAACTACTAGCGGTGGTGGTGGACAATCTGATGATGCTGCCTATAATGCAATGGAAGATCCAGGTACATCACCTTACTACCCAGATATGAAGGGTAACTTCAAACTACCTCGTAAACTTGCTGCCTTCTATGAGAAGGAGGGTCAAAAGAGGACAGCGAAGGAATCATTCTATCAAGAATCACACAATAAAAACTCACCTGTGTGGTATACTAGCTCTGATAGAGACAAACATCGAGTTAAATTCAAACTAATCATCACACAAACAACGTAATTATGGCAGGATTTGGTAGCACTGGATCAGCAGAGAGGTCCATGGAGAAAACCTCCCGTGAGTTGAAAGCACTCAGGAAGATCATCGAGAAATACAAAGACGATCCTAAGGGTCGTAAGAAAATGATGAAGAAAATGCAGAAGTATTGGAGGTCTAACATTGCAGAGGTGCAGGGTATGGATCACAAACCTGGCAAGACTCAAGCATTTGGTGGTGGATTTGTGCCTGTTGGTATGCTAGAAGACCTGGAGGCAGTCCAGAAGTCACTCTCCCCTGCAGAGGACACCCAAGAAGATGTTACTCAACCTGAAGAGAATCTAACGACTGGACAAATGTCAGAGATTCGTGATATAATTAGTAAGTCCAAGGAACTTTCAGACCATGATCAATCTGCATCAGAAGTATAACCACTATCTCAATACGGATAAACTTCTGGACTCAGATGACGTGCATGAGCGCATAATCACCTATGGATGGACAGATGACGGAGTGGATCTCACTGGATACTATGTCTTGACAGACTGCCATGAGCTGCACTATAATTTGTCCGAGCAGTTGATCAAGAAGGTTAACCGTTGTCCAACTGGCACAAGGGATTGACATTTCGAGATTAATCTGTTATAAATAACCAACCGTGACCAACTAAGGTTACGGATTGTTACAGTCTACACACGGGGAGAGTCGAATCCCCTATCATCTGTGGGTAAACACTCCACAAGAAAAACACTAAGAGGTAAATACCAAATGATCAAAACTGCAATCGCAACTCTCGCCGCCGCTGCTGCAATCGTGGCTCCGTCTGCTGCCCTGGCAGGACCCTACGTCAACGTCGAAACCAACGCAGGTTGGAGTGGCGCTGATTACACTGGGGCAAATACAGATTTTCACGTAGGTTACGAAGGTGCCCTGGGCGAATCTGCTTCATACTATGTCCAAGGGGGAGCTACTCTGGTCAGTCCTGACGGTGGCGAAAGCGACACCGTGCCTTCTGGTAAAGCAGGTCTGGGTGTTGGCGTGACCGATGCACTGGGTGCATACGGTGAGGTCTCCTTTGCTGGATCTGGCGACGCCGATATCGATCGTGGATATGGTGCTAAAGTGGGCTTGAAGTATTCCTTCTGATATATAATCTAGACGGAATCTGATGCTCTGTTGAGGGTCCTTCGGGACCCTTTTTTTATTCTCTATCATACATTACGATGGCAAAACCTGGCAACACAGCAATTTACACACGACCTGGATGTCCTTTCTGCACTAAGATTAAAGAAGTGTATCGAATGAAAGGTTACCCCTTTTCAGAATTCACTTTGAATGTTAACTTTACAAGAGACCAATTCTATAAAGAGTTTGGTAATGGTGCTACCTTCCCCCAAGTCCTGATCAATGGACGACAGATGGGTGGATGCACTGAAACTGTTAAGTATCTGAGAGAAAACAACTTACTGTGAAGACAAAAGACACAACTGAAGTCTATCAACTGGTCGAGCGAGCACTCGATGAGGCAATGCTCAACCAGAAATTTTTATTCAAGATGTACAACTATCTCAAGCAAGCGAAGTGGACGCGACGTGAAACAAATGATTTCATTGAGTCATCCACTGCAGCACAACTGAGTAACACCGTGGAGGAGTTAAATGGTTACATCAAAGGAGGGGATCCAGTGCTACGCGAAGCGTATGGTCACATCCCCAAACCCAAGGCAAGAAAGATCAGAGACTACCTTTACAGCATCCTGGAGGGCGCTTGGCAGTATCATGCCGAGAGGAAACCTGGAAGGCGTAAGAAGGTTGCTAAATAATTTTAACAAGACTTAAGGAGGCATCATGGCTGATCTTACATTTCTGTACATTGCCTTCTTTCTTACCCTAGGGTCCTTTCTTCTAGGGTTTATCGCATCATGGAACCTGAAGCATGTGTTTGATCTGTGGTTAGATAGAGCAGAGTATGCTGCTGTTGTTATGCACCCTGAAATGCAGGGTGAAGATGGCATGGCAGACCCAGCTGAGCTCCTCTACTTGCGGATCGCAGATGAAGATGATATGATTGATGACGAAGAGTGAATGTAAACCTATTATCTAAACTATGAAACTGATGATTTCTGAAGTGCTTCAGAAAGCACATAATGCTAAGACGAAAGCAGCAAAGATTAAAATCTTGCAAGACAACAACACCCAGACACTAAGGTCTATCTTCATCATCAACTTTGATGAGAGCATCGAGCCTCGTGTCCCTATGGGTGAAGAGGTCCCCTACCGTCCTAACGAAGCACCTGTTGGCACTGAGCACACACTGCTGGAGAAGGAGGGTAAGAAACTCTATCGATTCTTCAAGGGTGGTGACGATACATTGCCTGGGATGAAGATCGAGAATATGTTTATTCAGATGCTTGAAGGATTACATGCAACGGAAGCAGAGATCCTTATCAAAGCAGTGAATAAGTCACTCCATAAGAAGTATCGCATCACCCTGTCAGTAGTAAAAGAAGCTTTCCCTTCCATTGAGTGGGGAGGCAGAGCACGATGAGCAGTAAGATCAAAACCTTACACTCAGATTGTGATCCCGCGCTAGCAGAAGACAGGTCCTTGCCTACTTCTGCATTCATTGTCTGCTATTTACTTGAGGGTGAGAAGCATTACGACATCGTTATCAGTGCAAAGAATGTTGATATCTTTGACCATTATTGGGACAAGTATAAGCATGATTTGAAATGGTATAAACAAACAGAAGGAAGAATCAGTCCCAAACTATGGCAAGATCCAAACAAACCCCCAGCAAAGGTAACCAAGGGCAAAGGATGACTAAAGGAGATCAAGTTTACTTCGACCCTAGACAGTCTGCTGAGCAGCAGATTGAAGACATGGAGGCAGCAGTGGATGCTGCCCTGAAGAAAGAAGAAGAGGAGCAGGAGAAACTGAGCAACATTGAGATGGGTAAATCTATTGTTGCAGGACTCGGCACCCTCTTCATCTCACCACTGGTGCTGATGTTTATCTGGAATATGTTTATGCCAGGTCTATTCGCACTACCTATGCTAACCTACTGGACAAGCATGGGACTAATCATTATCTCTCGCCTGCTTATCCCTAAGAATGACTAAAATAACCCCTACGGAGCACTCCTCCAAGGTCTGTATGGTATCTGTGACCCCTGATGCTGAGAAGCACATGGGATATGTTGCCCGTGTGAGTAACCCAAACAACCAGGACAACCCTGAGGTTGCTGGTCTACTGAAGTATTGCATCAAGCATGGGCACTGGAGTGTCTTTGAGCAAGCATTCATGACGCTTGAGATCAACACTACCAGGGGACTGGCAGCTCAGATCCTGAGGCATAGGTCTTTCACCTATCAAGAATTCTCACAACGCTATGCAGATACTAATCTGCTGAGTGCAATGATTGAGGTGCCTGATCTGCGACTGCAGGACAGTAAGAATCGTCAGAATAGTATTGACGGTGTGGATGAGAAGCAGAAAGCATTCCTGCAAGGACGCATCCATCAATACTTTGCTGAAGGAATGGATCTTTACAATGAATTGCTGCGTGAAGGTATTGCAAAGGAGTGTGCTCGTTTTGTGCTCCCCCTTGCTGCACCCACCAGAATTTTCATGACGGGCTCTGTGCGTTCATGGATCCATTACATCCAACTGAGGTCTGCTAATGGCACACAGCAGGAGCACATGGACATCGCTAAACTATGTCAGAAGCATTTCATCTGTCAGTTTCCTACTATCTCTAAGGCACTTGACTGGTGTCCTCAGCAGGACTGTGGGTGTAAGGATGATGATCAATACTGGCGAGACATACAACCCTGTTTGAGGATTGACGGATGAGTTTCAAACTAATCAGATACAAGATTACCTATTCGCTACCCGCTACAGGTAATCGTCGTCACCATAAGATCGTTGAAGCACGATCGCAGTCTGAATCAAAGCAACTCTTTGAGTCAGATATACCTACCGCTAAGTATATTTGTAGCACAGTTATGCCACAGAGCAGGAGTTTGTAATGCCTACATACAATGTAAAGAATCTTAAGACAGGCGAGAAACAAGAATTCTCTATGTCAATGGTCAACTATGATCAGTGGCGTAAAGATAATCCCGACTGGGATAAGGACTGGCAAGCTGGTATCGGTGGGGTAACCTACGGAGAACCTAAGCAGTCCGATGGTTTCAAAGAGGTTATGCAGAAGATGCAAGCCGACCATCCAGTAGCAAATCTATCTCGTTACACCTAACCAACACCCTCTATGCCAACATCTGTTAAGTCCAAGACACGCCGTCGCTCCATGAAACTGGAGACACTCACAGCAAAGCAAATGAGAAGAAAGAAACCTATCAATCTTGAGCATCTCAAGCAGATCAATCCACTCACAGACAATCAAGAAACTATCTTCAACTCTTTTGCTGAAGGTAAGAATCTAGTCCTGCATGGTGCCGCTGGCACAGGCAAGACTTTTATTAGTCTTTACTTAGCATTGCGTGAGGTCCTGGATCCAGAGACTCCATATGATAAGGTATACATGGTCCGATCACTGGTGCCTACGAGAGAGATTGGTTTCTTGCCAGGTGATCATGAGGATAAAGCAAACCTATACCAGATACCATACAAGAATATGGTGAAGTATATGTTTGAGATGCCAGATGACAATGCGTTTGAAGCATTGTATGCCAACCTCAGAGCACAAGAGTCGGTCTCTTTCTGGTCCACCTCATTCATTCGTGGCGTGACACTTGACAGGTGCATTATAATAGTGGATGAGTTTAGTAATCTCAACTTCCATGAGCTTGATTCCATTATCACTCGTGTTGGTGAGGATGCTAAGATCATCTTCTCTGGTGACTACTCCCAGTCTGATCTACTGAAATCTAATGAGCGCAATGGCGTGCTTGACTTCATGAAGATCCTACAATCTATGCCATCCTTCGACTGTGTTGAGTTTGGTATCGAGGACATCGTAAGGTCTGGGTTAGTGAAAGAGTATCTTGTATCTAAAATTAACATGGGAATGTGAATGTCTTTTAATTATGTGGGTCCTGCTTCTCCTCTTAAAGAGTTAGAGAGCAGGACTCTTCCTCACGGAAGATTCTATAAGACCGATAGTGGTTGGATGCCTAGCGTCACAACTGTTGTCGGTCATAATACTAAGTCAGGTATCCTTGCCTGGGAGAAGCGAGTAGGATACACTGAGGCAGAGCGTGTCCGCCGTGCTGCATCGTGGCGTGGCACCCAATACCATACCATCGTGGAGCACTATCTAAACAATGACTTGGAGAAAATTAAAGAAAGCAAAGGTCTTCCCAAGTACCTTTTTGGGTTTGCTCGCAAGGATCTTGATCGTATTTCTAACATTCATTGTATTGAAGCCCCTCTTCATTCTCTTAAGTTGGGTCTTGCTGGTCGCGTTGATTGTATTGCTGAGTTTGATAACTCTCTAGCGATCATTGACTTCAAGACCACAACTAGGCTCAAGAAGGAGGAGTATCTTAGGTCATACTTTGTACAGGAAGCAGCATATGCTTACATGTATTACGAGATGACTGGTGTTGAGGTAGACAAACTTGTTACATTATCTGTTGCTGAAGACGGACAGATGCAAATTGTAGAGAAGTATGATAAGATACCTTATATGGATACCCTAATCAAATGGATCGAAGAGTATCGTTACTATGTCGAGGGACTTAAATGAAAGAGATTGAAGAAAAATTCATGACTCAAGGTAAGTTTACCTCTCTCGTAGAAATGCGAGTCAAAGAGTCCCAAGGACTGATCAACTACATAGAAGCAGTCGCATCTGTTTGCGAGGAGTTTGAGATTGAGGTTGAAACTGTCAGTAAACTCATCTCCAAACCACTCAAGGACAAAATCAAATGGGACGCCCAGCAATTAAACTACATTAAACGGACGAGCAAAGCGATCTTGCCACTATGACAGACAACGAATTTTTTAAGAGCGACGTAGTAAAAGACGAAGTAGAAGAGATTCAGGAGTGTTACACAGAACTCCTGAAGATGTCTGCTGGTCTCAAAGATTTTGATCCATCACAACGATTGGAGCATGTAGAGAAGACCCTAGAGTTAATTGCCAAGCAGAAAGTATTCTACTCACGCTTGGCATTAGCATCTCATGGGTTAGATCCTACTGACAATGAGGATAATGAAGCAAAGTTTGTCAAGGATCGCATTGATCTCTTGTCACAGGAGTATTCTGGTGGATTGAATCTCATGATGATCCTACAGACTATGGAAGACAAACTACAGACGTGGCGTAAGGAGTTACGTGATGCCAAATCCTAACCAACTGTATGAGGACATGCAGAAACTCGATGACCTATATGAGGAGCTGCTGTGGGGTCCTGATGACGAGTTACAATTCACTCACGACGGTGAGAAGGTCCTGATCATAAACCGCACACAGGCGGTTGACAAACGCTAAATACTATGCCACTATAATACGGTGGCAAATACAAAACACACAACCACAACGGAGAAACACATGTCTTTTGCAAGTCTCAAGAAGAAGTCAGGCACATTTGATAAGCTGACTCAACAGATTGAGAAGATGTCCAAACCCCAAGGCGCAGGTCCTGATGAGCGACTTTGGAAACCTGGGGTGGACAAGAGCGGTAACGGTTATGCCGTGATCCGTTTCCTCCCTGAGCCTGATGGTGAAGACCTTCCTTGGGCACAGGTGTGGAGCCACGCTTTCCAAGGTCCTGGCGGATGGTATATTGAAAACTCTCTCACCACATTGGGTCAGAAAGATCCTGTTGGTGAAATGAATCGCACACTATGGAATAGTGGTCTCGATGCTGACAAAGAGGTTGCTCGTAAGCAGAAGCGTAAGCTTTCCTACTACAGTAACATCTATGTCGTGAAGGATCAACTGAATCCTCAGAATGAGGGTAAAGTATTCCTGTATAAGTATGGTAAGAAGATCCACGACAAGGTGGTGTCCTCTATGCAACCACAGTTTGAGGATGAGACTCCTGTCAATCCTTTTGACATGTGGCAAGGCGCTGATTTCCGTATCAAGATCCAAACCATTGGTGGATACTGGAATTATGATAAGTCTGACTTCGCTGCACCTGCTACGCTGGGTGGATTTAGTGATGAGCAACTTGAAGATATCTGGAAGTCTCAGCATTCCCTCAAGGAATTCACTGATCCTACAGCATTCAAGCCTTATGAGAAGTTGGAAGAGCGTTTGAATATGGTCCTCAACAGAGGTCGTACTCAGGTCCGCACTCGTGACGAGTCCTTTGAGGATGAGTCTGAGGGTCGTGGCAACTTCAACTCTCCTGACATCATGTCAGTTGCACCACTGTCACAACCTGACACTACACCCAGTGGATTCGGTGCTAAGATTGAAGAGTTAAACAAGGCAGACGATGGTCCTGACCTGGACTACTTTGCCGCTCTCGCTAACGACTGATGAAACTACTTGCCCTTGCCCCTCTACTGCTACTGACTGCGGCACCTGCCAATGCTCTAACCTGGAATGAATTCTGGGAGCCGTTTGATGGGCAAGGGCATTACACTGAGCAGCATTACCATCATCATTATGAGCGTCCTAGGAGGCGCATGTGTGAGGTGCAAGTAACCCGACGTGTTTGGATCCCTGGTCATTGGTTAGGGCGTCACCAATACATTGAGGGTTACTATGAGAAGCAGACTCGCCTGAGGTATCAACCTTGTGGAAGTAGACACTAAGCTCATATATTATTTCACTTTTTGATTTACAGGACAGTCGGAAAAAAATTCGGGGTAATTTTTCGTCTCCAGGGTTTTTCACTTTTTTACTATGACACAATACAAACCATACTCACAAGAGTGGCACAGACACCGCTATCTGAAAGAAGCACTAGATAAGTATATTGACGATTACGTTGATAATGATACTATCATGAGCGATATTTTAGGTATCGTATGTGAGCGTCAAGAAAGAGCACATGCCGAATATCATAGACTAGAAGACCTAGAAATGAAACTCGATTTTAGAGACTAACATGTTATCCACTCAATACAGACTTAGACTAGAGTTTATCTGTAAGAAGATCGCTAACAAAGAAGAAGTGCAACTAGATGATATGATCTGGGCAGAGAAACTCGCCAAACGTCATACTACAGCTAGAGATTGGTTAAAACAAGCAAGGCGACAAGCTTCTCAAGATATTGAGGAGGGCACTATCGATGATTTTATGAATAAGATGGGATTAGGAGACCCCGACCCATCTAATCATAAAAGGGGTTTTGACAGTGCTGACGATATTAAAGATTGGTTTCAACAGGATAAACCCGATGATTGGAGACAACGTGACTGATTATGTCTGTGTCCAAACATGGGATCCTGTTTTTGAGTATATGCGCTATCATTGGGTACATAAGTCAGAAAAGGATCCTGTGCAATTCGTGAAAAACCTCAACCCAGAGCAAAAAGTCCTATGAGTAGTAAGATGCTATTCCTAGTTGATATTGGTAATGGCAGATGTGTCAGTCACGATGGATACATTCAACTCGGTATTTTCTCTCATAGTGTAGAGAAGCATTTGGAATTAAATCCAGAGCAAGAATGGCAAGTTACCTATTGGATGCCTGATCCATTCTGTATGAGATATCCAAGATCAAACTATCAGCATACTATGAAGGCAAATGAAGGTTCTCCTAAAACTGATAATGCTTTAGATAGTCGTCCTAGAGACTTTCCAGACCAAGCAACAAATAGATTAGAAAGAACATTATGAAAGTAATTATTGAAGGCAAGGTCAAAACTGTATACGCTGGTGATGATGCTGATCGTGTCATCATTGAGTATCATGATAAGGTGACAGCAGGCAACGGTGAGATGGTTGATCATCCTTTAGGAAAAGGATCCCTCTGCTGTAGTATCTCATCAGTTATCTTCGAGAAACTTGCCAAGGAACACATCCCCAATCATTATATTAATATGGTTGGTGCTAACAAGATGATCTGTAAAAAGGTAGATATCGTTCCTTTAGAAGTTATCTGTCGCAATCGTGCTGCTGGATCTATTGTTCGTGAGACAACACTACAAGAAGGTTACTCACTACCACATCCTATTGTTGAGTTCTTTCTGAAGGACGATAGTAAGCATGATCCTCTACTCACAAAAGATCGTGTGCGTCTGATGGGACACGATCCTGAACCTTTTATTGAGATGACACTACGGATCAATGATTACCTTCGTCAGATGTTTTATATCATGGGTATTGATCTGGTTGACTTCAAGATTGAGTTCGGTTACACTGCACATGGTGAGTTGCTACTTGCTGATGAGATCAGTCCCGACAGTATGAGATTGTGGAAGATTGGTGGTGATGAAAGATTCGATAAGGATCTATTCAGAAACGATGAAGGTGATATTGTCCCTGCTTATCGTGAGATCCTTGAGCGACTACAACCACTTGCTATTCAATGAAACATCACATACCTGACATCATTAAAGAGAATTGTTTTTCTTGTTTCACTAGCTTAAACCAGGCAGAGAGAGCAGTTGTCCTACTAGGTGATGAAGCATATCGTGAGTCACTAGACCTTGACAAAGATGACTCTCCCTGTTGGCAGATTCCAAGTGGAGAACACTCTACTTTTGCTGGATGGAATCCCCAGTGTGTCCCTACTATGGATTACATTGTATGGAAACTAAAAAATCGTGATCAAATTATTAAAGGAGAAATTTATTAGATGAAAATGTGGGAGACAAAATGCTCTGGATGTGGTAAAATGGTTCCAGCGAATCAGGCACCACAGGTTGGATGCTATGTTTCATCTGAGAAAAGATACAAGAACTCTTTATGCAAACCTTGCTGGTTGAAAAATGAAAAAAGTTGAAATCACTCCTCAAACATACATTGATATGAACAAAGAGTTTATTGAAGATGATATCCCCTTCCGAATTGCTATCCCTACACAAGAAGCAATTGATAAGTGGCAAAATGCTACTCCTATCCCTCAACCAGTAAGACATACTGTTGATATGGTTGCTGATATGTGGGCAGAGCACAATAGAATAGAAGAAGAACGCAAACTACAACTTGAGCTTGATTTATGAAAGACTTTAATACACCAGGGTCCAATAAAAGTTGGATGGACGAAGGTTTCAAAAAATTCGCAGTTGATACACAACTACATAACATATGTAAGATATTGGGTGGCGAAGCAACTCACTATATTTGCACCGATAAAAAGACTCAACATCAAAAAATTGTAATTACCTACGATCGTAAGGAGAAACAATCATGATCCCTCAGACCGCTGTAATCTATTCAAATGGAAGTCAAGAATGTGAAAGAGCAGCACAACTGCTAATATCACTAGATGGTGAATATCTCGAATATCGCCTAAATCAGCATTTTACGCAAAAATCGTTTGAAAACGAATTTGGTCAAAAAGCAGAATACCCACAAATCGCACTTGGAGCGCAACATGTGGGTAATTTGAAAGATTTGCTACATGTAGCAAAAGAGAAAGGACTTATTTAATATCCACCACCACCGCTGTAGGACGATCCTGAGGACTGTTGACCACTAGATGATCCAGCAGATCCATACTGATTAGTTTCAGTTGTATCCATCTGACCTGCTTGCTCAACAGCAGCAGTGGTAGTGCCTGTAGAAACACTAATTGCAACGGTGCTGCCGTCAGCAAGTACATCACCTTCAGAGATAGTAGGATCGGAAGATCCGAAGTTTCTGGAGGTGTATTCTTGTTGAGATGCAAAGGCGATAGAAGGTGTTTGTCCCACAAGAGTCTGATATGTGGGTTTGACATTGGTAAATGCTTCTGCAACAATGTTAACAGTCTTCTTAATGCCTGTAGCAGGATCAACTTCATTAGAAGGAAGGTATTCGACGAGATTCTCGAATTCTTCAACGAATGCGTCGATATATTGAGGTTTCAGGACGTGAATGCCTCTCTTGTAGTCATTCAAACCAGATTCATAGTCATAATTAGAGACAGGTCTAACTAACTCTTCTCTAGGGATATTTGTGCCGTCAGGTCTCCTGTATACGAAGTCCTGAGGTACCTCAAATCCTGCTCTAAGGACTACATCACCTCGTGTGCTTTTAATCTCTTGCGTCTCCCAGTGATGAATACTCTCTACATGGTCTTTACCGTATTTACGGACCATCATTGAGTACATCTCACTCTCAGTCATAGGCCATTCATCATATATGTTGATGATGTTATTAGTGATTAGCACGACCCAATCATATTCAACGTTACCATACACCCTATCAGCAATCTGATCGGGTCTTTCGTTGTGTTGAATGATGTATTTTTCAAATCCAAGAATGATATCACCTATATCATCTCGTATCTTAATACGACGGAATAGATTCTTTGCCTGGACGTAAGGATCATTGCTACCTGTGCGATAACTGGATGTCCTTACGAATACATCAGGTAAGTATGAGAAATAATTTGCCATTAGTCGTCCTTGAAGTCTTCGCGAGTGCGGTATTTGGTCTCTTGGAAAGAGATAGTCATGTTATAGACAGCAAAACCAAAGTCTGCATTGGAAGCAGCTCCAGGCATTTGGGTGCGAATCGCAGTTGAATCCCCAAAGTCAACACTCATGTCTTGCAAAACCATTTTGTAAGGAAAACGTAGTAGGGCATTCATATACCCACCTGCTGCCTTACCTCCACCTAGTTTCTCATCACCACCCTTTGATTCATACCTAACAATCTCTGCATCAAATTTGTCAGGGATGGTTAACCAGTCGTTTCCTTTCTTTGATGGGTGCATAGATTGTCTAAGACAATTAATGATCTCATAGATCGTCTGCACATCTGCAGCACTCTTAGGCACAAAGGTAAACTTAAAACTATGAGAGATAAATCCAACACCTTTGAAGAGCATCTCTTCATAAGGGTTGAATACTTTACCTTTCGTTAGTTGGGCAAGATCGTTAGAATCAACGTTGAATCCGTAAGGTGAGACTTCACCCACCACCGTGTTGATTGCGCTAGCACCAAGCTTAAATCCTAGAGCAGGTTTTGCTGCAGCTGCCGCCGCTGAAACATTGTCACCGATCTTATCAAGAGATCCACCACTACTAACCACATCAGCAGCAGCATCAATTACTGCCTTACCAACTGCACCAAGGTTTTTACCTTCATACTTGGCAGAATACCTCTCATTCAAACCAGGGGGAAGATAGAGGTAGAGGGTCTTTTCAATGTTGCCACTACCCTTATTCTGAGCTTTATCACCCCGTGCGTGCTTATAAATATTTAACTTAAGATAGTCCACAACCTCTGTTGGGTAACTTGCTTGTTCCCTTACAGACGCTCTACTACTACCTGATGTGCCCATAGGTTTGACCCTAGGGAATATTAACAAATTTGACTTCGGCATGAGTTACTCTGGCAAATACAGACCATCAAATAGACATAAGTATAAGGGTGATCCCACTAATATTATTTATAGGAGTTTGTGGGAAAGAAAGTTTATGGTCTGGTGTGACAAGAATGTAAATGTATTGGAGTGGGGAAGTGAAGAGATCGTTATTCCATACATCAGTCCTGTTGATGGTCGGATTCACCGCTATTTTCCCGACTTCTACGTCAGAGCACGAACTAGAAACGGAGGGACTCAGAAATTCATTATCGAAGTTAAACCGAAGGTCCAGTGTGCGCCCCCGAAGAGACCGAAGAGGCAGACTAAAAGATATATAACTGAAGTGAAAACTTACGGTGTCAACCAAGCAAAATGGAAGGCAGCAAGAGAATACTGTAAGGATCGTCGTATGGAATTCCTAATTCTCACAGAAAACGAGTTAAACGTATGAGCATCTTCACTGATGTTAAAGATCTTGCAGAAGGCAAGAAGCAATCTAAAGAGTGGTATCGCTCTCAACTGCAATATGGCATGGATCCCTATGAGGGCACTTTTGCAGTTGGTGACATCATCTTCTTTGCATATTCTGCATCAACTGAGAAATTGTCATTTTATGACAGATTCCCCATGGTGCAAATATCCGATCTGGATAAACGTAACATGCAATTCTCAGGTGGTAACTTACATTATCTACAACCATCAGCAAGAAAGACAATCGCTGCACAGTGGTCTATGGGTAGTCCCGCATTTCCTGCCCGTTGCTATCATAAATACTTTATGTCAAATGCTACCAACATTTACACTGTTAAACCGATTGATCTGCAGGATATGACTCCATTGCCTATCGAGCAATTCTTATTTAATGCAGCAGGTCGCTGGATCGAAGTCCCTAGCAGTCACATCTGGAGTCGAGTTTAATGAGTTACAGAAATCCCAATAGTTTTCTCCGATTTTCTGATCTAGTCAGCAGTGGCGAGAAAGATATTGCAAAGTCGAATCTATTCTCGGTGGAGATTACTCTCCCCGCGATGATGTATGCCGTCGCTGGAAAAGCTCCTAATTTTAGAGAGCATTACGAATCTATCAACTATTTTGCTGACAGTGTAACTATCCCTGCTAGAAGGATTAAGACACAATCAGTCAAGACTGTTGGTATGCCATATGACTATGCATACGGTCAGCAGAAGCAAGAAGTCCGAATGTCCTTTATTATGACAAAGGACATGTATCATCGTCAATTCTTTGAGAATTGGATGAATATGACTGCTAATGACGCTGAAAACAGAGTTACATTCTATGATGAATATACATCAAGCATTCAGATCCTGAAATGGGAGAATGCTGCTAACGTTGTATACAGGGGTGCTGCCAATAATGGTGTTGGGCGTCCAGTTCAGTTTGAGCAGAGAATGAATAGATCTACTGCAGTCTGGCAGATGTATGGTGCATATCCATTTGACATCTCAGCAATGACTCTTAATAATGGACCAGCAGATCTACTGAAGATCGATGTTGACTTCAAATACGAAAGATTTAGATTTGACACGGTGGCAGAGGATGTATTATCCTTCAAACCTGAAGCAAATGATAAGGTCATTCGTAATTTTGATAAAATATTTGAGCGTTTGGGATTTGCCAGCGATCAGATAGATTCATCTTATTTTGGCACCTAAATAAATTTAATAGTTATGGAGCATTATGCCTTTACCTAAGCTCGCTATCCCCGAGTATGATTTGACATTGCCTATTACTGGCACTAAAATCACATATAGACCTTTCCTCGTTAAGGAGGAAAAACTGCTGTATCTCGCTATGGAGTCGCAAGACGACAAGCAGATGATCAAAGCAGTTAAGACCATCATCAGAAACTGCACCAACCTGAAAGGTAAGGTTGAAGATCTCGCAACATTCGAGATCGAATACATCTTCCTTCGCATTCGTGCTACTGCTGTTGGTGAAGCGAGTGAATTCAAAATCACCTGCCCTGATGATAATGAGACCCAAGTAGAAGTGATGGTCCCTCTCAATGAAGTTGAGGTGGTTATTCCTGCAGAGCATGAGAAGAAAATGCTTCTCGATGATAATGTAGGTATTGTTATGAAGTATCCGTCGATTGATGTATTCATCAGTCAAAATATGTCGGAGGATCCTAATATCGAGGATATCTTTGAGTTGGCAGCAGGGTGTATTGAAAGTGTTTACGATAAGGAAGAAGTCTATGACAACTTCACTAAGAAAGAAGCACTTGAATTCTTGGAAGACTTGAATTCCGAGCAGTTTGCTAAAGTCCAGAAATTCTTTGAGACTATGCCCAAACTGTCATACACACTTGAGGTTGTTAACCCCAACACTAAAGTCGTATCCGATGTTGTGCTTGAAGGACTAGCGAGTTTTTTCGCATAGCCCTACTGCATGATAGTCTTGAAAACTACTATAAGACAAACTTTGCCTTGATGCAGCACCACAAGTATTCGCTAACAGAATTAGAGAATATGATACCGTGGGAACGTGATGTATATGTGAATCTTCTCCTCGCACACATTGCTGAGGAAGAAAGAAGGCAACAACAAGATCAGTCACGAATGTCCCTCTAATGGCAGCAATCCGTAGTTTCGTTAAAATTCAACCGATAACTGGTAAATCAGGTATCGCCCAAAACATGGATCAGGTGCGTAAGAGCATCAATCGCATGGGGAGCGTGACGGATGGCATTGCCAAGAGTTTTTATGACACTACTGAGCTTCTAAAGTTTGAGAAAGATTATCTTACAGACACTTCCAAGACAGAAGTCACGACGATTAAGAAGAAAGATAAGAAGGATAAGACCAAGTGGACTACATCCATGCGGGATTTCAAGAAATCTTTCCAAAAGAAGAAACGTGGCAAATTAGAAGACGAAGCAGAGAAGGGCGTAGAAGAAGGCAAAGAGGAAGGCAGGAAGGCAGTTGAGAAGCAGAAACCCAAGTTAAGTATGCTTGGTAGACTTTTCAATGGTCTATTCAAAGTCTTCAAATATATGATTATATTTGGAGCATTAAACTGGTTAAGTAACCCCAAGAATGCTGAGAGTGCCGTAAAGGTATTCAAGATACTATTCACCATAGGTAAGTTTGCATTCAAAGTTACTAAATTTGGGGTTGGTCTGCTCCTTGATGGACTGACTAATTTAATTGGTAATTTTAAGGAAGAAGGTCCGATCAAACGTGCATTCCGAGGTATACTCGGAGTCGTGCAGATGATGGGTGGTCTTGCTGCGCTTAGGACAGCACAGTATCTGATCATGCCTTGGAAGTTGATGAAGGACGTTAATCGTCTGAGAATGATCTTCAACATGTCCAACCAGCAGTCTGCAGAGCAGGATGTTAACCAGAAGGTAAGAAAGAGCGGGTTTAGAGATAAGAAGACTGGAGTTATCTACTCCAAAGAAGAATACGAAGCGATGAAGAAGTCTGCCGCAAAGGCAGAACGCAAGAATCCTGGTGCTGGTAAAGCATTTGAGGATAGATTTGGTAAAGAAAGTCGTTTCTCTAAATTCAAAGGAAAAGCATCTGCAGCACGCAAGAGATTTGGTGCTGGTGCTAACAAAGTATTTGGTAAGCTAGGCGGTAAGTTAAACGTCGGTATGAGCGTCGTAGGAGGCGCTGGAAGGATCGCATCAGGTCTTGCGAGTGGTGAGAAGGCATCCTCTGCTATTGGTGCTGGCGTCGGTCAGGGTGTTGGTGGTATAGTTGGCGGTATCGCTGGCACAGCACTCCTGGGACCCTTCCTAGGACCCTTTGCACCTATCGTTGGTAATGCGATCGGTAGTTTCTTAGGTGAGTGGGTAGGTAAAGAGTTAGGTCCAATCATGGAGCCTATCTTCGGACCTATTGGTAAAGCATTTAAGATGATGTTTGAGGTGGTCAAGATGACCATCGGACCTCTCTTCCAGAAACTTGCTGAGCCACTGGGGTTGATCTTCCAGATGATAGGTCAACTTGGCAAAGTCCTAATGGATGCTGCTAAGATTCTCGCAGAATTCGCTGGGTTTATCTTCGGTGGAATGATGGATGCCATTGGTGGCACCGTCCAATTTGTCGTCAATAATGCCAAGCGTCTGATGAATCCTGCTTCTGTGGCAGGTGGTGTTGCTGATGCGTTGACATTCAACCTGTTTGACTTCGACAAAGAGAATAAGAAGGCAGCAGGCGGTCCTGTCCAGATGGCAGCGGGTGGTGCTCTACAGTTTGGTAGTCATCCTGACATGCTGGGCATGGTAGGTGGTCTCTACCTTAAGACCATAGTAGGATCATTTGGTGCATTTGGATTTGTTGGTAATAAAGTAAAATCTGTCCTAGCACCTGACATTCAAAAGATTGCTGGTGGACTAGGTGTGCAGGTCAGTACTGGCGGTGGTGGCACTGCTGGTGGTGGTGTAAGTAATAGTGTACAATTCCAAGCAACTCAGACTGAAAAGAAAAAGGTTGATGCAGTCAAGAGTCTTAGTTATAAAGAAGGCACTTTCAAAGCGATTGATCAGGGGTTAAACAAACTACTTCTCAGTGGTATCAAGATCTTCAATCCTGCATTGGCAAAGCAGATTGAGGATAAGAAGGGTCAAACTCCACAAAGTCCAAGAAGCACCAGTAGTGGTGGTGGGTCTCCTGTAGGAGAGATTGAAGGTGGATGGGCTCCAGTACTTAATCTAATCCTAAAGTATGAAGCTGGTAGCGGTGGATATGATTCAATGTATCCAAGCACTACATTGCCTGGTGCATCTGGAATGCCCATTGCTGACGTTGCTCGTAAGGCAACAGGTGCTGTTGGTGCATGGCAAAACTTACCAGAGTATCTCAATCAGAGAGCAGTAGCAGTAGGTCTTGACCCTAAAAAGGACATATACAATGCAGAGAATCAGCAACTGATTGCTGAATATCTAATCGGTCCTGGTCAGGCACATGTCTCCAAGAAGATGGCGAAGGAGAATCCTAAGGAGGCAATGCTCAGACTGTCAAGAGTTTGGGCTGCAATTCCAAAGAATGATGGTGGTGCTAGTTTCTATGCTGGGGATGGTGTCAATGTAGCGCACATCAAACCTCAGATGATGTATGATGCTTTCGAGCAACTGGCAAAGGGTGGTAGGGTCAAACGTGGCGCTCGCGTCGGTATGGGTGAGCCCACCTTATCTGCCTATGAGGACGTAGCAGAAAAAATTCAGAAGAAAAAGGAGATTATGGGGTATGCGGCAGGCGGTCTGCTTGCCACTAATGGATCTGTTAATGATGTGCGTCTGACACCTCAAACACCATTCAGCGATTATCCTCTCCACCATAACTTATCTGATAATCATAGAAAAAATAATAGTAGACTAGGTGGACATCCTATTGTCCCTAGAGACTATGTGATTGTTAGAGACTTTAGTAACCAATCTTTAGATAGAGGATCACCTGTAGTTGCTGGTGTGGATGGTAAAGTAACCCATGCAGGTGGATCCCACAATACTGTTGTCATTAACAAGAACGGTAAAGACCGTATGCAATTCCACCACTTTGATTCGCTCAAAGTAGCTGTGGGTCAGACGGTTAACCCCAATACTGTTCTTGGTTTACAAGGTAACAAACCTAGTGGAGATGTCCATGTCCACTTAGATGCGACACCATCAGATCATAGAGCATATGCTGCACATCAACTCGGTGGAGAATTTGATGACAGCATGGCAGAAACTACTACTACTGGTGGCAACAGCGGCAACGATGGTGGTGGCAACAGCGGCAACGGTGGAGATGATGCCAAACCTGAAAAACCCAAGACTCTTGAAGAGATGATGGAAGCATTCAAGACAGGTTTAACATCTGCCTTGACAAAGATCAGCACCAATGTGCCCAAAGATAATCCAGTTAA
>Ga0209666_1000838_pt1 | contig 23396 bp, 16 predicted proteins | sample SaaInlV_125m_DNA_FD_184679 | JGI IMG/M metagenome (GOLD analysis project Ga0209666, IMG submission 184679) | Marine microbial communities from expanding oxygen minimum zones in the Saanich Inlet - Saanich Inlet SI037_S3LV_10m_DNA (SPAdes)... | ecosystem: Environmental > Aquatic > Marine >...
CTGTATCTCGAACGCGACCGACGTTCGGCATGCGCGCGATTTTCTTTGTCATCATAGCGACCGGCGCGTCGCGGGGGACGCGTCGACGCGGGGGCTCGACACGTCGGCAGCGTTCGCACGCGGTTGCGCGTCCGACCGGCGCTCGAAGGCCGGCCGCGCTCGCTTCTCTCGGGCGCGCGGGGGCGCCCGGGCCGGGGGCGGATCGACCCGAGGGTGGTTTTGGCCCCTTTTGTCGAACACGGGGGCCGCGCTGGGCTAACAGTCACAAATATCTCGCCTAAAAGGACGCGGAACGCGCGTTCGGGGAGGCGCGCGTGGTTGAGGTTCGGCCGCGTCGTCGCCGGGTCCGCCTCGCGCGCGCGCCATGACGGCCGCCGTGCTGACCCGCGAGGAGTTCGGGTTCGTGCCGGCGGTGACGGTGACGTCGCTGCGCGACCTGGGCAACTGGAAATCTCGCGCGGACGCCATCGAGCAGTTGAGGAGCCTGGTGGATGAGCTCCCCGACGCGAAGAAGGTCCTGCCTTCGCTCGGCGCGTTCGCGGGGTTCCTGAACAAGCTGCTGGATGATCCCAACTTCAAGATATCGCTCACGACGCTTCAGATATGGGACACGCTGCTGGGCAAGGTGGGCGCCGCGGCGCGGCCCGTGGTTGCGCAAATCGTGCCGACGCTCATCAAGAAGCTCGGCGATAACAAGCACGTCGTGCGCGAAGCGAACATGAGCTCCATCGCGACGCTTTACAAATCGCTGCCGTGCGAGACCATCGACGCGTTACTCACGGCGTTCGCGAAACCGGAAACCGCGAGAGGCGCGGCGACCGCGCGGTTCAAGGAGGATGCGCTGTGCGCGGTGGTCCGCGCCATGCTGGATAATGAGCACTTCCCGAGCAAACAAGTCAACCCCGCCGAGCTGGTGTCCCGGCTGGTCGCCGCCGCGCAGGCCGGCGGCGAGGGCCGGGACCGGGACGCCGTGACCGACCTGAGTCGCACGCGCGCGACCGCGGTGGAGGCGCTGGCGCTGGCGTGCGACCGCTACGGCAAGGACGAGGCGTGGCGGCTGGTGGACTGCGCGGAGGACTTCTCTGGTGGCGTGGAGTGCTCGGCGAACCTGCGGTTCGAGCTGACGGCTCGCTTCGACGACCCGCGGCTCCCTCGCGTGGCGAGCGACGGGCTCATCGAGCACTGCGACGGCGCCTCCGGGGTGCTCACGAAGGTGCGCCCGGAGGACGCGCTCGGGCGCCAGCTTGAGATTCTCCCGGCGTCGGCGCAGAACAGCCGCTCGGGAAGCCGCGCGGGCTCGCTGTTCGGGGGGCTGGGCTCGACGTCGAAGCCCTCGGGGTTCCACGCGAGCCTGCTGAAGATGATGGGCAGGTCGCCGCGCGCGCCCTCGTCCGCAGTGACCGCCTCGGAGTCCACGCCCTCCGTGGCCAGCAGCGAGGACACCGGCTCGGAGGCGGAGGCGGAGCTGGCGCGGCGGCAGCCGCGCGTCGTGACGGCCACCCTGCTCGGCCGCGCGGCGGCGGCGGCAAACGCGAAGATGTCCAAGGCGAAGGGCGCGGGGTCCCGACCGGCCAAAATTGATGTCCCTGCGAACGACGCCTCCAGCGACACGTGGGTGTCTCTGTCGGACGATGAGTCCGAGTCGCCCGAGTCGGACGCCAACGCCGACCCGGCGCCGCGCCGCGGCTTCCTCGCGCAGCCGCGCCGGAGCGCGTTGCCCTCCGAGCCCGCGGCGCGGCGTGCGGACCGCCCTCCCGGGTCCCCGAGCGGCGAGAAGCTGAACGCGCTGAAACTGCGGCGCGCAGGGTCGCGCGAGAACTCGCTCCGCGCGCGCGAGGGCGGCTTGTTGCGGTCGACGAGCGGCGAGAACAAAAGCAGGAGCGGCACGTTTGCACCAGGGGGGGTGGCCACTCCGGACATGTTCGCCAAGAGGCAGGGTTCGGGGTCGGCTGGCGCGACGACCACGCCTTCGCGGCTGACGCCGACGCGCCCCGCGAGACAATCTGGCTCGCAGACCCTTCCCGCGCGCTCGGTGCAGCGTCGGCTGCCGCTGGGCGGGCCCGGGTCCGGGTCCGCTGGCGGCTCGGGCGAGCTCGCGCGTCAGGGCTCCTCGGGTTCCGGCTCGCTTCGCAACTCGCTGGTGGACAGGGGCGCCGCCCCCCTGGACGACCCGACCACCGAGGAGCTCCTGCCGTGCCCCGACCCCGAGCTCGCGCTGCGCCGCTCTATGCTCCTGCTGATGAAGGCCTCGAAGGCGAAGCGCATGGACCTGAACTGGCAAGAGCAGTACGAGTCTCTACTGGAGCTCCGGAGGCTCACCGTGCACCACCCGAGAACGGTGGTCCCCGAGCTGCACCAGCTGGCGCTGGCGACGGCGCCGGCGTTGGACTCGCTGCGCTCGCAGATCGCGAAGCTCGCGGTGGCGCTCACGCGCGAGATGGCCCGGTTCCTAGACCCGCGCGCGCTGGAGAACGAGTTGGAGTACCTCGTGCCCCCGCTCGTCAAGCGCGCGGGCGAAAACACATGGCTGGGCGGCGAAGCCGACGACGCCATTGGCGATTTCGTGGAAAAGCTCGCCGGCGCGCGCGTGCTCGCCGCGCTGCTCCCGCACGCCAACCACAAGGCGCCGGCGGTGCGACAGAGCGTGTCGTGGCACGTCGAGCGCTGCTGCCTCAACGCGGACGCGAAGACCTTCTCCGGCTCGCCGCCCGCGACGCTGCTCCTGGAAAAGACATTCTTGGCGCTCGTGCCCCTACTGGAGGAGGGACAGCAGGACACGCGAGCCATGGCGAAGCGCGCGCTGTGCCACATGCGCGCCGCCGCGCCGGCGGCGGATTTCGAGCGCGTCGTCAAGCAGCTTCCGGACGCTAAGGCGCGCGTGGCGCGCGGTGTGGTGGAGAAGGGCCCGCCGCCCCTGCCGACGCGCGGCTCGGGAGCGGGTTGGACGCCGAGGAAGACGCCCGCGTCGTCGCGCGGGACGCCCGGCGCGTCGTCGGCGCCGGTGCACGCCGGCGAGCTCCTGTCGCAGCACGCGTTTGGCGGGCGCCGCGCCGGCTCCGGGTCTAGAGGCGGCGCCGGCGTACACGGCGTCGAGAGCGGCGGGGCTTGGAGCCCAGGTGGATCGGGATCCCCGGGATCCCCGGGATCCCGATCCCCGGAGCGCGACCTCCCGTCCCCTTCTCCCGAGGCGCTGCGCCAGTTCCACGATGCGCTCAAGCGCCTGGCGCCCCGTCTGACGTCTTCGGCGTGGGACGCGCGGCTGGACGCGGTGGGCGAGATCGAGGCTCTGGCTGTTTCGAGCGCGTCGCCTCGCGGCGCCTCCGTCTCCGTCTTCGCCGACGACCACGCGGTGGTCTCGCTGTTCGACCAGCTCGTTCCGCGGCTGGCGGACGGGAACGCGAAGGTGCAGACGCGCGCGCTGGAGGCTGTCACCGCGCTGGTCGCGGCGCTGGGCGACCGCGCGGCGCCCGCGCTGTCGTCGTTGGTGCCCGGTCTCGGCGGGGGCGTCGGGAGCTCCAACGAGAAAACCAAGGCGGCGGCGACGGAGTCCGTGGACGCTACACTGCGCTGCGTGTCTTCGCACCTGCTGGTGCAGCACGTGTCGCACTGCGTCTCCTACGGCGCCGCGCGGAGCACACCCGCGATGCTCGACGCGCTCACGCGCATCGTCGAGGCTTCGTTCGACGAGAAGCCCACGCTGGTGAGCAAGTACGCGCTGTCCGCGGCGATGAGCACGTTGATGAACGGGCGAGGCGCCGAGACAAACGCCGCGGTGCGCGCGCTTTTGAAAGAGCTCGAGCGGAAAATCGGGCGCGAGCCGCTGCTGTCGCACGCCGCCATGCGCTCCGCCGCGGCGAAGGCTAAGCTGGAGGAGGCGCTCAGTTGACGCGAAACGCTGGTTGTACAACGCGCGACGAATGACCAAAAAGGAAACGAAAGAAACTTCACGAAAAACCTGAAAGCCAGGGAGGGACGTTTTATTACGAAAGTAGACTATTTGTTTGTCGAACGACGACGCGACGCGCGACGCGTATTACCACGTAATAATAGCGCTACCGTCAAAAGCAAGCTTCTACTACACTCGCGTTCTCACTGCGCCTTGCCCGCCTCGTTCTCCTCGGTGCGGTACTGCTCGCGCCACTTGTCCCCCTTGTTGTTCTTGGGGACGCCCGCGTTTTCGACATCCGGCGACGAGAGGTTGAGCTTCTGGCCGAGCGCCTTGTCGTCGTACTGCGTGACGTCCACGTCGTAGTTCTCCACCGTCATGGACTCCTTGAGCGTCTGCGTGACCGGCTTGGCGAGCAGCCCGTCCCGCCCCTTCTCGTCCGCCTCCTTCTCCGAGTCCGAGGAGATGGACTTGCCCAGCCCGAGCGCCTCCGCGGCGAGCTCCGCGCGCAGCTTTTCGCGCGCCGCCTTCTGCTCGGGGGTCTCTGCGTCGAGCTCAGCCTTGCGCTTGGCGATGTCCGCCATCTGCTGGCCCAACGGCGAGTTCGGGTCAACCTTGTTCGTGATGGACGCGAGGCGCTCGGTGGCGTTCTTGCCGCGCGAGTCCTCGCCGAAACCCTCGTACGCGCGGCCCTCCTGCGTGAGGATCTTCACCACCTCGCCGAAGTCGCCCGCCTTGCCCACGTCGCCCAGGCGCGGCGCAAGCGACCCGAGACCGAGAGGGAGCACCAGCCAGGAGACGCCCTCGATGGCGCCGAGGAGCGTGCCGGGCAGGCCGTGGCCGGTCAGGGTCTTGGCGAGCAGCGAGACGGCCACCACGGGGACGGTCGCGGCGGTCACGATGGGGGGGATCTTGTACGTGATCTCGTTGTACTTGTCCATCGCGTCCTTCATCGCGTCCGCGCGCACCTGCGACAAAAAGAACGAGTTGGTTTTAGTCAGCGCGTTTCACGCCGTTTCGGGACGGTCGGCGACTTCGGTCGCGCGATCGAGAGACGTATCGAGCTTTTGGAGTCGGTATCCGCGCGCGATAACAACCGAGCGGACCGCGATCGGTGCGCGACGCGCGGCGTGCGATCCGCGCGGGACGCGCTCGGGAGGGGAGAGGTTCGAGAGCGGAGGGCGAGGGACGCGAGCTTACCGACATGCCCTGGGCGCGGCGGCCGGTCACGGCGGAGGTGCGGAGCGCGGCGGGCGCGGCGACGCGAGAGCTGATGCGTCCGGCGCGCGACTTGCGCGCGGAGGGAGCGGAGGCACGGAGGCAGACGGGGGCGACGGCGGACATGGCGGCCATGGCTGGTGCGCGGGAAGACGAGCTTCGAGACGAATGCGACGTGCGTGACGCGCGAACGAGTGGCGCGGGAAGCGCGCGCGTCTCGAACGACGCGACGAGCGCGATTGCGCGTCGAAGCCGAAACCGGAGATGCAGCGCGCTGATTGGCCGAATGTCGCAATCGGAGCTCGAGTCCAAGATCCTCGACATTTGGCGAGCGCATTCGGCAGTTTGGCGAGACGATCGATCGCTGTGAAAGCAGACACAAACCGCCACGTGGGCGTTCCGTCCCATCACGACTTCACGCGCGCTCTCGGTGCGCGGGACACGACAGCGGACGAGCGCGCGGGAGCTCCGCTCGAACGGCGGCGATGTCCTGTGCGGCGATGGCGGCGACGGCCGCGGCGGTCCCCGCGGCGGCGAAGGTGACGTCGCGGCGACGGGGACGCCGGATCTTCGTCGGCACCCGGGGAAACGTCGAGACCGGACCGGCCTTCCCCTCCCGCGCGGGGAGGCGCTGTGCGGCGCGGGGAGGCTCGGTGGCCGCGTCCGCCGGCGACGGCGTCGAGGACACCTCCGAGCGGAACGACGCCGACGCCTCGGGTTCGGACTCGGCGCCCTCCGACGACGCCGCCGACGCGGCCGTGGCCTCCTTCCCCGCCGAGATCCGAGCGTTGGTGGCGGACGGCGCGGATGCGGCGCTCCGCGCGATGGACGCGCGCCTGGCGCTCGCCATGCGGGGCGAGGCCGCGGACGCCGCGGATGACGACGAGGCCTCGGCGCGTGAGCAGGCTGCGAAGTTCGCCGAGGCGGAAGACCAGGCAGTGCAGATCGTGCGGTGCCTGAAATCTTCCGGGTCCCTGCGCGGGTTCGGCGCCGCGCGGCTGGTGCCCCGGCGCGACTACGCGCTTTCCGAACTGAAACTCAACGACATCGAGGCGGAGAAGCTCCTGGCGCCGACGGAGAGCACCATCTCTGGGTTGAGGGACGCTGCTTCAAAGACTCTCCTCGCGCTCGCGTTCGCGTGGGTCTTCGCCGCGCACCCCGACGGTCGCACGGTGGCCGGCGCGCTCGCCGTTTTCGGCGGCGCGCTCGCAACGGATCAAATCGCCTTCGGAGGCGGCGTCGAGGCTCTGGCGCTCGACACCGCCGCGCAGCGCTTGTCCCCTGCGTACGTCAGCCGCCTGCGCCTGCACGAGGCGGCGCACTTCCTGGTGGCGTACCTGATGGGCATCCTGCCCAAGGGGTACACGCTGTCCAGCCTGGACGCGTTCGAGAAGTACGGCGCGCTCAACGTGCAAGCCGGGTGCGCGTTTTGCGACGGCGAGTTTCAGCGCGAGACGCGTTTGGGGAAAATCGGGAGCGCGAGCTTGGGGCGCTTCTCGTGCGTGGCGCTGGCGGGGATCGGGATGGAGTACGTGGCGTACGGGTACGCGGAGGGGGGCGTGTCCGACGTGCGGCAGCTGGACGGCATGCTCCGCGCGCTGGCCTTCTCGCAGAAGAAGAGCGACAGCGAGGTGCGCTGGGCGGTGCTCAACGTCATCACCATCTTGAGGAGACACGAATCCGTCGTCCGCGCGCTCGCCGACGCCATGGCGCGAGGCGCCACCGTCGGCGCGTGCGTGCGGCTCATCGAGGAAAAATTGGGCGAGGATATCTGAAGAAGCATCATGTTGATATCTGCGACGAAAAAAAAAAACGTTTTCGTTCGCGACGACGTCCACCGGTCACGAGCGTCGCTCTATGCGCGCGCGTCGCTAGTCTAAAGTAACGCGACGACGCGAAAAAAAAAGCTCTTCTTTCCGGACGTCTTTCGCTAAAAAATCGCGTTTAGGCGCCCGTCTGAACGCTCACGCGCCGCTCACTCGTCCTCGGTCCAGGCGACGGGTTTCCTCGCCGAGAAGAACACGAACCCGGGGTCGCGGACGTCCGCGCGGAAGTCCACCAGCCCGCACTCCAGGCACAGGTCCTCCAGGTCCTTGACGTTCCACTGCCGGAACCCGCGCGGGCCTCCCGGCCCGCTGACGAGCGCTTGCGCCTCGCGCGCCGCCGCGTCAAACGTCTGTTGCGCGCGCGCATCAAAAAAGGGCAGGCGCGGCGACAGGAAGGTCGTGCCGCAGAACGCGCCGCCCGGCTCGAGCACGCGCGCAATCTCCGCGACCGCCGACCGCGGGTCCGGCCAGCAGTGGATCGCTGCGCCCGCGTGCACGCCCCCGACGGTTTCCTCCGGGAAGGGAATCCGCGCGATGTCCGCGCGCACAAACGTCGGCGCGGTTTCTTCGTCGTCGAGCAGACCCTCTTCCTTGGCGAACGCGCGCGCCTGCTGGAGCATCGCCTGTGAGAAATCCAGCGCCACCACTAAACCGTACTCGCCCGACTTGGCGAACCGGCGCGTGAACAGCCCGGAGCCGCAGGACGCGTCGAGAAGCACTTTGTTCCGCGCGTGCGGTAAAAGCACCGACTCCGCCAGCTTTAACTCTTCGTCCGGGCCGGGGAAACCGGCTCTTTTGAACGAGTCGCGCCAGCCTCTTTCGTACGCGAACGCCACCTGCGGGGTCTCGAACGTGGACGTCCCGAGGTATGTCGATTCGGGAAGCAGGCCCTTGAGCTCCTTCGGGAGGAACGAGCGCGCGATGTCCGTAAGGGACGTCGGTCCGTCCGCGCGCGCGTTGGCCGCGGCGCCGATGACGAGGTTCCACACCCCGTCCGTTTTCTCGTACTTGAGCCCAGATTGCGTGGCGAACCCGCGCGCGTCCAGCGCGCGCAACGACACGGGACACGCCAGGGGGGCGGTCACGGCGGGGCGCGCGGGGGTGGGAGGCTCCACGGGCGCCGCGGGCATGCCCTCCGGCGCGGACTCGAAGACGCCGTCGGGGGTCACCTCCTCCGCGGACGCGCGGACGCGACGGTTGGAGGCGCGCGATGACGTCGACGTCGACGCGAAGCGGGACGACGAGGCGCGGCGCCTGCCGGGGGCGCCGGCGGGCGCGCGCGGCGCGGCGGCGCGCGCGGCGAGGGACATGGCGGGGTCGGGAACGACGGCTCCGAGGGGAGACGGCGGGGGGCCGCGCGGTCGCGAGTGACGCGGTGGCCGCTTGACGTCACCAGAGTGATGGTGCAACGCGCAAAATGTCTCAGCTGTCGAGTTTCGTGCGCCGGTTCGCGAACTTTTTCACGCGTCGACGAGATCTCCGTCACAGGGCTGCTGGAGCGCACTCTGGAAAAACACGATCGGTCTGAAACCCTCCGCCGCCGTGCTTTTTTTGATAAACGATCGGCCGCGGATATCGCTCCGCGCATACCGAAGCACGCACGCGTCGTTCACCATGGCCGACGCCGAAGCGCCCGTGGTGGCGGAGGCCCCCAAGGAGCCCGAGGGCCCCTCCCCGTTCGAGCAGAAGTCCCCGTACTACGCCAAGCGCATCGAGCTGTTCGAGAAGTACTTCGCGCGCGAGGCCGAGAAGCAGGAAGCGGCGAAGACGACCAACGAGACCATCAAGGTGGTGATGCCCGACGGCGCCATCAAGGAGGGGGTCAAGCACGTCACCACCCCCTGGGACATCGCCATGGGCATCCACAAGAAGCTCGCGCAGGCGTCCATCCTCGCGCACGTCGACGGCGCGGACTGGGACATGCGCCGTCCCCTGGAGGGCGACTGCGCTCTCAAGCTCTTCTCCTTCGACGACCCCGAGGGCAAGGAGCTGTACTGGCACAGCAGCGCGCACGTCCTCGGCGAGGCGCTGGAGCTCGAGTACGGCGCCGACCTGACCATCGGCCCGTCCATCGAGGAGGGCTTCTACTACGACTGCTACCTCGGCGAGCGCACGCTGTCTGACCACGAGCGCGACGGCATCCAGAAGCGCATGGAGAAGATCATCAAGGAGAAGCAGCCTTTCCAGCGTATCGAGGTGACGCGCGACGAGGCGCTGGAGATGTTCACGGAGAACAAGTTCAAGGTGGAGCTGATCACCAACCTCCCGGACGACGCGCGCATCTCGTGCTACCGGTGCGGGCCGATGGTGGACCTGTGCCGAGGCCCGCACCTCCCCGACACCGCGTGGATCAAGTCGGTGGCGGTGAACCAGTGCTCGCGCGCGCACTGGCGCGCGGACGTCACCAAGGACCCGCTCGTGCGCGTCTACGCCGTGACGTTCCCCACGGAAAAGCTCATGAAGGAGTACAAGCTGCGCATCGAGGAGGCGAAGAAACGCGACCACCGCGTTATTGGGCTGAACCAGGAGCTGTTTTTCTTCCACCAGCTCTCGCCCGGGTCGTGCTTCTTCCTGCCCGACGGCGCCAAGGTGTACGGCGGCCTCGTGAACTTCATCAAGGAGAAGTACTGGGAGTACGAGTACGACGAGGTGGTGACGCCCAACATCTACAACTTCGACCTGTGGAAAACCTCGGGGCACGCCGCGCACTACAAGGAGAACATGTTCTCGTTCAACGTGGAGAAAGAGGAGTTCGGGCTGAAGCCGATGAACTGCCCGGGGCACTGCGTGATGTTCGGAAACCGCAAGCGCTCGTTCCGCGAGCTCCCGATGCGCCTCGCCGACTTCGGCGTGCTGCACCGTAACGAGTTCTCCGGCGCGCTGCACGGCCTGACGCGCGTGCGCCGCTTCCAGCAGGACGACGCGCACATCTTCTGCCGCCCCGACCAGATGGAATACGAGCTCAAGCAGTTCCTCAAGCTGCTGGACGAGGTGTACGAAGTCTTCGGGCTGACGTACGAGATGAAGCTGTCGACGCGCCCGGAGGGGTACCTGGGCGAGATCGAGATCTGGGACCAGGCGGAGGCGGCGCTCACGAAGGCGCTCAACGAAACCGGAAAGGAGTGGAAGCTGAACCCCGGCGACGGCGCGTTCTACGGCCCGAAGATTGACATCACCGTCTTCGACGCGCTCAAGCGCCGGTTCCAGTGCGCCACCGTGCAGCTCGACTTCCAGCTCCCGATTCGGTTCAACCTGAGCTACGTGACCGAGGCGAACGAGCCGGCGCGGCCGATCATCATCCACCGCGCCATCCTCGGCTCGGTCGAGCGCATGTTCGCGATCCTCACCGAGCACTTCGCGGGCAAGTGGCCGTTCTGGCTCTCGCCCAGGCAGGTGATGCTCGTGCCCATCTCCGAAAACTCGCGCGCGTACGCGCTCGAGGTGCGCCAGAAGCTGCGCCGCGAGGGCTTCCACGCGCAGGTGGACGAGACGGACCGCAAGATGCAGAAGAAGGTGCGCGAGGCGCAGCTCGAGCAGTGGAACTACATCCTGGTGGTGGGCGACGGCGAGCAGACCAACGGCACGGTGAACATCCGCACGCGCGACAACGTCGTGCACGGCGAACACTCGCTCGCGGACCTCATGGAGGTGCTCAAGGAGGAGCGGCGAGTCAAGAGCCTCACGTGCATGTTCGGCGTGGAGAAGAGCGCCGCCGCGGCGGCGGAGAAGGCGGCGGAGGCGGAGGCGGAGGCGGCGAAAAAGGCGGCGGAGGCGGCGGAGGCGGCGCAGGCGTAGAGGTTGGGCGTCGAGGAGCGTTTTGACAGCGGGAGAAGAGCGTTTCCGTATTATCACACGCGTTTCCACCGACGTTTGCGTCGGACACGACGCCACAACGCCGCACGCCGTCGAACGTCCCTTTCGGCCGCGGCTCGACCGCCTCGAACCCGGCGCGAGTTCCGCGAGTCGGCTTTTTGACGCCTTTTTTTTTTTCGTCGCGGCGACGCCGCGACGCTCGTCGCCGCGCTCGTCGCGCTCGTCGTCGTTTCATCAATCACGCGTTCGACATCCGTTCCCGGGTGAAGTCCACCACGAACAGCGGCAACGCGTGGTGGTGATTCTTGACCACGACGTGGTCGCCTATGGTGGTGCAGTCGTCCAGCAGCACCGCGACCGCCACCACGCGCACGGTGCGCGTGGGAGGCAACGCGCCGTCGTGCGCGCTCTTTCTCGGCGCGGCGCGTTTGAGTTCCTCGGCGGTGGACCACGGTCCCGGCGGGCCGTTTTCCAGATTGGAGATCGCTTTTGATCGTTGATGGACGGGCGGAGATTTGTCGTTCGCCGAAGACGAGCCGCGGTTCGTGTTCGCGGACGCCACGGCGTACTCCTCCCTGGAGATTGCGCGCGACAGCGCGTACGTGGTGTCGGAGGTGAACCAGTCCCCGCCGCTGAGGCGCATCGACGGGTCCATGCCTTTGACGCAGATGGAGACGGCGGCGCGCGCGGACGTCCCGTGGAACATCACCTTGACGCTCTTGCCCTTGGACTTGGCGTACGCGCGGAGGAACCGCGCGTAGAGCCTCGTGCCGGGCGAGGCGTGCGGGTTGGGCGTGACCTTGGGCGACGCCACGTCCACGGCGTCGCCGAAGCACCGGAAGGACATAGAACGCAGGGGCCGCTCCGCCAGCAGAGGCAAGACGCCCACGTGCCTGTGCGCGTGCACGACGTCGCCGCGGACGCACGAGCACCGCGCGCACTCCGCATGCTTTTCCGCGGTCCGGCGCGTGACCATGTGCTCGTGGCCGCACGCCTCGCACGACCAAGGCATCGCCGTGGCCTCGGCGGGACACCCGGGTGTCGAGGGAGCCAGGCGCTCGGGGGCGTCTCGTGGCTTTTTGGGCGAGGCTTTGTGGAGGCTACCGCGCGCGGGCACGCGCTTCGTCGCCGCGGTCGCCTCGGCGTCGACCGTCCCGACGGACGCGACGTGCGCGTCGCGCGATCGGTCTTTCTTTCGTGTCATGTCGTGCGCGCGCGCGTCTCAGTGGCTGCGAAGCGCCGTCCCCGAGGGCGCAGTATCGGAAAAGTCTCGGCAGCGACGAAAAGAGACGCCCTCGAAAAGCGCACGGCTTCCGAGAGTGCGCCCCCGGCGGAAAGCTCGCGCAGAAGCGCGCGCGCCGCGCCGACCCGGCGGCGATGTCGCCTCCGTGGGATGACCTGCGCTCGGCTCTGACAGGCATGGGCGAGTCTTTCGGCGCGGACGCCGTGCGGGACCTCCAGGCCGAGGGGTGCGCGGACGCAGCGGACGCGCTGCTCGGCGCCATCGCGGGCGACCCCGGCGCCGGCGCGCGGGCGGCGGCAATCGCGTGGGCGCGCTTGAAGACCGGCGTGGGCTGGACCACACCGGCGTGGCGCGAGTGCTACGTCATCGGCCAGCTCCGCGAGGCGACGGAGGCGGGCGAGCAGGCTGCGGCGCTGGAGGGCTCGACGCGCGCGGCTGAGCGCGACGCGGCGCTTCGCCGCGCTATGCTCGCGGTAGACATGGCGCACGTCATGGGCGCGCCCGGCGAGACGGCTCTTCCATTCGCGCGCGCCATCGAGACGTGTCTGAAGCTCAACGCGAACGATGAGATCCATCGAGAAGAACTCCCGATGATTACAGATGCGCTTCCCGCGAACGTCGCGCCCTCCATCGACCCCAAACACGCGCTGCCGCGCCGCGACGCGCTGACGCGTAAGGAGTTCAAGCGCGACTTCTTCAACCAAGACAAACCCGTGTGTCTCGGCGCGGTGGGCGCGTTGTGGCCTGCGCTCGCCAAGTGGCGCGACCTGGCGTGGCTCAAGAAGCAGCACGGGCACAGGAACGTGCCTTTAGAGGTGGGCGCGTTCGACGACGAAGCGTGGCGCGAAGAGGTGACGAGTCTCGCGAGCTTCGTGGACGAGTTCCTAGCGCCGAGCGCGCGCGCGGACGCCGACGCCGGGCGTATGAAAAACGGCGCGCAGACGTCGGCGACGCTTCTCGACGCGAACAAACGTCGGCGCGTGACCGATGACACATCCGTGACACGTTCTGAGACGAAGATCGCGTACTTGGCGCAGCACCAGCTGTTCGAGCAGATCCCCGATCTGCTCGCCGACTTCGAGGCGCCCGAGGTGTGCGACGCGTTCGGGGGCGCCGACCGCGTCAACGCGTGGATCGGCACGCGCGGGACGGTGACGCCGTGTCACTTCGACTCGTACGACAACGTGCTCGGGCAGGTGGCCGGGTTCAAGTTCGTGCGTCTGTACGACGCCAAAGACGCGCCGTTCATGTACAGGCACGAGGGGGCGTGGGAGGAAAACAGAACCTGGCCGAGTTCCGGAGAGGGCGAAAAAAAGGGCGCGAAGGACGACGGCGGCGAAGAAAACGAAAACGAAAACGCAAACGCGCTTCGCCTCGGCGCGCGCGGCGCGCAAGGGAACATCTCGCGCGTGGACGTGGAGCGCCCCGACCACGAGAAGTTCCCCCTGTTCGCGAACGCGCGGCACATGGACGTCGTGCTCGGGCCGGGCGAGTTCGTGTACATCCCGGCCAGGTGCTGGCACTACGTGCGCGCGCTCACCACCAGCGTCAGCCTCAACTTTTTATTTTGACTTGTGACTTTCAGTTTCCGTGTGTCCGCGAGGAAACTCGAGAAAAAAACCGGCGACGCGACTCGTCGTCGCAGCGGAAATCCGCCGGTTGGCGAAACGCTGGCGCGTCGCTGAAACTCGCGCGCCCGCCTTTCGCAAGGCCCGTTTCTGTCACTCGTTCCGCGACGATCGAGCAGTCTGGAAATTTCGCACCGTATGGTGTCCAGGCTAAGTTTCGGGGCCCACAATCGTGAATCCCGAACAGACCGAGAACCCGACCCGGTGGAAAATCGCTTTCCCTTTTTTGAGAGGCGCGCACGCCTCGCTGGCAGATTCGGTGCGGTTCGGATAGACCCGTCGCGTTTGTTTCGCTCCGGCTAACGCGAAATGCCGGCCTCGCGCGGAGTCCGGCATACCCGCACGCACCACCGACATACCCGCAGCACACCAATAAAAATGGCCGCTGTTGTTACCTCCTCTATGGCCGCGCGCGTCGTCGCGGGGTCCGCCGCCTCCGGCTCCCGCGCCCGCGGCGCTGCCAACCTCAAGGCTGTGAAGATGGGCAAGACCACCAAGCGCGGTGCTCTCGTCGTGTCCGCGGTACGTTTCCCGAGCCTGGATCGCTCGACGCGCGAGCGCGCGCGCGGAACCCGGGCGATTCGCGCCGTGTTCGTCTAGGGTGACCAGCGCGCGCGCGACGCGGATCGGTCCGGCGCGCGCGCGCGGCGCGCAACGCGCGCCTCGCGCGATCGCCGACCGCCCGATCGCGCGATTCGCACGGCTCAACCCCATCGTTCGTATGGCGTAGGGTCTGGGACCCCGTATTTTTTATCTGCTCTGCCCGGCTCCGGCTTCCGGCCTCCGCGCGCTCCGCCGCTGACGACGTCCCTCCCCCCCGATTTCCCGACGCAGGCCTCCGCCGTGGCCTCCGGCTACGCCTCCGCGCTCGTCGAGGCGTGCTCCGACAAGAAGGCGCTCGAGTCCGTCCACGGCGACATGGAGACCATCGCCGCCTACATGGCCGCGAACCCCTCCGTGGGCACTTTCCTGTCCAACCCCACCATGGACGAGAAGGCGAAGAAGGACGTGCTCTCCAAGCTCGGCAAGGAGGCGGACTTCCACCCCTTCACCTCCAACTTCCTCAACCTCCTCGTTGACAAGAAGCGCATCGGCAACGTCTCCTCCATCATCGAGGAGTTCGAGAACCTGTACTGCGAGTCCACCGACACGCAGATCGCGACGGTGACGAGCGCGGTGAAGCTCGAGAACGAGCAGCAGTTCATGATCGCCAAGAAGATCCAGGAGATGACCGGCGCGAAGAACATCAAGCTCAAGCCCGAGGTTGACCCCGCGCTCATCGGCGGCTTCGTCGTGACCTACGGCAAGGACGGCTCCGGGTACATCGACATGTCCGTCGCCGGCCAGGTTGCCAACCTCAAGAACCAGGTTGTCGTCGTCTAAGGGCCGACAAAAGCGCTCCGCGGCGCGAACGCGGCGCGCGCCCGGGCGGGCGCGCGCCACGCGGCGCGGAAGGGGGTGACCCTCCGAGCGGGTACGAAACGATACAATACCTGTGCGGAAGGTGGCTGGTTCGCGGTGGCATCTGCGAATCAATGCGATATACAAACCGGGCGCGCGCGCGTCGTACAGGCGCGCGGCGGCGCTTCATTTTTACTGCTCAACTTTTGTAAGTGAAACAGATTCTTCCGAAACGAAATCGAGACGAAATCGACTTCGTCTCCCGAAAGCGGAGCGAAGAACCGCTCTCCCTCACGCGCGGCGGGCTCTCTGCGCTGTCGCGTCGTTCCTTACCCCACGCCGCCTCTACCTCGCTCGCTACGACGCGGGACCCGACGAGGTCGGGTCCCGCGTCAGAAATGATATAATCCCCCCCGGCGGCGCCTAAGTCCGCTCATCGCGGCGGCTTCCTGAACCGGCTCGCCGCGGACTTCGCGAACTTCGCCGCCGCGTACGCGGCGGCCTTCCCCGGGGACGTCGCGAGCGCGGACGCGGCGATCTGTCTGAGGCTCGAGCGGCGCACGGTGGCGTCGACGTGACGGAGAAGCGCCGGGCCGAGGTCGCGCCGCGACGCGGCGCGCGCCGCCGCCTCCGCGTCGTCGGGTCCCGGTCCCGGTCCGGTCCTCTCCCCGAGCGCGCCGAGCGCCGAGCGCGGCAGCCAGCGACACAAGAAGCGCGCGGCCGCTTGGCTCTTGTCCTGCCCCCAGGCGCCTCCGGAGCCTCGCGTCCCGTTCCCTTCCACGCGTGTCAGTCCGACGCTCGCCGCCCGCGCCTCGGCGGCGACCGGGGCGTACAGCGCGTCCATCGCCGCCGCCGACCCGGCGGCGATGCGCGCCACCTTGTGCCTGTCCTCGGCGCCGAGCCACGTGCGCACGTCCCCGCGGTAGGACAGGCCAACAAGCGCGACGCGCAGCGCCTCCGCCGAGAAGGTCTCCGGGAGCGTGAGGAGCGCGGCGGCGAGCGCGGCGCGCAAGTTGGCGGTGGAGGCGGCGGCGACGGCGGCGCGCGCGTTTTTGTCGCGCGCGTCGTCGTCGTCTGGCTCAAACGCCGCGACGGGTTTCTGCATGCGACCGGCCAGGAACAGCGAGCGCCACTCTTTGAGGTCGTCGCACAGAGTATCCAGGCGCACAACGCCGTACTTGTAGTGCGTGGCGTGTCCCGGCCCGAGCGTCGAGCCCGCGTCCGCGGCGCCGCGCCACGGCACGAGCGTGTTGAAGTGGACGCCGACGCCCACGCGGTCGGCGATCGCGACCACCGCGGCGGGACCGAGCGCGCGGAGGTGCGGCGCGTAATGCGAGGGGTTGCGTCGCATGTTCTCGGCGTGCCACTCCAGCGGCGAGCGTACCGCGAACACGTAATCCACCATCGTCGGTGTCCCGCGCGTGGGAGCGCTCGCCGCGTCCCCCGAAGCGCGACGGACCGCATCGGCGTGCGCGTCGTCCGAGGCGGACGCCTGCGGCTGGGCGAACACGCCCGACCCGTAACCGAACGCGTGCTCCACCTCAGGAACCACCTCCAGCACCGCACTCAGCGGCGTGGTGGACGCCATCCCGCGCGCCGCCGCCGCGCCGTCGACACTGAGGAGGTGTAGCTCGGACGGAGAAGAGGTACTCACAACTGCGAAACGAAAGCGGCGTTTTTTCGTATTTACACTCCCGACCTCTCGTTGAACTCCTCGGGGGTGACTTCGTCGTAATCCGTGGCCTGGTGGTCCAGCTGCACGCCGTCCAGCGCGTTACGCAGCGCCTGCTTCGAGCTCGCGTACAGCATCTTCGTCTTCGCCTTGCAGGTGTCGGGCACCCAGGACACGAAGAAGATCTTGTCGATGTGGCGGTCGTCCGCGGTGGTCGCGGACCAGTCCAGGACGAAGTACCGAGGCTCGTCCGCGGGGAGCTTGTCGAGCAGGGTCTGGAAGTCGAACGCAGCCTGTCGTCGTGCGGCGAGACGTGAGGAGGTTAGATGCGAAACACGGCACAGGTTGTGAAAAGCGCGAGAGAAACGCCGACCCTCTGGAGACGCACGCGCGTCCCGTGTCGAATAATCTCGACCGCGGGGGGACCGTTGGCACCCCGTGATCCGCAGCGCGAGAAGACGCGCGGGTCGGGGGTCGAGGAGGCGCGTCCGGTGACGACAGGAACGACTCCGACCGTCTCACGGGCTTCCGATGGCGTCGCGCGTGACGAAGCGTCGCTCCGGAGCTCCGCGTCCCTCTCGGATGGCGCCTCGCGAGGCTGTCCCGCGCGTCCGCGGGACGCGGATGTGTGCTGCCGCGAAAAGCTGCCTACAAACGCACCGTCTTCTCCACGCAGTCGCACACGTCCACGACGCCCTTCTCCGGGTCGATCTTGAACGTCACGAATTTGTACGCGCGCTTGTCCTTGAGCTTAAGGAACTCCTCTTTGCATTTGTCGGTGGGTAGCACGCCGGACATGGTTGCTGCTCGCCTCCCTGCGGGATCGAGACTGGCTCGGGGAACGAGTCGGTCGAGCTTTTCCTGATTTTCACGTCAGGCTGGTCAGGAACTCGGCGAGGTTCTTTTCAAACCGGGGAGGCTTCTCGAAACACACAAACCGCCGCGCGTCCCTTCGCGCTCCGGTCGACCGCCAGGACGAGCCGCGTCGCCCCTTCCCGCGTCACGACGCCCGCCCTCGCCTCGCGCGCCGCGCCGTTCGCGTCTCGGCTCGAAGGCCTCGCCCACCCCGGCCGAGCGCACGCGCGTCGACTGATTCTACGCAGTTCGCCTCGACGCCCCGTCGCGATGGCCGCTTCGAAAGCGGCGCGAGGCGCGTTCATCCTGTTCGAGGGCGTGGACCGCTGCGGCAAGACCACGCAGAGCACGCTTCTGGTGGAAACTCTGAAGCGCGCGGGCGTGAAGGCGGAGCTTTGGCGGTACCCCGACCGCACGACATCGATGGGCGTCATGATCAACAGCTACCTGCAGAGCAAAACCGAGATGGACGACGGCGCCATCCACTTGCTCTTCGCCGCCAACCGGTGGGAAAAGAAAAAGGCCATGGAGGCGGCGTTGGCGGAGGGCATCACCCTGGTCGTCGACCGGTACTCCTACAGCGGCGTCGCGTTCACGGCGGCGAAGAAGATCCCGGGTCTCGATCTGGAGTGGTGCAAATCCCCGGAAAGAGGACTCATCCGGCCGGATGCCGTGCTGTACCTCAACATGCCCTTAGAAGCGGCGAGGAAACGAGGCGGGTTCGGCGAGGAGCGATATGAGACAGAGACGCTGCAGAAGGAGGTCCGAGCGCAGTTCGATCTACTGACGGAGGACTGGTGGACAGTCGTCGACGCCGACCGCACGGTGGAGCAGGTGGCCGAGGAGTGCGCGGCGGTCGCGCACGATGCCGTGCGGCGGTGCGCGCAAGGCCAGGACTTCAAGAGGCTGTGGGAGTGAAAATAGTGATATCGAATCGATCTTAAACATCGCATTGCGTGTCCCCGCCGACGCGCTCGGAGACGACGCCAGAGTCCCCGCGCTCGACTCCGCGATGGCAGACGCGTCCGCGCCGCGAGAGGGCGTGGCGTACGGCGTGACCCTCGGCTCGACGTTCGCGGGCGACGCGCGGCCGGGCGAGGCGTACGCCGCGTTCAAGTACGACTGGCGCGCGCCCGCGATCGATCCCGCGAAACCCGCCGTCGTGCGCCGCGAGGGCGGGGACGGGGACGCGGGCGCGGTGACGGTGGAGTTTCAGAACGTCGTGGAGGGCGAGCGGCCGATCAACTACCGCGGCACGTACGTCGGCGCGAAGCGAGACGTCCCGTCGTCGTCCGCGCGGGACGTCGGCGTGGAGTGCGCGCTGGTGTTCGACGCGGCCACGGGGGCGTTCACGGTGGAGAAGATCGGCGGCGCGGTGAAGTCGCTGCGCGTGAGCCGCGACGCGCGCGGGGACGACGAGGGTGTGGGCGTGGGCGTGAACGAGGACACCATCACGGAGAAGGCGAAGAAGAAGCCGAGGAAGCAGGACCCGAAGGAGGCTGCGGCGATGGAACAAGCCGCGGCGGCGGTCGCGAAGGCGACCGAGGCGAGGAGCGCCTTTTCGGCGAGGGCGACGGAGACCGCCGTCGGACCGTTCGCGCGGTTCGTCTCCGACAGCGAGGGGTCGGACCTGGAGTCGGAGAAGGCGTGTTCGTGAGCGGGTGGACACGCGAGGGGACGGACCGAAAAAAACGCGCGAGTGACACGTATAGGTAGGACAATATATCACATAGACATCGCGTTCACGTTTCGGAACGACGCCTTCGTCGCGCGCGGCTCGGATTCACGCCGAGGCTTCCTCGGCGGTTTCGGAGGCTTCCTCGGCGGTTTCGGAGGCTTCCTCTTCTCCCTCGGGCTCCCGAGAGGCTTCCTGCTCCGCGGCCTCGGCGGCGGCAGCCTCCGCGATCGCGGCTTCGCGCTTCGCGGCGCCCTGGCGCAGGACGTCCGCGAGCTGCGGACCGACCACCTCGGGGTCGAGGCCGTTCGCCTCGCAGTACGCCGTCGCCGCCTCCTCGGGGGTCTGGCCCTCGAACAGCACGATGGGGGGCAACTGCTTCTTCGTCTTGGGCGCGGCTTCCGCGGCGTCGGCTCCCTCGCCTTCCGCGACGCCTTCCGCGGCGGCTTCCTCCTCCTCGGCGTCGAAGGAGACGGCGAGCGAGACGATGGCCAAGCGCCCCTGCTCGTCGCGGAGCGGCTCGGGCGCGGCGCGCGCCTTCTCGATGGACGCCATCGCGCCCTCCATCAGGAGGGGCACGGCGTCCTCGTCGAAGCCATGCCTCGCGACGAACGCCGCGACGGCCTGCTCCAGGACGTCGCCCTCGTACAGGCGCAAAGGCAGCGTGTCCTCGCCGCGCTTGACGGCGATCTCGTACAGAGGCGCCTCGCCGGCGGCGGCGCGGCTCTCCGCCTCGGCGGCGTCGGCGGCGAGCGCGGCGTCGCGCACGCGCTTGAGAATCCCCTCCAGCAGGTTCGCCTTGACGTCCTCCTCCAGCTCGAGCTCGTCGGCCATCTTGTCGATCACCTCCTGCACGACGTCGCCCTTGCGCAGCACGACGCGGTGCTCGGTCTCGCCGTCAAACGTCACCGGGATGTCGAAGACGACGGCGTCGTCGCCGAATTGCGCGGCGTCGGCGCCCTGCGCGGTGATCTTCTTCTTCACCTCCTCGAAGAGGTGCGGCACGAAGTCCTCGGGGATGCTCTGCTGCTGCGCGAACTGCCTGACTTTCTCGAGAAGCACGTCGCCCTCGTACAGGCGCAGGTTCACCACCTCGCCGGACTCGAGCTCCATCGGCACCTCGAACAGGAGCTGCTTGGCGTCCGCGCTCTGCGCGCGGTTCGCGTTGATGGCCTCGGTGATGGAGAGCAGGCGGCGCGCCACCTCATCCTTGAGCGACGCGAGGCTCTCGGGGGAAAGAGCGTGCGCCACGCCGAACTTCTCCGCGGCCTCGTTCAGGTTCTCGCCCTCGTACACGCCGAAGTCCGCGCGCGTCGTGCCCACGTACAGCGGGATCTCCAGAATCGGGAGCGCGGGCAGATCGGAGACGTCCACGGGCGCATCCGCGGGCGCGTCCGTCACCACCTCCTCGGTCTGCGCGAGCGCGGGGGCGGTCAGCAGCGCAAGCGCGAGCAGCGCGAGCGCGCACAGGCGCGTGGCGCGGAACATCGTCTCGGCGAACGCGCGCGCGTGATGCTCGGAGTGCTTCAGCGCGACGCTAACATTCCCGAATTCGCGTGCTTGCGAATCCCGCCATTTCCGGTGCGTTCAGCCAGACTGATTGCTCATACGATTTCCTCTCCGCGGCGTCTTTACAAGCGAGCGACTTCGATCTGCGCCATCGTCCGGACTCGACGGCGTTTCGAAAAGCGCACGTCTCCAGCCTTCGTTATCCGTGTCCGGCACAAGCAGACGCGCGTCGCTTCCGTGGCCGCGCCGCCCATGTCGCGCGTTTCCGCCGTCGGGTGCTCGTCCGCGCCGGCCGTCGCGCCCGCGCGGCGCGCGCGCGCGGCCCGCGCGCCCCGGCGCTCGGCGCCCGTCGCGCGCTCCGCCGCCGACGGCGCGGCCGCCGACGCGAAGGCGCTCAAGGCGGCGTGCGACGCCGTGGCGGACGAGATGAAGGGCGTGAGCGTGACGTTCGTGGGGGACAACGAGCAGGCCAACGTCGCGGTGGCGAACGCGCTGGCCAAGACCCTGGGGTACACGCCTCTTTCCACGCCCGCGCTCATCGAGCAGGTGACGGCCTCTTCCCGGGAGGAGATCCTGGCGGAGGACGGCGAGGCGGGGCTCGTCATCGCCGAGAACGCGGTGTTGGAGCAGCTCAGCACGATGGTTCGGTGCTGCGTCGCGACGTGCGGCGGCGGCAAAGGCGCGACCGCGCGCGGGGACTGCTGGGACTACATCTTCGGGCAGTTCACGGTGTGGCTGGACGACTTGGACGCGGTGGAGAAGGCGAAAAAAGACCCGGACTCGGCGCCGCAGCGGGACGCGTACGCGTTCGCGGACGTCGCGCTGGTGCTGTCGTCCACGGAGGTGAACACGGAGCGCGCGGCGACGACCATCGCGACGCAGACAATGTCCGCCATCGCGCAGCTCATCGAGGGGGACCCGCAGCTCAGCGGCAAGAAGGGCTTCTACGTCAAGATGGGATGCCGGGGGGACTGGCCGGTGCTCCAGCCGCCGGGCTGGGACGGCACGGAGGAGGGGAAGGTGGACCCGAAGACGGGGAAGCCGTACCGCGAAGCGGTGGGACCCGAGGAGGAACGAAAATGAATGTTTTTATACGCTTTTCAACAAAACGCTTTTTAGACGTCCTACGTCCGACGCCAAATGACGCTACTACTACACCACTAAACGCTAATCGTGTGTCTACCTACCCACATTCATATCGTCACGAAGGTACATCACTTCTTGTCCTTGTCTCGTTTCTTCTTCGCCCCGCTGGAGCTCGAGGAGAACATGCCCTTGAACATGGACTTGATCATCGACTTTTTCTTTTTGTTCACCGGGCCCGGCGCCGGCGCCGGCGCCGCCGGCGGCGGGGACGGCGCCAAACGCGGGTGCTGCGGCGGCTTACGCTTCGGCGAGGGCGGCGCCACCGGGAGCGCCGAGCTCGCGCGCGCGGCGGCGGCGGCGAGGAAGTGCGTCGGAGGCACAGCACCCGGCGAAGAGGGCGAGCCGTCGGACAAAGAAGGCGCGGGAGGCGCGGCGGGCGCCGGGGGAGAATCGGCGCGCGCCGAAGACTCAGACTCGAAATCCGTACGCCAAAGCGCGCGCGGCGTTTGCTCGGAAGCCTCCGCCGCCGCCGCCGCGGCGGCGCTTCCTTTTCCGGCGTCGCTTTTCCGGCGCTCCAGGTTTTCCTCCACCAGGCGCGACCAGTCCGGCGTACCGGGCGCCGCCTCGCTTCCCTGCGCGCGCGCCTCGCCCAGCGAGGCGCTCACGAGGAACGCGAGGTCGGGCGTGGGCGGCGGCGGCTCGGGGTCCTCCGCGTCGCGCGCCGCGCGCTCCACGGGGGACGCGTGTTCCGTTTGCGCGCTTGTTTTTTGCGCGTTCGGCCCAGGGAGCGAGACCCCGGGAAGCGAGCGCCTCGCCTCCGCGGCGTCCGGAGAGGACGACCGCGAGGACGACGACGAGTCGGAGGAGCTCGACGACGTGGACGCGCGCCGGGCGCGGGTCGCCGCGCGGCCGCGCGTCTCCGCCGCGGGACCGACGCCGACATCGGCGCCGACGTCATCATCTCCGCGTGCGTCTCCTCTCCCCGTGCCGGCCGCGCGCGGGGGGAACGGAAGGCGCTGCGCCGCCTGCGCCGCCGCGGGATCGAAGCGAGGCGCGACCGAGGGCGGCGACTCGGGAGGCGACTCGGGAGGCTCCTCTTGGCGGCGTTCTTCTCGCGCGCCGAGCGAGAAGAACGCGTCGTGCATCCGGCGGGGGGGAGAAGGCGGCGCGCGGTAAGGCGGCGGCGCACTCGGCGAGGCCGCGGGGGTGGACTCGGCTGTGAACGAGTCGGAATCGTCGCCAAAAAGGAGAGCCGAGTCAGAAGCCGGTTGGGGTTGGGGTCCCCAACCGTCGCGCGCCGCGAACGCGTCCAGACGCCGCGCCGCGGCGCGGGGCGCGTACGGCGAGTCGCGAGCCGACCCCGGCGACGCCACAGAGTTGGCACGCGTCGCCGCGAAGGGGTCCGCGCCGGCCATCACCGCTGCGGCAACCTCTGCGGCGAGAGCGTCCGCGCGCGCGCGCGAAGCCTCCTTCTCCTGCCTCTCCTGCGCGGCTCTCTGCCTCTCCTGCGCCGCCGCCGCCTGCTCCGCGGCGGCCCGCCGCGTCTCCGCCTCGGCGCGCGCCGCCGCCTCGGCGCGCGCCGCC